>Ga0074046_10004364_pt1 | contig 11569 bp, 9 predicted proteins | sample BogForMeECP23OM3_FD_94441 | JGI IMG/M metagenome (GOLD analysis project Ga0074046, IMG submission 94441) | Bog forest soil microbial communities from Calvert Island, British Columbia, Canada - Bog Forest MetaG ECP23OM3 | ecosystem: Environmental > Terrestrial > Soil > Wetlands ...
AAGGCCGCCGCCATCCAGAACCGGCCCCAGTTTCCGTCCACCATATTCAACTGCGCCGATTTCAGGAAATAGATGGCCGCGACCCCCGTATTGTGGAGCGCCGGACTTGGCGCGCCAACGCGCTGCTCGATCGCTTTTGCCGAGTAAGGGCCGTTTGCGAACGCCAATGCGTTTCCATATACGACTCCGTTATAGGCCAGCCACAGGACGGGAGCCAGCGCGATTCCCAGCAGGAATTTCACTGCGAGCCGGCGAAAGGCACCACTCTGCCATCGCCGCGACGCGATGACGACGACCGCCGCGCCCATCACTCCTGCCAGAAACCATCCGTCGTAGCGGGTTACTTCAGCGCCCACCAGACACCAGGCGCAGCGCATCAGGGGAGTGCGCAGGGCGTGCATCTGACTTCCATCCGCACCTTCATTTTTCCGCAGGCCATTCTCCTTCAGCTCGCGAACGAACTCCGCGAAGTACACGACCGCCCAAATAAAAAAACAAAGATAGAGAGACTCCGTCATGGCCGTTGCCTGCATGTAGATCAGGTTGGGATTAGCTCCATAAGCGAAGGCCGCGGTCCACGCGCCCACGGCGGCCGTTGGTTTCGCACCAGGTTTCTGGCCCGCTTCCTCACGAAGATTGGCGGCCAGCATTCCGTGCACGAGGCGAAATACTCCCATGACCCCGAACACGTAAGCGATCATCGAAGGAATCGAACCGCCCGCGCCGCTCCGCCACAACGCATTGGAGAAGATGAACGGGATCATCAGCAAATGAGGCAGCGGCAACCACACCGTCCCCAATTGCAGCAGCCCAGGAGTCTGCGAATCGAAGACGCGCCGCGCAATATTGATGTGCGCGACCGCGTCACCATACAGCAGAAGATCGCTGTGGCGCAGGTAGTAGAAAAATGAGAACAGAGACACGAGGGCGGGTATCCCGGCCACGCGGGCCGAACCGTAGTCGGGAATGGCGGTTGTCTTCACGCTCATTCTATGCTCGTCGTGCGCCCTGGCACGGCCTCAAGGATAAACCGCGCGGCAGAGGTCGTGTTGTCATCCTGAGCGAAGCGAAGGACCTGTGCATTCTGCCGGCGCTGCCAAAATGCATGGGTCTTTCGCTGCGCTCAAGATGACAACATGTATTTAGTCCGCGAAATTTGAGGAACGCGATACCAAGTCTTACTCCAGATGCGTCAGTTCGCGGAAGATCTGGAAGCGCGCGTCAATTTCTCCACGCGTAAGATTTTGCAGCCGCTCCGTCCCGAAGCGCTCCACCGCAAATGATCCCATCACCCCGCCATAAAACAAAGCGCGCTTCAGCACCTCGCGATTAATTTCGCCCTGCGACGCGATATATCCCATGAATCCACCCGCAAACGAGTCGCCCGCTCCCGTTGGATCCTTTACTTCTTCAATCGGCAACGCGGGCGCGCGAAAAGGATGCCTTCCAATGCCGAAGGCTCCTTCGCGGAAAAAAATAGTCGCACCGTACTCGCCGTGCTTCACCACCAGCGCGCTCGGTCCCATCGCAATGACTTTTCTCGCCGCGCGCGGCAAATTTTTCTCCCCGGCCAGCATCTTAGTTTCGGTGTCGTTGATCAGCAGAACATTCACCAGCTTCAACGTTTCCGTCAACTCTTTCGGCGTTCTTTGAATCCAGAAATTCATAGTGTCGCCGCCCGTCAGTCGAACATCATTCATCTCCAACCGCACCGCCGTTTGCAATGTCGGATGGATGTTTGCGAGGAACAGGAATGGCGTGTCCAGATACTCTTTTGGAATCCGCGGCTGAAACTTCTCGAACACGTTCAGTTCCGTGAATTCGGTCTTGGCCTCGTTCAGGCTGTCGAGGTACTGTCCGCCCCAGCGAAAGGTTTTCCCCGCAATTCGCTCAATGCCGCGCGTGTCCACGCCGCGATTTTTCAGCACGGCTTCGTTTTCAGGCGTGAAGTCGTCGCCCACCACCGCCACCACCCGCACCTCGGTGAAGTAACTGGCGGCCAGCGCGAAGTAAGTCGCGGCCCCTCCGAGAATGTCATTCACCCGGCCCGAAGGCGTGGCGATCGTGTCGAAGGCAACCGAACCAACTACCAGAATGCTCATGAGGCTCTCGTGGATTCATGCTTGTTAGTGGACGGGCGAGGCGCCTGTCTCTCCACTAACGACTTACTTCAAGTACTTTCCCAATATCAAACCCAGCTTCTGTTTCGTCGCCGTCGGAATCTTAGCTGGATCGGTCATAATGGCCTGCGCCAGCGCCCGTCCGCACTTGCAGGTGCGTGCCTTCGGCATCGCCGACACTGTGGCCTTCACCACCTTCGCGGCATTCTCGGCGTTCTTCACCAGCACAGAAACGATCTGCTCCACCGTCACCGAATCATGATGCGGATGCCAGCAGTCATAATCGGTCACCATGGCGATGGTGACATAGCAAATCTCCGCTTCGCGCGCCAGCTTTGCCTCCTGCAGGTTGGTCATGCCGATCACATCCGCGCCCCAAGTGCGATACACGTTGGACTCGGCCTTGGTAGAAAACTGCGGACCCTCCATGCAAATGTAAGTCCCGCCCAGCTTCGCAGTTACCCCCGCCACCTGGCATGCGCCGTGGACTACGTTCGTCATTTCACCGCATACCGGATCGCCAAATCCGACATGCGCCACAATGCCCTCGCCGAAGAAAGTGTCCACACGGTGCCGGGTGCGGTCGAAAAATTGGTCGGGGATCACGAAATCGAGCGGCCTGTGCTCTTCTTTCAGCGATCCCACGGCCGAAACCGAGACAATGCGCTCCGCTCCCAACTGTTTGAAGCCGTAAATATTGGCCCGGAAATTCAGTTCGCTCGGCAGAAGTTTGTGCCCGCGGGAATGGCGCGCAAGAAATGCCACCTGCCGACCTTCAAGCGTCCCCAGAATGTACGCATCGGAAGGATCTCCAAAGGGAGTCTGCTGCTGGACCTCATGCGGGTCGCTGAATCCCGGCATATGGTACAAACCGCTGCCACCGATTATGCCTATCTCCGCCTGCTGCAATTACGCTCCTGATTGGACTGGAAATGACTATGGAAATGTTGATTATACAAGACGGTAACTCATGGCTTCGCAGGCGCGGCCTTGTCTGGCGCCTTTGCCAGCGTCCAGAAGTCCGTCTCCACCCGCTTGGTCGTCTCGTCGTCCAGACTTTCGGTGATCAGTACCGCGTCGCTGCGAACTTCTATCAGCACGACTCCCTCTTCGGTCAACCAGGCATGGCGTCCACGCAACGTTCGCCAGGAATCCACCGGCGGTGCGTCTTCCGCAACTTTGCCATCCATTCCGAGCCCTTGCCGTTTCTGATACCGTTGCGCCAGCGATTTCGCATACACCGCCCCGAACTCCGCGGCCTTCGCCGCACTCGACCAGCGGGAAACATACAGCACTCCGATCGGCGCCGATTTGTCTCCCTTCGGCTTGCCGGCAAAGTAATAGCCACCACGCCACGCCGGATACATCGCTCCGGCCTCATCCCGGCCCGCATACTGTTCGACCAGCACGTCCACGTCAAACTCTCCCATCGCGCCGATATCGAAGGCGTCGTAGCTTTTGAAGTCTTTCTCCATGTCGATCATCTTCATCGGCTCCAGCTTCTCGTGCGTCAGGTAAGTCTGGGGCTCCATGATTTCGCGCGTCGTCTTCGGAGGATCCTTGAACGCTCCCGCATACGCCAGTTCCTTGCCACCCGCCTGCAGGAGCGCGGCGGTAAAGTCAAGTCCGTAGCGATAGGGGAACGTCAGCTCCTCTTTCAAAAAAATGGGAGCATCGCGAAACGCGGGAGTATCTGCCGTCCCCACCAGCATGCCCTGCTTGAGCGCTTCGACAACCGCAGGCGAGTTGAGCAGCGTCTTCCCGGGCGCCGCTTGAGCCAAGGAATAGTCCAACAGCACGACCATTGCCTGGCCTTCAACCACCGCTTGCCGCGCGGACGTTTCCTCGTCATTTTCGATATCGCTGGGACTAGGATCATCCTTCTTGTTATCAGTATCTTCCGCCGATCCCTTCATCCATTTCTCGATCCCGAACGACTGGTCCTGCAGCGCATGCGTCAGTTCGTGCGCCAGCACCGGCTTCTGCTGTTCCAGGTCAACCCAGTTCAGCAGATTCACGGTTTTCGTTTTGACATCGTAGTATCCCGCGACCTGCTCCCGCAGCATCACCACCAAAAAATTAGGCAGGTCGAAGTTCCTAGGCAGCAACCCGAATTTCTTGAGCACCTCCGAAGACCTCTCCAGTCGCTTCGCGTCCTTATCATCCTTCATGCTCTTCTCGATGTAGGATTGCACCTCGTCGCGCTTGGTCAACCTGCGCTTCACCTTGTGTTTGATCGGCAGGTCCGTATCCTGGCTGGCAAACTGCAGGATTTCGTCCACCGAGCGAAACAGTTCCTTCGCCTCTTTGGGGGAAACGATGGTTTCTGGCGCCGGGGGATTCCGAGCTGGCGCGGTCTGCGCAGGGTCGTGATTCTGATCGCCTTTCTGATCGTTGCTTTGGTCATGGACCTGGACGCCAACATCGTCGACGTTCTTGTTGTCGGCTGAAGGTTGAGGCTGGCTTTGCGACCACGCTCCGTAAACCAGCCACGCAAACAACAGAACAACCATGGCGGACTTCCACAGCTTCATGTTCCCTCTGTCTTGAAACAATGATTCGAACTCAACCGATTCTCAGCGATTGGCGACCCTCTCCGCCACCCACTCGCCCGCCTCGCGCGTCCCCAGGCTTCCGCCGATGTCGGACGTGGTTTTTTTCTGTCTGACGGCTTCGAGCACGGCCGCTTCGATCTTGTGCGCTTCGGCGGTCATCCCCAAATACGACAGCATCATTGCCGCCGTCAGAATCGCGCCCAGGGGATTGGCAATGTCTTTCCCCGCAATCGCCGGCGCTGAACCATGCACCGGCTCGAACATCCCGATATGACCCTGTGAAGTACGACCCGGATGCAGATTGCCGCTCGCCGCCATCCCCAGCCCTCCCTGCAATCCCGCCGCAAGATCGGTGATGATGTCGCCAAACATGTTGTTGGTAACGATGACATCGAATTCCCGCGGATCGCGCACCAGCTGCATGCACAGCGCGTCCACATACATGTGCTGCGACTTGATACGCGGATGCTCCGCCGCGACTTCTTTGAACACCCGCTGCCACAGGCCGCCGGCGTGTATCATGGCGTTCGACTTGTCGCACATCAACACACGCCGCCGCGGCGAGCCATCGATCTTTCTACCGCTCGCGCAATATTCAAACGCGTAACGGATGATGCGCTCGACTCCCTTCCGCGTATTGATATCCTCCTGGATCGCAACTTCGTCGGAAGTTCCCTGCTTGAAAACGCCTCCGAGGTCGCCGTAAACGCCCTCGGTGTTCTCGCGAATCACGACGAAATCGAGATCTCTTGGTTCGATGCCTTTGAGCGGGCAGAGCGACGCATCCATCAACCGCACCGGCCGCACATTGGCGTAGAGGTCCATCTTGCTGCGCATGCCCAGCAGGATTTCTCTCGCATGAATGTTAGACGGCACGCGCGGGTCGCCAAACGCGCCGACCAGGATGGCGTCGAAATCCCGTGCCAAGGTGGCGAAGCCGTCCGGTGGAACCGTAACTTTGTCGGCGAGATAACGGTCGGCTCCCCAGTCGAACGGCGTCAATTCAACTGCAGTACCGGCGGCCTGCATGACTCTTACGGCCTGCGGAATCACTTCTTTTCCGATCCCGTCACCGGGAATCACGGCAATACGCTTCATTCTTATTGCACTCACGTTGGCAACGTTAGCACAGCGGTGAAGCATTCAGAAACCCGTTGCTTCAAGCAATAGTGGACCGCCGGGCGTCCCCCCAGCGGGACGGGCGAGGATGCCCGTCACTCCACCGTCCGTTCGTTATAATCAAAGCATTGAACTTATGACTGCAACGATACTTTCCGGGACGAATCCGAGTGAGCATAGCGGCGCGGCCGCTGTGCCTGACTTCGGCGATGTCCGCGCCGAGTTCCAGGTCTTGCTTTCGGGCTGTGGCCTCTACGACCTGAGCTGGCGCGCCAAGATCGCGGTGACCGGCGGCGACCGCGTCCGCTGGCTGAACGGCATGGTCACAAACAACGTCCGCGATCTTGCCACTGGACACGGCGTCTATGCCTTCATGCTCAATGCTCAGGGCCATATTCAGGCCGACCTCTACGTCTTCCAGCGTGGAGACTCTCTGCTGGTGGATACGGAACGCGGGCAGCGAGAGAAAGTATTGCAGCTCTTCGACCGCTACATCATCGCCGACGACGTTGAGGTCGCCGACGTCAGCAACACACTTACCGCACTCGGCCTGACCGGACCCGAATCGCGCCAGATTCTCGAGCGCGCCGGCATAGCGGTTCCCGATCTCGCATATCTGCAGTTTACGGAAATTGCCTGGCGGCAAGCCGGTCAAGATCAAGGGAAGACCGTCACGCTTCTGCGTTCAGGCGAGGAAGCGCGCGAATCCTGGCAAGTCTGGATTGCTCCCGAACACAAAAGCGAAGTCTGGGATGCTCTGGTCAAAGCGGGAGCGCGTCCCGCGGGCGCGGCTGCGTTGAATCTGTTCCGCATCTCGCGCGGCATCCCGCAATTTGGCGTGGACATCCGCGAGCGCGATTTGCCGCAGGAAACCGGGCTGACGCGCGCATTGAATTTCACCAAAGGATGCTACCTCGGTCAGGAAATCGTGGAGCGTATCCGCTCGCGTGGTGCCGTGCACCGGGAGTTCACGGCGTTCGTGGTCGAGGGCGCGTTGCCCGCGCCGGGCGCGAAGATCGCGGCCGGCGGGAACATGGCCGGCGGGAACGAAGAGAAGGAAGTCGGCGAAGTCACCAGCGCCGCGATTTTGACGCTGGCCACGGGCGATCGTCCGGTCGCATTGGGTTATCTGCGACGCGAGGCCGTGGGGAAAGATTTGCGTGCGGGGACCGCGAAGCTGAAACCGGCGTCGCTCCCGATCGCCTGAACGGGAAGAATTCAAGCAGCGACAATTCGGAAACTAGAATTTCAAGAGTCAGAATTTTGAAAACTTAGGTAAACCATATGGCGCAAAAAAGAAAAGAAGAAAGCGAATTCAAAGTAAGCGACCGGCGCTTGTTCACTTCCGACGGAGAACTTCGGTCCGATTCCGGGGAGGAACAAGCACCACCTCCAGTCGCGGCCCCGGCAGCGGCGGCGACGGCGGCCTCGATTGCGTCCGTTGCGACGATTTCAGAACCCGCGCCCACACCCGTGGCACCGGCCCCCGAGTCGGATATTCCCGAGCCGCCCACTGCCTCCGAGCAGCAGGCGCAGCACGATGCCTACAAGCAGTCTGCGCGCGACCTGGATACCCGAGTCGAACTGAGCGGACATTCGGCGAAAGAACTCGAAATGAGTTTTGAGCGCTTCATGGCTTCGCTCTACATGACTGCCATGATGCAGCTCGGCCTGATGCACGAACAGGGCGGCCAGCCTGGAGTGGACCTGATCGGCGCTCGTCAAACCATCGACACGCTCGGCATGATTGCCGAGAAGACGAAAGGCAATCTAACTCCGAAGGAACAGGGATTCCTGCAGAACTGCCTCTATGAACTGCGCATGGCCTACGTGGAAGTGACCAACTCTCTCGCGCATCCGCCGCAGGCGCCCGGCCCAATTACAGGTACGAACGGCTGATGCAGGCCACTCTGACGGTACTCGGCAGCGGCACGTCGGTGGGCGTACCCACGATCGGCTGCAACTGTGCCGTCTGCCGCTCACCCGACCCGCGCGACCGCCGCACCCGTCCTTCCGTGATGATCGGCTACCGTGATCCTCATGACCATGCCCGCCACGTCCTGATCGACACCACGCCTGACTTTCGCGAACAGGCGCTACGCGAAAACATCATGCAGCTCGACGCCGTGCTTTATACCCATACGCACGCCGATCACATCCTCGGAATCGACGATCTCCGCCCCCTGACATACAAGCACGTACCGGGTAAACTGCCTCTTTACGCCGCGCCGCGGGCTTGCGAATTCCTGCGTAACATGTTCCGCTACATTTTCGAACCCGCCTATAAGTTCGGCGGACTGCCTCAAGTTGAATTGCATCCCATTGCTGGAACCGTCGAACTGTTCGGCGCGCGCTTTGAGCCGTTGACGGTGATTCACGGCGACACCCCGATCCTCGGTTTTCGTTTCGGATCGGCCGCCTACCTCACCGATCACAGCGAGGTTCCGGCAGAAACGCTGGAGAAACTGCGGGATCTCGACATTCTGTTTCTGGACGCACTGCGCTACAAACCGCATCCCACGCATTCGACAATCGAACAGTCGCTAAAGATCGTGGAAGAAGTAAAACCGAAGCGCACGTTGTTCACGCACATCTGCCACGACCTGGCACACGAAGCGACCAATGCGGCATTGCCGCCAGGAGTGCAGTTGGCGTTTGACGGAATAAAGCTGGAGTTTGAAATTTGAGTTCACGGCGAAACAAGGGCGTCGTTGGTCGTTAGTCCCTGGCGTTCGTGCCTAAGGGCGGGAGATTCGTCGCCAACGACTAACGACCACTGACTAACGACTTCTTGCGTCTCGGCGGTGAAAAGGTCGATGCAAACGTTTCACAAACTCGATGACGTTCCCCGCGACTTCGGTCCCGCCCTCGTCAGCGTCGGTAACTTCGACGGTGTGCACCGCGCTCACCGCCATGTTCTCGACGAGATCGTGCGGCGAGCGCAGGTCGGGAACACTCATTCAGCGGTTGTTACCTTTGAACCTCATCCCGCTCGCATCCTGCGTCCCGACCACAACCTGAAATTGCTGACTCCGCTTCCCGAAAAACTGCGCCTGCTCGAAGCCACAGGCGTTGACGCAGTCTTGCTGCTTCCCTTCTCGCGCGATCTTTCGCTGATGACCCCGCGCCAGTTCGCCCACGAGATTCTGAAGAAGCGCCTGCATGCCCGCGAAGTTCATGAAGGCTACAACTTTCACTTCGGCCACAAAGCCGCGGGTAATATTCAGGTCCTGTGTGACCTGGGACGCGAAATGGGATTTGAGGTGCACGATTATCCCGAAATGCGCCTGCGCGGTGAAAGCGTTTCGAGCAGCCACATCCGCAAGTTGCTTTCCGAAGGACGAGTGAGCCGGGCGCGCCACTTGCTGGGGCGTCCGTTCAGCATTCTCTCCACCGCCGGCCGTGGACGCGGATATGGTGCGAAATATACCGTCCCGACCATCAATCTGGCGCACTACGAAGAACTGGTGCCCAAGGATGGCGTGTATATCACCCGTACCCGCATCGGCAATGAATGCTTTGACTCAGTCACAAACGTAGGAAACCGTCCCACGTTTGGCGCCGATTCCTTCGCCATAGAAACTCACCTGCTGAATTTCCACCCGCTAGAACTCTCGGCGGAAACCGAAGTCGAAATTCACTTTCTGGATCGCCTGCGCGACGAGATCAAGTTCCCGTCAGTCGAAGCGCTGAAAGAGCAGATCGGCCGGGATGTGCGGAAGGCGCAGAAGTATCTGCGGCGGCTGGGATAGGACGCGCCACCCCGCATCGGGGGCATCAAACACACCGCTCCGCTGATACAATCACTCCCCGCATGGCGATCGGCCCCATCCAACTCCTGAAGCAAGCAACTCCCGAGCAGCGCCGCACCCTGCTCGCCGCCGCTCTCGGCTGGATGCTCGACGCCTTCGATGCCATGCTCTACGCGCTGGTCCTGGTCTACGTGATGCGCGATCTCGGCATGTCGAAGGCGACCTCCGGCTTTCTGTACACGCTTACTCTGCTGGCCTCCGGCATCGGCGGCTTGCTTTTCGGCTGGCTCGCCGATCGCATCGGACGCAAGCGCGCCCTGATGCTCAGCATCCTGACTTACTCGGTCTGCTCGTTCGCATCCGGCCTCTCGACCACCGTGCTCATGCTGGCCGTGTTTCGTTTCATCCTCGGACTCGGCATGGGAGGCGAGTGGAACACCGGCGCCACCCTGGTCGCGGAAACCTGGCCTGATGAATTGCGCGCTAAAGCGATTGCCCTAGTGCAGAGTTCCTGGGCAATCGGCTACGCGCTGGCCGCGCTGGTGGCGGGTATCGTTCTCCGTTACGCCAATTGGCGGTTCGTATTCTTCGTCGGAATTTTGCCTGCCATCGTCACCCTCTGGATACGGAACAGCGTGCCGGAATCGCAGATGTGGGAAGAGCAGCGGAAGGAAGGTCGTGTGGCGCGGACACTCCTGTCCGCGAGCCGCCGTGATGGTTCCTTCTCTGTGATTTTCCGCCCGCCTTACGCCAAGAGCACAATTGTTCTTCTGCTGCTCAACTTCTTCGGTCTGTTTGCCTGGTGGGGACTGTTCACTTGGATTCCACCTTATCTTTCACTTCCCATCGCGCAAGGCGGACGCGGCTTCGGCGTCATGCGCACCACCACCCTGCTCCTCGTGCTCAACCTGTGTGGCATGTTCCCCGGATACATCACCTTCGGATGGGTTGCCGACCATCTCGGCCGCCGCAAAGCTTTCATGTTCTATCTCTTTGCCGCTGCCCTTCTGGTGCCTTTCTACGCCATGGCGCGCTCGCCGGTGGCGCTGCTCGTGCTGGGCACTGTGGTCGCCTTCTTTGGGACGGGTTTTTTTTCGGGCTCGGGCATCATCGGCAGCGAGATTTTTCCTACCAGCGTGCGGGCACGTGCCTTGGGCTTCACTTACAACGGCGCGCGCACCCTCAGTTCCATTGCTCCCTACGTAATAGGGCGGGTCGGCCAAGCCAAAGGACTAAGCTGGGCTTTCTATCTCTGCGGAGCAGCCTTTCTTCTGGCGAGTTTGATGGCAACGCAGTTGCCGGAAACGAAGGGAAAAAGTCTGGAGTAACGACTACGCCTCACTCAATCGGCTCGACCACCAACCCCGCGCCCCGGGCCCGTTCCGGCAACTGGATCAACACAATCGCCACCAGCACCAGGACGATTCCTACGGTCTGCATCGGCCGCACTAACTCCCCCAGCACAAGCGCCGCGAGTAGGATACTGAACACCGGCTCCAGGCAACTGGCGACGATGGCGCGGGTTGGCTCCAGGTGCTGCAACCCGGCGAAGTAACAGGAAAATGGCCCGAGCACGGAAACCAGCGAAAACACCAGCATGAATTCCCACTGCGCGCAGCCATAGTGAGCGGCGACAATTTTCCACGGAGGATTCACGCAGATCCAGAATGTTGAAGTCGCCACTAATACCCAGAGCAGGACTTTCCAGCGGTCGTAGCGCACCAGCACTTTATGTCCGCCGACGTTATAAAACGCAAAGGAAAATGCAGCCAGCAGTGCGGCCGTGACTCCGACCAAATCCATACGAAAACCGCCCGAGCCCACCAAGCCGACCGCCAGCGTGCATCCGGCCACCGCCAACCCCACTGCCGCTGTTTTCCGCAACGACGGCCTTTGCGCTCCGCGCGCCACCGTATAAAGCAGCACCCAGACTGGCGCCGTGTATTGCAGGATAATGGCTGTGGCCACGTTCGTCCGTTGAATTGCCAGGTAGTAGAGATAGTTCGACGCCGCGACTCCCAGA
>Ga0074046_10004365_pt1 | contig 11568 bp, 14 predicted proteins | sample BogForMeECP23OM3_FD_94441 | JGI IMG/M metagenome (GOLD analysis project Ga0074046, IMG submission 94441) | Bog forest soil microbial communities from Calvert Island, British Columbia, Canada - Bog Forest MetaG ECP23OM3 | ecosystem: Environmental > Terrestrial > Soil > Wetlands ...
GATTCCTCCAGAAAAAGTCGTGCCGGAAACCGTCTCTGGAAAAGCTAGGCTGGCTCCTGCCGTTCCCCATTGCATCACCGCCGTAGTGCCGGAGACGCTGGCAATTTGAAGTACCGCGTTCGCCGTCCCGATCGCAGTCGGCATTGAGATCAAGTACGCGGTCCCGGATGTTCCCGTGGTAAAGCCAACACCTGAGCCAACCGATTGTGCGGTACCGAATCCGAGATTCACAAGACCAGCCAGCGAACTGGTAACTGCGATTCCGCCGGAACCGGTGTAAGTCCATGTCGTTCCGTTGTCCGTGGCTAAGGAATTTGCGAGTAACCCGCCTGTGCTCGCGACTGGCACGTAGGTTGCAGTCAGACCACTATCTGTGACACTCGCGCCAGAGAGTGCGCTGCTGGCTGTAACGTCGACGCCTGAGAGGTTGCCAGTTGCCGCGACGCTTGATGGTGTGATAGCCCCGAGAGTTAAGGTGATCGCAGGAGTGCTCGTTGCATTCGCGACGGTTCCGGACACTCCATTCGCTGTGACTACGGAAACACTCGTTACCGTCCCTGTCCCGCTCGGACACGTTGAACCCGACGCGCAGGTTAATGTCGCACCGCTCGCGATGGTCAGCGTCTCGCCGCTAGGAACCGTTTCGCCACCATTTGCTGTGATGAGGCCGCTGGCGGCGATGGTCCCAACTGAGATGTTCGGCGTCCCTGAGAGTCCGCCGGCGGTCCCTGTGGTATTTGCCGCGTTGTTTGGAATCTCGCCCGAGGTCAGCGAGGCGCAAGTCGGAAGGCCGCTCGTCGTAATCTGGTTGATGAACTGACTGGAGCAGGTAATCGATTCCACACCCCCAAGTGCCGAAGCGCTAGGATTTGGAACTTGGGCGTTTGGAATCGTGCCCTGCCAGGTAAAGGCAAATGTGCCTGGGGAGCTGAGTGTTGCGGGATTAACATTCAATCCGGTTGGTACAGTGATGCTCAGGCTGCTGACCCCCGATCCGCCGCCACCGCCGCCACCAAGAGTGTTGCCAGCGATTGCCGTCGAAGGCGTAAGCGTGACGACTGCCGTGCCGCTCGCATAGGTCGTAAAGCAGACCTGAAAGAGATCATGGCCAGCGACCTGGACCGCAGTGTAATCGCCATTGGCTGTAATCGTGGATTGTGATGTCGTTGTGCCTTGGGCATACACCGAAGTATTTGTTGGGGTGTTTCCGTTGACTCCGACTTCCGGTTGCAAGGTCGTAGCCCAGGTCCCAGTAACCAGAATGTCGACTGAGGCCGTCTGTCGTGGATCAATCGCAATTTTCGCGCAAGCGCCCGGTCCAGAGAGCGAAGTAACTTGCGGCCCCTGTCCTTGGCTGAAACCGAGCGCTGAACAGAGGCACAAGATCACGGCAAGCAGAATTCGTTTTGCCATAGAATTCTCCTTTCTTATTCAAAGAGGCTGGGCCGAAGGACCGACCCAGCCGGATTGAATGGAGGTTACTGCAACCACTGTAAGGTGAGCTGTCGGATCTGCGCGCCGCCCGTTGTGATGGCGGTCGTAGTCGGCGTGAGGGTAAACTCCAACTGATCTTGCGTAGTCAGGTTGATGGCTGAACCCGCCGCAGTAATCAAGTCCTGCGCCGGTGAGCACACTGCCGTGCCTGCCAGGTTATAGCAGGCAGTGCCATGCGTTTCCAGTTTGCCGCTCGTCCCTACGGTGTTGGTCGTTATGTCAACATCAAAGGTGAAGTTGACAACCGCCGAACCCGTGGTCGTTCCACTGACCGCGGTGAACGGCGTAACCGACGTCACCCCAGGAACGCTCGCGAGTTTGATGGCAAACGTCAAAGTGCCAGCCGTTCCGTTCGTGGTTCCGAAACCGGTTCCATGAACATGGAGATGGCGTCCGAGGGTATTGAACGCCGCAGGCCACAAATTCACGGTTGCCAGGGTACCAGTAGCACCGGCACTGATGGTTGCTAGGTTCGAAAACGGCGGATAACTGACAAGCGACTGTAACGGTGAAGTTGAGCCGGTTGCGGTGAGAAACGCTGTGTTTGTCGCCGGCACAGTCGCGGTCCCGGTAATGATCGCCGTGATGGTGGCATTCGAGCCAATTGCGCAGACACCATTCAAAACGATCTGACCGCTTGAGGCTCCAAGACACGAGGAAGCGTAGAGAATTTCTGACAAACTCGCTCCGCTTGCTGCAGTCATGTAAACCCGCCACCCAACAGCACCAGTCTCGGCCGCTGGGCTGGTCACAGTGATGGTGTTGGTTGTAGTGGAACCAACGGTCACCGTGGCGCCCGGGGCCGTGTCGGTCGAGAGCGTCGTTTCCCCACCAAGCGCCGTCACGTAAGTTGCGCCCAGTGTGTAAGCGCCAGAGGCCGGGATGCTGCCGCCCGTGGTTGAGGTAGAAATACAGCCTCCACCGTTCGTAGCGCAGGTAGCTGCAACCGTGGTCAGCGCCGTCGGAGCGGAAGCCGCCGTCAGGCTGGTAAACTCGATGCCACCAGTTGAAGACGACACCACATAATGCGACCCATTCCATGCATACCAAGTCCACGGTTCGGTTGTGGTGTCAACGATCCCGACGTTCGCGTTGCCAGTCGCGTTGTAGATCATTTGCGATGGCGTTGACCCGTTCAGATAGCCCGTAATTGCGGCAGCCAACTGATACCACTCGCGGTCGAGAACGACATCAAACACTGGCGTGGTTTGCGCTTGGTAGACAATCGCTTCTTGTAAACCAGCCGTGCCTGATTGGAGAGCAAACGTGGTGTGCGAGTTGACCGTAGTAGCCGAGAATCCGCAAGTCGTTGCTCCATTCGTGGTCGAACTTGGTGTCACAACTTCGCTGGTCGTTGGCGCCGGACTTCCCTGGTCGACGATAGCCACGGGGAAATAGACCGTGGTCGCACCAATTGAGCCACTGAAATCGAAGATGGGAAGCACGTAGCCATTGACCGATCCGCCGGTTGGCGAATACGCGCAAGAACCAGGTCCGTTGAAGGTGTAGGTATTCGCTTGCGCGCTTTGAACCGCCGAGTAATTGTAGTCGCGCGCATAAACCCATGTTGGAGGGTAGTTCTGAGCCAGCGCCGGCAATGCGCACAGCGCCACGAGGACAAGGGCCGACGTGGCCGCTTTCCAGATTCTCTTGAAGGTGTTTTCCATCTTGTTTCTCCTTTGAAACTGAGATTCAGAAGTCTTCTGTAATGCTGGGCGATGCGCGTTACTTGTTTCCGCTGGTGTCCTCGGCGGCTTTCTGTTCTTCCGCAACTGCGTCAAGATCGGCTGCGCTCGGCTGAGCCTTTAGAGCAGCAACTTGAGACTGAAGTGATGCGGACGCCTCATTACGAAACTCCAGTTCTGCTCGGAGTTTCGCGTTTGCCGCGCGCAGTTCTGCGTTTTCCGCTTCGAATGTATCTGGCAACTCCCATCCAATCGTTGCGCCATCCTTATACTGCGGAACACAAACAGCACCGCTAAACGCTGAGTAAATCGATTGCGGTTTGAATTGTTGCCCTTCCACCACCTCACGAGGGAACGCCAGATCCAAGTATTCACCTTCTGGAAGTGGACCCTTGTGGTCTCGTAGCGCTTTTGATCTGTGAACATTCGGCGGCTGAACCACAGAATGCAGCACGATCGCGTTGACCCGATGAACCGTACCATCAGGCCGCTTCTGGACTAAAACGACAGCATCGCCATACTTGAGGCTCATCGTGAGTCCTCCTTTTGTGAAATCAAGACCAACAGTTATCGAACCATTGCAGGGAATCGTTGAGATGAATCCCCAGGACCGCGCCTTGCATTCCCGCATAAATCGGCCACTTCACGCCTGCTTTGGTGAACAGAAAGCCTAAGCCAGTAATGGCTCCCTGCCATGGAAGCGTCGCTTTATAAAGCTGGCCGCGGCTCGGGAATGGAGGATTGATGTTCTTCTCGACGCAGTAGTGCTGCGGATAAGGCGGCCCACCTTTGCTGACTCGATAGGTTTGCCCTTCTCCGGCTTTTGTCACTTCATTGTCCAGAGCAGTCCCAAGCAATCCATAGAAACTCGGCAACCACCAGGCCCGCGACTTCAACACTTGAATGTTCGGAAGATCCTTCGGGTGCCAGCAGGACCATGGGCCACACTTCGCTGCAGGCTGAGGTTGAACGCGCGGAGCGTCAGGCAAATTCTGAGCAGAAGCTAAGGCTGCGAACAAACAGAAAGCTATTAGTATCCTCGACATAGATAATTCCAAATGTATGCAGTGGTTGCAGTTAAGGCGCTGGTTACCACGTTGATGTCCCACTGCGTCGTGCCTCCGCCAAGTACCAGAATGTCAGGCGACACGCTTGCTGCTGCTGTGTTGTACGGGGAGATCACACAGTTCGCGTGGTTGGAGAATACGTTACCGAAGGTTACCGTTACGAGCGTGCCTGTAGTCGGCCCGCTGCCCGTCGTGATCGTAAACTTTCCCACCTGATCGGCGCTTCCCGACTCGAGCGTCTCGCTCCCACCGGACCCCGCGGCCGCCCCAAGCACCAGCGTGGGCGTCCCGCCAACTCCGAATCCGCAGTTGATGTATTCGATTGCCGTCCCGTTCGTCCCATAACAGTAGCCATTTGTCCCGGCGACACCATTGATGAGCAGGTTGCCAGTCATGTTGAAGGTGCCGAAGACTGGAATTCCCGTGAAGTCGACGTTGCCGGAGAATGTCGGCGTCCCTGAAAAAGTCCCGTTTAGCACCCCGCCATCTGGGAAGATTACTAACCCGCTCGCGTTGATCTCGCCAACGGTCAGTTCGTAGCCGCCGAGACTCAACGGCCCGGAAATACTCTGCGGTCCATGGCCATAAGGTCGCGCAAGAATGGGAATCGGATAGGTGATCGTTCCGTTGTAGTAGGGCAAACCCTGGCTGAGATTGATCGTGTTCCCTGGGCCCAAGAACTGCATCTGCACGGGATAGCCAGGCATCGTCTGACCCGAGGGCGTGGTCATGCTCACCGCGTAACCCGTTCCAGTCGGCCAGCCGGCATCGTTCGCGATCACTTTGCAGATGGTCGTATTGACGGTCGGAGGAGATGCTCCCGTAGTCAGCGGCGTGTTCTGATAATAAGTCGCAGACCCCGCAACCGAACCTTGAAAGGTTTCAGAGCCGGAGGTAGTGCCGATAAAGACTTGTGTTCCAACCGCATTCGCCGGCATTCCACTCGACGGTGGGCTGATTATGAGTTCGCCCGTTCCAGTGAGTTGCACTTGCACTTCCGGACTCGGCAAGGTGAGATTCGAGGAAGCGTCATACCAGACGATCTCAACGAAGTAGTTGCCAGCGGGCAGAGTCCCAAACAACCCAGCGTTGACTACAGGAGGATTCAGCGGATTCGGAACACCGACTACGGAACCGTCGACGCTGGTTGCGCAAGTCGCCGTGATTGCAGGGACAACCTGAGCGGGGCAGATCGCAGCTGATAATAGAATGAAAGCAAGAATGGTTTTCAAGTTCTCAGTACCCTTTACATACATAGTCGAACGCGTAATACGTATTCCCCGTCAGTGCGGTTGCGCCGGCCGAAAACGTCAGCGCTGAATTGCCACTGATGGTCAGGTTTTCGTGCACTCCAAAACCTGAATAAAACACGTCGCTGATCGTTCCGTAATCCGGAGCAAACGTGCAAGCGAAGATGGTCGCAAATGGGGTGCTGAACGTGTAGGTAAAGAGCAGACCAAAGCTAGTTGGGGCACTACCGGTATGGAGCAGCACAACACCAACTCCATCGAGACTTCCCGTAACAAGACTAGCCGCTGCGCCACTCCCGGCGCCCGCTCCAACGCTTATCGAGGGTGTTCCGCCCAAAGTTGCATTACAAGTTGGGCAACTAATTACGCCAGTTCCTGTGATCGGACTTGGGGTAACCACAATCGGCAAACTTGCCGTCAAACTCGTAACAGCACTGACAACACAACTGCTGCATGTCAGGTTCCCATAGAGATCGATTGCCAATGGAGAACTCGCGTTAATCGCGAGCGTACCGGACCCGGAGAGTGGATTCGGAACCTGAATCACGGCGTTGCTGCTGCGATTCGCCGAGTTATTTACAAAGGTGATTGTGCCCTCGGCATCCAGTCCTTGAAATGTCAGGGTGCCGGGCGTGGTGCCATTGCCGAGAAATAAACCTGTACTCGTGGCCGTCACGTTTGTGGTGCAGGCCCATGCCGTCCCATTCCACACCCAAAATTCAAACCCACAGGCCGTGCTGTAACTGAGCACCCCGGTATCGACGATGGGGCTTGGCGTGGCCACGATGGGCGAGAGAGCCGTCAGACTCGTAACCCCATAGCCGTTCCCACCTTCCCCGGCTACAAAGAACTGCTGTGTCGGCGTGAGTTCGATATTGGCGTTTGCTGCTGGTAAGCCATTCGGGCCTTGAATCTGACCAGTGAGTGTGACGTAGGGCGAGGCTTGGCCGTGCAACAACTGAGCGAGTCCAACGATTAGGATTGCGAAACTCAGTTTCATTCGCATAGACAAGAGCAAGACACTCTCCCTAAATCCCTCAAATGTAATATCCCAAAACAGGCGTCACGCCGCCTTTTTCCGCATCATATTAAGCGCGGCACCACATCCCGGGGCTAGGCGCATCCAGAACCGATCTTGGCGATCCTGTTCACAATTTTGCCCACATGGTATTGATCTTCCGTTTGGATCGCTGTTAAGCAGTTCGCGCCGATCTGCAGCCTCTTTGCCTATGAGCGGTCGCGCACATCGATCACAGTGCCGGAATTCTGCCTTGAATACCGTAGGATTCCCGCCGATGGAGCGGTCGAGCAGAATGAGCCGCATCGCATCTTTTGGCCGTAGCCAGGCGTATTTCTCGCCGGTGCTTAGCCCTTGGGATTTTCCCTTAACCCAATCGGGAAGAAAGGAGAGACGAGTGACGGTGACTTTCCAGATCTTTTGGCGATTCGCAAGCCGGCCAACTTCTTCTCGGAGTGCCTTCCGTGCTGCGGCGCGGTATCGCGGCTTACACTTGGAAAGAGAAACCGGAGCACCGTTGAGATGCTCCGGCACTCGCTCTGGCGATTCTCCGCGACCTCCTTTCCTCACCGAACTCACAAATAGACTCAAGCCGATACTCCTGACGTTTTATCGTCTTCCGTAATCCGAATCGATCCGATCTTCGGCACTGAGATCGGCGGCGGGATGCTGCAATGTTGCCAGTGCCGCGGGCGACCATCGTCCCAAGCCTTTGCCGACCATCGTTCATGGCGCTTAATTGGTTGGTTACAGCGGGCGCAGATTCTCTTGCGCACTTGGCGAAACCACGAGGGGCGCAGTTTGCGACATGCGCCGAGGACTCGCTGGATCAGACTTTGGGGGTTCATTCAAAGATCACGTAGACCAACAACAGAAACGTCGCCAGCGAAAGGCAGGTTGTTACGATGATAGCCGCGCGTATCATCTTGTCGCTCATGCTGCCTCGGCGATTCTATCCACGCGCCTGATGACCCAGAAGCGCGCCACGATCATTGTCAGCGACGATCTCGACATGGATTTGTTTCGGATGCTTTGTAATCATCAGCACATCAAAGTGTCGGTTCTTTGCAGGCGGACATAACTCGTCAACTTTTGCGCACAGTTCCATAAATTCCCGCACACATAAGTGAGTTGCAACCTCTGCCGGCGTCATCTCGAAAACCTACAGGGGCCTTTCCCTGTGATGCCTTCTCAGGCCGCTTCCCCGACGACCATTAGGAAGAAGTACGCTGCGCTGGCCCCCGGATACGCAGTTCTTCTCACAGAGAAAAACCCTTTATTGACCGCTTGCGTTCCTCGCACCCTGCGCCATGGCCCGCACTCGTTCGCCGTGCTTGCCCGCGAGCGCCGCTTGCATCTTTTCGTGAGGAATCGTTTGATCCTCGGGTACGCCGAGTGCGCGGTGTAACCTGCCCTTATGAGCTTTCTTGAAGACTTCGGCGGCAAATTTCTTTTGTTCAGCCATCAGACTGCGGCCTCAGCCGTTTCCGGCGTCATAAACCGAAGCATCCAGCGGATACGATGGTCGCCGAGGGCTGGGATCGGGTAGTTGATCCGCTCCGGCTTCTTCAGTTTGTTCTGGATTCGGACGAAGGAGGCGACCATCTTTTCTTCGTCCTCGGTCGGTGTGCGGTCCATCTGGAACATGGTCCCGTTCTGGCAGAAGTGCCCCACGCCAGCATCGCGCCACAGCCAGAGTTGACCACGCGTGGCGGTGAAATCAGGCTCTTCCTTTTGCGAGGAACCTGGATGAAAGCAACTAACCACATCGGATTTTGGCAATGGAATTCCCCGTCGGGAGTGTTTTGGTATGCCGGACGCTACCGGACATCAAGGCTGGGGTATTTCGGGCAAAGCGTGTCGCTGCCGCAACAATACGGCTAAGAGGATTTCAGTGTCAAGAAGAAAGTCGGGGGGTAAAGACCCACTACCGTCGGGCGTAGTGGTGGGTGCGGGGGATGGGGCGGCGGCGGATCACAGCGTAAATTCCCAAAGTCCGAGTGAGCCTTTTGCTGCAATTGGTTGCGGCAGGAAGCGAGGATCGCTGAGAATCCAGCCATAGCGTCCGGGGCTGTAGTCGCCAAAGGCCCGCTCATCCTCGCTGATGTCGGCCAGATTTTCGGTCGGGACGCAGCGAACAATTGTGGCCGCTCCGATGATGTGCCCGCAAGCAATCTCCGGGTAAGCATAGATTCCCTTGGGCCGGAGAGCGGAATAGAATGGCTCCTCTTTTTCGCAGTCCTTTGCCCATCGCGGATAAGACTTACTTGCGTGGATCAGAATCTCGCCGTAATACCAACTTTTCCAGCTTCTAGTCTCAATCTGTTTTGTGCCAAGACAAACGAGAGTCGCCCATGGCTGAGTAAAAGAAAGCACTCGCATTTTGGTCTCCTCAATGCGCTCCTAAAGCGCAGACCGTCATCCCCTATACGCTCCCGGTGGCAACGTCGCAGGCTGGCGTGGTTCGGGAAGATCGCATACCAGCACCTCAGAAGTTAACAGCAACGCTCCAATCGACGCCGCTTTCGTCAGCGCCGTCAACACGACTTTCGCGGGATCTACAATCCCGTGCTCGTAAAGATTGCACAGCCGTCCTTGGGCTGCATCGTACCCATAGTCGGCCGGGCCATCCGTTTTCAGAAGTTTGTCCACAATCTCGTCGGCGCGTTTGTGGCCAGTGTTTCGGATGATTTGGCGGGCGGGCTCGCAGATCGCGTCGAGCAAAAGATCGTATCCTTGCCAGAAAGTCTCAATATTCTCGGCTTGTCCCGGTTCAACGGGGCACAGAGCGCGGTCGGCGCCTCCCTGATACGCATGTTTTGCTGCTGCTCTCAACAGCGCTACTCCTCCGCCCGGCACGACGCCTTCCTGCAACGCTCCGCGGCACGCATGGATGGCGTCCTCTGCGCGCGCTCTCTTCTCCAGCATCTCTGGTTCAGATTTTCCCCCGACGCGCAATACGGCTACTCCCCCAGCCAGCCTGGCGATGCGATGGTCAATCTGTTCCTTTGCGAATGGGTTGCTTTCATCCTGGCTCTGCTGGACAAGCTGCTTCAGCCGGCGGTCGACTTCCATCTTATTCGCGCCGCCATTGATTAGCACCGTTCGATTGGCCGAAATCACGGCTTGCTCGCACCAGCCAAGATCGTCCACGTCAAAACTGGAGAGTTGGTCATCTGGACGCGTTGAGACTTGTGAATGCGTCCGCTTTGCTCCAATGGCTACCCGTAAATCTTCGAGGGCTGCGGCGCGTTGATCACCAAAGCCGGGAAGTTTCACATAGCAACCGCCCGTTAATTGGCCATTCCCCACATTCAATGCGAAGGTTGCCATTGCATCGCCAGCCAGTTCTTCGCAAATGATCAGGAGAGGCCGTCGAGCCATCGCGACTTTGGTGAGTAATGGACCAATCCCATCTCCCTGCATCGGTCGGCCGCCTGGGCCTAGTCCACTTCCAACAATCGCCCGCTCCGAGATCAAGATCAGCGGATTCTTCAATACAACCTTTGCCTCTTGCATCTCACGACCGCCACTCGTGCGCCAGCCCCGCTCAAAATAGAATCCCTCCAAGTGTTCAATCGTAGTTTGCTCGTCCCGGCTGTCTTGGAGTTCGAGAACACCACTCGCACCGACCTTGCAGGTCGCCTTCGCAATCATCGTCCCTAGGTCGATATCGCCATGGGTTGAGATAATCGCTGCCTGCCGGACGAGTTCCGGCGTAGCTTCGACAGCCAGTTTCTTCACTGCCTCCGCGCACGCCTCTGCGGCAGCTTTGATTCCGTCGGCTAAAAGGAGCGGTTCGGCATCGCCATCCACCAACTTCAAGCCTTCGCGGAAGATCGCCTGCAAGATCACGCAGGTGGTGGTCGTGCCGTCGCCCGCTTCTACTACCGCAGCATCAGCGCACTCGCGCGCATACAGGGCGCCTATCTGTTCAAAGGGATTAGGGAGATGTGAGACTGCTTTAGCCACGGTCACACCATCACGCGTGGCCAAAGGCTGCACATCGCGGGACAGCAGGACGTTCCTGCCGCGTGGCCCGAGCGTTACTTTTACAGGGTTGCATACCGCGTCGAGTCCTCTTTGGAGCGCGGCGCGAGCTTCGTTAGCGAACAGCGTTTGCTTTAACATCGCTTTCCTTTCGGTCAGATAGAATCAATTCGTCTTGGTCAACGGCATTGCTGAGTGGGTGCGCGGTCATCAACGCTGATATTTTCGCACGATCCACAAGACCCGCAACGGTGATACTAGGCATCTCGAATACCGTGCTACAAGCCAGACACAGGTAGTCAGGGCCGACGTAGTAATCGCCTGGGTCGTCTTCACTCCACACACAGCCACGTTTCCCGCAATTAGGGCAAAACAACTCTGACAGTTCCCATCGCTCACTGCGAACTGCACCGTTCGGGTACGTGATCTCAATTTCAAGGACGTTTGCCATGGATTTCACAATCCCTCATGCACAAATATTCTTCTCCATCAATCTCCACGGTGCTCCCGGCGTAGTCCAGAAATTCAACAGTGTCCCCGGGTGCCAGATCCTCGATGCGATCGATTCGCCCAGTGACTGAGTTGCGCGCGCCTGGACCGACGGCGATCACCGTTCCAGCATTTAACGGTCGTTGCTGGGAGTCTGGAAGCATGATTCCGCCTTCGGGCGCTGAGCGTTCGTGGCGCCGAACGATGATCCTATCGCCGCGGGGTTGATAGCTGAGCGAGGATGCGAGAGCTCTTTTCGGACGCCGCCTAGCAGCCCGCTCGGCCAACACACACCACACCAGCCACAACACACACAACAGCACACAGCCAACCACTACAACTGGTGTCAGCTCACTCATTCTGCACACTCCGCGCACACTGGTCGCTTGTAAGAAGCATCTTGCGTGTTCTTTTCCCAGAGGATCGCTTCCCTCTCTGGATGGACGTAGCAATGTCGAACCGTGCCTGTGATTAGGGCATAGCCTGGCTGAAGGTGATAGGGTATCTTCCGGCGCCGAGCGCGCCGACCTTGATCTTTTTTACGACCCCAGCGTTGCCGAAATGCTCCTGGACGC
>Ga0074046_10004368_pt1 | contig 11564 bp, 9 predicted proteins | sample BogForMeECP23OM3_FD_94441 | JGI IMG/M metagenome (GOLD analysis project Ga0074046, IMG submission 94441) | Bog forest soil microbial communities from Calvert Island, British Columbia, Canada - Bog Forest MetaG ECP23OM3 | ecosystem: Environmental > Terrestrial > Soil > Wetlands ...
AAGCTCACGATCATGCAGATGTGCAGGATCCGCTGCAGGCGGGTGAAGCGGATGAACTGGCGTTCTGCCGTTCCGCCGTTAGACATCGGGGCTCTCCTTGCTTGCGGGAGTTTCAGACGTTGCGGCGGGTTGCGCTTCGGCGGCGCGCAACTCCCCGCGCATCTGGAATGCCCGGGGCAGCCAGAGCAGGGTGTGGACGCCTCCGAGGACAAACGTTCCCAACAACAATGCGGTCATCCCCCAAAATGTGTAGAACAAGAAGGGGTACTTGTGCGGGTCGTGGTGAGTGGCGTGTGTCAGGTACCCCGCAAAGCGGCGAGTCGCGCCCGCATGGCACTTCTGGCAGGTCGCCGCCACGTTTGCCCGGCTGAGGTGCGAGCGCGGATCCGTCACCGCAAGCACGTCGTGAGCGCCATGGCAGTCGTAACACTTTGCCGTTTTCGTGTACCCCAGTCGCGAGACTTTCCCATGATAGGTATCAAAATAAGTCTTGGCGATTTCCGCGTGGCAGCGTCCGCACGTGTCCATGATGTCCAACCGGAAGCCGGCTTCATCGGTGCGCCGAATGGCGTGGGCGGTGTGGCAATCGTTGCAAACCGGAAGCTCTTTCGCAGTTCCGTTCACCCGCTTGGCATGAATGCTGTTCTCAAACTGTTCCTGGATGCCGTGGTGGCACCGGCCACAGGTGGCCGGCACGTTCGCTGCGTTGACACTCGATTCCGGATCCGTCCTAGGTAGGACATGGTGAGCGGTGTGGCAACTCGTGCAGGTCGCGGTAACGGTCAGGCCGCCTTTCAGTAATTCCTTCCCGTGAATGCTCTCCGTATAGTTCGCCGTAATTTCGTGCTGCCGCCCGGTGTAGCGCACCGCGGCCTTCTGGCCCTCCCGGTGACATCGCGCGCAAAGTCCGGGAACATTGGTCGCAAAAGTTGGTGATTGTGGGTCCTGTCTGCCAAGCACACCATGCGTACCATGGCATTCCTTGCAGCTCGGCGCGTTCGGATCAGTCTTGCTGACAAGCTGTCCATGCGTGCTGCTCGCGTACTGCCTGCCAATTTCATCGTGGCAAGAGGTGCAGTCCACCTTGCGGGAAATCGTCTCGCAGGGTCGCACGCGGGAGGCGTTTACTTCCGAGTGGCACTGGCTGCAGGCAATCTTGCTGTGCCGCGAATGGCTCAACTCGCCCAAGTTGACATACATGGATTGCCCGTCGCGCGCTCGGCGCAGCTTCTCGTCCGCGTGGCAGTGCAGACAGTCCGCATCGGCCATACCCTGCGAATAGAAAACATTGCGGATCTTATGCGGCTGATGGCAATCCACGCATGCGGGCAGGACATTTGCTTCCTTTTCCCATAGCTCTCCACGAATGATCTTCCGGTGCACCGCTTCGATCAGCGAGTGGCACTTCGTGCAGGTGGCGGCAATGTTCCGGCGGGCGATCGAGGAAGCGGGGTCGGTGTGAGGCAGGATCAGATGCGGTGTGTGGCAAGTCGCGCAGTTGGGGGCCACGGACAGCCCCTTCTTCAGCAACGCCTCTCCGTGGATGCTCTCGGAGTAGTTCTCCAAAATGTTGTCCTGGGGAATGGGGCGGTTACGCTGAACTGGAGTTCCTTCGCGATGGCACTGGCCGCAAACGAATGGCACTTTCAACGGCGTCACTGCTGACCGCGGGTCCTTTACCGCATAGATTTCGTGGTTCCCGTGGCAGTTCACACAGCGGGGCGCCAGCGGGTCGCCGTGCGCAATGGCCTTCCCGTGGACCGACCGGGCATGTTGCTCCCGCTCGGCCTCGTGGCAGGTGCCACAATTTACCCGCGCCAGCGGCGTTTCATGTGGCAACTCTTTTCCTTCCAAATCAGCGTGGCAGCCCGTGCACCCGAAGCTGCCATGAATAGACGCCGCAAACTTCTTCCCGTCCACGTGGAGCGAAACCGTTTTGCCGCCTCGTGTCGTGCTCATGCTTTTGTCGCCGTGGCAGGCGAGACATTGTGCGCCCGGTTGCTCGGTTTCAGGCCGCGCCGCGCGGCTGGGGCTGTCCGAAAACAGGAGGGAGAAAGCTGTCGCGAGGAGCGTCGCAACGATGACTCCAAGCCCTGCACACCACTTCCTTCGCACAACTTTTGTTTCAGCCATGTCAAACTCTCGGCAATGCTTACTTCATGCCAAGCTCCGTAAGCACTTTCGGGTTTTCCTCCTGAACCGCCAGCAGGTTGTGACACGCACTGCAATCATTAGATATCGTCTGGCCGTCCGTGCTCGTATGTGATCCATCGTGGCAGCGGAAGCAGCCGGGAAAACCACTGTCTCCCATGGGGTGGCCGAGGTTGTTGGGATGAACGCCCCAGCCGACTTTCATGTCCGGGAAGATATTGCGCAGGTAGATTTCCGCGACGTTGTTGGCAGACTGCTCAACCAGGGCGCGCTTGGAATTGTAGATGTCGGGATAACTGGCGCGGTAGAAGCTCGTCAATCCCTCTATGATGCGGGATTTGGCTGCCTCGCGATCCGGATAATCGGCCTTCAGGAGCTCGACGCCCTTCTTCTTGATGAAAGGAAGATCGGGACTCACGAGGCCGCGAGACATGCGGTCGTCCATGGCATTTTCCGGCAATTCGAAGGCATGCGTCGGGCGGTTATGGCAATCAATGCAGTCCATGGCGCGCTTCTCGCCCTTAGCTAGTTGTTCCTTGGTGGCCTTGATGTCGGTGGAGACGTACTCAATGGTTTTGCCCTGGTCGTTGGTGTAGTAGACGACCGGGATGACCTGGCGCGCATCGTCAATCGAGATGTAGTGAATTCTGGAACCTGCGTCGAGATGGCGCCCATGGATGCCGACGGAACCTTGCGACATGCGGCCGCCGATTTTCAGGACAAGTGCGGTAGTCAAGGGCGTGTTCTTCTCGTTGTCCTGATAGGAGGTCTTGGTGATGAGCTTGTCCCCAGAGAAGCGCTGTGGCCAGTGGCACTGCTCGCACGTCTCGCGCGCGGGGCGCAGGTACTTCACCGGCGAAGGGATGGGCCGGGAGTAAGTCTTGAAGGTTACGGCGAAGACCTGGCGCACGCCCGACAATTTCGATTTGACGAACCACCCCGCGCCCGGACCGATGTGGCACTCCACGCAGTTCACCCGCGCATGCGGCGAATTCTGATACGCGGAAAATTCTGGTTGCATCACCGTGTGGCACGTCTGTCCGCAAAACGTGGTCGTGTCCATGTACGCCACGCCCTGGTACGAAGCAAACGTGAAAATCAGTACATTCAGAACCGTCGCTATACCGATGAACAGCAGGCCGCTCCGCACCATCGGTACCCGTAGATCGACTTCCGGGTAGGCAATCGGCAATTCGCCCGCGCCGCGCAATTTTTTCCGCCGCAACAGGATTCCCAGCGGAATCAACAACAGCCCGAAAACGAACAGTCCCGGAAGGATCAGGAAAATCAGTATGCCGACGTACGGGTGCGGCGGGCCTTGCAGCATGAAATCGTAAATCCAGAAGGCAATCATCGTGATTGCCGTGCTCGTCGTCAAAACCACGCCAATCAAGCTGATGACGTTCTGGCTCAGGAAGTAGAGCAGTCGTGCCCAATTGCGAACAGTATTCTGCGGACTCATGAGGTGGATGCTCCCACATCGCCTGCTCTATGCGCTTCCAAGCGCACCATCACAAGAAAGAGCCCCAGCGAAGGATCCGCCGGGGCCCTGGGACCTTCTGATTTTTCGTGTGCCTGCAGTCGCGGGCTCACCGGCGCTCTTACTTGCACAAACTCCGCATGTAAGCGATGACGTCCTTGACTTCGGCGTCGGTGACCTTCTTGTCGTAGCTGGGCATCTTGTTCTTGCCCTTCACGATGATGTCCGTCCAGGCCGCGTCCGTTTCTTTCTTCACTTCGGCGGAGCAGATATCCCGCGCCTTGGTGACTTTACCCGCGGCCGTTTCTCCCTTGCCATCAGGCCCGTGGCAGCTGGCGCACTTCGCCTTGTACACTTTCTCTCCGTTGGCTTTATCTTGTGCGCGAACGACCGAACCCGCCAAACACAAAACAGCTACCGCGACAATCCCTGACAGTACCTTCTTCATTGTTTCCTCCTGGTTTTTTATGATGGCACGAAGCGCGTAGGAGCGAACGCGCCTGGTGCCGCAATCCATCTCTACAACCCTTCGTGTCTCACTTCTTCAGCGAACGGATGAAGGCCACTAGATCCTTCACCTGCTCGGGGGTCAGCGTCTTGTAGGCGGGCATTTTGCCCTTCCCATTTGTGATCATCCCCGACAGATCCGCATCACTCATTTTCTGAAAGTCGGCCGAGGCTAGGTCGCGCGTCTTCATCGCTTCCTTGCCCTTGCCATCCGCCCCATGACACATGGCGCACTTGGCCTTGAACGTTGCCTCGCCCGCCGCGACATCCGCTCGCGCCGGCGTGCCAACCAGGCATGCGCCTGCCAGCAGGGCCGCGACCAGCGTCGCTGTCCCGAGGTTCTTCTTTGTTGTCTCCATGTTTTGCTCCCTGTCTAGATTTCGGCGCGGATTAAGTGAGCTTGCCTCCGCGCCGTCTTCCTAGAGTGCATATCGTATCGAAACTGTGACCACATTGCCTCGGAAATTCCGGGGTAGGGTGGGACCTACATCCGAATTCTCTTTATAATCATAATAGTTCCAATTGGTCTTAAATGTGAAGCCCTTGCTCACCTCATATGCTATCCCTGCCACCGGCAGGTGGTATCGAAACGTCAGCGGGCCGCTCGGCGCGTCTGGATTCAGGATTAGGGTGCTGCCGTCCGAGCTCGTCAATGTATAACCCAACGTGGCTGTCAGCTTACGCATCGGCCGCACAAACACTGATCCCGACCCGAAATGCGATTTCTCCGCGTAGAGGGAAATCCCCGAAAGGAATGGCGCGCCGCAGCTCAGCGCGCCCGCTGGACTGGGCGTCGCAACATAACAAATGTTCGTTTGTGAGAAGATGTCGTTGTAATCGTAGGACAGATCCACACCCCATTTGCCTTCATGGGGCGCGAACTCCGCGGCAATTGAATAACTGCGGTTGTGTTGCAGGTTGCCGATGTCCAGAGCGGTATTCCGGTTCTCCAGAATTGAAATCCCACCGCTCAAGTTCACCCAGTCCACCGGCTTATAGGTGGTCCGCAGCCGGTAGCGCTGCAAATGACGCGGGCTGATGCGCGTGAAGGCGTTGTCCGCGTAGTAGAGCTCCGTGTCGAAGCGAAGACGCAGAGTGTCCGTCACCCTCGCGGAAACACCGGCGATCAGGGAATGTGCCTGAATGGGGACATAAGTGCCGTCAGCGGAAGTCACCGTCGTCGTGCACGAGCCATCACTCTGAATAGGCTGCCCCGTGCACGCGCGCGTCGCCAGTGTCGGGTAGAAGGTCTGTAACTGCACATCGGAAGTACTGTCCGTGATGTCGCGGTTTTCGTACCGGTAGCCTGCAAACGCGTTGATGCGGCGGGTGAAATCATACTCGAGTTCGAATGTATTGACCTGGCGCTCCTGCCGCAGAAAATCGCTGAAGGCATCGGCGACGACATCCGCGGATGAGCTGGCGCTGTGCTGCGGACACGTGGCCGCCGTGAACGGTGGCGGGCACGTCGCCGGGCTGAACACGTTCGGCGTCGAAAGCAGCGTGGCGGCAAACAGCGAATTGGTAGTGAGTAGCCACGCTCCGGGAATCCGGAAGTTGTCGTAGCGGAAATCGTCCACGATCCGAAACCGATCGCTCACGTGTATCGTGGCCGCAAAGTCTCCCGTAACGGATAGGCGTTCCGCCGAGGAAGAGCCGGTGGTTGCGTAAGACCTCTGGCGCGTCCGGGTGATCAGTCCGCTGAACAACTCGTCATAAGCCGGCAGATCATTTTCCGATTTGGAGTAGCTGAACCTCCCGGCCAAATCCATCCAGGGGAAATAGCTGCTCTGGAAGCTGGCCTGCTCCGCGGGAAATTGCACGCGATTGCGCCCGGAGCGGCTGTAGCTGAAAAAAGCGTTGCATGCGGGATTCACAAAGCCAGTGCCAAGAATGGGTGTGGCACACGGCTGCCCCGCCGCGGTGTTGAACGACACGCCGAGATCCACGGGAATCGGCGGTGTCCCCGCCAGGTTGTACGGCAAGGCATAGAGCGTTGAAGCGCTGTCCCCCTTCGTGAAGGTGTAGAACTGGTCGTAGTTCAGGCTGGTCCGCGGCAGTGCCCGCACCGAAACGCCAAAATGGTAGTTGTCGGTGATGTTCAGCGTGGGCTGCACAAGTTGCGCTTCCGTCCCTTCGTGTACCGACGAGAATGCCGTGCCTTGCTGAATGTTGTGTGAGTACCCCAGCCGGAATCGTACGATCGAGAGTGGAAAAAGATTCAGGTTGTAATCGCTCATCCTCCTTGTCAGGAAGAGTTGATGCGGCGAATCCGGTATCGGTACGTCTGGCACCGACGTGGCTGGATTCAGCGGATTGGCCAGCAGATTGTAGTCGAAGACGTTTCGGTCACGCCGGAAAATGCCCTCGAAATTGTAGAGTTTGCCTTTGCTGAAGCGCAGGCGCGTCAGATCGTTAGGATCCCCGCCGTAGCCAAAGTTGCTGAACGACAGATCATCGAACAGGAACCCGCTGTGTGTTGGAGAATGCAGGTTTAGCGAATACTCCAGCAAACGCACTCCGCTCCCGAGGTTCACCAGTGTGTCCCACATCAGTTCATTCCCGGAAAAGTCCGAAATGCGCCCGCCAACTTCCGCGGTCTGCTTGACCAGATACCCGCCGGTGGAGAGTCCTCCATTGTCCTCTGTGGTGGTGGAGGTGAGCCCTACGGGGGATTTTCGGGTTGGGTCCACACTCACGCCAGTTGTTGGCTGCAATTCCACTATGGATTGTGCGGTCACTGCGAATCCGCTGAGCAATGCGCCAACAAGCACCATTACCGCTCGGAAGGAAATATTCGAAATCAAAGAGTGCGTCATTCTTGTCATGGTCATTTCCTCCTGGCTCACGGCTTGAACAAAAACTGGTCCGAATTCGAACCGTGTACGGCGACATGGCACAGTGTGCACGCCTGATATTTCTGCGCCTGGTTGTGGAAGGACGGTATGGCGGGCGCCGCGGAATCGACCGTCAATGTGTGGCATTCCAGGCAAAGAAGGTTGATCTGGCTGCGCTTCAGCAGCCGGGGATTTGCCGAACCATGCGGCGTGTGGCAGGTCACGCATCCCTCGGTCTTCACCGCCGCATGTTCGAACGCAAACGGCCCGGCCTTGTCCGCGTGACAGTTGTAGCAAACCACGTCCTGTGCCGCGGTCGAGCGCAGTTGCCGGTTCAGGAATCCTCCGTGCGGATTGTGGCAATCGCTGCAGGCGATCAGGCCTTCGTTCACGCGATGGTGAAACGGCCGGGAAAACTCTGGCTTCACTTCCAGATGACAGCCGTAGCAAAGCTTGGGCTGGCCTTCTTTCAGTAATGCGTGCTCCACCGCCGCATGGTGCGGCGAGTGGCAATCCACGCAGCCCACGTTGTTTTTCAGGTGCTCCGAGCGCTGAAAGTTGCTGTGCTCTTCGCCGTTCTGGTGACAGTCCAGGCAGCGCGCGCTGCTTTCTTGCGCGGTGGCATTCTTAAACGTGAAAATCTTTGTTTTGTCCCCGCCTCCGTCGACGTGATCCTTCCCGGGACCATGGCAGGCTTCGCAGCCCTGCCACTCCGGGCCCTTGTGCCCCGCAAACTTTCCTTCCAGGCGGGTGACAAAGTGTGCCGTCCCCTCGAAATTCTTGTATATGTCTTCGTGGCAGGTTTTACAGGTCTCCGAGCCGACATACAGCGCCGGATCGGTCGGCCTCGCATATTTCTTGGTCTGATCTGCACCGGCCTTGCTCTTCTCCGCCGCAGCCCTCTTCTCTCCGGGCTCCGCGGAGAACAGCGCCAGTGCCGAAGCCAACAACACCGCGATTGCCAGGATTGGGAGCAGAATAAATCGCTTCATGCGACTCCTTCAGCGAACGGAGAGATGCGTCCGCATGAATTACTTTAGTTTTGGATCGAATTTTCCCAAGAATCCTGACAACCCAGGAGAGGAACAAGGAGAAGAGGGACTCCGCTTTGGCTCTTTCAATCGCCAGAACGAAGGGACGTAAGGACCTTCTTAAGTTACAGCGCTTGTCTACCTAGTCAAACGAAATCCGAGTAAATCAAAATTGTTTTTCATAAAGCAAAACACGAGTGGAACAGTCAGTGTCTATTTTGGAACAGTCTCCCGCCAGGCATTTCCTTTGCACATTCGCTGGTACTAGGCCCGTTCCCGCTCTTTCTACCTTTCCCATCCGTTCTGTCCTATACTTTATGCGTTAGGCCCCTGCCCGCTACTCAAATCAACTCGATTAGCGCCTCTTATTCCTTCAAGGAGTCACGTTATGAAAAAAATCTGGATTTCGCTCGTGGCCATGGCTTTCGTAGCTTCAGCCAGCTATGCGGACAATAAGAAAGAAGTGGATCGCGTGGAGAATTCTGGAACCGTGATCACGGAAATTCTCAACATCCCCGATAACATTCCTCAGGACCTGCTCGACAAAGCCGAGTGTGTCGTCGTATTGCCGTCCGTCGTGAAGTTCGCCATCGGCATTGGCGGCAGCTATGGCCGCGGCGTCATGACCTGCCGCAGCGGCGAAAAATTCAATGGGCCGTGGGGCGCGCCCACCATGATCGCACTCGAAGGCGGCAGCTTCGGTTTGCAGCTCGGCGGTCAGGCCACGGACTTCGTCCTCTTGCTGATGAATGCACGGAGCGCCGAAAGCGTTCTTACCAGCAAGGTTAAGCTGGGCGGCGATGCCGCGGCGGCGGCTGGTCCCAAGGGCCGCGACGCTTCTGCGGAAACGGATGCCACCCTGCGCGCGGAGATTCTCAGCTATTCGCGCTCCCGTGGCCTGTTTGCCGGCATTTCCCTCGAAGGTTCCACGCTCCGCCCGGACAACGACGCAAATAAGAATTTGTATGGCCAGGAACTCCCTGCGAAGGACATCGTGCTAAAGGGCGTGGTCCCCGCGCCGCCCAGCGCCCGGCAGCTCCTGGCCACCTTGAACAACCGCTCGCCAAAGAACAAGTCCCACTAACCAGTTCACCGGCGCATCGTTTGCAATTTCATCCCCGGACGGCCGGCATTCTCCTCGCCGTCCGGGCTTTCTTCTGCCCGCACCTCCACTCGCGTATCGAAGATACCCCTATAGGCGTTTGTTCTATTGCTGAGTACTAGGCGCGGAAGAGTCGCTGGCGGTGTTGCCGATGGCGCTGCCATTGACGACCAGTTCAACACGGCGGTTACGCTGCCGGCCTTCGGGCGTGTCGTTGGAGGCGACCGGCTGAGTTTTGCCGAACCCGCGGGCGGTGATGGAGGAAACTGGAACGCCCTGCTCGGCAAGAAAATCGCGCACGGAGTCGGCGCGGCGTTCGGAGAGTTGCTGATTGAATTCGTCGCTGCCAACGCTGTCGGTGTGACCTTCGATTTGCAGCGTGAGGCCGGGATGCGCAAGAAGTATCCCGGAAATCTTGGCGAGTTTCTCACGGGCGCCTGGCTTGAGCGTGTAGCTCCCGGTATCGAAGAGGACGTCCGACATGTTGACGATGAGGCCGCGAGCGGAATCGCGCGTCTGCAAGATGGAATTCAACTGCGCGAGAAGCTGCGCGCGAAGCTGGCCCTTTTCCGCTTCGGCTTGCGCGGCGGCCTGCCGCGCTTTTTCGGTTTCGGCTTGCGCGGCGGCGCGGTCGCGGGCGGCCTGTTCGGCGGCGGCTTGTGCGGCTTGTTGCTGCGCTAACGCTGCGGCGCTGGCTTTTTCGGCTTCCGCTTTCTGGCGCGACGCTTCCTGCGCGGCCTGCTCTGCTTCCTGCTTCATGCGCACGGCTTCGGCTTGCGCGGCTTCGGCCTGTTTGCGAGCCTCCTCGGCTTGCACGCGGCGCTGGGATTCGGCGGCAGCATCGGCGCGGGCTTTGGCTTCGCGCTCCTCGGCGGCTTTCTTGTCGGCGGCAATTTTGGCCTGAGCGTCTTCCTCGGCCTTTTGCTTCACCGCCATGACGCGGGCTTCTTCGGCGGTTCCCACCACTTCACGGGCGGCGGCTTCAACGGATTTCTTGTCACTCTTGTGCGCGTAAACTTCTTCGGCGTTGCGGAGTTGCTGTTCGGCCTTGGCAAGAGTGGCCGCAGCATATTTGTCTGCCAGAGCGATGTGTGCGATGCGCACGGCATTGCGCGCCTCGAAAAGTTCCAGCGGGGTCTTGCGATCGATGCCGAAGATGGCGTTTTCGATTTTCGTGTTGGAGGAGGAGTAGATGCCGCGGCCCAGCAGCTCGTAACTGGCATCGATGTTCTCGATTTTGCCGGCGGTGGCAGGGCCAAATACGTTTTCCAGGACCACGGTGTTCCCCGGCTGCGTGACCGCAAAATACGGCTCGGCCGTCACAATCATGCCGAACGTTTGCATGTCGGTGATCGCTTTGACCTCACCGCTCCCGCTCTTCAGCACGATTTCACCCAGGTTCACGGCGCGGCCCTGGGGAGAAACCGCCCATAAGACGTACGTCAGATATTCCAGGCCGAATTTGGTGGCCTCGTCCAGGCCCGTGAATTTTGCTTCAATCTCGATGCGGTTGCCCTTGTTCTGAACCTTGGCTTCGCCCCTGGCTGAAGACATCAAATCCGTGCCTTGAAAGTCGATCTTCGTCGAGCCTCCGGCGCGGCGATAGTTCACCGCTTTGGTCGTGCGCGAAACATTTTGCGCGGGGCTGCCGGATGGCGGCGCCTGGCCGAGCGCAGGAGCGGCCAGGATGCCCAGCATCCCGGTTAACGCAAGAGATAGCGATGCGATTTTCACTTCAGCCCCCTGATCGCCGGACTTGGCGATGGAATTCCAACGGCCCCCAAGCTGTTATGCCTTTGGAAAAGAGATCCGCCCCGAACCAAAGAGTCTTGGAAAATCCGTGATCCGGGGGATGTCGTTTCGTATCTTCAGCCTAGCAAAGAACGAAGCAGGCGGAGGCGACAGCGTGCGGGGCCTTGTACAAATAATCATCACCAAGAAACGCCTGAAGCGAGGACTGGACGCCGGAACTGCGACTCCCCGGCTACCAGGTTGCAGTTCTCTGAACTTGCGGGCCTCCAATGCTAGGAATGGTAGGCCCGTGGAGACTCGAACCCTAGACCTGGCCGACCCGGTCGGCCCGCTCTAACCAACTGGCGTCGCGACGAGCGCGCGAATCATGCGGGACGATTTCCAGCGCTTTATTTCCAATTCCCGGCGTCGCGCCTCCAACAAAGTAGCAAACTCCTCTTTGTAAACAAGCCTCCACGGGCCACGACCGCGTGTCGAGGGTGTGTGGCCCCGGGCGTGTTCAGAAACCCTGCGATCAAGATCGTCCGTGGAACCCACATAGAATTTGCCGGAGATTTCGCTCTGCAGAATGTAGAGTAAGGCAGCCATCGAAAAATGGTAGGCCCGTGGGGACTCGAACCCCAGACCTCTACCGTGTCAAGGTAGCGCTCTAACCAACTGAGCTACGGGCCTAGAACCCCATCAGAATATCATGCCTTGCCACG
>Ga0074046_10004369_pt1 | contig 11564 bp, 10 predicted proteins | sample BogForMeECP23OM3_FD_94441 | JGI IMG/M metagenome (GOLD analysis project Ga0074046, IMG submission 94441) | Bog forest soil microbial communities from Calvert Island, British Columbia, Canada - Bog Forest MetaG ECP23OM3 | ecosystem: Environmental > Terrestrial > Soil > Wetlands ...
AGGATTAACCATAGGTTAGTATGGTTGAGTATATAAAAGGTTGGATCGGGGGTTCTGTTAACTTGGTGTGGGGTGGCTTTGGGTGTTAACTGTCGTGGGATACTCTGGGAAATAAGCGCAGGAAAAAAGATAATGCCCGCCGTCAAAGGACAACCTATGACAACAATTAACGAAGAACGATTTAAAAAAGTGGAAAAATTACTCACAAAGAGAGAATACGAATTTCTTTCTCAGGAACGCGTACCTCCATTTTCTGTATTTGTTGATTTGAATACATGGCGTGCTATTGAGGGGCATGTAAAGAAATATGGATATGGGGATATTAAAAATGAAAATGGTATAACCTCCATCCAATTTAGAGAATGGAGAATATTTTGGTTGCCAAAAATTGCCGAAGAAAACAATCCCAAAATTACAATCCTAACATTCCCCTGCGAAGGTAATTACCAAAGTTCAGAATAAAAATTTATTTTACCTCCGTCACCGCATTCTGGATCAGCGTCATCCACTTGTTTTCCCATTCAGGATTTCTGCAATTATCCCAATCGGGTTAACACTCATTTCAATCCCTCACCAAATTAACAGAACCGGGTTGGAGGTTCTGTAAAGTCTGCTGGGGGAGGGTACTCCCAAAAGTGCTGTCAAAAGTCGGGGGTTATCGCTATCTTTTTCGTTAATGCTGTCATTCACTCAGTTCATGGACGTTGCAGATGTAGAGCAAATCATTATTGCATTTACAGCATTCTGGGGAGCAATTCTAGCAACAATACCATATATTCAGAAATTATTGGAAAGACGAAAAATTTCAGTGGGTTATGGATTTGTTCCAGATTCAGAATGTTTGAGCTCTAAAAATTATATCGTTTTAATTGTAAAGAATTTTGGAGATATTCCAATAACTCTATCATATACCTATGTTGAAGAAGTTTTACCTTTAAAACAAAGATTGAAACATAAAATTCTTGGCAAAATTTTCCATAAACCGAGACAACAAGCAGCGAATTATCTGAATATCAGGATTAACAATAAGGAAGTTGTGAGAGGAAAACAGGTTGCAATACCTATCTTAATATCAGATGTTGAGAAAACTTGGCTCGAAAGGAGTGTAAATTTACGAGCCATAGTTGTAGATCAGCTTGGAACAATATACCGAAGTAAAATTATTCCAGAATACCGGTATCCATATGCAAAAAACAATACAGGGAATTTAATGGTAAACTATGTATCCTTTTAGGTTTTTTATCTCCCCACCATTGCTGCGTTTCAGGATTAACGTCATCCACTTGTTTTCCCCATTAACTACAATCCCGCAGGCTTCCCGCCGGGGTTCTCCAGTCAAGTCCTTCGTGCGGCTTAATGAAATTGTGGTAGACATGCATTCCGAAACCTTGCGATTCCCCCCGCCGCCCCCGACGGGGCGCCCCCGCGGCGGGCCAGTGACTAAAGAAGGTACAGGTAATCTGCCCCGCCGTGCCCCGCGAGGGGCCCTGAGGCGGGGAGGACTCGCCAGATTTTGAAGTCTGCATGTGTTAGCCGCCCCACCCTTCACGCACACTAAAGGGGGCCCCCCTTTCACAATCCAGCCACCCCTCTAGGGATCCCATCACAGCCCGCGAAAAAATTGCCGCCCCGTTCTTTTTTTTAAAGGGGCACCCCCCCTTGCCCGGATCGTCCGGCGTGGGCTCTTGGATTTTTGTCACATAGCCATGTGATAATCGCATGTACATGTGACAACCACGTTTCGCGCTTTTGATCCAAAAGACCCGGGGGGTGGGGGTACCCCTCCCATAACAAGAGCCGCAAAATCCCAAAAAATCGATATGAACGATCAGGCTCTCTCCAGATTCCTAAAAAAATCGGTAACTGGAAATGGTGGGAGGGCTCCCCGCCTCAGGGCCCCTCCGGGGCACGGCGGGGCAAGGAAGTTTTTACCCATTTCGATCCGCCGCGGGGGAGTTCCTTCGGGAGCGGCAGTGTCCACCATAATCGGGGGTGAGATTCACAAGTCTCCTCCAAAACAGCAAAAAGTTAAAAAAAATCACGCCGCCGGGTTTTTCCGGACAAATATCTCAAGCGCCCGCCTGAGAGGTTCTGGTGCGTTCGCGGTTGATCAACCGGGCAAATGGTTGATGATGCATGGCGGTTAGTAATGACGAGACGCCGGAATCTTCCGGCCTGCCGGGAGGATAGTCCTGGTTAAAACGGGCATTCATAATGGAGAATTATAACGGAGAATTATAATGGAGAATTATAATGGAGAATTTTCTCCCCGTTTTTTCCTGTTTGTTATGCTGCAATAGAGACATTCTCGACAGTTATGTGATAGGTATCGTGCGTTAACGTATACTCGGGTATCAGGAACGTAAATCCCGAAATGCCGTAGGGAGAAACCATCACCGTGTCGTAGGCCGTGGCATTTGGTGTATTCGGAAGGGCGAAAGTACCATACAGGTCCGCTCTCATAAGGACCCGCAAGGGATACCCCGAAGTTGACTGAATCACGCCTTGTATCGTAATGTTCCCTTTCGTGATCTTTTGACCGGCACTATCCCAGGAAAGCGGAAAAATCTGAACACCGGCACTTTCGATGTATATCGACGAGGTGGCAGGAGCGGGAAGGGGTTTTAACGTCGGCGTGGCGACCGGTTTTGACACGGGCATTACCGCGGGAGCCGTTGTTGGCAGTTGTGCCCGCGGGGTAACATTCTCTGTAACCGGGAGCGGTGCGGTGGTCGTGGGAAGAGCACCCGGGGAAATTGTCGGCTGCACCGTGGTATTTTCCGGGGGCTTTGGGCCAACGCACCCGGCCGCAAGGAGAACAAAGATGATGAGTATCCCCGGAAGGAGCTGGATTTTCTTCATATCAATCATATCCCTGAGTTCTTCTATGAGGAAACCGATTTTGGCAGGGGCACGGTTCTGGTACATTGCCGGGGCTTTTGAGTAAATGTACCAGGAGCGGTGCGTGGCGGGATTTTTGAAAAATGGGATTATTTAGCCGGGGCCGCCATTTCCGGTTTCTTTTTCATTGCCAGTACAATTGCCAGTATAATTGTCAGGATACCGGCAATTATAAGACTGACACCTGTTATATAGAGCGTCATCATGCTCGTAATCCCGCCAATCAGCAGGAAGAGCCCGACCAAAAACCACAATGCAACCATTACCATTTTACTCATTTTCATACCTCCAACTAAACCTGTGGCAGCCCGGAACTTTCACGAGGGAGAAGTTCAAAGGAGAAGCTACCAGACACGCGTATGGGTAATTCTCCTGATAAAGATATGTTCGATTTTCTCTATTTGAAAAGTTCGTGCGAAGAAAACAACTGACAAGGGAAGATTGCAGTTCTCTGTTCTCTGAAATGTACTATCCATAAGCTGGCAACCCGGTCAGCATCATCCACCTTTCCCGGCTCAATCCAAGGGGGGTCATGCCACCCGGTAGGACCGACCCCCATCCCGTCAATTCCCTGGTGCGGGCCGAATACAGGTGTAATAAGTCCGCATACCGGTAGCAAAATCTTCTGCCTCGATCAAAATAACAGGATCTGTCGCACTCGTACTCCGTAGCGATGCCTCCCGCCGCCCCCGGCAGGAGCCCCCGCAACGGATCGGGGTGAGACGCCTGGGCACTCCCTCGCCCCGCCCCCTGATGCGGGGAATCCTCGCTTGGAAGTCTGCGTGCATTAGATCCCCCGCCATCCCGTTACGTTCATTGGTTTAGGGACCCCGCCCATTCACGATTCAGCGACCCCCCCGGGGGGTCCCTTCATTGCCCGCAAAAAACTGCCGGCTCGATCTTTTTTTTAGAAGGGGTACCCTCACCCCCCTCGCCCGGATCGTCCGGCGCGGGCTGCCGGATTTTTGTCAGATGTACACCTGATAATCAAATGTACACCTGATAATCAAATGCATAACTGACAACCGGATTCCGGGATTTTTTGCGATTGGGTGGGGGTACCCCACCCGTTGTCTGATGGCAGCAGGCAAAAAAAGTGATCAGGCTGCCGGTTGCTTCCGGACAAACGCTTCCAGCGCCTTCCGGAGTTTTTCGGTGCGCTCCCGGATCGCATCGAAGGATTTTCTCTGCCAGTACACGAAATCCCTCAGGTCCTCGGCCTGCTTCACAATCCTGGTATCAAGAGTGTATTTTCCTTTCAGGTACTCGACCTGATTCACGAGGTTCACAGCCTGGTACAGGATATCGCGTTTCCCTTTCGCATACAGGAGATCCCAGGACTTCTGCTCGAATCGCTCGAAATCCGTACCGTCAAGCGTACCTTTGACCTTCTCAAGCGCGGTATCGAAATGCCGTCGCGCGATTTTAATCGCATACTCCGGTGTTTTGTCGTCTTCACCGGCAACAGCATCCCGGGTCAGTTCATCAATGACGAGCGCCTTTACGTCGCGCACCAGCGCCTCAAGATCGGCCCCGACAAAGAACCGGGTCTGTGCGGCCAGTTCATCGATGTGTACCTCTGGATCGAGAAGACCTTCCAGATCCTTGAGATAGGTGGCAAGGATCGCCCTCCGTGCCGCTTCGTCGGGCGGGGGGATGTAGAGGTGTTTTTCCAGCCGGCCGGGGCGGAGCAGGGCCGGGTCGAGCAGGTCGGGACGGTTGGTCGCCCCGATGACAAACACCTCCTTGAGTTCCTCGACACCGTCCAGTTCGGTTAAAAACTGGGAAAGGACACTCTCCGTGACGTGCGTGGAATCATTGACCGTCCCCCTTTTGGGGAAGAGCGCATCGATTTCGTCAAAGAAGATGATGCAGGGCGCAGACTGCCGCGCCTTCCGGAACGCCTCCCGCACGTGCTTCTCGGAATCGCCCACCCCTTTTGAGAGCAGCTCGGGGCCTTTTACCGAGATAAAGTTGAGATGGCGCTTGCTCGCGAGGCCTTTTGCGAGCAGGGTCTTTCCGGTCCCCGGCGGGCCGAAGAGCAGGATGCCTTTGGGAGGTTTGTAATTTAACTGTTCGAAGATCCGGGGAAAACGCAGCCTCCCCTCGATAATCTTGATGAGGGTGTCCTTGGTCTCGTCAAGGCCCGCGATATCTTCCCACGACACATCCGGGACCTCGATAAGAACCTCCCGCAGGGCACTGGGCTGGACAATTTTTCGTGCAGCGTCAAAATCAGTTTTCGTGAGCTTGAGCTGGTCGATGACTTCGTTGGGGATCTCCTTATCGATATCGATGAGGGGGATGATCTTCCGGATCGCGTTCATCGCGGCTTCTTTTACGAGGAGCGCGATATCCGCGCCGACAAACCCGAAGGTGGTCTCGGCAAGGGCGGCGATATCCACGTCCTTTGCCAGCGGCACGCCCCGGGTATGCACCTGGAAGATCTCCAGCCTCCCCTTCTTGTCGGGAATGCCGATCTCGATCTCCCGGTCGAACCTCCCTCCCCGCCTGAGCGCCGGGTCGATGGAGTTGGGGAGGTTTGTGGCCGCAATCACGATAACCTGCCCCCGGCCGGCAAGGCCGTCCATGAGGGCAAGGAGCTGCGCGACGATTCGGCGTTCAACCTCGCCCTGCACATCTTCGCGTTTCGGGGCGATGGCATCGATCTCGTCGATGAAGATGATGGAGGGCGCGTTCTCTTCCGCATCGTGGAACTTGTCGCGCAGGGCCTTCTCGCTGTCCCCGTAAAACTTGCTCATGATCTCGGGGCCCGAGAGGGTGCTGAAATGTGCGTCGACCTCGTTTGCCACTGCTTTTGCTATCAGGGTCTTTCCCGTCCCCGGCGGGCCGTAGAACAGGACGCCTTTGGGGGGCTTGATCCCCAGTTTCTCGAAGATCTCCGGATGGCGCAGCGGGAGCTCGATCATCTCCCTCACGAGCTGGAGCTCGCGTTCGAGCCCGCCGATATCCTCGTACTGGATCGTGGATATCTCCCGCTTTCCCTCCTCCGGGTTGAAGGGTTCGTCTTTGAGTTCGATCTCGGTGTCGTCGGAAACGATCGCGATGGCCCGGGGGGAGACCCGGACGATCACAAAGGTGACGGAGTTCCCGATAATATCGACACGCAGGGTCTGGCCCTCGACCACCGACCGGCCCCGCAGGACCCGGGAGAGATACTGTTCTCCGCCGACCAGCCGTGTCTGCTGGGCCGGCTGGACCACGATCTTTGTGGCATACACGGCCTCGGATTTCCGGATCTTCACCTTTTCATCGATGCCGGCATTTGCGTTCGCCCGGATGCTTCCGTCGATCCGCAGGATGGCAAACCCGATATCCTCGGCAAAACCCGGCCAGACAATCGCAGCCGCGTGCCGCTTTCCCACGATCTCGATAACGTCTCCGGAGACGAGGTTGAGTTTCTTCATCGCATCGACACTGAGCCGGGCTATGCCCCGGCTTGCATCGTTGTGCGCCGCCTCTTTGACTGTTACCTCAAAAAAATCCGTCTCTGCCATCGCGGCCCCGCAGTGCTTCTCACCCCTCTGGTTTGGCGTGGTGACCTATAAAAATACCAGTCTGGGCAGCAGGAGCTGGAAGGACAGGTCTGACCAGCTGCTACAACAACGACTAATTTTTCTAAAAACAACTTTACTTGTTTACATAACAAGCCAGATTTCGCCCGTAAATGCAAAACCGAGCCTTTATTTTGTTCTTTTGCGGTACTGTTAAGGTATGAGTATTGTTGCTGATGCCAAGCGCGGCATCGTCACGGATGAGATGAAACTGGTTGCGGCACAGGAAGGAGTCACCGAGGACTTTGTCCGGCGCAGCGTTGCCGAAGGCCACATCGTGATCCCGGTCTCACCCTACCGCAAGGTGAAGATCTGCGGTATCGGCGAGGGCCTCCGCACCAAGGTAAACGCCTCGATCGGGACCTCCACGGATATCGTCAATATCCCCGAGGAGATTGAGAAAGCACGGCAGGCCGAGCTCGCAGGCGCCGATACCCTCATGGAACTCTCGACCGGCGGGGACTTTACCGAGATCAGGAAACAGGTGATTGCCAATACCACTCTTTCCGTGGGGAGCGTCCCGCTGTACCAGGCTTTCATCGAGGCGGTGAAAAAGAACGGTGCAGTCATCCACATGAAGGAGGACGACCTCTTCCGGATCACGGCCGAGCAGGCAAAACTCGGCACGAACTTCATGGCGATTCACACCGGCATCAACTGGGAGACCGTAAAGAGGCTCCGCAACCAGGGCCGGCATGCAGGACTTGTCTCAAGAGGCGGGGCATTCATGACCGCATGGATGCTCCATAACGAGAAGGAGAACCCGCTCTACTCAGAGTTCGACTACCTCCTGGAGATCATGAAGGAGCACGAGGTCACGCTCTCGATGGGAAACGGCATGAGAGCGGGAGCCATCCACGACGCAACCGACCGGGCCGGTATCCAGGAGCTGCTCATCAACGCGGAACTCGCGGACAAGGCGCACGCGCAGGACGTGCAGGTGATCGTCGAAGGTCCGGGCCATGTACCGATCGACGAAATCGCGACAAACGTCCAGATCATGAAGCGGGTCACCAACAACAAACCGTTCTACATGCTCGGGCCGATCGTAACCGATATCGCGCCGGGCTATGACGACCGGGTCGCGGCCATCGGTGCAGCGATCTCCTCGTCCCTTGGCGCTGATTTCATCTGCTACGTCACCCCTGCCGAACACCTCGCCCTCCCGACTCCCGCAGAAGTGTACGAGGGTGTCATCAGCTCACGCATCGCCGCCCATGTCGGCGACATGGTAAAGCTCAAAAAGACACGGGCGGCAGACCTCGAAATGGGTCACGCCCGCCGCGATCTTGACTGGGATCGCCAGTTCGCTGTCGCCATGAACCCGACCCGGGCAAAAGAGATCCGGGCGGAACGGATGCCAGCCGATACCGACGGCTGCACCATGTGCGGGGACTTCTGCGCCATCAAGATCGTCAACCGGTATTTTAAGTTCTGATATACCCGGCCAATCTTTTTTTGATACAGTACTGGGGGGAATTCAGGGAGGGGAGCGCAGCAGTCCCACCTCCGCCGGCTCTTTCTTCTTATGACCCGCTTGGATCGCGAAATACACCGGGTACGAAACGCAGGTGGTTGCCGTTCCCTTTCTTAGGGTGCAATAGACGCCGCCGCCCCCGAAGGGGCGCCCCCGCGGCGGGGCGCCATCGTAATCTGTCGCAGTATTTTTGCCGGTTTTCATAGTTCTGGCAGAAAGAATTGTTTCATGTACTAGTTTCCCCACATTTTCATCAGTACTGGGATCTGTCACTCTCCTGCAAGGATACACCGGTCCTACCCCCGCTTTTTCTTTCTCCCGCCAAAGGCGCAGGATTATGCATCCCGGTATCCAATAAACACCTGCAGAAGCCGGTCGATACCATCATGAAAAGGACCAAGCAGGAGATCCGGGCGGAAGTAAAACAGCGCCGGCAGGCACTCACCCCGGAAGAGAGGGAGGAGAAAAGCCGGCGTATCTGCGGTGCGCTCCTCGATCTTCTTGACGGTACCGGCCCGGTCATGGCGTACGTTGCAAAACCCCCGGAGGTGGACACGGCAGCGATCATTGCCGGCCTCCTTGCCCGGGGCACCCGGGTGATCGTCCCCATCATCGAGCGCGAGACCGTCAGCCTCCGGCTCTCGTATCTCGAAGACCCTTCAGTTCTCGTCGAGAGCACCTTCCATGTCCCGGAACCGACAGGCCACGAGATCCCGGCCCGGGCCGAGGAGGTGAAGGCAGCGATCATCCCCCTCCTCGCCTTTGACAGCGAGGGCAACCGGCTCGGCTACGGCGCGGGATACTACGACCGGTTCCTCGCGGCACACCCCGGCATGAAAACGATCGGTGTTGCTTTTGCCTGCCAGGAAATGCCGGACCTGCCCGGGGAACCAACCGATATCCGTATGGATATGATCGTGACCGAATCCGGGATCATCCGTGTCCCATCCCCGCTTGAGACCACGCATGCTAAATAATCCTGTCTCACAATGATCCCTAACGGTGATGCTATCAGGCTGAACTATGGCGGTTTTATCCCGCTCTCGACCGTGGACTGGCGGGGCCGGTCGGTCTGTACGGTCTTTTTCAGGGGCTGCCCGCTCCGGTGCTCGTACTGCCAGAATGCCGCAATCCTTGCCGGGAAGGATGAGCGGGACACGGACGAGATTGTTGCACTCATCAGAGGCACGAAACTGGCGGCAAGCGGCGTTGTATTTTCCGGGGGGGAGCCTACGATGCAGGAGGACGCGCTCCTTCTTCTTGCCCGGGCATCAAAAGGGCTCGGCCTTGCTGTCGGCCTCCAGACAAACGGCATCTTCCCCGGTACGGTCGAAGCACTCGTAAAGGAACGGCTCGTGGATAAGATCGCGATTGATTACAAGACGCAGTGGGAGGGCTTCTCCTGCGTGGGGGACGGCGGCGGGCCATCCCGTCAGGATTACCGGAAGAATGTCCGGCGATCGATAGAGATCGCGGCAGAAGCGTTCCGGAAAAAAACGCTGCCCGAATTTGAGATCGTAGTAACCGTATTTTATGAGAATGCAAAATACTTACAGGAGATTTCACGCATGTTCGGCGATATCCCGCTCGTCCTCCAGCAGGGGGAGCACAAGATCCCGATGGTCCCGGGCGGGGTCGCAAACGCTTCTGCCTATCTCGCCCGTCAGCAGGACAGCATCGGGCAGTACACTCCCCTCACGCTTGCAGAGATCCAAAAGATAGCCGACGGGCTCAAAAGGGATGTCCGGATCCGGACCCGGGAGATCGGCGAGATAGCGTACGACCGGAGGTATCTCCTGTGAACGTGATCGGCGTCGTCGGGCTCCCCGCAAGCGGCAAGGGAGAATTTTCAAAGATCGCGGAGGGGCTGGGGATCCCGGTTGTTGTCATGGGCGATGTGATACGGAACGCCGTCAGGAAAGCCGGCCTTGCCCCGACTGATGAGAACCTCGGCGCGATGGCCAACCGGCTCCGCGCCGAGCGGGGCATGGACGCGATCGCCATTCTCTGTGTCGATGCCATACGGGAGCGTAATGCCCCTCTCGTCCTCGTCGATGGCATCCGGGGGGACGCGGAAGTCCGGGTCTTCCGGGAGCATTTCCCGGGTTTCCGGCTTATCGCCATCGAGACCTCGTTTGAAAAACGGCTTGCCCGACTCTGCGAACGCAAACGCAGCGACGACGTGGGATCTGCTGAAGGATTAGCGACCCGGGACGAGCGCGAGCTGGGCTGGGGTCTTGGAAATGCCCTGGCACTGGCGGATATCAGGATCAACAACGATGGAAGCCTCGAAGAATTTACCACACGTGTCGCGGACCTGATAAGAGGCATGGAGCGTGAGGCATGAACCTCCGCCCGTACTTCTCCTCATCGGCAAAAGTCTGGGACGACATCCAGTGGGTATATGGTATCGAAGAGGCAGGATACGCAGGTTGGGAGATCGTAGCGGACGGGAACTACCGGCTGGAAAAACCGGACAATCTTGAAAAGATCAAAGAGGTGATCGCAAGTACCCGCCTCGGGATCACGGTGCATGCTCCCTACGGGGATCTCAACCTCGCCACCCTCAACGATCCCATCTGGCGCGAGTCCATCCGGCAGATCGAAATGTGCATCGAGATGGCAGGTGATCTCACCGACCGGGTCACGATCCACCCCGGATACCTCTCCCCAGCAGGAAAACTCCTGCCAAAGAAGGTCTGGGAACTCCAGAAAGAGGCCCTGCGCCGGATCGGGAAGTGTGCGGTCGAGCATGGCGTGCTTGCCTGCCTCGAGAACATGATCAGCCAGAAAGAATTCCTCTGCCGGGACGTCGGGGAGCTCATGGGTATGGCCGGGGGCATCGAAGGAATCGGCCTCACGTTCGATTTCGGACACGCACACACGCTTGCAAAAGTCCCCGAATTTCTTGCGCAGGTCTCCTCGGCAAACCACATCCATATCCACGACAACCATGGCGTTTCCGACGAGCACCTTCCGCTCGGCGCCGGTACCATTGACTGGAAGACCGTGGGAAAGGCCATCTCCGCCCGGTACAGCGGTGTAATCGTTATCGAGGGGCGTTCGGTCGAGGAGGCAAAAAAGAGCCGGGTGGTCTTTTCGGAGTGTTTTGTATGAGCGGCGAGACGCTCCAGGTTTATTTCCTCGGGACGGCCGGGGCGCTCCCGACACCGGTGCGCAACCCGCCCTGCATCATGATCCGGCGCGGTACCGATACCCTCCTTTTTGACTGCGGGGAAGGGGCACAGCAGCAGATGATGAGGGCAAGGTGCGGGTTTACCGTCGACGCCATCTTCGTAACGCACTGGCACGCGGATCACTTCCTTGGGATCTTCGGCCTTGTCCAGACTATGTCGTTCAACGGGCGCACCGAGCCCCTCTCCATCTACGGCCCCGCATGGGTGCACGAGTTTGTCGAGACCATCAAAAAGATCAGCCGGTTCAACCTGAAATTTACCCTTGATTCTGTCGAGCTCTCGGAGGGATCATGGGTGCGTTTTGACGGGTATACGGTGACCGGGTTTTCCGTGAGCCACGGCATGCCGGCACTCGGGTACATGCTTGAAGAGGATCCACGCCCGGGCCGGTTCAACCGTGAACGCGCAATTGAG
>Ga0074046_10004372_pt1 | contig 11562 bp, 12 predicted proteins | sample BogForMeECP23OM3_FD_94441 | JGI IMG/M metagenome (GOLD analysis project Ga0074046, IMG submission 94441) | Bog forest soil microbial communities from Calvert Island, British Columbia, Canada - Bog Forest MetaG ECP23OM3 | ecosystem: Environmental > Terrestrial > Soil > Wetlands ...
AGCTGAGAGCTGAGAGCTGCTTGCTACAATTCTCCCGGACTCCAATATGAAACTCTCCGACATCGCCACCGCCCTCAACGCCCGCGTCGAAAACGCCTCGCCCAACACCGAAATCACCGCCGTGGCGGGAATCGAACACGCCGGACCCGGCCAGCTGACCTTTGTGTCGAATCCCAAGTACAACGCCGCTGCGAAGACGACGAAAGCTTCAGCGGTCATCGTTGCTGAGGACTTTCCCGCGATCTCCACCGGAATGCTGCGCAGCAAGAATCCCTACCTGGCCTGGGCCAAGGCCATCGAACTTTTCTATCAGCCGCCGCGCTACGCCCCCGGAATCCATCCCACCGCCGTAGTTCATCCCAAGGCGAAGCTAGGCAAGAACGCCCACGTTGGTCCCTACGTAGTGATCGACGAAGACGTAGTCATCGGAGACAACGCCGTTCTGCTGGCTCACGTCGTCATCTATCGCGGAGTCACCATCGGTAATAACTTCTTCGCGCACGCTCACGCCGTGGTCCGGGAATTCTGTCATCTCGGAGACAACGTCCTGCTGCAGAATGGCGCCATCATTGGCATCGACGGCTTCGGCTTCGCCAAGGACGACTCCGGACACTGGCACAAAATCATCCAGTCCGGCAACGTGGTCATCGAAAGCGACGTCGAGATCCAGGCCAACACCTGCATTGACCGAGCCAGCATAGGCGAGACCCGCATCGGGCGCGGCACGAAGATCGACAACCTGGTCCAGGTAGGCCACAGTGTCACCATAGGCCACGACACGCTGCTCATCTCGCAGGTAGGACTGGCCGGAACCACGGATGTAGGCAACAACGTAATTCTCGCCGGACAAGTTGGCGTTTCCGGCCACGTCAAAATCGGAGACGGAGCCATAGCCATAGCGCAAAGCGGCATCCCGCACGACGTTCCCGCCGGAGCCATGGTCAGCGGCGCTCCTGCCATTGATCACCGCTTGTGGCTGAAGTGCTGCGCCGCCTACGCCAAGCTGCCGGAGATTGCGAAGGCAATAAGGAAGTTGTCGGAGCGGGAGTGAGTCGTTTTCTTTCTTTTCGCATACTTCGCAGCGGTACAATACCCGCAAGCATCGTTCTTCGGAGGCCAGTATGCCTTCTCCCCTCGTTCTGCTGCCCTATCCCTGGGTTCGCATTGTGTTCCTTGTAATCCTGACCCTGCTGCTCGCTGCCTGGGGCACCTGCAACGCGACCATTGATTTCAACAGCTGTCAGGGCGTGCAGCCCATGGCCCAACTTACCTCGCTTTCGCCCGGCGCGATTGCTGGCAACTCCGAATCCGTTTTGCTGACCGCGAACGGAAGCGGCTTTACTTCCCAATCGCAGATTCTGTGGGACGGAAGCGCGTTGCCCACCGTCTTCGTGGACTCACTCCACCTTCAGACCACCGTTACGCAACAGACTTTCGCATCTTTTGGCGGCTCAGCGGGGAGCAGTGTGCAGATTTTCGTAAGGACTCTGGGATCGGCCACAGGATGTCCTCCCGGCGGAAACCCCGCGACGATCGAGTTGGTCATCAACTAGCCGGAGATCTTCGCGTGGCGCGGGCGCCCTCGCCCGCGGCCGTTGATCTTGGGTGGCGCGGGGCGCTAGGACGGGTCACCCATCCGGCTTAAGATTGTTTCGCTTGACGCGAACTGGGATTTGGTAGGACAATCGCAGCCGTTTTTGGGGTCAAAGGGAAATTCCCGCCCACCGCGAAACATCCAGGAAGACATCGAAACCTTAGGCGGGATGACTCCCAGCGAGGAGGACGTCATGAAGTCCCGACTATCACATGGTTTAGTGCTTGCCGCTCTTCTGCTGGTCATCTTTCCAGTTCTGGGCGTTTGCAAAGATGAAACCGGGAATCGCGTCACGATTCTTTATGACGCGTTTGGGAAGGTCCCGGGCATGACCAAAGCGTGGGGATTCTCCGCGCTCGTGGAGTATGGCGGTAAACGGATACTCTTCGACACGGGCGGGAATGCTGAGATTCTCGAACATAATGTCAAGGCATTGGGAGTGGATCTCACCAAGCTGGATTTTGTGGTGTTATCGCACCGGCACGGGGACCACATCAGTGGTCTCAACTATCTGCTGCGCATAAATCCGACGGTCAAGATCTACACTCCCGCCGACCCGTGGGGGCCGTTTGGATGGGAAGCGCCGAATACCTTCTATCGCAAAGACGAATCCCTGGCAGCAAACGCGCGCTACTTTGACGGCGATCCGCCAAAAATGCTCTCGGCTAGCACGCCTTGGCCCCAGGCTAACTTTATCCGAGTCGATTCAACCACGGAGATCGCACCAGGCATTTTTCTTGTGCCCACTATCTCACAGGTCACCGGGACGCTCGAACTTCGTGAAATCTCGATGGCGATTCGCAGCCCGCAGGGCCTGATCATTGTGGATGGATGCTCTCACGCAGGAGTGGAGAAGATCCTCGAATCCGCAACCAAAATAGACCCGCATGTCCGGGTACTCTTTGGAGGACTTCATCTGGTGGGAGCATCCGATCCCGAGATTCAGAGAATATCCACCGCTTTGCAGGACCAATGGAAGCTGGATTACATTGCAGTCGGTCACTGCACCGGCGAGCCGACCTTCGCAACTTTGCGAAAGGCTTTTGGCGACCGCTACATTTACGCGGGCCTGGGCACAGTCGTGAACCTTCCATAAGGGAGTAGTCGAGATCGAGTCGCACTGGACCGCAACCCGACGCGAAAAGCAGGGAATCTTTCCCACCGTCCGGCGGCGCGATCCGGCCTAAGATCCCTGCCCTTCGCTTCGCGATAGGGCGGGCCACCCGTCGCTCGAAGTTATTGAGAATGAGGCGTGGTTACGCTCTCTCCATCCACGGACACAATCCTCGGGCCTGTCTCGTCCCACCCGAATGCAAGCATGTGTCGATCCTTGGGTTCAAATGTCATGAATAGTGGGGCACTGGCGGGTTTGGCTCGGAGCAATGCAATATGCATTACCGGATCATATGAAAAACTTCTGATGTCATTCTGCATTGTTATGTAGTTTGCTGCACCACCGTCTCTTGTTTCGGCGGTCCAGAATGAGATGGTCCCCTTGGGCAAGCTCGCAAACAAATCGGATAAGCTGATGTTGATGTCATCGAGCATTGCGGCACGAGCGTTGTTCAGCGTAGCACCTGTGGCTTCAAAGAATTTTCGTGGGTCAATGACCCCCGGCGACAGGGGGCCATCCCCAAGCGCAAACTCATAGGTAGAAAGAAAATCTGCGCTTATTCCATTTACCTTGCTTTTGTAGGTAAAGGCCAAACGAAGGTTCCTCGTACCCAACAGTTCAGTGGAATCTATTCCCGGTACAGAGACACGTCCCCTTGACGGCAATATCGTGGTCACGGGTTGCATCGTGGCTACTGGAAGCATCTGACTTACATCTCGCACCACAGATGCGTGTTGAGTCATACGAACGTCTGTCAGCGGGGTACCAGATATATTCAATACGCTCACATGAAATTTGATGGAGCCTGATACTACGGCATCAATAACCATTTCGGGCTGAATATGCGGCACACTCTGCTCAGCGAAGGACTGTCGTATATCGTTAATGCCTTTCAGCATCTCATCGAGGGTGTCTCCAAACCGTTTCAGGTCAGTTTGGTTAGAAAGAATCCTGTTAATGATCTTAAGTAGCTCGGCCCCCTGAGCCTTGCCGATTCCGCAGTTAATAGTAAACGTGTTCTTGCTACCACTCACGGCGGGACTGCAAGGTCCACTTGTTTCAGCTTTCCCCGTCTGGGGCGCCTGACTCCAGCAAGGTACGGCGGTCAGTAGTGCCAAAATGAGGGCGCATCGCACGGCTCACTCCTTTTTGGGCGGCTTGGTTTTCTCGTGGGGATCGGAAGGCTGCTCGTATCGGATGCTGTTCCCGCTCCCAGTAACGGCAGGGCTCTCGACTCCCGCAGTGGATGCTGGGCCACTCACTTGGGGCAGGGCACTCGAACTCTTATGATCCTTCTCAACCTGTCTCGCCGCAAACGACCACACGCTAAAAGCCGCAGCAGCACCAAGAATAGTTACCAAAACCAGAGACAACCGTGGATAGGGTGTCCCAAAGAATTCGTAGATTGATTTCAACAAGTCCATAATAGCCGCCGCCTTCATCATGCCACAGGTTGAGCTTGGGGAGGGGGCCCGTCGTATCGCGAAGCCGGGTGCCCCACCCTTCGTTCTTTGAAGGGTGGGATTGGTCCGCCCACCGCTTGGGATTTGTCCGTCTTCTCCGTTGTCACTTCGAAGAAAAGCGCCTGAGAACGGAGTCGGAGCATTGCACCAAAAGTGGGCATTGACACTGGTCCCCCTGGGGCCTAGCTTCGAGGTGTCTCCATTGGCCACAGCCAAAACTCAGCCGCACCCAGCGGCCCAGCAACGACCCTGACCCACGAGGACATTCGGCAGTTGAATTCATAAGACCGAAAGTCCGTCTCCTGATGGCGGTTTCGGCCCGAATATATGGTGGTCAAGCAGTTGGTTGCAAGACCGACTCCACCCCAGGGACCCACCACGCCGCCGGTCAGCTTCGACCGGTAGCCTCGAGCGTTTTCAGAACAAGCGCAGAAGGAGTGTTCCTATGTTTACACGCACGGTCGACGTAACCACCAAGCCGGGAAAGGCAAGAGACCTCGCTACCCTCGTCAACGAAAAAGTACTGCCGATTCTGAATAAACAGACCGGATTCAAGGATGAGACTCTCTTGGTATCGGATACGGAACCGGATCGCGTCCTGGCGATCAGTTTCTGGAATACCAAAGAAGATGCTGAGCGCTACCATCGGGAACAGTACCCGGTCATCCAACAGATGATACGGCCCCTGCTCGACGCCGAGCCCGTGGTTCGGACCTTCAACGTCGATAGCTCAATCACACACAAAGTTGTTGCGGAGAAGGAGAAGGCCGCCTAAGAGGTCCCTTTCCCAATCCAGGGTTTCGGACGCCATCGAAGAGGGCGGCGGCAGCGCCGCCCTTTCTTGTCGAGCCAGCCGGGTTGCTGACGTCTACCCTTTTTCATCACAAAAACCCAGTGTGCACCATCACAGACTTCCAACCGTCCGTCGGCGAGAATGGGATTGACCTGTTTTGCCGGGGCCAAGCTGTGTCCGTCTCTCCGGAGACGGGCCTCGAAGCTGCCAGGGACAACAGGTGGCCGCAATGTGGCAGCGCAGGGAGAACTCCCTGACGCGTCTGATGTGGTGAAGAGGTACAGGGGTCCTTCGACTCCGTCGGATCTTCACTTCGTGAAGTTCCGGCTCCGCTCAGGATGACAACCTAAGGTGGGAGCGGCGGCATGCTATTCCCTTAGCTCCTTTGGTAGCCCGCTATTGATTGCGGCTCGCACTTTGGCCATCAGGCACTCGCGTTCTCCGAAATCTTTGGGCTCGATGGGATCGTGGAATTCGACCGTCACCGTCCCCGGACGAATCGCAAACCGCGCTTTCGGCATGCAGTCTTCCGTGCCTGAAATCGTGATGGGCACGACCGGAACCTTGCACTCCTCGGCTAGATAGAACGGGCCTTTTTTAAACGGCAGCAGTTTGCCATCGTACGAGCGGTGCGCTTCCACGTAGATGGTCATGTTCAATCCCTGATCGATGACTTTGAGCGCATCGCGCACCGCCGCGATACCCGCATCGCGATTGCCGCGATCCACCGGCACGAATGATCCGGTCAGCATGATCTGGCCGAGAATTGGAACCTTGAATAATTCCTTCTTCACCATCACGGAAGTGCGGCGCGGAATCAGCGGCAGGGTGAGCGGCGGATCGAGATTGGAGATGTGATTCGACATGAAGACGTAGGTTCGCGCCGGATCAATTTTTTCGAGGCCGAGCACTCGCACTTTCACGCCCGCGATGCGCACTCCGGTGAAGGCCGCCCACATGCTGGTGTTGTACAAGAAGGTGATGTCTTTGGTGAGGTAAGTCCAGGGAATCCCGAAGAGCGCCGCGAAAGGCAGCGCCGCGGCCCAGAACAGCAGCATGAGAATGGTGCGAAACACTGGTTAGTTCACCCCAGGACCTTTACCCCGAGCGATTTCGTTTCGAGCCCGCGCAATCGTTGCGGTAGCTTCTCATAGATGCCGCCGAATCCTCCATTGGAGAGAATAGCGACCACGTCTCGCTCGCGCAGTTCGGGCGCGATTGCAGTCACGATAGCATCGGCATCGGCTAGAATGCGCGCTGGCTTGCCGCGTTTCTGGATTTCGCCGACCACGCGATTCAGGTCGAGACGTTCCGCCTCCGGAATCGCGTCCGACTTGAAGATGGCCGCGATCACGACCTGATCGGCGAGCGCGAGGCTGCGAGCGAGGGCATCCTGCAGCACGTTGCGGCGCATGGTGTTCGAGCGCGGTTCGAGTACCACCCACAGGCGCGATTCGGGATAGCGCGCCCGCAACGCGTGAATCGTCTGCTCGATGGCCGTGGGATGATGCGCAAAGTCGTCGATGATGGTTATTCCGTTGACCTCGGCCTTCACTTCCAGCCTGCGCTTCACGCTGCGAAATGTTTTAAGAGCCTGCGCAATCACGTCTTTCGAAATTTTATAATTCGCCGCCAACGCCGCTGCAGCCGTGGCATTCCAGACGTTGTATTCGCCGCCGAGCGAGAATTCGAAATCTGCCCACGCTTTGCCCTCGCGCAGCACTGACCACGACGTTCGTTCCTGGTTCAATTTCAGATTCGTAATCTTCCAGTTTGCACGATCGGAAGTTCCGTAACGCTCAACAGGACAGAATGCTTTCTGCAGGCAGCAATTGATGCTCTCGTTTGGGCTCTCACCAGAATCAAAGCCGACTATGCGACCGCGTCCTGGAACCAGATTTACCAGCCGCTTGAAGGCCGTTTCCACCGCGTCTAGGTCCTTGTAAATATCGGCGTGGTCGAATTCGACCGAGGTGAGAATCACGGAATCCGGAAAGTAGTGCATGAACTTCGGACCCTTATCGAAGAACGCGGTATCGTATTCGTCGCCTTCCAGGATAAAGTGCTTGCCTTCGCCTAGACCGAAGCTGCGGCCGAAATTCTCCGCAATGCCTCCGATCAGGAATGAAGGTCGAAGGCCAGCGGTTTCGAAGATCCACGCCAGCATTGACGTCGTCGTCGTTTTGCCGTGCGTTCCCGCAACCACCAGAACCTCTTTCCCCACCAGAAACTCATCGTGCAGAATCTGCGGGAGCGAGCAGAATGGAATGCGCTGGTCGAGCACGCGCTCCAGTTCCACGTTCCCGCGAGAGAGAGCATTCCCCACGACCACGAGATCAGGCTTCGGATCAAGGTTCGCCTCGGCAAACGGCTGCGCTAGCGGAATGCCCAGCGTTTCCAGAAAGGTGGACATTGGCGGATATGCTGCCGCATCCGAGCCGGTGACCCGAAAGCCGCGCTCTTGCAGCATTCCGGCAAGCGATGCCATCGCCGTCCCGCAAATGCCGATCAGATGAATGTGTTTCGGATTACTCATCGAGTCGTTGCCGCTTCCAGAATCCGCAGTTCCACCGCGTCATCGACGGTCAGTCTCGCCCGCACTCCGATGGGCAGCGTGATATTCGCTCGCGAGACATGCCCCGAGCGCAACCCGAATGCCACCGGAATCCGCAAGTCTTCTACTATGCGCAGAATCACTTCCTCGAGCGTGTAGTCCTGATCCGGACTCTGCCGGCAGTCCAACATTTCGCCGAAGATCATGCCGCGTACGCCTTTCAGCTTGCCGGCCAGTTTCAGTTGCATCAACATGCGGTCGATCTGATAGGGCTTGGCCGCTATGTCTTCGAGGAAGAGGATGGTGCCCGCGGTCCGAATCTCGTGCTGCGTGCCGAGCGACGCCGCCAGCATCGAGAGGCATCCGCCATAGAGCGTCCCTTCGGCTTTGCCCGTCAGCAGCGGCTTGGCGCCTGAGCCCTCACCAATCTTCCACTCCTCGGCTCCGCCCAACGCGTTCTGCCACGAATCCAGATCCACGCCGTCAGCAAGGGCGAAATCCTTGGCCACCATCGGGCCGTGGAAGGTCACGAAGTTCGCCGCGTCGGCGACGCAGCACACCAAGGTCGTAATATCGCTGTAGCCCACCAGGATTTTAGGATGCTCGACGATCTTCGTCGGATCGAGCGTCAGCGGGAGATAGTTCGATCCGTATCCTCCACGCGCACAGACGATGGCGCGGATATCGTCGCGCAGGAACATGTCTTCCAGTTCGCGCGCCCGGCGCTCCACTGAACCGGCGAAATACAGGTCGCGTTCCAGGATGGACTCGAAATAGAAGGGCTCATAGCCGGCGCGGCGAAGGCCGTCGCAGCCTGCCTCCAGCAGTTCGCGCTTCACGTTCGATGCGGGCGCAACGATTCCTACCTTGTCGCCTGGACGGAGCGCGCGGGGCTTGATGCGCGGGTTCTTGGAAGTGGAAAGCATGTGGACTCGATGTTCGACCCAGTTTGAGCCAAGCTCAATGAAAATTAAATCGTGCTGCCAAATACAGGTAGAGAAAAGCTAGCGCGCAAACACCCACCGCAGCCATGGCTTCGACCCTAGCCCTTTTGACTTCGGGCTTTAAAGAGACAAGAGCCAGTTCACAACCTGTGACGGTAAGAAGAAAATAGAATCCAGCATGATACCAAGCGATGATTACCGGAGCTAAAAGAACGACCAATAGCATGCCAATCGTGCCCGGCAGCAGGTGTTGCCGGTCTAACCAGCCAACCGGCACCGCGAAAAGAACAAGAACGGCTGAGCCGGTAAGGAGCAATGCTACCGAGCCTAGGATGCGCATGGTTATCCGTCGCATTAGTGTGTCTTGGTGCGCGATGTTGCGATCTACCATCGAAGGACACCTTCAAATTCACTTTCGATCTTAAACGAAGAATTCTCCTCGGCAGACTAGAGTCGCTGGACCGCGGAGATAAACTTGATCCTCCAAGCGCACGGTCTGCGGACCTCCGGGGGCAATCACGGTGACCGGCGAAGTGGCTCGCCCGCTGGTAATCGCGGCCACGGCTGACGCGCACGATCCGGTGCCCGAAGACTGCGTTTCTCCTGCGCCCCGCTCAAATATTCGGATCTCGATTTCATGGGCGCCACGGTCATTCTTACCTCTCACCCGCACATACACTACATTCGTGCCCTGCGGAAACTGGGGCTGCGTCTGGAGCAGGGCGGCTTGGCGCTGCCATCCATCCGGAAAGCTCTCTACGAAAACTACGTAGTGCGGATTGCCCATCGAAACTTTCGTGCCTACCGCCCGCACATGCGTTGTCTCAATCGACAACTCGCCGCCGACGTCCGGCTTCCCCATCTCCGCTTCGAACCCGAATGTGGAGCCTTGCCGCCCCGTTAAACGGCAAGTCTTGAGTCCAGCGCCGGTGCGCACCACGACCTCCGTTTTGCCCTCTCGCGAACAAATATCGGCTGCCACACAGCGCGTGCCGTTGCCGGAAATTTCCGCCTCCGAGCCGTCGGCGTTGATCAGGCGCGCTTTGACGTCGGCTTCCGCATCCGGATACAGCCACTCCACGCCGTCGGCGCCCACTCCGCGATGGCGATCGCACAGGCGTCGGGTGAGGGGCGCCAAGTCGCCGGGAGCATGCTCGCCTTTTATCAGCAAGAAATCGTTGCCGCAGGCCTCCGCCTTGGCAAAAGGGATTTTCGTCTTCTGCTGCGGCGCGCTCATTCGGGCTCCGTAGCCCCGAGTGCGGTCACGGAGCCAAATACGTTCGATTCGTGCAACCGACCGGAAAATACGCTCTGCTGTTCACTCTCGCACTCCACCGCGAACACCATGCGGAAATCAGGTCCGGCGGAAGCGATATGCACGCTCTGCATGGTGAGTTGCTCGGTGTCCAGGATGCGGTTCACCTCCCGCAACATAGCATCCACGTTGCTGCCGGTCACTTCGTAGGTGGTGATCAATGGCTTCAGCAAGAAGGCGTGTTCCATTCGTCCCAGCAACACTAGCGCAAGCAGAATGATGACGGTGGCAAAGACCGCCGTCAGATACAGGCCACCGCCAGCGGCCATTCCGACCGAGGCCACCACAAACAGGGTGGCCGCCGTGGTCAGGCCGCTCACCGACCCACGTGTGTGCAGAATCGAGCCGGCGCCGATAAAGCCGATGCCGGTGATGATCTGGGCCGCGATGCGCGCGCTGTCCGCCGGGGTGCCCGCAAGTTGACGCGATAGGATGGTGAACATCGCCGAGCCAAAACAGATGAACATATTCGTGCGCAACCCTGCCGGCTTGTGCCGCAGTTGCCGTTCCAGGCCGATGATGCCGCCCAGAATCGCCGCCAGCAGCAGTCGCGCCAGCGTCGAACTCAGCACCACGCCCAGTTCATTCCGCAGCAGTTCGATGACTTGATGGAATAAGCTCATAGCAGCGCACCGTCTTCGAGCGGATTCTATCACCGCCATCCGGGCGCTTTCTGTGTTGCTGGGTGGGAAGGGTTAACGCGATTGATTCAGGGCAGTGCGCGCCGCATAAATGCGCGCATGCGGCTGTCCGGTCGCGTGAATTTCCTCCAACAGCGTGAGATTGGCCCGATTCATGCCTTGGTCCACCAGATCGCCGTCGAAGGCAATGACGAAATCCACGTAGCGCGGCGGATCGGACAAGGCGCGCTCCCACAGGCCGTCGGGATCCGACGGGCGCTTCCACTGGCGGTGGTTCTCGTTATTCACCACCTGCCGCAGGGGAATGCCCGCCGCCTGCATGACGCCGACATGTTCCCCGATGTCCATGAGAAACCGCGAGTTTCGCGGTAATTGCCCAAGCACCTGCTGCACCGCGGAATTCAATGGATGTCCGATTTTCCAGTTTCTCTGCGCCTCCTGCAGGCACAAAGGTTCCGCTTTCCAGACTGATGCATAACTGACGATCATCAGCCCGAACACCAGCGCAAACATCAGCGCCACTAGTTTTCTGCTATGCCGCCCAGTAGCGCCCAGTAGAAAGACAGAAGCGGCGAGTACTCCGGCTGAAACCGCGAACATAGGCAGCAACTGGAGTCCGTAGCGCTGGTTAAAAGTGGCAAAGGGCCACCAGGTCTGGACATGAAGCGGCACGGAGCCGTAGGCGATCGAATACGCGTAAAAAGCCAGCGGAATCCACAGCAATAGCAGCGGTGGTAATTGGGCCCGCAGCTTCCATGATCCTAGCGCCAACGCCGCCAGGGCCGCGGCCAGCCAGAAGCGGCCCCAGTTCCCATTTGCCAGGATCAACTGTGCCGATTTCAGAAAATATATGACCGCAACCCCCGCATGGTGGAGCGCCGGGTTCGGCGCGCCTACGCGCTGTTCGATGGCCTTCGCCGAGTAGGGACCGTTCGCGAACGCCAGCGCGTTCCCATATACCTCCGTGTTGTAGGCCAGCCAGAGGACCGGAACCAGGGCAATGCCCAACAGAGATTTTGCGGCATTTCGGAGCAGGGCGCGATCCTCCCGCCGGCGCAGCGCGATGAGGACGACTGCCGTGCCCATCAGGCCCGCGAGAAACCATCCGTCGTAGCGGGTGAGTTCCGCGCCCGCCAGGCAGCAG
>Ga0074046_10004376_pt1 | contig 11558 bp, 10 predicted proteins | sample BogForMeECP23OM3_FD_94441 | JGI IMG/M metagenome (GOLD analysis project Ga0074046, IMG submission 94441) | Bog forest soil microbial communities from Calvert Island, British Columbia, Canada - Bog Forest MetaG ECP23OM3 | ecosystem: Environmental > Terrestrial > Soil > Wetlands ...
CCGCCCTTTCCCTCTGCACCATGAAATGACTATGCACAGCGATCAGGGCCAGCGCGCCCTGTTGTACGCCGCCATAGCACCTCCATGCTCGTTTTGCATCTAATTATGGTAAACTGCGACATTGAATTGGCATGTCTCCAACATGCCGTTCTTTGCTACTGAGCTAGACTTTGTTAAGTCTATCTCAGTAGGGGTTCCGAGATCCTGATCTTTTAATCCCTTAATCTCTCAATTCTTCAATTCCCCAATCCTAAAATTGGATTCATCCAGAGCCATCTCCGCGCTCAGTGAGTTATCCGGGGCCCAGTGTTCCAGAACCATCCGGTTTTTTTCGGATGGACAGCCAGGGTCCGCTTTTCTGTTGACTCTTTATACCTCTCATAAGTATAAGTAAAGATTCTAAAATGCTTGCTGCGCCCGTATTATGATTGCGCGAGTTCTTTGCAAGAGGCTCTCAGATCAATTCTATACATGCTCGGCAAAAACTCACGAATGCAACTGGTCCGGGCCGAACCAGTTCGCACGTGAAAAGGATATAGTAGAGAAAATGTTCGATTCGTATTTGAATGGTGTGGAAAAACCAGGCCGCTATATCGGGCTCGAACTGAATGCTTACCGCAAAAGCTTTGAGGACGCTTCGATCCGCTTCGCCCTTGCATTTCCGGATGTCTACGAGATCGGCTTGAGCCATCTTGGGCTGCAGTTGCTTTACCATCAGTTGAACCAGGCCGAAGGAGTAATGGCGGACAGGGTCTACTCGCCATGGCCCGATTATGAAGAAAAACTAAGGAGCGCGGCTGAGCCGCTCAGAGCGATCGAGAGCGAGCATGCTCTTTTCGAGTTCGACTTCCTGGGGATAAGCCTTCAGTACGAACTCAGCTATTCGAACATACTCACTATTCTCGATCTGGGCCAAATACCGCTTTATGCCCGCGAAAGGAACAGCGCGCATCCTTTCGTAATCGGGGGTGGCCCCTGTGCATTCAACCCCGAGCCGCTTGCCGATTTTTTCGATTTTTTCGTCCTGGGCGAGGCAGAAGAAATCCTGCCCGAGATCATTTATGCGTACAGCGACTGGAAACGCAGCGGTACCAGGTCGAGGGAAGGTTTTCTCTCAGCGATCAGAAAGATTGCCGGAATTTATGTCCCCTCCTTTTTCGATGTTTCCTACGATGAAAGCGGCATTGTATATGCCAATGTTCCGCGGTTTGCCGACTACACTGCGGTAAGGAAAAGACTGGTCTCCAACCTGGACCAAACCTGCCCGATTCCTGAAAAACCGCTGGTGCCCCTCATCGATATCGTTCACAACCGCCTTGGGCTCGAAATCGCCCGGGGCTGCACGCGTGGATGCCGTTTTTGCCAGGCGAGCTTCATCTATCGGCCTGTCAGGGAACGCCATCCTTTGTACGTGCTCGATTCGGCAAGAAAGGCGCTGACTTCGAGCGGCTTCGAAGACGTCGCGCTGCTCTCTTTGAGCACCGGGGATTATTGCCAGATACAGGGTCTGCTGGGAGAGCTGGTAAAAGAACTCGAACCCCGCAAAATTGCTGTGTCGTTTCCGTCGATGCGTGTTGGCACGCTCACTCCCGAACTGATGGAGCATATCAAAAAGGTCCGCAAAACCGGCTTCACCTTGGCGCCCGAAGCCGGGAGCGAGCGTCTTCGGCGAGTTATAAACAAGGAAATATGCGACCATGACCTGCTCAGTACGGCTGAAGCCGCATTCGATATGGGCTGGCGGCTCATAAAACTCTACTTCATGATGGGCCTTCCCGGCGAAACCGAGGCCGACCGTGACGCCCTTGTGGACTTGTGCCTCAGGGTCTGGGAAAAAGGAAAGAGGACGAGATCTTCTGTAAATATCTCAATATCCACTTTCGTCCCCAAACCTTTGACTCCGTTCCAGTGGTCCCCTCAAATGCCCAAGGCGCAGATGGAAGACTGCCTGCAAATGTTTAAGGAGCGGCTGAGAAAGCCCGGTCTGAGGCTGAAGTGGAACCTGCCCGGTAACAGCGTTTTTGAAGCGGTATTCGCCCGTGGAAGCCGGCGGTTGGGGGCGGCGCTCAAGCGTGCCTGGGAGTTGGGGGCCAGGTTTGACGGCTGGAGCGACCATTTCAAGGAGGCCATCTGGTATCGCGCTCTTGCGGAAACCGGACTTAGTGCAGCCTTCTATGCCGAACGCCACCGTGATCGTGATGAAATCCTTCCGTGGGATCATCTCTCGGCCGGTGTTTCGCGCGAGTATCTGTGGAATGAATATGAAAAAGCAATGGGGGCAGAGTTTACCCATGACTGCCGCCAGGGGCGGTGCACGCTGTGCGGGGTCTGCGATCATGATAAAATTCTTCCTCGTATACATCAAGAACCGGTCATGGAGTGTAAAGCGGGAAAGCCGCCGGGAAGCGATGGCGGGTCTTGCGTGGACAGAGAATTTCTCTACCGGGTGATTTATTCAAGGCTTGGGAAATCGCGCTTTTTCGGCCAACTGGAGATGGCTGCCGCTTTTGAGAGGGCCATCAGGCGGGCGGGTCTGCCGGCGGCTTTCAGCAAAGGCCACCATCCGCATCCGAAGATTTCATTCGGCGAGGCCCTGCCGCTCGGAATGGAGACCATAGTGGCCGAGGCTTACGTCGCGCTGAACGCAGATATGGAACCTGCGCTGATTCGCGAGCGCCTGGACCGGCAATGCAATGGTGTGATCAAAATCAGCATGGTCAGCCGGGTCGATAAAAAACCAGCCTCCGGCCTTCCGTGCAGGGGCGTTTACCATGTCTCGGGACTCAATCCCTTCGTTGTGCGTCATCTTCTCGATGCATGGCCGAAGTGCGGTGACAATTTGCTGACCAAGAAGACTAAAAAGGGACAGGTAACGTCTCGCCTTGGACATATACTTCTCGATATGCGAAAGGCCGGAGAAAGCTCCCTGGAAATGGATATTTACGAAACACCGGTTTTGTGCTTCAGGCCCAAGGCGATTCTTGAAAATCTGGCAGGCACTCAAACACCGAGTTTGGAAAACTGCTTGATTTGCAAAATTGCCTCATACCGCATGGAGGTCCTGCAGGGGAACGACAATGTCGGCAGAACTAATCGTTAACAGCAATCCATTTGAAACCCGTGTGGCGTTGGTCGAAAACGGGCAAGTCGCCGAACTCTATGTTGAAAGGAACTCAGACCGGGGGATTGCCGGAAACATTTACAAGGGGCGGGTCGTACGGGTCCTGCCTGGCATGCAGGCAGCCTTTGTGGACATCGGTCTCGATAAAGCGGCTTTTTTGTATGTTAGCGATATTTATCGGCCAATGGGCGAGATAGAACAGCTTTTTATCTCATCCTGCGAACACGGAGCCGAGGACGCCAAACCAAACGGGGTTATCGAAAATGCCGGGTGCGAATATGGTGAATCGGACTTTCGCCATACCTATAACGGCATTCCCATAGAGGATCGGCTTCAGGAGGGGCAGGAGATTCTCGTGCAAGTGGCCAAGGAGCCCATCGGAAGCAAGGGGGCCAGGATAACGACGCATATAACACTGCCCGGCAGAAATCTCGTCTTCATGCCCACGATGGACCGCGTGGGCGTTTCCCGCAGAATTGAGGACGAAACCGAGCGGAAGCGCCTCCGCGAGATAATGTGTGAAATAAAACCGCCTTACTGCGGTTTTATCGTTCGCACCGCCGCCGAGAGCGCCGAAAGAGAAAAGCTCCAGTCGGAGTCCGATTTCGTGGCTAAACTTTGGCAAACGATCCAGCGCAGGTCCGAAAACGCTCCTGCACCTTCTCTGGTCTATCAGGAGCTGGATATAACCCTTCGTGCGGTTCGCGACCTTTTCACCAAGGAAGTCGACCGGCTCGTAATCGACTCTGAGACCGAGCACCGAAAAATTCTGAATTTTACCGAGACCTTCATGCCCTCTCTTCAGAATGAGGTGGAACTGCACGAAGACGATGAACCAATTTTCGACGCCTACGGCATTGAAATGGAGATCCAGAGGGCGTTGAGCAAGAAAATCTGGCTCAAATCGGGCGGATACATCGTGATAGAATCTACCGAGGCGCTTACGGCAATAGACGTAAACACCGGCAGGTATGTCGGCAAACGCAACCTGGAAGAGACAATCCTTAAGACGAATCTGGAAGCCGTAAAAGAGATCGCTTACCAGTTGAGGCTTCGAAACCTTGGCGGGATCATTATCATCGACTTTATCGATATGGAGAAAGAAGCCAACCGGGAGAAGGTCTGGAATGCTCTGCGGGACGCCACATATAAGGACAAAAGCAAGTCCAACATCCTGCGAATGTCTGATCTCGGGCTGATCGAGATGACGAGAAAGCGTACCAAGGAAAGCATTGGACAGGTGCTATGCGAGCCATGCTTTTACTGCGATGGTGAAGGATACCTAAAATCCAAGCAGACCATATGTTATGAAGTTCTGAGGGACCTGGAGCGCCAGAGAAAAGATTTTTACGGCAGGAAAGTCCTCGTTATGGCGCATCCGGAGGTTGCCGCCATGTTTTACGACGAAGAACGGGCGGCTCTCGAACGGGTCGAGGAGAGCGTGCACGCGCTCCTCTCAGTCAAAGCGGACCTGAACCTCCACCTTGAAAATTACGATATTGCGCTGCTGGACAGTGAATGATTCGATGAATTGGAATATCTCGAACAATCTCTATAGGGAAGCCTGCCGATTGATACCCGGAGGCGTGAACAGCCCGGTTCGCTCCGGCAGGGCAGTTGGCTTCGAACCTCTCTTTATAAAAAAGGCCAGCGGGTGCCGGATCACCGACGAAGACGGCAACGTCTATATCGACTACGTGGGATCATGGGGACCGCTTATCCTTGGCCATTCGCATCCTGAGGTTGTGGCTGCCCTGAAAGAGGTCGTCGACAGGGGCACCTCCTACGGGATTCCAACTCGACTCGAGATTGAGATGGCCAGGAAAGTGGTGGAGATGGTCCCGGCCGTAGAGATGGTCAGGATGGTAAATTCGGGGACCGAGGCGGCCATGAGCGCCATAAGGCTTGCACGGGGATATACTGGGCGAAAAAAGATCATAAAATTCAACGGCTGCTATCACGGACATGCAGACTCGCTTCTCGTGAAGTCCGGCTCAGGCCTTATGACTTTCGGCATTCCTGGAACTCCCGGGGTCCCCGAGGAAATCGTCCGGCACACGATCTCGCTGCCTTACAATGACCTGGAGGCGGTGCGCCAAGCCATGGAGAGCGTGGGGGAAGAGGTTGCCGCGATTATTGTGGAGCCTGTGGCGGCAAACATGGGGGTCGTGCTGCCCGGAGTCGGATATCTGGAGGGGCTGAGGCGGATTTGCACCGAATACGGATCGCTGCTTATCTTTGATGAAGTGATCACCGGTTTCAGGTTAGCCCCCGGAGGCGCACAGCAGCTTTTCGGGATAATGCCCGATCTGACCTGCCTTGGAAAAATCATTGGCGGCGGGCTTCCGGTTGGCGCATATGGAGGGAAAAAAGAGATAATGGAGCACCTGGCCCCTTTTGGTGTCGTTTACCAGGCTGGAACTCTTTCCGGGAACCCGCTGGCCATGAGCGCGGGGTTGTCGATGCTCAACGTGCTCAGCAGGGGTGGGATTTACGAGCAAATTGAGAAAAGTAACACGTACCTGTGCGCGGGGCTGGAGGAAGCGGCCGGCTCGGCAGGTGTTCCAATAACGCTCAACAGAATTGCCTCGCTAGGGTGCGGCTTCTTTACCAAAGGACCGGTTATCGATCTGGAAAGCGCAGCCAAATCCGATACCGAATCTTATGCTGTCTTCTTCCGTGAAATGCTCAAAAGGGGCGTTTACCTTGCCCCCTCCCAGTTCGAAGCCTTCTTTGTCAGTGCGGCTCATGAAAAGGAAGACTTAGACCGCACGATCCAGGCTGCATTCGATTCTCTGAAGGTTGTCTGGCATAATTGCTCATTGGGTGGATAGAAAAAGGTTTGACTGAAAAGAGCTTGTGTGGTAGTAGGCCGCGTGAACATTAGCACAAAAATATAATGAAAAAAGAAGATAAGAAAACGCTCATGCAGGCCGTCATGGCCAGTACTATCGGATATCAGGTGGCCTTTGCGCCCTTTATCGGGATTGCGATTGGAGTTTTCCTGGATTCGAAGTTGGGAACCTTTCCATATCTGACTATTGTATTCCTGATCATCGGAATAACCGCGGCCGGCCTTAACTATTATCGTTTTGCAAAGCAGCAACAGGAAGAAGACAAGGGTCGCAAGAAACAGTGAGGGAAGTTATCGAGAGCGAAGCGCTCCTGTGGCGAATTGAGCTGGCTTCCGCGATTTTGCTGTTGGTATTTACGTCTGTCGCCCTGGTTTGGTTTTCATGGAAATGCGCGTCGGGCGTTTTCCTGGGCGGCAGTATCGTCATTGTAAGTTTTCAGGTCCTCAAATGGCAACTCAGGCGCGCCCTGCAGAAACCCGGGAAGCTTCCCAGCAAAGCGGGCCTTTTTGTGAGCTATTATCTTCGTTTTTTGGCGACCCTTGTTCTAGTCTTCTTTGTGCTGTATCTGGGATTGGCCACACCTCTTTCGTTTCTGGTCGGCCTTTCCATTATGGTTTTAAGCATCGTTTCGGTTGGGGCTTTTGAATTTTTTATGATGAAAAAGGGAGAGAGTTAATCTTATGGAACATCCTATCCTTTTCATAAACCTTATTCTGGAAAAGCTGGGTATCCATGTGCCTGCCCAACCCCATAGTTTTGCAGACAATTTACTGCAACCTCACGTTACCTACACTTGGGTAATCATATTGTTGCTGGTGTGTTTGAGCGCCCTTGCCGCTCGCAGCCTCAAAATGGTTCCCGATGGCGGACAGAATTTCTTCGAAATGGTGATAACGGGCATTGAAGATTTCATGATCGGCGTCACTGGCGAGGAAGGCCGCTTCATGTTTCCACTCATCGCGAGCCTCGGGTTTTTTATCCTTTGCAGTAACTACCTGGGAGTGATTCCGGGATTCGCTTCGCCTACGGCAAATCTCAATACCACGGCTGCGTGTGCGCTCATTGTCGTCATAATGACCCACGTGCTGGGAGTTAAATTCCACGGGATCAAGTACATCAAGCACTTTATGGGTCCCGTATGGTGGCTCACTCCGCTTATCTTGCCAATCGAATTAGTCGGACACATCTCAAGAGTCCTGAGTCTGTCGATCCGTCTTTTCGGAAACATATTTGGTGAAGAACTGGTCCTTAGCATTCTCTTTTTCCTGGCCGGGCTCTACCTTGCACCCGTGCCGATGATGGTTCTGGGGCTTTTTACCGGCTTTATCCAGGCTTTCATTTTCTGCTTGCTCTCGATGATGTATTTTGCCGGCGCAATAGAGCACGCCCACTAAACAGGCGAAAACTTGGTAGGGAAGGCCATGTTCGCATATCGTTCATTTATTCAACCTAAGACAAGGAGGGTTTGTTTCATGAAGAAAGTTGGGCTTTTCACTACAATCTTGGTTCTCGGTCTATCCTGTGCGGCTTTCGCCGCTGATGGCGACGCAAAGTCCTCAGCGGTTCAGTTTTTCCTCTATTCCGCCATTGCAGCCGGCCTGGCAATAGCCATTGCAGCTCACGGCTGCGGTATCGGCCAAGGTATGGCGGTTAGAGGCGCTGTTGAGGGTATCGCACGCAATCCCGAGGCCTCTGGAAAGGTTACCGTTACCATGCTGATCGGTCTGGCCATGATCGAATCTCTGTCGATTTATGCACTTGTTATCGCACTGATCCTGATCTACGCCAACCCCATCTCCTCAGCGATTGGCGCTTTTGTGGGTCTGCCCAAGTAGGTCTTAAGATTCGGATTTTAGCAGAGGGCAAGTGAGAGCAGCAGTTGCCCTCTGCATCTTTCCCTGTGGCAGGCCTTTTTTGTGGGTAGAGATGTGAATAAAATCACATAGTTAGTGGATGCTGCACTTACTTTTGTCTCCGAGGTTATGAAATGAAATTTGCCAAAATCCCTATGGCGACAATCGTCAGGCTGTCGATCTACATGCGCTTCCTTAAGGATCTCTCGGATAGTGACGTGGACGTCATATCCTCGGAGCACCTGGCAAAGCAGTGCGGTGTGAATCCAGCCCAAATCCGCAAGGATCTGGCCTACTTTGGGGAATTTGGAGTCAGAGGGGTAGGATACAGGGTGAACGACCTTGTCCTGCAGATCAAGGGCATTCTCGGGTTAAACCGCCCCTGGAACCTCGCAATGGTGGGACTTGGCAACCTTGGATCGGCACTGGTGCGTCACGGGAATTTCATAAAGCACGGGTACGTCTTCACGGCGGCTTTCGATGTCGATCCACAAAAGGTGGGGAAAAGGCTCCCAAGTGGGCTTGTGATAAATCATGTCAGCGAACTTGAAGATGTCGTAAAAGAGCGGGAAGTCCACGTGGGAATTATTGCTACTCCCCCCAGTGATGCCCAAAGCGTCGCCAATCAGCTCGTGCTGGCCGGCATAAACGGAATTCTCAACTTCGCTCCCGCACAGATCCAAGTCCCGGATTGCTGTCATGTTGAAAATGTGGACTTTACGATAAAGCTCGATTCAATTGCATATCATCTTTCGTTCGGAGATTGACAATACCGGGCCGGGTTCGAATGGGGCGGGATGAACCCGCCCCCTGTCTCCAAAAGGCAGGGATGGCTCTATGCCTTCCCTCACCGCCAAACCCTTATTGCTTGACCTGGAAATCCCGGCACTGGGCCCAGGGCGCCAGGAAAAGTTCGTGACGACTGCAGATCCCCGCGTCGGCCCGCACGGAGGCATAGGCCGAGCTCAAGGCCGTAAGGCCGGGAAAGGTCTGTTCCACCAGTTCCGGCTCATTGTTGAAAAACTTGCACTTGAGACAATGGTGCTTCAGCTTGTTTGCCGCCATATCACCTTCCTCAGGAAGACAGGGGGCCGGTGACGCCGAACCCCGTTAGATTACTTACCCAACGCCGACCAGTAGCCGCCGAAGATAAAGACCGACAGCAGAAACCCGAGGACGACATTGACCGCTACCCCGATGCTGAAGGCGCCGAAGGGTTTCCAGCCGGCGGCCTTGAGTTCCCGGAAGCGGGTGCTCAGGCCGATGCTCAGGAAGCAAAAGATAAAGATCCAGGACCGGAAAGAGACCAGCGGCGCAATCAGGTTGGGTTTGACCGAGCTATTGAAGGCAGCGGTGGCGTAACCGGCAGTGACCGTGGTCATCAGGAAGGTAGCCAGGAAAAACCCGATGACGAATTTGGGGAAGCGCCACCAGATCTCCATAGCGCTGGGCCGGACGCCGCATTCTTCCTTTTCCCATTTTAAGCAGGCGATCATGGCAAAGACGAAGGACCAGATACCGATCCACATATCCCGGCCGATGACCTTCATGAGGGTAAATCCCTGTATGGCGGCGCTTTCATTGCCGGCCATCTTGCCGTAGGCGCTGGCCGCGGCGAAACCGGCGGCGTCGGCAAATTCCGAGGTGCCGATCCAGGCCCCTGCGACGCCGGGGGCCAGGTTCAGGAGCTTGGAAATGAACGGCAGAACTATGATCATCACCAGGGCCCAGACCACCACAAGGGTGACCGAGGTGTAGAGGTCCTCCTTTTTGGCCTTCACCGAACTGGCGATGGCCATGGAGGCGGAGACCCCGCAGACCGAGCCGCCCACACCGATGACAGCGGCCAATCTCTTATCCAGCCCGAAGAGCTTGGTGGCGGCGAAATAGATGACCAGACAGGTGGTCACCGAGATGATGGTGGCTTGCAGCAGGGCGATAGGTCCGGCGGTGGCAATAAGGGTGAGCGGGAAAGTGGCGCCGAGCAGAACAATGCCGGTCTTAATATAGTATTCCACCCGGAAACCTGAGTCGAGCCATTTGGGCAGGGGAACGATATTCGCCAGGATGAGGCCCAGGATGAGGGCTACCAGGGGAGGTTCGAGATTATATCTGGCTGCATTGGCCCAGCCGCTGATGGAGAACATGATGACCGACAGGATGTATAAGACTATGAAACTCGGAAGGAATTGAGACAGTTTAATCCCCATAATTTTGGTGCTGACCCCGAAAATCACCAGCCAGACCAGGAGCTGCAATAAATAAAGGTGAATATTTTGCTTAAAATGTCCCAGTAATTGGCCGAATGATGTCCATTTGACGCCGCCGGGGTTGATGACCAGTACCTTTATGACGTTACTGCCCAGTAAAAAGGCGATCAGGGTAACTAACATGAGGCCGATGCCGAGATAAATCGCCCACCAGTCCTCCTTCAAGTACAGCTCCTTCCACCCCATAGGGGTGGGTGCTGCGGGGGCTTCTTCAACGCAGATCTCGGTCTCGCAGTAATCCGTGCTGGATTTTTTATCCTTGGAATCCATCTCCTTCTCCTTTCCTCATTATTTAAAAAATGCTGGTTTAGAATGAAAGACCATAGATGTCATATCTCCGGGATTGCAACAATGGATCATTTGGCTGGTGGGAAAAACGGCTCGTGAGAATAATTTAATGCAATCAAAAGACAAGGCTGAAACATTATCAAAATAGTAGGAAAAACATAACGGTTGTGACAAAGAGCCGGAGAAACATATACTCCCAATTGGTATTGATGCCGCTTAACCTCGTATGACAGACTTGTTAACAACAATAAGCGATCATTTGGTGAAATGCTCTCCCGGGCATCCCTTGGCGATAATCTGGTCATTCAATTTACCGCCTTTAGGCGGAAGGTACTTCGCGTAGCGCGGAAGGCATCCCGCTCGGTTCGCCTGTCATGCGCTTTGGGCCGTCAGCGGGATGCCTTCTGTTTCAATGCTTATTGTAAATCATACATTGTAGGGTTTAGACTGAAAAGAATTTATTTTTCAAAGGTAGTTTTGACCTTGAAAGGACGGAATCAGGACCGGAAGGGTGTTCGGGTCCCCGGAATGCAGCCTGCCCTCATCCTGGCTGACCGGGGTCCGGGAGTAGGCGAAATTGCGCGGCCTGAAGTGAAAGGAAACAGGCAACCGGTTCTCTACAATCGGTTTTTATCGGCATTGCCAAAGAATTGTTGTCAATTGCCTTACCAGCGGGGTAATAATTACAAATTAAACCTGTGGGGACATCGATTGTGAGCAGATTTGACATTGTTAGGGCCGAACTTGGCAAAGAGCCCAAAAAGTGGCTGATCACGGGGGTTGCCGGATTTATTGGCTCCAATCTCCTCGAAACGCTGCTCGAGCTCGATCAGCCTGTGGTGGGAATGGACAATTTCATAACCGGCTATGCTCATAACCTCGAGGATGTTAAGAGGACGGTCGGCACTGAGAAGTGGGGCAAATTCGAATTCATCCAGGGAGACATCCGCAATCCTGAAGACTGCCGCAGGGCGTGCTCGGGAGTCGATTACATATTGCATCAGGCCGCCCTTGGCAGTGTGCCTCGATCTATAGACGATCCGATCACGACAAACATGTGCAATGTGGACGGGTTCCTGCAAATGCTCGTTGCGGGGATGGAGGCGCGTGTAAAAAGGTTCGTGTTCGCAAGCTCATCCTCTGTTTATGGCGACAGCGAAAAACTGCCCAA
>Ga0074046_10004377_pt1 | contig 11558 bp, 10 predicted proteins | sample BogForMeECP23OM3_FD_94441 | JGI IMG/M metagenome (GOLD analysis project Ga0074046, IMG submission 94441) | Bog forest soil microbial communities from Calvert Island, British Columbia, Canada - Bog Forest MetaG ECP23OM3 | ecosystem: Environmental > Terrestrial > Soil > Wetlands ...
ATTAGCCAAAATCGGGGGGATAGAAAATGTCTAGGCGACCCGAGAAAATCGATTGTAGGGCTTCCTGACGCGATTTTATTTTTGCTGATTTTGAGAGAAGGAGTTTTTCAACAGCCACGCCTGGTTTCGCCAATTGGGAAAAGCATATAGAGTGGAGAACTTGGACTCGACTCCCAAAATGACGCAAGGCCAAGGATCAGAAAAAACACGTACGCGCATCTTTAAGGGATCCCAATACTGGATTTGGAATACCTGGGGGGCAACTGTCGCAGGATTGGCCCTCTTTGTTTTCATGCAAGGAGAAGTTCGCTACGCACTCCGGTTTGCGTCGGATTTTAGGGCTGTATTGACGCCCATAGTATGGGAATTACTCCTTGTTCTTGGTCTTCTCGTTTCATGGCCCGGCAACATGGTTGCGATATTTCCTTATGAAGTAGATGTAGAGGAGGGAAAAGGCGTACGACTGCATGCTGTTCTGAAACAGGTCTATATTCCAATCGAAGATATTCGAGATGTACAGAAGAGTTTCCTTCAGGGGTATGTTGTACGTTTAAGACGGCGACATCGCCTACTGGAGAAGTTTGTGATCCACAGGCTATTTGGCGGTGAACGAGAGGGACTGGTCCATGCGATCCAGGATGAGATTCGCCGAGCTGCCGCCAACGCAAATTGTACACGCGGATAGTTGTTGAAACATCCCGGTTACACTAACTACCAGAGGGAGCCGGCAGCCCCACGTTTCATGGTTGTCGAGACATGGGACGCCCGCGACTCGAGCCGCCGGACATAAGTCATTATTCCTCAAAGACCTAGATCGAATTCCAAGAAACGCAATCTCTAACTCATTGATTCTTAAATACTTTACAGGTAAGTCCTTATTTCTCAAAGACCTGGGCGTGACCCAGCTGCTAAGTCTTTGAGTTCAAAAGACCACATGGAGAGGGGTCAGAGCGAATGCGGTGTCAATGAGGATCTTCCCTTTCGCCCGAAATCACCTTGAACCCAATCTCCAGATCACATCCGCTTGTGCGGCGATGCCTCGACGCGTTCCGGAGACTTCGGTAAGCTATTGGGTCCTCTTTCTACAGAGTCGATTCTTAACAAGTCATTGGAGGTTTCCTGATGCGCGAGGCCGTCGAACAACTGTGGCCGGAAATTCAGTGGATCAGCGATGCCAAGCTGCGCGAGCAAGTGACGCAAGCCTGGATCAAGGCGCTCGAGCGCAGTCCGCTGAAGCCTGACGACCTGAATCAGATTCCTTTTACGCTGCTGGTTCCGAATTGTCCGATCACGTTCATGGAGCACAAGCGCTGCGTGGTGCACATTGCGCGCGATAGCGCGAAGGCGATGACGGACTTCATGGGCCGAGCGCTGCCCATCGACGCCGACGTGGTGATTGCAGGCGCGATTCTGGCGGACGTGGGCAAGCTGCTGGAGTATGAGATCGGCCCGGACGGAAAGAGCCGGCAGAGCGAGCGCGGCGAAGCATTGCGGCATCCGTTTACCGGAGTCGCGCTGGCGATGGAGTGCGGCGTGCCGGATGCCGTGTGCCACATCATCGCCGCACACGCCGCTGAAGGCGATCTGGTGAAGCGCACGACTGAAGCGTTCATTGTGCATCATGCCGATTTCATGGCGTTTCTGCCGTTTAAGAATCCGAAGAACGTGAAAGTGAAATGAAGAATGGAATTCGTGAATGCTTGTCATCCTGAGCGAAGCGAAAGACCTGCTTTCACCTAGGCGCCGGAAAAAGCAGGTCTTTCGCTTCGCTCAGGATGACAAATTCAATTGATTGGTTGAGGAGAAACAGTGTCGACGGGAATGCAAGGCTCCAGCAAAGAAACTATCACCGCGACTATATCCCGCTGGGCGGCGGGGCTGGAATACAAACAACTTTCGCAGGATGCCGTGTACCAGGCCAAGCGCTTTCTGCTTGATTCGGTGGGCTGCGCGCTGGGCGGATACCAACAGCACGACGTGATCATCGCGCTCGAAGTGCTGAAAGAGATTGCCGGGCGCGGACCAGCAACCGTGATTGGCACGGGGCAGCGGATGGACGCAGTCTCAGCGTCGCTGGCAAATGCTCTGATGATTCGCTGCATGGATTACAACGACATTTACTGGAAACAAGACCCGTCGCATCCCTCCGATATTTTTCCGGCGGCGATGGCGTGTTGTGAGCGCGCCAGGAGCGATGGCAAGGAATTGATTGTCGGATTTGTGTTGGGCCACGAATTCGAAATGCGCTTTTGCGAGGCGGCGTTTCCCGGTATCCGCGAGCGCGGCTGGCATCATGCCACGCTGACGGCGTTTGTCTCGCCCATTGTGGCTGGACGGGCGCTGCATTTGAATTGGGAACAGATTCAACATGCGATCGGAATTTCGGCTTCACGGCATTGCACCATGGGCGCGGTGACTGCGGGCAAGCTGACCATGATGAAGAACACCGTCGATCCGATGGCTACCCAAAGCGGCGTTCTGGCGGCACTGCTGGCCGAGAAGGGCTACAGCGGCCCCGAGCACGTCATCGACGGCAAGGAAGGATTGGTGCAATGCTTCGGTCCGGAGTGGAAACTGAACTTATTGACCGACGGACTCGGCGAGTCGTGGCGCATCACGCAGTGCGGGATGAAATTTTTTCCGACTGAAGCGCTGACGCATGCTCCGATTTCGGCGGTGCTTGACTTGGTTAAGAGCAACGACCTGCATCCCGAGCAAGTCGAGAAGATTCAGATTCGGTCGCTGGCGCGCGCGGCCGACATTCTTTCCGACCCGAGCAAATACGATCCGCACACCAAGGAAACGGCGGATCATTCGCTGCCCTACGTGATTGCAGCGGCGCTGGTAGATCGGCAAGTAACGCCGGCGCAGTTCGAGATGAAGAAGATCATGGACCCGGTGATTCGCGCGCAGCTGAAGAAAGTCGAAGTTGTGGCGGATCCCGAGATCGAGAAGGTCTTCCCGGCACTGCAACGGGTGATTGTGAACATCACAACCACCGACGGGCGGAAGTTCTCGAAGCAACTGGACTATCCGAAGGGCGATCCGCGAAATCCGTTGAGCGATGCCGAAATCGAAGAAAAATTCAGGGCGCTGGCCGACGGCGTCTTGTCGAAGAAGGCCCAGGACAAGCTGATTGGCGCGATTTGGAATCTGGAGAAATGCGGGTCGGTCACGAAGCTGATGGTGCTGATGAAGGCGGATGTGAAGAAGAAGTCGAGTAAGAAGCGTCTCTAGGCGAGAATCACGTAGGGACAGCCGCCCTCGGCTGTCCGGCCGGACGAAGTCCGGCTTTCTTGCGGCGCAGGCGGAAACCTGCGCGAGCTGCGCTCGCCTGCACAGCCGAGGGCGGCTGTGCCTACGTATGCAGGAGTACTTATGACGGATTTGAAGACGACGATTGCATCGGATCTGACGGCCCGTTACGTAAAACTCGCGGGCGCGGTTCGCGAACTGGCGGCGCCGCTGAGCGACGAACAGTTTTGGGCCAAGCCTTTCCCATTCGGTAACAGCTTCGGCCACCTCATGCTGCATCTCACGGGTAACTTGAATTACTACATCGGAACACAGATTGCGGCGACAGGCTATGTGCGGGATCGTCAGCTGGAGTTTTCGGATGCGACGCGGCCATCCAAGAAAAAAGTGATGAAGGAATTCGATCAGGTGGTTGAGATGGTGGTCGGCGCAATCAATAGTCAGTCGGCGGACGACTGGTCAAAGGAATACGCGGCAGTGGGTACGGACGCCGGAGATCGATTTGGCATTGTTCTGTCGTGTGCGACGCATCTGCACCATCACGTCGGGCAGATGATGTACTTGAGTTTCGAGATGAAACGTGAACGATGAATCGCAAAGCCTGAAGCGGCCGCGGCGCATATTCAGAATGCCTCAGCGCAAGAGTTTCTGGATGTACGACTATGATCAGGTAAAGTACCGCACGCCGATCCAATGGGGTGCATCTCTCATTCTCTCAGTCATTTTCGCCGTTTTTGGGTGTGTGGTCTTATGGGCCGTTGTCGGGGAATACAAATCAAAACACGAGTTGGATACCGGGTTGATAGCCATCGCAGTAATGTGCCTTGGCCTAGCGATTATTGAATTGCCCGCTTCGGTCATTTTTTTCTATCGGCGATTGCGAGGCGAGATCACCGGCTATTTCGATTATGAAGTCGTGATGGATGCGGACAGAGGCAGTACAGACGGAGTGAATCATGGGTCAGACCATCGTTGAAAAGATCGCGCAGAAGCACATGACCGAAGGGCCGGCGCGGCCGCTTCGCACGGGGGACTTCCTGTCGATTCGTCCGCACCGCTGCATGACGCACGACAACACGTCGGCGGTGATGAGCAAGTTCAAGGGCATCGGCGCAAAAAAGGTGAAAGATTCGCAGCAACTTACTTTCGCACTCGATCATGACATCCAGAATCAGGATGAAGCAAACCAGAAAAAATACCGCGCGATTGAAGCGTTTGCCAAAGAGCAGGGCGTGGATTTTTATCCTGCCGGATCGGGCATTGGGCACCAGATCATGGTGGAACGGGGGTATGTGGTTCCCGGCTCGTTCGTGGTCGCTTCCGATTCGCATTCCAATATGTATGGCGCGCTGGGCGCGATCGGAACGCCGATTGTTCGTACGGATGCGGCTGCAGTTTGGGCCACGGGAGAATTCTGGTGGCAGATTCCGCGCTCGATTCAGGTCGTGCTGGAAGGCAGGTTGCCGGACGGCGTCACGGGCAAGGACGTCATCATCACTTTGTGCGGGCTCTATAACCACGACGAATGCCTGAATGCGGCGGTCGAGTTCACGGGGCCAGGCGTGGCTTCGCTCTCGATGGACGCGCGGCTTTCCATTTCGAATATGACAACGGAGTGGGGACCGCTGGTGGGGTGGTTTCCGGTGGACGCGGTCACCATCCAGTACTTGCGTGGCGTGCACTCGCGGCTCAAAGCGATGGGCGTGGAGCGGTTCACGGATAGCGACATTGCGCGTTGGGAAAGGAATCCTCCTGCTCCGGATGCGGACGCGGTCTATGCGGCGCGGATTACGCTTGATCTCGCGCAAGTGACGCCGCATGTGTCGGGACCGGACACGGTGCAGGTGATGCAGTCGCTGGCCGAGATTGAGAAGAATAAAGTCGCGATCCAGAAGGCGTATCTGATTTCGTGCGTCAACTCGCGGCTGGAAGATCTGGCGGCGGCGGCCGCAGTGCTCAAGGGTCAGAAGATCGCGTCCGGTGTGAAGTTCTACTTGAGCGCTGCGAGCAAGTGGGTGCAGGAAGAAGCGGAGCGGCGGGGCATCTGGCAGACGCTGATGGATGCGGGCGCGGAGCCGTTGCCGTCGGGTTGCGGGCCTTGCATTGGGCTGGGCGTGGGATTGCTTGAGCCGGGCGAGGTCGGGATCTCGGCGACTAACCGGAATTTCAAAGGCCGCATGGGATCGCGCGATGCGAAGTGTTACCTCGCGAGTCCAGAAGTGGTGGCGTCCTCCGCGGTGGCCGGCTATATTCGTGGGCCGCATGAGTTTGCGAACCGGACGCCGCAGCGCGCTTACACGGAATTAGGATCGGCGGCGGGCGGGGCGGAGAAAGTCGAAATTCTGGCGGGCTTTCCGCAGCGCGTGCGCGGGCGGCTGGTGTTCATGCCGCAGGATAACGTCAATACCGATGCGATTTATGGCAAGGACTATACCTATCGCGACGACATGACTCCGGAAATGATGGCGAAGGTGGTGATGGAGAATTACGATCCGCAGTTTGCCGCGCGCACGAAGGCGGGCGACGTCATCGTCAGCCAGTTCAACTTTGGCACCGGGTCGAGCCGCGAACAAGCGGTGACTTGCCTGAAGGCGAAAGGCATTCCGCTGGTGATCGCGGCCAGCTTCTCACAGACCTATTTGCGGAATGCATTCAACAATGGTTTTTTGTGTATCGAGGTGCCGGAATTCGTGGCGCGTGTGCGCTCGCAGTTTGCGGGGGAGATTGCGGCTAAGGAGAAGACGATTATCCCAGGGGATGAGATTGATATCGATTTCACCTCGAGCACAATCAGTTGGCGCGGAGAGAAGTTTACTTTCCCGGCGCTGGGCAGCGTACCGCAGTCGCTGGTGATTGCGGGGGGCGTGGAGAATCTGGTGGCGAAGCGGTTGGGCGTTTGAAGAATTAACCGCAGAGATCGCAGAGTACGCGGAGGAATTAGGTCCTTCGCTTCGCTCAAGATGACAAAGTTGTTTTGATTTCTTGACGCCTCAACGGTAAATATTCTTAAGGAGCAATCATGCCGAAATACACAGTTATTACCATGCCGGGAGACGGCATTGGAAACCAGGTTCTGCCCGAGTCGTTGCGGGTTTTGAAGGCGGTCGGCTTTGACGCTGAGTACATTCACGCCGATATCGGCTGGGATTGCTGGTGCAACCACGGCAATGCTTTGCCGGACCGGACGATCGAGTTACTCACCAAGCATAAATTGGGCTTGTTTGGCGCGATTACTTCGAAGCCAAACAAAGCGGCGCAGGCGGAGCTTAAGCCGGAGTTGCAAGGAAAGGGTTACGTTTATTACTCGCCGATCGTGACTATGCGGCAGAAATTCAATCTTGATATCTGCATGCGGCCTTGCGTCGGGTTCACGGGTAATCCGCTGAATTACATTCGCAAGAACACCCACGGCGGTTTCGACGAACCGAAGATTGATACCACCGTTTTCCGGCAAGGCACGGAAGGTATGTACGCGGGGGTGGAGTGGACGAACCCTCCGGAGATCGTGCGCGCCGCGTTGAACAGCCATCCGCGGTTCAAAGCTTTTGCCAGCGTTCCCGGGCCGGAAATCGCGGTGAGTTGCCGCATCATTACTCGCAAGGCGGCCCAGCGCATTGTGACGGCGGCTTTTGAATATGCCAAGAAGCGCGGGTTCAAGGGCGTGACGATTTGCGAGAAGCCGAATGTGGTGCGCGAGACCTCGGGCATGATGGAAGAAGTGGCAAAAGAAGTGGCGAAGAATTATCCGGGGATCGCGCTTTGGTCGACGAATATCGACGCGCAACTGATGTGGCTGAATAAGAATCCGGAGGAGTACAACGTTGTCGTATCGTCGAATCTGTTTGGCGACATCCTTTCCGACGCGTTCGCAGGGCTGGTAGGCGGACTGGGATTCGCGGCGTCCGGCAATATTGGGGATGACGTCGCGGTATTTGAGCCGACGCACGGATCCGCGCCGAAGTATGCCGAGCTGAATCCGCCCATCGTGAATCCCATTGCGATGATTCTCTCGGCGGCAATGATGCTCGATCATGTGGGCGAAGACCAGAAGGCAAATCGCATCCGCACGGCGATCGCGGATGTGGTGCGTGAAGGGAAAGTCCGGACTTACGATATGATGCGCTTTGCGGGTGGTCCGAAGGCGATCAGCCAGGGCGCGGCTTCTACGGTGCAGATGACGGATGCAATTCTGGCGAAACTGCGATAAACAGGGGACACAGAGGGTCACAGGGGACTCAGCTCTGGACTTTGGACCTTGTGCTGATTGAGGAAATTATGAGCAGCGCTGTCGAAACTACTTCCCCGCGTTCTGCCGAGGCAGGCCATTGGGGCAAAGAAGTTCGGTCGGATGTGCACGTTGCCTTTGAAGCGCAGGACAGCGGCGGGATCGAGATCTCACTGGAGTCGCGAGTTGCGCCTTATTACGGCTCGGCCATTATGGAGCAGACGCGAGACGTTCTGGGCGAACTCGGGGTGAAGCACGCGCGGGTTGCGATTCACGATGAAGGCGCTCTTCCTTTTATTATCGCGGCGCGCATCGAGGCTGCGGCCAGGCGCGCAGGGATTGCGCTGGGCAAACGCTCGCTGCCGGAACAGCATCCGCTGCCGCCGCCTTCGCAAAAGGACCGGTTGCGCCGGTCGCGCCTGTATCTACCGGGTTCGGAACCCAAGTACTACATCAACGCGTCCTTGCATGCTCCGGATGCCGTGATTCTCGATTTGGAAGATTCGGTGCATCGTGCAGAAAAGGACGCCGCTCGCATCCTGGTGCGAAATACTTTGCGGGCGGTCAATTTCGGATCGTGCGAGCGCATGGTGCGCATCAATCAGTTGCCGCTGGGACTGGAAGATCTGGCGGAAGTGGTGGGCGAGAGTCCGGATCTGATTCTGATTCCGAAGGTCGAGCAACCCGAACAGGTGCGGGAAGTGGATCGCATGATCAGCGAGATGAAGGCACGCAACGGAATTGTCCGGCCGATCTGGATCATGCCGATTCTGGAGTCAGCGATGGGGATCGAGAACGCGTTTGCCGTGGCGACGGCCAGCGAACATGTGGCGGCGCTGACGATTGGGCTCGAGGATTACACGGCCGATCTGGGCGTGGTAAAGACTACGGAAGGTCGCGAGTCGCGATATGCGCGGTCGCGGGTGGTGAATGCGGCGCGGGCGGCGGGAGTGCAGGCGATTGACTCGGTGTTCAGCGATGTCGGCGACATGGACGGTTTGCGACGATGGGGAGAAGCTTCGCGGGCGCTGGGATTCGAAGGCATGGGATGCATCCATCCTGGGCAGATTCGAGTGATCCACGAGGCGTTTCAACCGAGCGCAGTCGAGATCGAAAAAGCGCGAAAAGTGGTTGTCGCTTTTGAAGAAGCGCAGAGCAAGGGATTGGCGGTGGTGAGCCTGGGATCGAAGATGATTGACCCGCCGGTGGTGCAGCGGGCGCTGAAACTGGTAGAACGGGCGAAGGCGATGGGAGTGATCTCGTGAGTGCGAGTGTGAAAGAGAATGCGAAAGAACGAGTAGACCTGGCGCATAACGCCGCCGGGCGCGCAGTGCCGACGATGGTGAACGGCAAGCCGCAGATTCCGTTTCTGGGCATAGGAAAGTATCAGCCACGCGGGCGGAAGGCGGCGCCGCCGATCTGTTCGGCCAAGGATTATCCGGATAGTGGCGATAAGCGCGTACCTGATCTGGAGACGGCGCTGCGCCAGTGCGGGCTGCGCGACAGGATGGTGATTTCGAACCATCATCATCTGCGCGACGGCGACAAAGTAGCGTTGATGGCGCTGGAGGCGGCGGCCACGATCGGCGTCAAGGATCTGATGTGGTTTCCGAGCGCGTCGTTTCCTTCCCAGCAGGGCGCGATTGCACTCATGGAAAAGCGCGTGATCCATCACATCGAAGGCTCGATGAACGGTCCGCTGGGCGATTACTGCACGCAAGGGAAGATGCGCGGCATGGGTGTGCTGCGTTCGCATGGCGGACGCTACCAGGCGATCCAGGATGGAGAAGTTCACGTTGACATCGCGGTGATTGCAGCGCCGACCGCCGATTTTTTCGGGAATGCGGACGGCTCGCATGGCAAGTCGGCTTGCGGCTCGCTGGGTTTTGCGCTGGCGGATTCGACCTACGCCGACCGCGTCATCGTGGTCACCGATAACCTGGTGCCGTTTCCATGCGTTCCCTGGCAGATTCAGGGCAACAACGTGGACTTTGTGGTGGAAGTGGAATCGATTGGCGATCCGGCGAAAATTGTTTCCGGAACGACGCAAATTACACGGTCGCCCGACAGGCTGCGGATTGCGGAACTGGTGGCGCAGTTTCTCCGTGATGCGGGCATCATGAAGAACGGATTTTCGTTTCAGGCGGGAGCGGGAGGAATCGCGCTGGCATTCGTCGAGTACCTGAAACAGATGATGAAGCAGGATGGGGTGAAAGCGCGCTTCGTGCGTGGTGGATCGACGAAATTTCTGGTTGAGTTGCTGCATGAGGGGCTGACGGATTACATCTTGGATGGCCAGACGTTCGATCTCGACGGCGTGAAGTCGATCGCGAACGATCCGCGGCATGTAGCCACTTCGCCCTTCACTTCTTACAACTACCACGGCAAGGGGAACTTCGCTTCTCTGGTTGATACCGTGGTGTTGGGTGCGACGGAAGTTGACGTGAACTTCAACGCCAACGTGGTGACGCACTCCGACGGGCGCTTGCTGCACGGTATTGGCGGATGGCAGAACTGCCTGTTTGCGGGCTGCACGATTCTTGCGCTGCCTTCGTTCCGCGATCGTATTCCCGTGATCGTGGACGAAGTCACGACCATGACAGGGCCGGGCGAGATGATTGACGTGGTGGTAACCGAGCGCGGAATTGCAATCAATCCGCGGCGCACGGACCTGCTCCACGCGGTGATGGGATCGAAGCTGCCGATTCGGCCGATTCAGGACATCAAGGCGGAAGTCGAAAAGATTTGCGGCAAGCCGGCGCGGCCGAAGTTGGGTGATCGTCCATGCGCGGTGGTGAAGTGGGTGGATGGAACGGTGCTGGATACGGTTTGGCAGGCCTCGTAGTCGCCCCGGGGCGCTCATCCACGGCGCTCGGTTCACCAGATGGTTGTTACCCACGTTAAGAGCTGAACTTCATCGGCAGGTTGAATTGAGCCGAGTACCGGAACGGTCGGCTTTCGGTATAATGTTACGACTCATTATTTGTTCTTTCGTTTGATAGCGTTTGACGGTAACCCAAGAGAGAGGTGTTTCATGTTTGCCCGCAAATACTGGAATGTACTAGCCGGTACGGCACTTGTTCTCACACTCATGCTGACGGCCTGTTCGAAATTGCCGAAATCGCCGGTGAAGACTGCGACCGCCAAGCCGGAACCTACTCAACCTTCCACGATCAAGGTGGACATGAAGGACGGCGGGCCGGCGGTGCTGACTACCGGCACGACTGAGTTTCAGGTAACCCCGGAGGGTTATGTGCAGGCGTCTCTGTTGAAGGACGGGAAGAAACTTTCGCTTGACGAGTCCAGCATCGGGGCTCCCGCGGACAGCGATTTTGTACGGATAGCGGGGAAGGATGTGCATTTCACACTCGACTTCGAGCAGGCGCAGGTGCACGAAGCGATTGGAAAGATGGGAGTGGGGAAACGGGTGGAAATTCCGGCGCGTCCGCTGGGGCCATCGGGGACGAATTTGCAACGCGTGCTGGCGCTCGAAGTTTATGACAAGTTCCCGAATATTTTGCTGAGCAGCGTGGAATACACGAACACCGGCACGAGCGATGTTGCTATCGAAAAAAGTGTGAATCAGCGGCGCAGGTTGAACGCAGGGCTGGGCGACGCGAAAGCTCATCCGTGGGAAATGTGGTCCTACCATGGCTCGAGCTACGACTGGGGAAAGGATGATGTGGTGAAGTTGGCGCCGGGTTTTTCGCAGCCCAACGTCATGGGAGAAATGGTCAAAGGCGGCTATGGGGGCGGCATTCCGGTGGTGGCTTTCTGGACGAGCCAGGTGGGCGAGGCGATCGGGCACGTGGAGACGATTCCGATTCCCGCAGCGATTCCGGCAAAGGTGGGAGCGGATGGACGCGTGAATGCCGAGGTGGACTACGCCGCCAATATCACGCTGAAGCCGGGCGAGACCTACTCTACTCCGCGCAGCTTTGTTTCGGTCTTTGCGGGCGACTTCTATGAGCCGCTGCGGATCTGGTCGAGCGTGCTGCAGAAAGAAGGCTGGGAACTGCCGAAGCCGTCGAGCGAAGCCTACAACGTGAGCTGGTGCGGCTGGGGATACCAGTTCAAC
>Ga0074046_10004378_pt1 | contig 11557 bp, 14 predicted proteins | sample BogForMeECP23OM3_FD_94441 | JGI IMG/M metagenome (GOLD analysis project Ga0074046, IMG submission 94441) | Bog forest soil microbial communities from Calvert Island, British Columbia, Canada - Bog Forest MetaG ECP23OM3 | ecosystem: Environmental > Terrestrial > Soil > Wetlands ...
AGGCAAGGGTTGTCCGCGCGGAACGGGATGAGACATCGTATCCGCGCTACGCATTCCGCTTTGTCGAAAAGACGGGGCAATGGGTCCTGGATTGAGCGCGTCCGTGATGAAATGGAATCGCATCCCTCTCGGGGACTCGCAATGGCCAGAAGGGGTGTTCGGGACAGGGTAAAGCCCGGGAGGCCATGGCTCGATATCCAGCTATTCATGCCATGGAGGTGCAATCTTGACTACTTCAGCTCCGAGGGGCAACCGTTTGGAAGTGGACCGCCGACGTACTCCTAGGTATCCCTTTGTTGCCACGGCAGAGATCGTGGAGAGGATCTCCGGTACGCCAATGCATGCGCGAGTCAGCGATCTCAGCCTATATGGCTGTTACCTTGACATGTCCAACCCTCTTCCAAGTGGCACTCATGTTTTCGTGAAGATATTCACGGACACGGATTTTTTTGAGGCTGACGCGACTGTTCTGTATTCCCAAGCGAATCTTGGGGTGGGCTTGGCGTTTCGCGATGTAAAACCATCTTTTCTACCGACGTTGCAAAAGTGGCTGCTTCAGGCGATGCAGGAAATGCACAAAGCGGAGCATTGAGGCTTGAATCGTCCGCATCCCTCACAAGCCTCGCAACTAACTTAATCTCGGAATTATTTGTCCACTTAGCTTGAATGCTCACTTTCGATCATGAACAACCGGATTACGTCTCGCGCAGCTTACAACTGCATGGCTAGTTTCTGCGGGATGAAGGGCCGGAGCTGTCCCTTCTTTCAAAGAGCGAGACGGCTGAGCGATAATTTCGAGAGTGTGACAGACCTCAAGCGGAAATGAAAACCCAGATTGAAATTGACTGCGATTACCTTAAGGTGTGAGTATAGGGCACAGGTTTAAGACATGGATTTATTCAATTAGATTATGACCACATTTATTGTGGGACTCTCGTGCAGTGTTTGCCAAATCGATGATAGGCAAGACATTCGAAGACGAAAGATAATTGAGAGATGAACAAGCTTTCGCCCAACGAACATTTAAAAGATTTGCGGTCCCGACTTGGGATCACCACACGTGATGTTGCGGAACTAAGCCACCAGATTGCGGAAGCCGAAGGCGATCCGGAATTTCAAATATCGAATGCATGGCTGACGCAGGTCGAGAACTCAGATTCGGTACCCAGCATTTTCAAGCTCTACAGCCTAAGCGCAGTTTATCGCATAAAGTTCACCGATCTCCTTCGCTTATACGGTGTTGACCTGGAGCAGATCGGAAAGCATCAGCTTGCGAGTCCTTTACCTCACACTCATCTCACAACGCTGGAAGTGTACGATCCAGATCGAACCGTCTCCTTCCCGGTCCGATTTGACAGGTCATTTGACATTGATAACACGAATTTGGTGTCCAGGATGGTGGAGGTTTGGGGTGAGGTGCCGATCGCTCTGATCCAGCACTTGGATATCAGGCATAATCTTTATGGTTACATCGGACTGACCGACAACACGCTTTACCCGCTCCTTCGTCCAGGGTCTTTTGTTCTGATCGACCCACGGATCCGCAAGATTCGCACACTGCAGTGGCGCACGGAGTTCGACCGGCCAATCTACTTCATAGAGCTGCGCGACGGTTATGCTTGCTCCTGGTGCGACCTCCAAGACGGTCGCCTCCTGCTCATGCCACATCCCCTTTCTCCCTGCCGGGTACGTAGCCTGAACTATGGGTCGGAAGCAGAAATCATTGGCCAGGTAACTGCAGTCGCGATGCGGCTGACGGATCCACCACTTCCGGATTCTGCCGATGTCTCAAGATTGCCAGGGCGAGCCTGATATTTGAAACAAAAACGTGGCCGATTGTCGGATTCAGCTGCAGGGGAACGGCGACGCGATACGGCTCCAAAATTTGCCAGGTGCGGACAATGGTTGCGGCGCTCTCTCGCGAAGCGCATGCATAGATTTCGATTTCTTCTACCAATGCCGCAAGCGAGTAAGCAGCAAGCTGCTTGAAAATTTCGGTGTGGGCCAATTCCAAGGCCTCACTGGCCTTCTCAGGGCTGAAACGCGAAGCTAATCCCTCATGGTGATAGGTTCCTGTGTTGTAGTCTCGTGTTGAAGCGATGAAAATCAGGCGAGCTAAATCGCTCGAGATCTTCGAAAGTGTGCGCCGGAGCAAATCCTCATAGACATCACGAACGGGTACGAGTTCAAACCCCGCATACGTTTCGTGTGAGTTTCTGGTGTTCAAGGAAACCTTCTTTTAGGGAGATGTGGGAATTTCAGTCGCTGCTCCAGCGGAGGATCTTGCAAAAGCCTCGTGAGCGTAGCTGATTTGCCGCGCCAGCTCGTGCACATACGAAGCGATTCTCTCCAACCTTGGCGGACCAACGGTTGTAATGAGGAGCAAAAGGGTTTCACACATCAGCAGAAGTTCGATGTACATCAGAAAAAGCGAGAGTTCTGTTCTGAAGTGAATATCAGCAGCCCGTTTTGCAGCTTCCGTGTGGCTTCGCATGACCTGTCGGATGTCACGGGACGTTTGCCGCACCCAAAGAAGCGCGATCCTCTTACGCTCCTGGAGAAAGAGCCGTTCAAGACAGGGAGAGTGTGTCTGCAATATGAGTGCCCAGTCTTCACGAGAAAATATCCTGGCCACTAATTCTGGCGGGCACACCTCTAACTCTCCGGAGTGCCTCGGGTCTCCCGGGAACTCCGAAATTGAGTGATTACCCCGAGCTGTTGATCCCTGCCCTAGAGCAAACACCACCAGGACAACGAGGAGAAGAAGACCAATTGTCAACGCGCTTATCAGTCCAATCATCGGTCAATTGCCTTATCGAGATATGAACGCGCTTCCTGCAGGCGCCTCTTTGTGGCGGCCGCGATTATTTCATATTGTCGTTCGAACTTTGCGGACTCCTTTGTTTGAGGGTTGGGACGATATTCCCACAGATGCACGATCCAAACAAGCAAACTGATATCATAAGACATTGGATAAAGATAGAACCAGAAATTGCGAAAGCGACCGCTGCCGCTGTATGCAAACGTTAACCAAATAACGCTCCCGGCGACAAACAGACCATAACCGAACAAGATACCCCGGAGGTTCCTTCCAAAGGTTATCGAATAATGGAGAAACAATAAAACAAGTGCAAAAAGAGAAAGAGCCTGGACCATCCTCAGTGTCCGCTGAATTTCAGTGATGCTAGCCTCGGCCCACCATCGTGGATCGTTCGCCGCATTGGCGAGCGCTACCACGAGTGCAAGGAGAAAGAGAAGAAGGAGTGAATTGCGAGCCATTCGGGATGCTCCAGGATAGGCTCTCAAACCTACTCTAAAAATCTCATACACGACTCCGCATCCCACCAGGATGCTGACAAACTCAGTGGACCAGTAAGTGTAACGATAGAAGGACCGTTTCCACTGGTAAACATACAAGCGAAGGAAAGACTGGGATAGGACAAAGAAGATATAGAGATAAAAGGCGGGATACCGGGATGCAAGCTTCGTTTGCAGACCTCGCACCAGAAGCAAAATCTCGGTTGGGACGCCGCCCCACCGAATGAACTCATCGAGCATTCCTCTGCACACCTAATCCCGCAGAAAACCGTCTAACGGAATGCTAGCAAAGGGCTGGGAAAGATGCCACGGCATCTTTCCCAGGTGCGCGGAGTTTTCAAGCGGTGACTGCACTGGGAATAGGGAGGGGGAGCGGTTGCGGCAACCTCGGCACTGGTTCAGGCCCGTCTGCGGTCATGATCGGGCGGCCGCTGGCTTCGGATGCGGTTCGATTGAGTTTTCCTTGGGTCATTCCAGCGTGCGGCAATAGGACCACAGCTGCAAATAGAACCATTGCACAAAGCTGGAAGGCGATTTTCATTGGGCGCATACAATTCTCCTTAAGTAATTGAAGGCGAAGGGAGCAAGGCTCCGGACGCCTGAGTTCATGAACCGTGCAAGAGTAAGTTGGTCAACTGCAACTACCGCAAGAAATCGATGGCTGGTTGGTATTACAACCAAAACGAGCTGAGAGTTAGAGAGCTGCGATTGGACTTTGATACTACGGTGTCTTCATTGGGCCCTAAACTGAGGCCAAGAGCCCCCCGCCTGCTTTCCCTCAGTTTTGATTCTCCAGGCAGACTGCTGTTGAGTGCGTGCAATGGCGGAAGAGATGGACGTTAGAGGAGTTCATTTCTGGGCTGTTACAGGCTGTGTTTTTGTGTAGGCTTGCTCCACGGCCAACTTCTTTCCGAGCTTCTCGTTCAACCACTGTGGTCGCCATATCCAGATGGTTTGCCGATCGTTTTTTGTGCGGGCGGATATTCAGGGACACTCCTTGTGATTTTGCTCTGCGAAAGGAGCATTGATTGTGATCCCAATCAAATACTGACCGGACGGGTCGAACTCACTCTTGTTGGTGGTACAGCAACGCTCTGTGATTCATGATTGAGAAATAGCTGTTCGATGGCTAAGGGGTGTTCGTTAGGAACTCAGAAGGATTCTGGACCAGAAGAAAAGGCGGCCCTTTCGGGAAGGAGATCGGAGTGACTAAGGAGACCAGATTAGGTAGTGCAATGGGTGTAATTCCTTCGACTCCGTCTGGTGTCCCCCGAGTACTGATCGTGGACGACGAACTCACCACACGGAAGCTGCTAGCTGCAATGTTGGGAGAAGCTGGAGTTTCCTGCAAGACAGCTGCGTGTGCGGAGGAGGGCCTGGGGATCCTCGAAACAGAATCAGTGGATGCAGTGCTCTCTGACCTCCAAATGCCTGGGATCTCAGGTATGGCGTTCCTAGCGGAGGTTCGACGGCGATACGGTCATTTGGCCTTCTTGATGATTACGGGAGTGGACGACATTCGAGTCGGCATAGAAGCAATGAAAAAGGGCGCGGACGACTATCTCGTCAAGCCCTTGCAGATTGAAATCGTCATGGCCGGTCTCGAGCGCGCCTTGGAAAAGAAGCGCTTGGAGCAGGAGGTGGAGAACTACCGCGTGCACCTCGAGGAGATGGTCAAAGAGCGGACGCAACAACTTGAAATGGCGCTTCTTCAGGTCGAGCGAAGTTATGAGGACACGCTCCGGGCCCTGGGTGCAGCCATCGATCTTCGCGACAGTGAAACGGCTGGACACTCGCACCGCGTGACTCTATATTCGGCCAAAATCGCGATAGAATTGGGAGCCACAGAACATGAACTGAAAACTATCGCCATGGGAGCTTGGCTGCATGACATCGGCAAATTGGGAATACCCGATGCGATCCTGCTAAAGCCCGGGGCGCTCACCGAGCAAGAGTGGGCCATCATGCGGAGCCACGCACAGGTCGGGTTTGATTTAATCAAACGCATACCTTTCCTTGCAGATGCCGCGGAAATCATCCTGGCACACCATGAGCGTTGCGATGGCAGCGGTTATCCCCGAGGCCTGAAAACAGCGGACATTCCGATTGGGGCGCGGATATTTGCCGTTGCAGACACCGTGGACGCGATGACGTCTGACCGTCCCTATCGTTCGGCTCTCTCCTTCGAAGAGGCACACGATGAAATTCGGCGCGGGTCGGGAAGTCACTATGATTCTAGTGTGGCGAACATCTTCCTGAGCATTACGATCGAGAGCTGGAAAGCACTCCGTCATTCAATCGAGATTCCTGGCAGCGAGTCCGAACGCACGGCAGGAAGCTATGCAAGAAGCCCGATTTGGGGAAGCAGAGGAAATTGAATTCTTTCGACTTCTAAACTGGAAACCGGGAAAGGCTCACGACTCCCAAACAGGACGGCCTGGGTTTTTGGCACGGTTAGCGCCAGCAAACACGTTGTGCACCCGCATGCAAGAAGTGGGTCGTTCTGAATCTCTTTCGAAATGCGTCTCTTGCACCGTCCTTCAAGGCTCACAGTCCCGCCCGCCCGCTTGGTGCCCCAGGCGTTGTGGCGACTGCGCGCGGCTGCCTATTAATCTTGAGTTGCCGCGATCATTCGGAGATCTCCCGTGGCTTGACCAAGTTATTCTGTTGCCCCTCGTGATGCCTCTGTCAGTCGTTCTCCTCCAGCAGAAGAAAGCCACTGTGCGAGAATGGGGAGTTCGTTGACAGGGACGTTTAGAAATGAAAGGCCCATTCCATTCGACTCGAGGGTGTAAACAACCATGGCATCCGTCAGAAAATACACTCCATTGTGTCTGATTTCTATTGCGAGGAGCGTGCCTTGGGAGAATGGTTCACGAGTGCGCACGTAACACCCGCCCTTGCTGAGATTCGCTGTCTCGCCCCAAATCTCCCTGCCGAAATGCAACTCGGTAGCGCGGACTTCGGCAGCGAATGCCAGTCTATCTGGGCCGATCTGTTGGGCACGAGCGTGTTCCACAAAACCTCCGCCCTTCGAAGGTGTCGTTGCGGGTTCTTCCACCGATCGAATTATCCCGCTCGCCATATGGGCTTTCATGCTCCAACTGATTCTGGTTCGGATGCAAATCAAAACAGGTTGCCAAAGAAGCCTCTCTGGCCACGAATCGTTTGAACGGTGGCTTCTAATTAGATCTTCTGCTAGTTTTTTCCTTCAATAAAAGGTAGGCAGCTGCGAGGTGCAGTGATATTCGCAGGGACGGGTTGTTGAAGAGCCTGGACAACTTTTTCACCGCATCTGACTCCTGCCTCCTCCTCCATCAAATGCTTGGGCCTTGCCTCCCTTGTCTGGCAAACAATGCCAACTGGCATCTTGGTGGCAAAGGGGCTGGGATTGCTCGGTATTGCGACCAGAATCGAGATTCGATAAATGTACGGCCCAGTTTTGTCGAAGCTCTCTGCGAGAAAAGATATCCTCGGGGGACTCTGGAGGCTGAACGCTTCCGCGGCCCAAGCGACCAGAACGGCATCTCTCAGAGTGATGTGCATTGAAAGGTTTGGACGCGAGAGCAGTAGAACGTTAAAAGGTGGCGAGGGCCGGCTAGGAGCGGGGTTCTTTGGCCAAACGCACGTACTGGACGCCATAACGAAACATCTTTTCTAGCGGGAGTTCCTGCACGTAGACGATTTGGGCTGGAACAGGAATTCGGGGCAACCCGGGGGAGAAAGGAGCGGCGACTTCAATGCCCACGGTTTCATAATAGCGCCGGCTGCTTTTGAAACAAAGGCCGCCGCGCGAGACGTTTTCGCAGAGGACGATATCGTCGTCCAAACTGTGATTGCGCACAGACGCGGTGAAGCTCACTTTTATGCGGACGTGCTCACGCCTGTTTTTGAAGCGTGCCGGCGAGGGCGACGGCTCGGGCGGAGGAGCGGCCTCGAGCGAAACAGTCAGGGCTTCTGGCGCGGCGGATTCGTCAGGAACTTCCCCGGCAGATTCTTTCCAGAGGGTTGAACCACTACATCGTTCACATGATCGGAGAATGCCGTCGTAAATGGCATAAATGTCCGATTCAAGAGTGCCGAGGGCGGCGACTTCACGAAGGCCGCAAACGCTGCACTGGAGTAGCTTTCGGCGAGCTAAGATCTCAACCTGCGACGCGGAAGGGAACTCGATGCCCCAGAAGTCGACAGCAGGGTCGAGAAAAGCGACGCCGTAGGTATAGAAATCGCCTTCGCATCCGATTTGGCCAACGACGCGAATCTCGGTTTCTTTATTACTTTCTTGGTGAACGACGATCAACTCTTGCTCGGCGGCGAGTTTATGCATTGAGACGATGCCCGCGCCGTGACGGCTGAGGACGACGGTCTTTGTTTGCTCCATGAATTCTACGCCCTGAGCATCCCAGCCGATGAGAAGAATGCCGATTTCCTTCGGAATGCGGTCACTTCGCTGCGACTCCTGTGTCGTTAGTTTGTTTACCAGTTGCAAAGCAAAAACCTCCTGAAAGTCCACGGTCAATCCTTGCGCCCTACCAAGAGAGTTGTTTTCAAAACGCTGCCGCGCTGGCGAGCTCAACCCGGTTGCGCCCTCCGCGTTTTGCCGCATAGAGTGCTTCATCTGCCAGTGTCTGCAGCTTGCTGAAAATTGACGGTTTCTGGTGTCCCTCAAAGCCGGCGAGCCCGAAACTCGCGGTCACTCTGACCGTACACCCCCCGAAAGTGAACGGCGTGCCTTCGAGTTTGCCGCGGATACGTTCGATGACCGCCAGCGCATCCTCCTTAGCCGCATGTGTTAGGACCATCAGAAATTCCTCCCCACCAAAGCGGCCACAAAGGTCGCTGCGCCTCGTGTTGGCCTTGAGGATTTTGGAGAATTCCTGAAGAACCGCGTCGCCGGCGTCGTGTCCAAAAGTATCATTCACTTGTTTGAAGTGATCCAAGTCGGCCAGCACGACCCAGAAGGAAAACCTATACCTGGCAGCGCCACTCTGTTGGCCCGCAGCCCAATTTTCTATAGCCCGGCGGTTGGGCAATCCCGTCAGAGCATCGGTAAGCGCAAGCTTTTCTAAGAACATATTTTTCGTTCTTATCTGCCGATGAAGTTCGCTGGTCCTGATGCCCACAGCCACTCGCGCCATGAGTTCCCCGCGATGGAAAGGCTTGGTCAGATGGTCGTCGGCCCCGGCATCTAGCGCTTTGACAAGACAATCCTTGTCCGTGCTTCCGGTCAGTACGATGATGTAACTGTAAGAGTCTTGTGAACTCGATCGAATGCGCTGGCAGAGCTCTTCTCCTGTTAGGTCGGGCATCATCCAGTCCAAAATTACCAGATCAGGTCTATGTTCCTCGAAGAGGCTTATTGCTTCTTGGCCAGTTTCCGCGAAGATAAGCCTGTACTGCTTCTGGGCAAGAGGTAACTCAACCAGCTTGCGAGAAACCGGTGAATCATCAACAACCAGTATTTTGAAATTGTTCTTTGTTACATACATGCAGTCCTCAGTTCGTCGAAGCGCTCGGAAATTATGCGAGCCCGGCAGGGTGCGGATCAGATAGTCGGGAACTGTCTCCCTCATCAAATGACTTCCTTCTGCTCCTTGTTTTGACTTCACCATGCATATCGGGTCGGGGGTTTTGAATGCTCATCGTCAGGAACAACGTTGAAGTTAAAAGCAGTCATTAGACCATTCTTGGAGTTCGTCTAACTGATGCGTTTATAAGGAGATGGAGGGGATCAAGCTTTGGAGCCGTATTCCTAAGACGAGCCCAATTGTATGTGAAACAGACAGATGTCTGCATTCGATACAGATCGTCAGGTGAACACATGGAGGGCCGGCGCTTGCCAAGGCAAGAGGCGAATTGAATCTCCTGAACCAGATGAACCCGGCGTCAAGCTATCGTTTATTCACGAAGGCAAGGAAACCTGCGCGCCGAGACATGGCGATCAGGCAGGTAGTGTCCGGCCCCCAAAATTTCCAAGTCGATGCTCGGCTTAAGCCGGCGAGACGGCGAAAAAGATCCCAGCAAAGCCAAAAACGCAGTCTTGCTAGGCAGTTGACACGGCGTAAGCTCATCCTTATTCTTCGGTGTCAAACGGACCGCACTCGCAAGCTTGTCGGCCGAGGGGCGCTGCCCTCCGGTGAATCATTGTCGCCGAGAATACGATAGAGCTTTGCCCGGCTGACTCCAAGTAGTTCGGCGGCGCGCACTTTGTTCCCGCTAACGCTTTCTAGCACACGCAGCGCATGAGTTCTTTCTACCTGTTCGAGCGTGGCAAGAGGCTCTTCCGGCTGAGCTTCGCTCGACTGTCTTTCGCGAATGTATTGCGGAAGGTCCCCGACGTCGATTGTTTCGCCCTCGGTCATCATGCAGGCGCTTCCAAGTACATTTTCAAGCTCTCTGACGTTTCCGGGCCAAGAATGCCTGGCCAGCAAAGCTTGCGCACGCCTTGCGATTCCGCCCACGGGTTTGTCGTATTGCTGGGCGAATCGCTTCACAAAATATCGCTCGAGTAGAGGTAGATCCTCTTTTCTCTGGGCGAGGGCTGGAAGTTTGATCTGCACCATAGAGAGCCGGTAGAACAGATCCTCACGAAATCTTTGATCCTTTACCATGGACGGGAGATCCCTGTGCGTTGCGGCTATCACTCTTATGTCCACGCGCCGCGTCACGGGGGAGCCCACGCGTTGGATCTCCTGATTTTGCAGCACGCGAAGGAGCCTCGCTTGAGAAGGAGGAGAAAGCTCGCCCACTTCGTCCAATAAGACGGTCCCTCCGTCGGCTGCTTCGAATACGCCGATGCGATCCTGAACAGCTCCGGTGAAAGCGCCCTTGACGTGCCCGAAAAGCTCGCTCTCAGCGAGAGTTTCGACCACTGCGGAACAATTGCAAGTCACGAACGGCCCGGAAGCCGCCGGACTCAGCCTGTGCAAGGCTTGAGCCACTAGCTCTTTGCCGGTCCCCGTCTCACCGGTTAAGAGCACGGTTCGGAAATGGGGCGCAACGCGCCGGACACGGTGGAACACTTCGAGCATCGCTGGGCTGTGCCCCACCATGGTTGCAAACTGGGAGTTCTCGATAAGTTCGTTCTCCAATTCCACACGACGCTGTCCCTTGCGGACTTCCGAGATGAGGGATTCCACCCGCTGATGGAGTCGTTCGACATCGACGGGCTTGGTCAGGTAGTCGGCGGCACCTTTTTGGATAGCTTCCACGGCGGATTCTGTGCTGTATTGTCCGGTGAGCAAAACGACTTCGGTCGTGGGATCGAACTCCAGTATCCTTTCGAGAACCTCCATTCCGCTCATTTCCGGCATGACCAGATCCACTAAGACAAGATGGGGGTGCTCCTTTCGAATCAGACCGAGACCCTCTCTCGGATCTGTAGCCGTAGAGACCACCACATTTTCTTGGGAGAGAACGTTCGCGATGAATTTGAGATGCTGCTGGTCGTCGTCGATCGCGACAACTCGAAGCGCAGAGTCGGAAGAAGCAGTCATTTAAGAACCTGGGAGATGCGTGGATGATGTTTCCGATGTCGTGCAACAAACATTGTAGAACCTTGCTTGTTATCAAGATAGGACCTTGTCACCCGAATGTTCCAAAATGGAACAACAATGGCGTCCTGGCTGGCTTGGTTGATACGTTGCCATGTGAACCGAGAATCGATTTTGTCAGCCCCACCATGGCCGTCATTGTCTGTACTTTTTCGCCTCCTGGTGCCGCTGCCCGCCCTAGGAGACCCTGCACGAGAACTAGTGGCCTGTACTAACTGATTGTGTACTGATGTGGCGCGATGGATCGGCATATTTCCACTTCACGGTACGGGGCGATTTGTTGTACTGACGAATGTATCGCAAGAGCTTTCTCTTTAGATCAGAGACGGAAGTGAATACGCCTCGCGCGATGACGTCCCGCTCGATCTTGTCGAACCACAGCTCGACTTGATTCAGCCACGAAGAGTAAGTCGGAGTGAAGTGCAAGTGGACTTTGGGATGCACCGCCAGGAAATCTGTGACCGGCCTGCTTTTGTGAGCGGCGAGGTTGTCGGCGATCACATGGATCTCTTTGCCGCGGGGCTGATCGATCACAATGTCGGTGAGGAACGCGGCAAATTCGGCCGAAGTGTGCCGCGCCGCCGTTTTGCCCAGCACCTCACCGGTCTTGGTGTTGAAGGCGGCATACAGCGACAAGGTACCGTGACGAAAGTACTCAAAGCCGTGTCGTTCGGCGCGTCCCGGGG
>Ga0074046_10004379_pt1 | contig 11556 bp, 8 predicted proteins | sample BogForMeECP23OM3_FD_94441 | JGI IMG/M metagenome (GOLD analysis project Ga0074046, IMG submission 94441) | Bog forest soil microbial communities from Calvert Island, British Columbia, Canada - Bog Forest MetaG ECP23OM3 | ecosystem: Environmental > Terrestrial > Soil > Wetlands ...
ACCGGCGACGTGCTGGTGCTCGGCATAGGCAACGTGCAGATGGGTGACGAGGGCGTGGGCGTCCACGTAGTGCGTCACCTGGAAAAGACGGGGGTTCCCGAAGGAGTGGAGCTTCTCGATGGCGGCACCAGCAGCTTTTTGCTGCTGGAGCCTATGCAGCGTGCGCGTAAGGTCATCCTCATTGACGCCACCCTGGACAATCAACCACCCGGCACCGTGCGCCGTCTGACGCCCCGCTTCTCCACCGACTACCCGCGCACGTTGACGGCCCATGACATTGGTCTCAAAGACCTGCTCGACACTTTCTATCTTTTGCAGGGTCCGATGGATGTGGTCCTGTTCGCGGTCTCAATCGCTTCTTTGCAGGAAATAGGCATGGAATTGTCGCCGGAGGTCGCGGCGCGTGTGCCGGAGATTGGGGAGATGGTGCTGCGCGAGCTAAGGCAGGCGGAATCCTAGCGACGCTTGCGCATCAAGAAATCAGCAGATCCGCGGCAGTTGATCCCCGGCCAGCATGTCCACAATACGAGACGTTCCCAAGGTTGTGCGCATCGTGACCAGACCGGCATTGTTGTGCGTGACGCTGCCGATGACCCGTGCTTGCCGGCCAAGCGGATGGTTCTGCATGGCAGCGAGGACATCATCAGCCGCTTCCGGCTTCACGATGGCCACCAGCTTCCCTTCGTTGGCGACGTAGAGCGGGTCCAGGCCCAGCAGTTCGCAGGCGCCTTTGACATCTTCCCGCACCGGGATAGCCCGTTCGTCCAGCTCGATACCGATGCGCGACTGAGCTGCAATCTCATTGAGTGTGCTGGAGAGCCCACCGCGCGTGGGATCGCGCATGCAGCGGATATCGCGTGTGACCTCCAGCATGGCGGCGACCAGCGTGTGCAGGGCCGCGCTGTCGCTCTCAATGCTGCTCTCGAACTGCAGCCCTTCGCGTTGCGCCAGGATGGCAATTCCATGCTCCCCAATTGCCCCGCTGAGCAGAACTTTGTCGCCCGGACGGGCCCGGTCGGCGGACATCTCGACGCCGTCGGGCACCAGGCCGATGCCGGTGGTGTTGATGAAAATGTTATCGCAGCTCCCCTTCTCCACAACCTTCGTATCTCCCGTGACTACCTGCACGCCGGCTGCCTCGGCAGCCTGTTTCATGGAGCGAACGACACGCCGCAGAACCTCGAACGGCAAGCCTTCTTCCAAGATGAAGGCGGCGCTCAAAAATAGCGGCTGCGCTCCGCCCATAGCCAGATCGTTGACCGTTCCGTGCACCGCCAGCGAACCGATATCGCCGCCGGGGAAAAACAACGGTTTGACCACGAAGGAATCGGTTGTGAAAGCCAGCCGGCAGCCATTGACGGTGAGGATCGCCTGGTCGTCCAGGCGCGCCAATGCGGGGTTGGAAAATTCCGGCAGAAAGACTTGCTGCACCAGTTCGGCTGAGAGCTTGCCTCCGCTGCCGTGGCCGAGCAGGACATGGTCATGCGAGCTGAGGGGCAGCGGACATGATAATTGAAACTCTTTCACTTCGGGCATTCCGTCTCCTGGCGGTCAACGGCGTGCCGCCGATATCGGTAATAGGCGGCGCAGGCGCCCTCGGCGGAAACCATCGGTGCGCCCAGAGGATTCTCGGGCGTGCAGCGCGTGCCAAAAGCGGTGCAGTCAGGTGGTTTCTTCTGGCCTAGCAGCACCAGCGCGCTGATGCATTCGCCCGGCTCTTCAGCGCCACCTTCCTCCATCCCGAAGACCCGCTCGGCATCGTAAATCGCGAACTCTGGCCGCAAGCGGAACCCGCTGGCCCCAATCGATCCAATGCCCCGCCATTTGCGGTCGCAGACCTCGAATACGGTATTCATGACCATCCGTGCCTGCACGTTGCCGGCGCGTGCCACCGAGCGCGCATATTGATTTTCCAGCTTCGCATGGCCCGCTTCCAGTTGCTCGACCAGCATAAGCACGGCTTCCAGTAAGTCCAGAGGCTCGAACCCACCGATTACCATGGGAACCTGAAATTCGTGTACCAGGTCCTCGTACTCGCTGTACCCCATGATCGTGCACACGTGCCCGGGTGCAATGAATCCCTGCACGCGATTGGCCGGCTGACTCAACAGCAGGCGCATCGCCGGGGGCACAAGCACGTGCGAAACCAGCACGGAAAAATTCGTCAACCCCAATTCCTTCGCCTGCCATACTGCCATGGCATTGGCCGGCGCGGTGGTCTCAAAGCCGACGGCGAAGAACACCACTTTTCTCTGCGGGTTCGCTTGCGCGATTTTCACTGCCTCCATCGGCGAGTACACGATGCGGACGTCGGCGCCCGCGGCCTTCGCGCGGAACATGTCGGAATGTGATCCCGGCACGCGCAACATGTCACCGTAGGAAACGAGAATGACGTCAGGCCGAGACGCCAGCGCAATGGCCTTGTCGATCATCTCCAGCGGCGTCACGCACACCGGGCAGCCGGGGCCATGGACCAGCTCCAATTGGGGTGGCAGCAACTCGTCCAGCCCATAGCGCATGATGGTGTGTGTCTGTCCGCCGCAGATTTCCATCAGTACCCAGGGGCGGCTGACGCGCTTGACGATCTTTGCAACCAGAGCGTGGGCTATTTGCGGGTCGCGGTACTCGTCAATGTATTGCACAACGTCTCCGGGAACGCAGGCCACACTTCAGCGCCGGACAGGCCGGGGATCTGCAGAGCCTTGCCGTTACGTTCGGCCTTCTTGCCACCCGCTATCTGCTGAGTTCCATTTAGCTCGCCGGATGCACAACTTCCTGTGACCTGCGTCGCACTGCTCCGTGACCTCAATCACACCGCTTTTGTTTGTGCCTTGGAAGATCACCTGCCCTGAGCGGCATTAGAGCGCATCAACTCGTATGGTCGCTTGCATTGTGTGTTGCTGAGCAGGTGCAAGGTCGGAAGCGAACCTCAGCACGTTGCTGGCCTCAACACAGACCATCTGCTGCCATTCGTCATTACCCAAATCCGACAGGGATTTCGCACCCTCCCGCCCCGGGTTCCAAACCACGGTAGTGCGGGAGTTCTCTTTCGTAATGCGGATGCGGCGCTTCATTTCGCCATCAACCAACTCGATCTCTCCCTGAGTATCCAGATACGCGTTGTCGGTTGGTTTGGTTATGACGACATCACCCTGCTGCGTTTTCTCGCGGTTCGAATCGGTGTTATCGAGGTAGGCTACGCCTTCCAAGCCGCGTATTCGGATGTTCTTGACCTGCCCGACTTTGTGGTAGGTATGCAGGGCTTCCTCGAAACGCAGCGATGCTGTGCCGGTATTGGTAACTACAAGCTCCAGCTTCAACTCAGGGCCGAACGTAGCGCGGTGGACCAACCGGAAGTCGGCAGGCCACCATTTTCGGGTATCGTCGTCGCTCATCGTTGACATCGCGACTGTTACGGAATCGTCTTCACTGGTGATGGATTCGAGGGACCAGGCCTTGGTTCGAACGAGGCCGTGTGACGGCGCCTTGGGATCGTCGGCCTTTGCCCGGAACCACGGGAAGCAAATCGGAATTCCGCCGCGAATCGCGATGCCTTCATGCCACTGGGCATGCTTGCTGAGGAATATCACTTCCTCTGCGCCCGCCGGTTTCCACGACGTGACCTGGGCGCCGTGCAGGTACATCTCTCCTTCGGCTTCAGGAGTGGTGATGCGGACTTTGGGCAGCCCGCCTTGACCGGGCACGACGTGTGCGAGGCCAGCAAGTGCAAAGCGGCGATCGAGCTCTTCAATTGTGGGTACAGTTCCCATAAGACGCTCTATATTCACCTCTTTACTTCAACGTGCCGCCGTTTGTCGCCGGCGCGTCAATCGGTTCAGCGCCCCAGATGTTGCGACAATATTCCCTTATCGAGCGGTCTGAGGAAAACTTGCCCATGCGGGCCACATTCAGGATCGACATCCGGGACCAGTGCTCCTCATCGCGATACGCTTTGTCAACCTTATACTGACACTCCAGGTAAGCCTGAAAATCGGCCAGCACGAGGTAGTTGTCCTGGTTGAGCAGGGAATCGACGATAGGCCTGAACAGGTCGCGGTTTCCATCTGAGAACATCCCCGAGGCGATCTGGTCAATCGTCTCCTTCAGCACGGGGTTCATTTCGTAGTACTGGCGCGGATTATAACCGCTGGCCTTGAGTTCAGAGACCTGTTGGACATTCAGTCCAAACAGGAAGAAGTTCTCAGCGCCCACCTGCTGGCGGATTTCGACATTGGCCCCGTCCAATGTACCGATGGTCAACGCCCCGTTCATGGAGAACTTCATGTTGCCGGTTCCGGAAGCCTCCTTGCCTGCGGTCGAGATCTGTTCCGACAAGTCGGCAGCAGGATAGATCATCTGCCCATTCGTGACGTTGAAGTCTGGATAAAAGACAACTTTCAGGCGGCCCTTAACCGCGGGATCGCGGTCGATAACGTCAGCGACAGAATTGATGAGCTTGATGATCAGCTTCGCCATGAAATAGCCGGGGGCAGCCTTGCCACCAAAGATTAAGGTGCGCGGAACTACGTCAATGGCCGGGTTCTTCTTAATCTGATCGTAGAGACTGATGATGTACAGCACATTGAGCAACTGGCGCTTGTACTCGTGAATGCGCTTGACTTGCACGTCGAACAGAGTTCCGGGATCGACGACAGTACCAGCCCGTTCCTTGATCCACGCGGCCAGCTCCTGTTTTCGTGTTTGTTTTACGTCACGCCACTGCTTGCGGAAGGACGGGTCATCGACAAACGGTTCCAGCTTCCGCAACTGTTCCTCATTTGTAATCCATCCCTCTCCGACTTTACTGGTGATCAATTGGCTGAGTTGCGGGTTGCTGAGAGCAAGCCAGCGCCGTGGGGTCACGCCGTTCGTCACGTTCAGGAATTTCCCCGGTGAGAATTCGTAGAAGTCGTGCAGCACAGTCTTCTTGAGCAGATCGGAGTGCAGCTCGGCGACGCCGTTAACAGCGTGACTGCCCACGGTCGCCAGATACGCCATGCGGACGTGCTTTTGGTCATGCTCATCAATTAATGACATGCGCGTAACCCTGTCGTTGTCCCCAGGGAACCTCCTACGCACTTCATCCAGGAAGCGGCGATTGATCTCGTAAATGATTTCCAGATGCCGTGGTAGGAAGCTAGCAAACAGCGGCAGCGGCCACGTCTCGAGCGCTTCCGGCAATAACGTATGGTTGGTATAGCCAAGCGTCTTCTGGGTGATGTCCCATGCTTTGTCCCAGTCCATGCGGTGTTCATCGACCAACAGTCGCATCAGCTCGGCGACCGCGATGGAAGGATGCGTGTCGTTCATCTGCACGGCATTATTTTCGTGGAATCGTTCCAGGCTCGCTCCAGACAGGAGCTGAATTCTGATCATGTCCTGCAGCGAGCAGGAGGTGAAGAAATATTGTTGCGCCAGGCGGAGGAGCTTGCCGATTTCCGGCTCATCGTTAGGGTACAGAATCTTACTTATTGTTTCGGAAACTACTTTCTCGTCGACCGCCTTGTAGTAATCACCGACGTTGAACGCCTGCAGGTCGAAGTCCTCGACCGCCTCCGAGGCCCAGAGCCGGAGGAAGTCCACCCCGCCTCCGTAGCCGGCAACCAGGGTGTCGTGCGCGACACCCTTAACTAGTCTTGCGGGAACCCAGCGAACACGAAGTTTCCCCTCTTCGTCGTGATACTGCTCAGTATGACCTCCTCCGCCGACGTAATACGAGATTTCGGGCTGGCAGATCTCCCATGGATTGCCCATGTGTAGCCATTTGTCGGTCTTCTCGACCTGCCAGCCATCGTGAATTTCCTGATGGAATAGACCGAACTCGTAGCGAATGCCGTAGCCGATTGCCGGAACACGCAGCGCAGCCAGAGAATCCATGTAGCAAGCGGCCAGCCGTCCCAAACCGCCGTTGCCCAATCCGGGCTCTGGCTCTTGACGAATCAACGACTCGAGGTCCTGGCCAAGCTCCGAAAGCGCCTGCTTCACCGGCTCGCGAATGCCGAGACTGAGCAGATTGTTTCCCAACTGCGGGCCGATGAGATACTCCGCGGAAAGGTAGCCAACGATCTTGACATCCGCCCTTCGCATCATTTTGAAGCCCTTGATGAAGTCATTCATCAACCGGTCGCGAACGGAATAGGCCAGCGCCATGTACCAGCTGGTGGGAGTTGCCAGTTCCGGAATGCGGCCCTGTATGTAGTAGAGGTTGTCGAGGATGGCTTGCTTCAAATCGGCAACGCTGTTGCCTGTACGCGCTTCATCGAGAATGCCTGGCATGGCTACTCCCTGTTACTTAGGATAGCGTTAAGCTTACACAGATATAAACACTGGTCGTTACATTCTTGTAAATCCGCCGGACTGCATTGCGCTGTGCCCTTCTCGCCTGTCCGCGCGGACTGTATGCTTAATGCTGGACAATATTACACGCGATGCGCTGGACAGAGGTACGCTCACGCCCTGCGTCAATGTTCGGCGATGAATCGCAAAGCCCAGACGGCAGGAGTGCGAACATGTCGACGGCTACGATAGCAATCTCTCCACTAGCGGGCAAACCCGCCCCCAAGGACCTGCTGGTGGACCTGGCCCGGCTGGAAAAAGAGTATTACGAGAACAAGCCGGATGTAAGCGACCCCAACCAGATGGTGATTTTCGGCACCAGCGGCCACCGGGGTTCGTCACTGCATGGCACGTTCACCGAGGCCCACATTCTGGCGATTACCCAGGCCATCTGCGACTATCGGCACAGCCAGGGAACTGACGGGCCGATATACATGGGCAAAGATACGCACGCGCTGTCCGGGCCGGCGCAGCGAACGGCGCTTGAGGTATTGGCTGCCAATGACGTGACGACTATCATCCAGCAGAACGACGGCGTTACGCCTACTCCAGTCATTTCGCGAGCGATTCTCGTCTACAACCGAGGTCGCAAAGAACATTTGGCCGATGGCATCGTCATCACGCCGTCCCATAATCCGCCGGAAGACGGCGGCTTCAAGTACAACCCCACCAACGGCGGTCCGGCCGACACGGACGTTACCGGTTGGATCGAGGACCGCGCCAACCAATTGCTGCGCGCGAACAACGCTGGTGTGAAGCGCATTCCGTTTTCCGAAGCCATTAAATCGGCGACCACGCGGCAGGAAGACTTTGTCCTGCCGTACGTCAAAGACCTGGGGAATGTCGTTGACATGGAAGCCATTCGCTCCGCCGGACTGAAGTTGGGCGTCGACCCTCTCGGGGGCGCTGCGCGGCCTTACTGGGAGCCAATCAACGCCGTGTACGGACTGAATATTGAGGTCGTCAACCCGATAATCGATCCTACTTTCTCCTTCATGACGGTTGACCACGACGGTAAGATCCGCATGGACTGCTCCAGTCCGTACGCGATGGCGCGTCTGGTCGGCCTGAAGGACCAGTTCCGGCTCGCCTTTGCCAACGACCCTGATTCCGACCGGCACGGAATCGTCACGCCGTCCGCTGGCTTAATGAATCCCAACCACTATCTTGCCGTTGCGATTCAGTATCTGCTTGCCCACCGGGACCGCTGGCGCGCTGACGTTGTAGTAGGCAAAACTCTGGTCAGCAGCAGCATGATCGATCGTGTCGTGAACAAACTCGGCCGCCTGCTGTCGGAAGTTCCGGTTGGCTTCAAGTGGTTCGCCCCTGGACTGTTCAATGGATCGTGTTGTTTCGGCGGGGAAGAAAGTGCGGGAGCGAGCTTCCTGCGGATGGACGGCACCGTCTGGACCACTGATAAGGACGGCCCCATCATGGACCTGCTCGCAGCCGAGATTACCGCCCGCACCGGCAAGGACCCGGGCGAACATTTCGACGAACTGGCCGCTGAGTTCGGCATGCCGTACTACACGCGTATCGATGCTGCGGCTACGCCGGAGCAGAAAGCCGCTCTGGAGAGGCTTTCGCCTGAGGCGGTGAAGGAATCGAGCCTCGCAGGTGAAGCGATTACGGCCAAATTAACTCGCGCCCCAGGCAATGGAGCCCCCATCGGTGGCTTGAAGGTTGTCGCGAAAACCGGGTGGTTCGCAGCCCGGCCCTCAGGCACGGAGAACATCTACAAGATTTACGCCGAGAGTTTCAAAGACGAAGCCCACCTGGACATGATCGTGGAAGAGGCCCAGCAGATAGTGAACAACACCCTGCGGGCGGTTGCGTAACGCCGGATTAAGGGGCTACATAATGCCGCTTGGGCCGGACTGGCGCCACCCGCCTCTATTTGTGCGCCAGAGATCGAATGTAGTTGACCAGGTTCCAGAGTTCAGTTGGCTTGACACGGTCACCTTCCGGCGGCATCTGGCCCTTGCCATTCTTGATGATGTAAAACAGTTCTCCGTCGGTCATGCCTTGCAACGCCGCCGGGTCGTGATAGTCTTTGAGCTTCAGCTTTTCATCCTTGGCGACGTCGCCCTTGCCATCACCGTTCTCTCCGTGGCACATGGCGCAATCGTACCCATAATATTTCTTGCCCTCTGCGATGGACTCCGGAGTTGGTTTCACCGGATTGACCTGATGTATCGCGTCGGCTGGAATCGTGTTAGGGCCTTGGGTTGCAGCTTGAGGGGGAGTCTGGCCTCCTTGCGCTGCTGCAAGTACGGTGAGCAAAAGCACCAGAAAGATCATGAAAGGCTTCGACACAACCGCCTCCTGAGCGCCGTCCTATGCTGGGCGGCCATCCGATTACAGTATGCCTTTTCAGCAGGAACCAGTCCGTGAGCTTACTCACGTAGAGTTGTGATGTTCGACTGCGTGCTTCAGCTAGGCAAAAGGGCGACATTTACAATCGGTGTGGGCTGACATCAGGAGAGGAAATGAGCTTTGCTACTGCCGTAGATCGCATTGAGAACCGCACCTTTGATGAGTTGAAAGTCGGTGACACCGCCAGCATCTCCCGCACTCTTACCCAGAAGGACATCGAGTTGTTTGCCATCATGTCGGGCGACGTCAACCCGGCGCATGTTGACGAGGAGTTCGCCAAGAGCGACATGTTCCACAAGATCATCGCGCACGGCATGTGGGGCGGAGCTCTCATCTCCACGGTCTTGGGCACACAATTGCCCGGTCCAGGCGCGATTTATCTCGGACAATCCCTGCGGTTTCGCCGGCCGGTCGGCTTGGGCGACACCATCATGGTGACCGTCAAAGTATCAGAGAAGGATGAGGAGAAACACCGGGTGACACTGGACTGCCAGGCGGTGAATCAGCGTGGCGAAGTGGTCATCAGCGGTACGGCAGAGGTCATCGCGCCAAGCCAGAAGATCTCGCGCGAGCGTGTCACTCTGCCTGAGGTCAAGCTGCTCGAAAAAGGCAGGCACTATCGTCAGCTCGTCGATATGAGCCAGGGACTGTATCCCGTCGTGACGGCTGTCGTGCATCCCGTCGAAACGACTTCGCTGATGGCCGCGGGCGAGGCCGCCGAAGCCAACTTGATCATTCCCATTCTGGTGGGACCCGAGGCGAAAATCCGTGGCGCTGCGGAACGTGCGCAGATCGATATTTCGCAATTTGACCTGGTCGATACTGAACATAGCCATCAGGCTGCCGAACGTGCCGTCGCCATGGCACGTGAGCACAAGGTCGAGGCGCTGATGAAGGGCAGCTTGCACGCCGATGAACTTATGCTCTTCGTCGATGCTGCACAGGGGCTGCGCACGGCGCGTCGCATGAGTCACGTGTCCGTCATGGAAGTCCCGGGTTTCCCACGTCCTCTGTTCATCACCGATACAGCCTTGAATATCTCTCCTACGGTCGTGGACAAACGCGACATCGTACAGAACGCAATCGATTTGGCGCACGCACTGGGGTTGAAGGAGCCCAAGGTTGCGATCCTCTCGGCCCAGGAAACCGTATCTCCCAAGCTGGCGTCGTCGTTCGATGCGGCGGTCCTGTGCAAAATGGCGGACCGCGGACAGATTACCGGGGGCGTGCTGGATGGCCCGTTGGGCTACGATGTGGCAGTCTCCGAGGCGGCGGCCAAAGCCAAGAAAGTTGTGTCGCCGGTTGCCGGAATGGCGGACATTCTCGTGGTGCAGGACCTGGAAGCCGGCACCATGCTGGTCAAACAATTGCAGTACATGTCCGACGCGGAAATCGCGGACCTGGTAATCGGGGCTCGGGTACCGGTTATCATCAGCAGCCGGACCGAGAATATGCTGGCGCGCCTTGGTTCCTGCGCTCTGGCGCTATTGTCGGTCCGGCACAAACAGGTAAAACAGTCCTCATCGGGGCCTGCAGAGTTCGAGGGCTAGTTGCTCTGGCTCCTGTCATCGCACTTCGCGGATGACGGTCCAATACGCGGCCAGAGTTTCGCCGAGCGGCGCCTGTTTGGCGCCGCAGAGCGCTGCTGCCGAACGCAGCAACATTCCGGCGACGATTCCCGCGCGCAGCAGCCGAACTTGTCCACGGGAGAGATGCTTGCGCGAGTAGCGCAGCATGTTCGTGTACCAGAACATCTGCCTGTCGCGGAAGGGCAGCTTACTCACGCTGTGTGCGCCGCTGTGACGGAAGCGTGCGTTCGGGCAGTACACGATCCTGCCGTCGCGCTCCAGCACTCGCTTGCAAAAATCGACGTCTTCGAACCAGACAGGGAAGAACTGCTCGTCGAAGCCGCCGAGTTCATCCCACGCCTTTCGCGTGACGGCAAGGCAAGCGCCTGCCGGCTGCTCCACCTCCTGCGGCTTCGAATAGTCGGCATCCAGGCAGCGATAGCGACGATTCACAGGATTCCCCGGCCAAAGCTGGTTCACAAGCGTGGCTTCGCAGAGCAAATTTGCCAGGGTCGGTAGCCGGCGGAAAGCGAAGCCCCGCGCGGGTTTCCCGTCATTCTCCAACAACGCGCCGCCGCCCGCTGCTGCATGGTTCGATTCCATACATTGCAGCAGCGCCGTCACGGCTCCGGGTTCGGCAATCGCATCTGGATTAAGCAACAGCAGAACATCTCCACTCGCCTCGTGCGCCCCCTGGTTCGCCGCCGCCGCGAATCCCAGATTGCGATCGTTGGCCAGCAGTCGCAGTTCGTGCCAGGCAACAAACTCCTCGACGCGTAGCACAGTCTCGTCCTGCGATGCATTGTCCACCACAATAATCTCGCAATCTTCTCGCGCGAGGGCTTCCAGACACAGTCCAATCGCCTCGCCCGAGTTGTAGGTCACGATGATGGCAGAGCAGCGCAGCATGAATTTCAGGAAGCACGCATTATAATCGTCGCTTTGCCTGTTCTCAGGAGAGCCGCGCATGTCCACTGCCGTGGCCGGAGCGAACTTGGAGATTCTGGAAACCTCACTTCCCGGCGTGTTGATCATCAAGCCCCGTGTCCTTGCCGACCCGCGCGGGTTCTTTATGGAGACCTATCGCGAGAACGTGCTGGCTGCGGCCAGCATCACGGACCGGTTCGTACAGGACAATCATTCCCGCTCCTCCCGCGGCGTGCTGCGCGGATTGCACTATCAACTCCGCACTCCTCAAGCCAAGCTATGCCGCGTCGCGCAGGGCGAGGTGCTCGACATCGCGGTGGACATTCGTGTCGGCTCGCCCAACTTCGGC
>Ga0074046_10004383_pt1 | contig 11553 bp, 8 predicted proteins | sample BogForMeECP23OM3_FD_94441 | JGI IMG/M metagenome (GOLD analysis project Ga0074046, IMG submission 94441) | Bog forest soil microbial communities from Calvert Island, British Columbia, Canada - Bog Forest MetaG ECP23OM3 | ecosystem: Environmental > Terrestrial > Soil > Wetlands ...
CGACGAAGCCCGCCTCAGCGCGCAGCTTTACCATCAGATTCTCGACGCCATCGCCGCCAACCAACTCACCGCCAATATCAGCCTGAAGCTGACTCACATGGGTCTGGACGTGGACGAGAATCTCGCCCACGATCTGGTCGGTGGGCTGGTGGCCAGAGCGGCCTCCATGACGCCACCCGGTTTTGTGCGCGTGGACATGGAAGGCTCTCCTTATACACATCGCACTCTCGATTTTGTGCACCAGTTACACCGCATGCCGGGGAATGGGAACAGCGTAGGCACGGTGATCCAGGCCTACCTGAAGCGCTCCGAGAGCGATATCGAGAAACTGCTGGCGGAGCGGATCCGCATTCGCCTGTGTAAAGGCGCCTACAAAGAACCGGCCAGCATCGCGTTCGAAAGGAAAGCCGAGGTCGATGCGAACTACGTCAAGCTGATGAAGATCCTGATGAAGAGCGGTGTCTATCACGGCCTGGCCACTCACGACGAAAACATCATCCGCAAGGCGCAGGACTTTGCCACGCGCGAAAAGATTGCCCGCGACTCGTTTGAATTCCAGATGCTGTACGGGATTCGCCGCGATCTGCAGCAGAGCCTGGTGCGCGAAGGATGGTGCATGCGGGTTTACGTCCCGTTCGGGACCGAGTGGTATCCCTACTTCATGCGCCGGCTGGGCGAGCGCCCGGCCAACGTGTTCTTCATCGCGCGAAATCTATTGCGACAGTAAGGGCCCAAAGTGGTGATGATAACTTAGGAGATGATGCTAATGATCGATGAGGCGGAAGACTACTACCTAGCGGCTGAAGTCCTCGAGCGCCTGAGGAAAGGCGAGGAACGAATCTTCAGTGCGCAGGAAGTGAGACAGGATCTTGGCCTCGGCGAGCCCTCTACCAGCAACCAACCCCTGACCCCTGACCACTGATCCCTAGCCACTGACCTACTCCTGTGGCCCGCCCTCTTCGGCCGGAGCCAGCGGCAGCCGCGAGGCTCCCCGCATCAGTTCCCGCTCCTGGTCTGAAAACATGCTTCGGAAGCGTGGTGAGTTGATGATCTGCTCCCGCTGTTCCGGGGGCATACCCCGCAGATCCCGAATCGCCGTGCGCACCTGGCGCTGACGTTCGGGCGGTAGTTGCTGCATCTGAGCGAAGACCCGCCTCGCTTGTTGCTTTTGCTCCGGAGTCAGATGCTCCCAGGTCTCCATGCGGTTCAGCACGCGCAACTGCTGTTGGGGCGGCAGATTCGAGAAATGCTGCAGGCGCTGCTTTAGTTGCTGCTGTCTTTCGGGTGGCAGGCGGCGGAACGCGGGATCCTTCTGCAGTTCGCGCTCCTGTTCCTGTGGAGGCATATCTTTATAGCGCCGCAACCAGTCTCCGGCGTGGCCTCGCGGCTGCGGACGCACCTGCTGCTGGCGGGGCGCCTGCTGGCGGGGTGCCTGCTGTCGTGGCGCCTGATATGCGGGGGCGGCGGCAGGCCTTTGCTGGGGAGAGAAGCCTCTTTGCGCCAGGCAGGGAGACGTTGCAGCTACTGCCAGAGCCATGGCGGCGCAGGCCAGCCGTCCCGTCATATTGTTTCCCCGTCTCATTTTGTCCGCCCGTTCGAGCGCTTCGCCGTTTTCAGCGTTCCAACTTCACAATTTCTGGCTTACGGATTTGCAACCACATCTTGCTGCAGATCCAGATCGTCCAGCAACTCGAAATCCGAATACAAGTCGTGGTTCTTGTCGAGCGCCTGTAGATCGCTCACCGCGCTGCCCGGCTCTGCCGTTTCGGTAATGGCAGCTTCCTCCTCCGGCGGAGCGTAGATTCCGCTGCTGCGCGTGAAGAACAATCCCACGCCAATGCCCACGAGAACCGTCAGCGCCGCCGCCAGCACCGGGCGGCGGAACCAATACAACCAGCCCGGCTGCGGCGCGGTCATTTCCTCCCGCAGGCGAGCCCGCAGGCGGACGTCAAAATACGGCGACGGTTCCGGCGCCTGCCACTCATCGAGCAGCGCCATGGTTGCACTCATCGCCTTCAGTTGCTCCGCGCACGCGGCACAACTGGCCAGATGCTGGCCCTCCTCCGCTGTGGGCTGGCTGAGTCCAGCCGCCACATCGGGCATCCGTTCGCGAATCTCCTCGCATTTCATAACCGCTTCCCCTCAACTCTCTTCGCCGCTGTCCTCACACGAAACCAAAGCCCGTCTTGCTATAAATATTCTTTTAACTGTTCCCGCAAAGTCTCGTACGCGCGGAAGAGTAGCGACTTGGTCGCCGATTCGCTCCGCTTCAGAACTTCCGCAATCTGCTTGTAGTCCATCTGCTGGTACTTGTGCATGATGACTGCCAGCCGCTGCTGCTCGGGCAGCGCTTCCACCTTGCGTCGGATCGCCAGCATCCGTTCCCGGCGCACCAGGAGCTGCTCGGCGTTCAAATTTCCATCCGGCACCTCGAACGTGTTGCCGGTTTCTTCGTCGGGCTCGTCCAGACTGACCGTTACCTCCGGCCGCTCGTGGCGCGTGTCGCGCGCGTGATTCACCGCCAGATTGGTCGCGATGCGATACAGCCAGGTCGTAAACTTCGCGCTGGCTTCGTAGCTTTCGCGCGAGCGATACACGCGCAGGAAAACTTCCTGCGCCAAATCTTCGGCCGCCGCCGCGTTGCGCGCCATCCGGTACATGAAGCTCACCATCGGGCGGCGATACTTCTGCACCAGATAGTCAAATGCTGACTGGTCGCCCGCTTTCACTCGCAGCATGATCTGCGCGTCGGAAGGCGGCTCGGCCCCGGCAACCACCGGTGAGAAAACCGCAGACGCCTGCGCAGTTGTCGCAGCCATCAGCATGCCGCCGTCGAGTGCAGCCGTGCTCACACTAATTTCAACCCCGTCAGGACCGGAAAGTTGCGCCTGTCCGTGACCGGGAGAAGCGGCGGAAGTTCCTTTGGATGAAGGAGATACGGGTATCCGTCCGGGTTTCGGATCGAGCGCCATGAAAGACTGCCACGAGCTTAGGGCGGCGCCGGCTCCCGAGCCCGCTCTTCCGCCCCGCCGCCGATAGGCTAACACGCCGCGCAAACAAGGGGAACACCGGGTTGTCGGCACTGCCCTCGAAACGCTCCACCAGCAAGATTGAACGCCAGACGGCCCAGGTCACCCTTCAGGGACTTGCAGGGACTTGGACTGTCAGCACGACCGGTCAATTCGTCTTGCTCTGATTGCTTCGATCGATTTCTTGCCGGTATCGCAGGTAGTCGCGATAGAGCACAACCGTCGGCGGGCCGCCCGGTTGAACCTTTGTTTGCGGAGAATTGAAGATGCCCGGATACTGGTAGCAGAGAATCTTCTCGAAATTCGGGAAACGCTGGAGATCCTGGAGCAAACCGCCGATGGGACGCGGAACCAGAGCCTTCTCCTGGAACAGAAACGCTTCCATATCCATCCACAGGTGTGCTCCGGTTTTGTCGCACATCGACTGCCAGATTTCCGCTGACTGCTCGCCGGTGATGTCTCCTTCGGGCATGCGATGAAAGGCGAACGGACAGACGATGTCGAGATGTTTGAGCACGAGCGGCCAAACGTCCTGCGACTTCAACATGCCGTGCGCGTTGGGCGCCAGCATGATCGGCTTCTCCGGGGCAAGCTGGCGACAGAAAGCCTGAAATTCGGCGAAAAAGTGGATGACCTCCTGCCGGTAGCGCTCCTTCGCCTGCTCTCCTTCATCAGGGATCAGGCTGCCATAGGTTTCCTCCGATACGTACCACCCATAAAACGAGGGGTGATGGCCGTAACGACGCCATAGCTCAGCAGCAACCTTCTTGTGCCAATCGAGCGACGCGGCGCTGAAATCAAACCAGGCATACATGCCCACACCGAGAAAGACGTTCATGTTTAACCGGTCCGCTTCGGAAAGGATGGCCTCCAACGCATCGTGGGCGGCGACCTGCGCCCGGCCGGGGAACAGATCGGACGGATAATAGGCCAGCCCTTTGTAGCCGGTGGCGGAGATGTTGTTCCGGCCGTAGTACTCCTGGTTGCGAAAGCTCTCCTGGATCACCACGGTCTCCATCCCGAGGCTGTGCATGCCGCGAATCTGCTCGCGCCAATCGTCTTCGGTTAGTTTGCGGATGGTCGAGTTCCAGTAGCGGCCTTCTTCGTCGCTCCAGTGGGCAATGCCAACCCAGGCGCCGTCCACGGTGCGAGTCGAGCGGATCGCAGACGCCATCACTTCCAGTTCGCGTTCTGCACGCACCCGCACACTCGCGCTGGTCGCCACCAGAATGACGCGATGTCGGCCCGCCCATTGCTCGGTGGAATGGCGGCAGTAGATGCCCGTGTTGCCGTGCGCGGGGACCTTCACGTTCTCGGCATCGAGCAGCGTATCGGGCGATTCCCGGTCGAGATAAAGCGAAATCGTATATTGCCGCTCCGAATCGGCGTTATTCTCCAGCGCCCCGCGGATATCCAAAACGATTTTGTTGGTGACGGGCGAAGGAGGGATTAGTTCCAGGCGCGCGACCGGTTGTTGCGCTACCGCCTGTACCGAAGCCATCCCGAGCAGCAGGAAACTAAGCCACCAAAACTCTGTGTTCATTTTCATTGCGATTCCGCTCCTGGTTGAGTGTTTTCCCTATAAAGCCACAGCGCTCGCGTCGCCCGGAAAGCTACCGCACGCCTTCAAACACGAGGGTAGCCGCACCTTGCACTCCGGCAAACAGGCCCGCCTGCGCTGCCTGCACGCACGGTTGCCGCTTCGATCCGAAATGCAGCAGACTTGCTACTTGTCTGGCCACACAGGGAAGGAACTGCACCTGGCCTTCCACGAGCCCCCCCGAGACCAGCACCGCTTCCGGGTCAAACAGATTGAAGATGTTGGCAATTCCCTCGGCGAGGTAACCGGCTAGAGCTCGGTATGCTCCCACGGCTGCAGGAGAGCCCGCGATTGCGAGTTGGCTAATCTGCAAGGCCACCGCGGCATCGTCGCTGCCATCGGGAATTGAGCCTCCCCGCTCGCGATATTCGCGCAACAGCGCAGCCGTGGAGACATAAGCCTCCAAACAGCCGCGCCGGCCGCAGTTGCATGGCAGTCCACCCTCGCGAATCACGTGATGGCCAATGGTTCCGGCGAAGCCGTGCTGGCCGCGCAGCAGTTTCCCGCCGCAGACGACGCCTCCTCCAATTCCTGTGCCGATCGTGATGGCCACGAAATCCGACAGGCTCCGGCCCAGGCCAAAGTGCAATTCCGCCAGCACCGCGGCGTGGGCATCATTCACCACCCATGTCGGAAGACCGAAGCGCTCTTCGGCGAACTTTTGCAGAGGGAAACCAGCCCAACCGGGAAGATTGTCGGTCGCGGCAAAAACGGAGCCGTCCTGAGCATCGATGGCCCCGGCGCTGGCAATGCCCAGACCAGCCGGCACGATGCCTCGGTCGCGAGCCGCAGCCAGCACCGGTTGTAGGGCCTTGCATAAATTCGCCGCGATCGCGTCGCGACCGCCAGGCGCGTCGGTGGGAACCTGCGTGGTCAGAGTCACCAGTCCGCGCGCATCGACCAATCCGGCCTTGATCGACGTTCCTCCAATATCCACGCCGATGGCCGGAGCAGCGGCCCCCGGTTGCAGGGCGCGAACGAAGTTCGAGGTGATCAGGCCCGGACGGCTGATCGCCGAACCCACGATCACACACCAGGCTCCGGCGGAGACGGCCCGCCGCGCTTCCTCGGGAGAGGAAATGTGGCCTTCAGCAACCACGGGCACATGAATCTGCCGCACCATGCCGGCCAGCAGTGGCCAGTTGAAAGAACCATGATTGCGCGTTTCCTCGGTATATCCGTTCAGGGTCGTACCGACCATGTCGGCCTCTGCGGCCGCCGCCGCCAGCGCTTCGTCCAACGTGGCAATATCGGCCATCACGGGCAGGTTGAGTTCGCGGTGAATCCGCTTAATCATTACCCGCCACGGGTCGCCATGGTCCCAGATACGATCCGTGCAGTCCAAGGCAATGATGGACGCGCCCGCTCGCGCCAGCGCCGCAGCCGATGCAAAATCGGGCGTGATATGAATCAGCTCGCCGCCATATCGCTTCTGGATTCCGATGATCGGAAGGTCCGAGTCTTGCCGGATCGCGGCCACATGTTCGGGGCTGTTGATGCGCAGCCCCGCCGCTCCCGCTTCCGTCACCGACCGCGCGATGCGCCGGATGGTTTCGGTGTCTTCCAAAGGATCCCCGGGAGCGGCCTGGCACGACACCACCAGCTTGCCTTTCAGTTTCTCCAGGATCTCTGCCATGATCTTTGCCCGCCTCTCTCCGAACCTGCCCAGGCAATCATAGTTATATCATTGTATGATTGTATAGACTATAATAATTACGCGCAACAATTGCGGAAGCCGGTACGGATTCGGAACTTGTTTCCGGCCGATGGCTCAGGCTTCCTGATCGTCGTTTTCGCCACGCCCTCGCGGGCAGGAAGGATGAAAGGATGGGCGACACCGTGCTTGTTGGATCGCTGCTGGCGATCCTGTCCGGCCTCATGAACGGGAGCTTCACGCTGCCCATGCGGTTTCTGGGGCGCTGGGAGTGGGAAAACGTCTGGAGTATTTTCATCACCTCGTCGTGCCTGATCATGCCCGCGGCCATCCTCACTGCCATCGCACCACGAAGCTGGGCGATCATTGCTCACGCCCCGGCCCATGCCGTCTGGATCGCGATTGCAACCGGATTCGCCTGGGGTTTCGGAGCCATCATGTTCGGACAGAGCGTGAGCGCCATCGGCATCTCGCTGGCCAATACGCTGGTGCTGGCCATCAGCTCCGCTCTGGGCGCGTTTCTGCCGATGCTGTTGCTGGCTCCCCAAAAGATATTCTCGCCGACCGGCAAGATGATCGTCGCCGGCGTGGCCATCGAACTTGTCGGGATCGCGCTCTGCGGCACAGCCGGAAGGCAGCGCGAGCAAACGATCGGCGTTGGTGCCGAACGCGGCGATCTCGTGGGGCGCGCTCGTCCCCTGGGCGTGGCGCTGCTGCTGGCAACGGGCGCGGGCGTGCTTTCGGCGGTTTTCAACATCGGGTTTGCTCTGGCGCAACCGATCGCCGCCTATGGGCGCGACCAGGGGCTCACTCAGTTTTCCAGCACGAATTTGATCTGGTGGCTCATGCTGGCCGCAGGTTCGGTCGCCAATCTTGGATTCTGCGGGTATTTGCTGGTGAAGAATCGAAGTTTGGCGAAATTCCGGCAGCCGGGCATTGGGCATCTTTTTTCCTTGTCAGTACTGATGGCGCTCTTATGGGGCGGGAGCATCTTTGTCTACGGTGCGGCGGCGCCGCGGCTCGGCCCGCTCGGCGCTTCGATCGGCTGGCCCCTCAGCCTGGCCACGGGGCTTCTCCTGGCCAATGCGATCGGAGTCGCCCTCGGGGAATGGCGGCGGGTTCCGGGCCGCACCAAAGGCCTGATGTACTCCGGTGTTGTAGTGTTGCTGGTCGCCATTGTTGTGCTAAGCCGGGCGAATTACTGAGCGACTGCAGTTGCGGAAGGGAGTCACTGCATGCACGAAAGGAAGCACGTCAACAGGCAACGAACACAATTCATGATATCCGCGATGAAGCCCAGCTCGGCCACGCGCAAATGGGAGTTCGAGCCGCTGGACAAGACGAGTTTCACTCCCATGTACTTCCAGATCCAGACGCAATTGCTCAAGTTGATCAAGGAAGGACAGTTGCGCGCGGGCGATGCTCTGCCCAGTGAAGAGGAACTCAGCCGGGCGTGCGGCGTCAGCCGGATGACCGCGCGGCACGCTTTGCAGTCCCTGAAGAGTCAGGGTTTCGCTTCCCGCCACAAAGGGCAGGGCACCTTTGTCAGCCAGCCCAAGGTCGAAAAGGACATCACTCACCTTTGTGGATTCACGGCAGAAATGCGAGCACTCGGCCTCGAGCCTTCTTCCCGCACTCTTGATGCCGAGACAGTTCCCGCTTCGGCGGAGGTGGCATCGCGTCTACGGGTTGAGGTGGCGTCGGCCGTGTTTCAATTGCGGCGTCTGCGCCTGGCCGACGGACTGCCCGTGGCCGTCGAATCAGTCTGGCTTTCGCAGGAGCAATTCCCCGGCATCAACCAGCTCGATTTCGCGTCACTGTCGCTCTACCGGACACTCCGCGAGCGCTATGGCATCCGCGTGAGCCGAGCCGATGAGATTCTGGAAGCGCGCTCGGCCAGCCGCCACGAGGCCGAGCTTCTGGAAGTTCCCCGCCGGTCGAGCGTGCTGGTCATCTCCCGCACTTTGTGGAGCATTGACGGGAAACCGGTGGAGACCGCCCATTCCGTTTATCGCGGGGACCGCTACCGGGCAGTACTGGCCATTCCTGCCACCGCTGTGGAATAGCGACTTCGGTCGATGCGCCGGTCGGCCCGCGCACGGCAATCTACGCGGCGAAGAGGGCTTTCAGCGGAGTCGGAGTTCATGGCTAATCACTACTTGACAATATGTATAGACAGGTATACGTTTATCAGTCCGAACGCCGCATGCGACCGCATGTGCGCACTAAACAGAGAGGTTCTCATCATGACGATCGCAGGTAAGTTGACCAGTTTCGTAGCGGGGTTGATAGTTTTCGTCCTGTTCACCGGGTTGCTGCAGGCTCAGGTGGACAAAGCAACCATCACCGGCACCGTCACCGATCAATCCGGTGCGGTGATTGTGGGCGCGAGTGTGACCGTTACGAGCGTCGAGACTGGAGCGCGCTACACCGGAGAATCCAATGCCGCCGGGATCTACCGGGTGTCCGGGCTGCCCATAGGAACATACTCCGTGGAGTATGAAAGGAATGGTTTCAAGAAACTGACACGTTCCGGTTTGGCCCTCGGGACGGCGCAGGTGGCTGAGATTAACGTCAACATGGTACCCGGAGCGGTCACCGAAGTGGTGCAGGTCACGACCGCTCCTGTGATGCTGGAGACGGAGACCACCGATATCGCCACGGCCATGACTGCCAATTCGATGAAGGACCTGCCGCTGGATATCAATGCCTCGGGCGTTGGGCGGGACATCACGAACTTCATCTATTCCAACATAGCGACCACCAACGGCGGCAACTACGACGGGCATATTGCCGGATCGCAGAACGTTACCAAGAACGTGATGGTAGACGGCGTGGATAGCACGGCCGGACTGCAAGGCTTCATCCAGGACATCGGCATGGAAGCGGTGCAGGAGATGAACGTGCAGATCAGTGGCACGAGTGCAGAAGGGGCTTCGACGGGCGGCGGCACGATCATGTTCGAAATGAAATCCGGCACCAACCAGTTCCACGGCAGCGGCTACGGCTTCTGGCAGAACGAGGCGCTGAACGCCAACGCCTGGGACAACAATTACCTCGGCATCCCGCGGCAGCGGAATCGCTTCGACGACTGGGGTGTCAGTCTCGGCGGACCGATCCGGAAGAACCGTACTTTCTTCTTCGCGTCGTATGAGCGTTTCAAGAACAAGCAACTCACCTTTGCGCCCGATTCGTCCACGGTTCCGACCGCGGCTTTCCTGCAGGGCGATTTCAGCGCCCTGCTGGGCGGGCCGTTGACGATCAACGGCAGCCCGGCGACGGATGCCTGCGGACGACAAGTCAACATCGGAGAGATCTACAATCCCCTCGATTCGATCGTGGTCGGCGGCAACACCTGCTATCAGCCGTTTCCTGGGAACAAGATTCCCCAGGGTCAGCTCAGCCCGATTGCTTTGAGCATCGCACAAAAACTGTACGGCAACGGCTACGCCCCAACCGGCCTTGGCTTGGTGAACAATTTCCCCGCCTTCAGCGGCGGCTATTCCGATGTCACCAGCACGCACCTGGATCTGAAACTCGACCACAACATGAACGGCAAGCAGCGCATCTCCGGCGGCTTCAACTTGTGGAACTTCAACTCCCTGGCTCCCGGAGGGTTGTGGCAGACAGGAAGTTCAGCCGGCGGGCCGCTGAGCACTGGCGACGATCAGCCGCAGCGTGACTGGTCGGTTCGTCTGCAGCACTTCTACACGGTCACCCCGATGTTGCTGAACACCGCGTCAGCGGCATACAACCAGCACATGGCGTCGGACCATCCGCCGGCGTCATATGATGCGGGGAACGTCGGAATCCCGGGGACCAACGGCAGCAACTTCCCCAGCATCAACTTCTCGGATAATGGTGGCGCCGGAGTGAACGGATACTTCGAGACTCCCCTCGGGCCACCGTATAGCGACCAGTACACTCCCTACAACTTCGTCGTCAGCGACACCGTATCGTGGGTACGCGGGCGGCATAGCCTCAAGTTCGGCGGCGACTTTCAGGCGCGCGGCATGAACGCGGTGTATGAAGGGGGAGTTCGTGCCTATAACTTCACCAGCGAGACTTTTGCGCCGAACAACAATCAGCTCTGGCCCTATGTGGGTTTTGCCTTCGCCAACTTCATGCTCGGCCAGGTGCACGATGGCTCCGAGAGCGTCACTTCGGCTTTGTATGGACGCCGGAAGCGTATGTCGTTGTTTGCCTCCGACGATTTCAAGGTCAACGCCCGCCTGACGCTCAATCTGGGCTTGCGGTGGGACATGAATGAACGATTCCACGAGAAGAACGGCCATTGGTCCAACTTCGACATTAACGCGAATCGGGGCATTTGGGGCAGTTACAACGGCGGCTGGGAGTGGGCGCAGAATGGCGGCGATTCATTTGAGCTGAACCAGAATCTCCATCAGTTTGGACCGCAGATAGGCGCATCCTACCAGGCGATGCGCAACCTGGTTCTGCGCAGCCACTACGGAATCACCTACGCGCCGCTGGCCATGAACCAGTGGAACGGCGTTCCCGCCTTTTATCCCCCGGGGTTCACGGCGGGTGCGTTCGGGTTCGCGGGATCCAACACGGTAGTCAATAACCTTCCCGGCGTGCCCTCGTTCAACTGGGACGCCGCAACCGGTGCCTATACCGGGCAGACTGTCTATCCGCAACGTGTACCGGACCAGTCCAATATCAGCGGCGGCGTGGCCTACGTCTGGCCGGATGCGCTGACCATGGGCATGGTGCAAAACTGGAATGTCGGCGGCGAGTATGGACTGGGCAAAGGCACGGTGCTTTCGGTGAACTATCTGGGCAATCACGGCAGCCACTTGCATGATGGGAGCATCTGGCCATACAACTATTCCACCCAAAGCAATTATTTGAACCTGTATAACTCGGGGCACGCGCTCGACACGGTGACAGATCCGGCCAGCGCTGCCGCCGCGGGCGTTTCCTATCCCTTTCCCGGTTTTTCAGGACTCGCCTACCAGGCCATCACGCCGTACCCGCAGATATCCTCTCAGGCGCCGCAAACCGGCCTCTTTCTCGTGAACGCTGACATTTCGGTAAGTAACTACGAAGCGATGGTCGCTGAGGTCAAAACCAACAACGTCCATGGCCTGACCATGGACGTCAATTACACCCTCTCCCGCTCTACGGGAAGCGCGAGCCCCAACGGCGCTTTCGCTGATTCGCAGTCGGGCACAGTCCTCACGCAGGATCCCTACCTGCTGCCCAAGCTCACCGCTCAGTTGACCCCGTGGGACTACACCCATGAG
>Ga0074046_10004384_pt1 | contig 11553 bp, 9 predicted proteins | sample BogForMeECP23OM3_FD_94441 | JGI IMG/M metagenome (GOLD analysis project Ga0074046, IMG submission 94441) | Bog forest soil microbial communities from Calvert Island, British Columbia, Canada - Bog Forest MetaG ECP23OM3 | ecosystem: Environmental > Terrestrial > Soil > Wetlands ...
CGACGTAGGTGGTCGCCGGGGTCGCGTAGAGCGCGAGCGGCGCGCCGATCTGCTCGGCATGGCCGGCGTTCATCACGATCAGGCGGTCGGCCAAGGTCATCGCCTCGACCTGGTCGTGGGTGACGTAGATCATCGTGGTCTTCAGGACATTGTGCAGCTCGCCGATCTCGACCCGCATCTGCACGCGCAACGCGGCGTCGAGGTTCGAGAGCGGCTCGTCGAACAGGAACGCCTTCGGCTCGCGCACAATCGCGCGGCCGATGGCGACGCGCTGGCGCTGGCCGCCCGAGAGCTGGCGCGGCTTGCGGTCGAGGTAGTCGGTGAGATTCAAGGTCGTGGCCGCCTTGCTCACCTTCCGCTCGATCACGTCGGCCTTCTCGCCTGCCATCTTGAGGGCGAAGGCGATGTTGCCGCGGACGCTCATGTGCGGATAGAGCGCGTAGGACTGGAACACCATGGCGAGCCCGCGCTTCGACGGGCCGACCTCGGTGACGTCCTTGCCGTCGATCAGGACCTCGCCGGAAGTCACGTCCTCGAGCCCGGCGATGAGTCTGAGCAGGGTCGACTTGCCGCAGCCCGAGGGCCCGACGAACACCGCGAACTCGCCGTTCTTGATGTCGAGATCGACGCCGTTGATCACGCTCACGGCGCCGAACGCCTTGCGGACCGACTTCAGTTGGATGCTGCCCATGGTCGCATTCTCCCTTTGCCGGCTAAAGCTTACTTGACCGCGCCGAAGGTCAGGCCGCGCACCAGCTGCTTCTGCGAGAACCAGCCGAGGATGAGGATCGGCGCGATGGCGAGGGTCGAAGCCGCCGAAAGCTTCGCCCAGAAAAAGCCCTCCGGCGCCGAATAGGAGGCGATGAAGGCGGTGAGGGGCGCCGCGTTCGAGGTGGCGAGGTTCAGCGTCCAGAACGCCTCGTTCCACGACAGGATGATCGCGAGCAGCATGGTCGAGGCGATGCCCGGCACCGCCATCGGCGTCAGCACGTAGGCGATCTCGTTGAACAGCGAGGCGCCGTCCATGCGCGCGGCCTCGAGGATGTCCACCGGGATTTCCTTGAAGTAGGTGTAGAGCATCCAGATGATGATCGGCAGGTTGAGCAGCATCAGCACGAAGCCGATGCCCCAAAGGCTGTCGAGCAGGTGCAGGTCGCGGAACAAGAGGTAGATCGGGACAAGCACGCCGACCGCCGGCATCATCTTGGTCGAGAGCATCCACATCAAGAGGTCCTTGGTGCGCTTGCCCGGGGCGAAGGCCATCGCCCAGGCGGCCGGAACGGCGATGAGAAGGCCGATGATGTTCGCGCCGACCGAGAGAACGATCGAGTTATAGGCGTATTTCAGGTAGTTCGAGCGGCTCTGGACCTCGACGTAGTTCTCGAGCGTCCAGTTGAAGAACAGGAACTTCGGCGGCATCGCGATCGCGTCGAGTTCGCTCTTGAAGCTGGTGATGAAGGTCCAGAGAATCGGGAAGAAGATCAGGAAGGCGACGAGCCAGGCCAGCGCCGTGACTCCGACCCGCTTGCCGACGGTTTGCTTCATGGCCATCGCTCAGCCCTCCAGGTTCCGGCCGACGATCCGCATCAGGAAGATCGCGACGATGTTGGCGAGAACGACTGCGACGATGCCCCCCGCCGACGCACTGCCCACGTCGAAGTTGAGCAGCGCCTCCTTGTAGACGAGGAAGGGAATGTTCGTCGTCGCGACGCCCGGGCCGCCCCCCGTCGTCACATAGATCTCCGCGAACACACTGAGCAGGAAGATCGTCTCGATCAGGATGACGACGGTGATCGCGCGGGCGATGTGCGGCAGCACGATATAGAAGAAGTAGGAGAACGCGCCAGCCCCGTCGAGCTGGGCCGCCTCCTTCTGCTCCTCGTCGAGCGACTGCAGCGCGGTGAGCAGGATCAGGCTCGCGAACGGCAGCCACTCCCACGAGACGACAATGATGACCGACAGCATCGGATAGTTGGTGAACCAGACGATGGGCTGGAGCCCGAACAGGCGCGCGATCCAGGCGAACAGACCCGAATCCGGGTTCATCAAGAGGTTCTTCCACACGAGCGCGCTGACCGTCGGCATGACGAAGAAGGGCGCGATCACCATTAAGCGCAGCGCGTTCAGCCCGAACACCGGCTGGTCCATCAAGAGCGCGACCAGAATGCCGCCGACCACGCTGATGACGAGCACGGAGGCGACGAGAATGAGCGTGTTCAAGAGCGCGGAAACGAAATCCGGATCGGAGAGAAAGGCTGCATAGTTCTGCAAGCCCACGAAACCGGAGTTCTCGGCGTCAAGCAGGCTGTAGCGCAACGACGAGAAGTAGAGGGTCATCGCCAGCGGAACGATCATCCAGAGGAAGAGCAGGATGACCGAGGGCGCGACGAGCACGCGGGCTGCTGCGGAAGTCTGTTGGGTCGCCATGAAAGGCCTCCCGCTGGTCCGTCCTTCCCGGCTTCCCGGGAGACGGTTCAAGTCTAAGGCTCAAGGAGCCCGTCTTTAAAGGCGGACTCTGGGTTTTCCCGGCGGTCCGGCGCGCTCTTTGCAGCGCGGTCCGGCGGTCGTTTTTCGTTCGGGTCCTCCCGGGACCTTCCCTCCCTCGAAAGACGGGAGGGAAGGTCCCGGGAGGACGTTCCCGAGGTCGCCTCGCGGCGCTTATCGCCGCGAGGCGAAGGGATTTTAGGCCTACTTGATGTAGCCCGCCTTCTTCATCGCCGTCTCGGTGGTCGCCTGAGCCTTGGCGAGGGCGTCGTCGACGCTCATGGTTCCGGCGAGCGCCGCCGAGAAGTCCTGGCCGACGTTTTCGCCGATGCCCTGGAACTCGGGGATGGCGACGAACTGCACGCCCGTGTACGGGACCGGCTTGACCGTCGGATGGGTCGGATCGGCCGTGTTGATCGAATCGATCGTCAACTGTGCGAAGGGCGCGGCCTTGAGGTAATCCGGGTTCTTATAGAGCGAAGTGCGGGTTCCCGGAGGAACGTTTGCGATCCCCTCCTTCGACGCAACGAGGTCGAGATAGTGCTTGCCTGTGGCCCAAGCGATGAACTTCTCGGCCGCATCGACCTTGGTCGAGCCCGCCGGCACCGCCAGAGCCCACGACCACAGCCAGTTGCCGCGCTTGCCAAGGCCGTTGTCGGGGGCGAGCGCGAAGCCCACCTTGTCCGCAACCTTCGACTGCTTCGGGTCGGTCACAAACGCGCCGGCGACGGTGGCGTCGATCCACATGCCGCACTTGCCGTCGCTGAACAAGCTAAGGTTCTCGTTGAAGCCGTTCGACGAGGCGCCGGGAGGTCCGTCAGCCTTCATCAAGGGAACGTAGTAGTCGAGCGTCGCCTTCCATTCCGGCGTATTGAACTGCGGCTGCCACTTCTCGTCGAACCAGCGGGCGCCGAAGGAGTTTGCGGTCGCCGACAGGAACGCCATGTTCTCGCCCCAGCCCGGCTTGCCCCGCAGGCAGATGCCGTACACGCCGGCAGCCTTGTCGGTGATCTTGTCCGCCGCTTCCTTGATGAAGGCCCAGGTCGGCTTCTCCGGCATGGTCAGGCCGGCCTTGTCGAACAGGTCCTTGCGGTACATGATGAAGGAGCTCTCGCCGTAGAACGGCGCGGCGTAGAGCTTACCGTCGTAGGAGAGGCCGGCGCGGATCGGCGGCAGCAAATCGTCGACGTCGTAGTCGGCGCCGAGCTTATCGAGCGGCACGAGCCAACCCTTTTTCGCCCAGATCGGGGTTTCGTAGGTGCCAATCTGATAAACGTCAAACTGGCCGGCCTTGGTGGCGATGTCGGTCGTCACCTTCTGGCGCAGCACGTTCTCCTCGAGAAGGACCCAGTTCACCTTAATGTCCGGATTCGACTTCGTGAAATCATCCGCCAAAGCCTTCATCCGGATCTGATCGGGGTTGTTGACCAGTCCGACCGTCAGCGTGGTTTCGGCATAGGCGGGAAGCGCGAAGCTCGAAAGCGCGACGGCCCCGAGCAGGGCCTTCACGAGAACCTTCATGAACGTATCCTCCGATGAGCAACGCCGCGTTATGGGCAATTGCTAAGGTAGCGGGCGAATATTCACCACGGCGTCCAGCCGGTGTCAATCCGAAATCGTCGCTGCAGTGCACAAGCCCACGCGCCCTCCAACGCGACGAAAAAGCTTTGACCGTTTCGGAACACCCGATCTGCATCTCGTGGCCTGGGCCGCCCGTGGCGTGAAGGCCCGATCCCGGCTGGGTCGGCGTCCGCTCCTTCGAGTTCGAGACCTGGTCAGGCTTCACTCCGGGTATGGTCCATGGCTGAGGAGAATACCGAAGAAGGGCTTCTTTTCGGCGAGGCTAAACGCCATCAGCGCGGAAAATAGGCTTTACTCCGCAGGGCGTTGCTCGCGAGCACCCGCGCGGCGTCCCCGATCGCCGTCAACTGCTCCTCAGTCCTTTCCTTGGTTGGCTCGATCCTCGCCTTGAACCGAAGTGCAGGCTTTTCGACGAAGTGGTAAGAGGCCATTGCGACCGGATACGCGAGAAGACAAAGGAAGAGGCCCGCGCCGGTGAAGTGTCCGATGTGCGCGTAACCGATCTTCAAAATCGGGAAGTGCCAGAGGTACCAGCTATAGGAAATCCGGCCGGTGTAGCGGAACGGCGCGCTTGAAAGGATGGCCCAAAGCCGATGATGAGTCAGGACGAGCACGATCACCCAGGTTGCGGCGCCCGCGGTGGCCGAGTAGCCAATGGTTTGGGAAAAAACCGAGGTTTCCCGAGCGAACAGGATCAGCGCCGCCAAAACGACAATTGGCGCCAGGGCAAGCCGTTTTACGTTTTTCGTAAAGGTCGGCGTAAGGGGAACAAAGGCCAACGCGGCTCCGATCAGAAGCGGGTCGGCGTGCGTATCCAGGCCGTTGTAGATCCGCTCGAACGACTCGCCGCTGACGATCAGCGCGATCCGCCAAGCGACGGCCGCTGCGATGGCGGCGATGAGCCAGCGCGCCGGATTGCGAAACCCAATGAAGAGCAGGATCGCCGGCCACACAAGATAGAATTGCTGTTCCTCGGCGACCGCCCATGTGTGTCCGAGCCAACCTTCGGGAAATACATCGAAGGCGCGATTCCAGTTCATTGTGTAGGTCGCCGCGACCAGCGTCGCGTTTAGATTGGAATAGGCAGTTTGCAAACACGTCGCAAAAACTATGCTAAAGACAATCAGCGCGGCGAAAGCCGGCCAGACGCGAACGGCGCGACGCGCATAGAATCGCCAGACATCAATGTTTCGGGTGCGCGCCATCTCCTGAACGAGAAGACTCGTGATCAGGAAGCCGCTTAGAGCAAAGAAGACGTCGACCCCGATCCATCCTCCGGGGAAGACCGTTCTTTCGGCGTGATAGAGAACGACAGCGCTAATCGCAACGGCGCGGAGACCGTCGAGAGCCGGCTGATAGCCTGCCACGACCTGCCATACAGGGCTCGCTGATGCAGGGTCGAGCCTCCCGGCATCGTCCATCACGGCTCCAAAATTCATAAAGTAACAAAGATAACATTGAGCTTGTTAACACGCAACTCCAGTTTGGACAAGGCCCACGCCCACGCTTGATGGCGATCGGCGCCCAGGGCGATAGGGGTTCATGGCAGGGACGCCCCTCGTGCAGGGAATCGCTAACCACTCAGCGCTGAAGCAAGTGCTCCGCCGTCGACTCGTCCGTCACGAGACCGGAGATCAGCCCTCCAGTCAGCGCGCCCCGCAGCGGCGCGCGGCGCGACGGTCCCATCGCGACGCCGACCACCAGGCGGTTGCCGGCTCTTCTAAGCGGCGCGCCCGAGACGCGCAGGTTGACGCCCTCGTTGAGAACGCGGCCTCCGCCGTCGAACGCCCAGCCGGTGATCTCACCGACCGCGCCGAGGTTGCGCATCGCCTCGGCTTCCTGCCGGGTGATGATGCCGTCCTGCACCAGCGGCGCCGAATCGCCGATCGAGCCGACGCCGACAAAGCTGACGTCAGTGCGCTCGACGAGATCGAACAGGCTTTTGACCGACGCCAGGCTTGTCAGAAGCTCGCGCTCCTCGACGGAGCGCGCCACGACCGGCAGCGGCATCGGGTAGTGCGGCGCCCGCACTGTGTCGGACACCCGGATGATCACGTCGTAGAACGACGCCGAGCCGTCGATCTTCGTGGTGCCGACGAGGGCCACCAGCTTGTGCTGCGGGCACTCCATCGCCGGCAACTGGTCGGCGACGGCGCGCATGGTGCGGCCGGTGCCGATGCCGATGATCGCCGGCTCCGTCCGCCTCAGCCAGCGCTCGAACTCCGCCGCCGCGACCTGGGCGATGCCGAGCGTGGAGGAGGTCGAATCCGGGTCGGTCGGCGCAATCTCGCAGAATCGCAGGTCGTAGCGCCGCTTCAAAGCCGCGGCGAGCTCCATGCAGCGCGCGATCGGGTGGTCGAGCCGCACCTTGATCAGCCGTTCGCTGATGGCGAGCGACACCAGGCGCTGCGCCGCCTGGCGCGAGATGCCGAGCTTGCGCGCGATTTCGTCCTGGGTGTTGCCGGCGACGTAGTAGAGCCAGCCGGCCCGCGCCGCCTCGTCGAGCCTCAGTCCGTCGTGATCCGCCCTGCGCGCCATGGGTTCTCCCGCCCCGTCCCCGGCGCCCGCCATCCTGCGACGAGCTCCGGCAGCCGCGACATATCGTCGAAAATGAGGGCGGCTCCGGCGCCCGTCAATTCCGCAGCCTGCGCCGGCTCGGAGAAGTGGCTCGCGCCGACGAAGCCGAAGGCGGTCATGCCAGCGGCGCGCGCCGCGGTCACGCCGGCCACGCTGTCCTCGATGACGAGGCAATCCCCGGGCGCCGCCCGCATGACGCGCGCGGCGAACAGGAAAAGATCGGGATGGGGCTTGCCGCGCTGCACCTCGGCGGAGGAGAAGATGTTCGGCGCGAACAGGGCCTCGTAGTCGGTCACCCGGAGCGCAAAATGCAGGCGCTTGGGCGCGCTCGACGATGCGACGCAGACGCGGGCGTCGAGTCCGTTGACTGCCTGACGCACCCCTTCGACGCCCTTCAGCTCGCGCTCGAAGGTCGCGAGAATCTCCCGCGCCAGCAGGACGGAGAAATCCTTCGGCAGCGGCCGACCAAGCTCCTGCTCGATGCGCTTGAGGACGCCGTCCTGGCGCATGCCGAGGAAGCGCTCGCGCGTCTCCTCGTCGCTCAAGGTTAGGCCCGCCTCGCCGAGCATCCGGCGGGTGACACCGAGCGCGATGAGCTCGCTGTCGACCAGCACGCCGTCGCAGTCGAAGATGACCACCTCCGGCCAGCGCGGCGCCCGCATCGCGCGCCGCGCCTCGCGCTCGGCGCGGCCGAGAAGGACGGCGGCGCGGCGCTTGCGAGCGTGAAAGGCGGCAATCGCGCCGCCCGCGGGCTCGATCCGCTCGCCGAGCGCCGACATCGACGCCATCGCCGAGTTCACGGTCTCGCGGCCCGAGGCCGCTGCGCCGATCATCGCCGATCCGAGCAGCACCGGCTCCGGCGTCTCCGGCGAGGCGACCCGCATGCCGCAGACGTCGGCGACGATCTGGCGCACGAGCGCGCTCGGCGCCGCGCCGCCGCTGGCGACGATCGTGTCGAAGGCGTAGCCGGCGCGGCGGTAGGCGTCGACAATGTCGGCGATGCCGTAGGCGAGCCCGCAAAGGCCGGCCACATAAAGCTCCTCGAGGCTCAATATGTCCTCGCGCAGGTCGAGCCCGACCACGCCGCCCCGCGCCGCGGCGTCCGCGACCGGCGCGCGCTCGCCGATGAACGACGGCAGGACATGGAGGCCCTCGGCGAGCAGCGCCGCGCGCGCGACGCCACCCGCTCGCATGACGATCGCGCGCTCGAGCGCGTCGTAGCCCTGCACCGAACCTTGGGCGAAGGCGGGATGCATGCGCATCAGCCGGTCGATCGCCGCCCCGAACGCCGACTGGCCGCCGTCCATCAGCCATTGGCCGGGCGTCAACCCGGACAGGTGCGGGCCCCAGACGGCGTCGATGAAGCGCGGCTCGTCCGACACCGCAAGACAGCTCGACGAGGTGCCGAGGATCAGCGCCAGCCGCCGCCGCGGATCGCCGGGGTCGCCGCCTTCTTGGGCGCCGAGCGAGGCCAGCGCGCCGGCATGCGCGTCGACGAGCCCCGCCCCCACCGGCACGCCGGCATTAAGCCCCATCGCTTCGGCCGCTTCCGCCGTGAGCCCGCGCGCGAGCGGCGTTCCCGGATCGAGGATCTCGGCGCCGAGGCGGGAGAATCCGCCTGCGGCCAGGGCGCCGAGGCCGACGCTGTCGAGGAATTCGTTGGGCCAGCGCCGCTCGTGCGCAAGATAGCCGAACTTGCATGCGACCGAGCAGAGCGAGCGCGCGAGCGAGCCGGTCGCGCGGAACGTGAGATAGTCGGTGAGGCCGAGAAAATGGGCCGCTCTGGCGAAGGTCTCGGGCTTCGTCCGATTGAGCCAGGCGAGCTTCGGCGTCTGCATCTCGGGCGACAGCGCGCCGCCGACGTAGCGGAGAACCTCGTGCCCGCCCTCGTTGATCCGCTCCGCGTCCTCGGCCGCGCGATGGTCCATCCAGACCATGACATCGCGCCCGGGCTCGTCGGTCCAGTTGATCGAGAGGGGCGCGAGCCCGGCGTCGAGCGCGATGAGCGAACAGGTGGCGGCGAAGCCGACGCCGGCGAAGGCGTCACGCGGAGCGCCGCTCGCCTCAACTGCCGCGCGCACCGCCTCTGTCGTTGCGCGCCAGACGTCGGCGGACGACTGCTCAACGACGTCGCCAGGCTCGCGCCAAAGCACGATCGGCATCTTGGCGCTCGCCATGAGCCGACCGCGCGCGTCGAACGCACCGGCTCGGGCGCTGCGCGTGCCGACGTCCACTCCAATGAAAGCGCTGGTCATGGGTCCCTAAGGCCGCCGTCCCGTAGGGGAAAATCGGACTTTCCGGCCGCTTAGGCAAGTCTGCGGTGAGATAGGGCGTCTTCCTCGACGTTCTATCCGCAGCGACCCCGCCATCTAGAAAACCCCAGCCTTTGAGTCTTGCGCTCGAAATATGGTCGCAGCGCCCGTTGGGATCGGTGGCCGCGGGACTTGCGCGACGTTTTCCTGCCGAACGCGCTCTCGCGCAAGCCCGCTCCGCAGGCTTGACCTTCTTTCGAGGAGACGGGTCTCGACCTGCTCAACAGGTGATTTCAGCCCCGTGCGCTGCAAGCGCAGACCGGGCGATATCACATTGTCTACGTAGTCTACATAGGTGTATACCGCTCCCTGGTGTATGTTCGGCGGCGGGGGGGTCCTGAGTGACTGTTTCGGTAATTATCCCGGTCTACAACGTGGCGGAGATCGTCGATCGAGCGATCCGGAGCGCTCTCGATCAAACCGTCAAACCCCTTGAGATTATCGTGGTCGACGATCGCTCCACGGTCGACACGATCGCCGTCGTCAAGAAGATCGACAGTCCGCTTGTCCGCGTCGTCTCGGCCCCATCGAACCGCGGTCCCGCCGCAGCCCGCAATCTCGGAATCGCCAAGGCGAAAGGCGATTGGATCGCCCTGCTCGACGCCGACGACGCGTGGCTTCCCGAGCGTCTGGAACGCCTTCTCGCTGTCGGCGAGTCCGGCGCGGCGGACTTCGTCGCCGACAATATCGTCCTGTGGGACCTCGTCGCCGGAAAACAGGTTCGCGTGGCGATCGACGACCTCGAACCGGCTCAGGAGATCACGGCGACCGATCTGTTCGAGCACGACCACGACTTCGAGTTCAGAATATTTTCCTGGGGCTTGCTGAAGCCCATTCTTCGCAAGTCGTTCCTCGACAGCAAAGGTCTTCGTTACGAGCAGACGATGCGATCCGGAGAGGATTTCACCCTTTACGCCGAGATGCTGTTGAGCGGCGCGAAAGCCTTCCTGATCTCGGACGCCTACTACCTCTATTCGTTGCCGTCCGCTCCGAGCGGAAGGTCGCCGCACAGCCGGTCGAAGCATGATTTTTCGGTCGTGATCGCGATGAGCGACGTTCTGCGGGAAAAATACAAGGACCGCATCGACGCTCGGCTCGCCGCCGCGATGGCGCGCAGGCGGAAAACCTGGACGCTCATTCATGAGGCCAACGTGGCCCGCGGCTATCGCCGGTCCAACCTCGCCCAGTACGCTTGGTATGTCGGCACAAAACCAGATCTCGTCCGCGCCCTTTTCGGCCGCGTGCTTGGTCGCGCGCAGGATCGCCTCCGACTATCGACCCGCCAACCGCGGGCGCCGTCAACAGCTCAGAGGCTGGCGCTCTTGCAGTCCAGGAGAACACTGGTTTGAGCGCCCGCCACGTGCTACAACGCAGCGTAGTTAGTTTAGGGGCAAACGTATGTTAAGAGATTTCCACCAATCGAATTCTTTCGAAAATACCGTACACTGCGTTCCTCGCTGCGTAAGGCTATTATGGGGAAGCGAATTTACCTCGACCAAGTCGTCCTCTACAAAGAATTAGACACGATTTTATCGGAATTACCGGTCGGTTCAATGGACGCGTTTGAAATCTCCGGAGACCGCCTGAAATATATTGGATTCCGCTCTTTTACCTCAAAGTCTTACCCAGAGTTCGATGTTTGTGATGGACTGCTCGAGCAGACTTTCGATATGATCATTTGCGAACAAATTTTTGAGCATCTTCTCTACCCACATCGAGCAGCAAAAAAAATCTTCTCCAATGTTGAGGCCAAGCGGGTATTTCCTGAACACGACTCCGTTCTTGCAAAAGATTCACAACTTTCCTGTTGATTGCAGTCGATGGACAGAGACGGGGATGAAATACCTCCTGGCGGACGCAGGTTTCGCGCTTGAAGACATCAAGACCTGGTCTTGGGGAAATCGCACTGCCGCCCGGGCTAATCTTACACCCGAACATTTGAAATTTCCTGTCTACAATCCGTTTCTGCACGGAGACCTCAAGAATGATCCCTTGTTTCCCGTACAAGTTTGGGCTCTGGCGCGACGTCAGGCCGCGAACGGTCCCGAAGCGTAGGATCACACTCTAACCTCGCGCGTAGAGGTTCAACGCCTCTGCCGGTGGCCAGAGCGGGGCCTTTCTCGTGCGCCTTGATGGCGAGCGGCGAAGAAATTTCGGGCGGTTGGTCGCGTCGTCGAACTTCATGCTCGAGGCGCAATTCGGCGCGACACGAAATTACGAAAAAGGAAAAGAAGCCGCGTCGAACGTCCCGCTTCCTTTCGCGATGCGAGGCCGGCGCACGCGTCGGCCGGCGACCCTCAGCCTGGCAGATTCAACAGGCCGGCCTCGCCGGACTCGAGGCCGAAGAGGAGCCGCGCGCCGCTCGCATTCCAGGCGAGCGCACCAACGGCGCCGCCGCCCGGCCGGCGGACCAGGATTTCCGCGGCGTCGGCAAGCCGGCAGAGCAGCACGAGCCCGTCGGCGTAGCCGATGGCGAGAACGAGCGCGCGCGGGTGGAAGGCGACTTTGGTTACGCGCGCCTCGCGCACGCCGCATTCGCGCGGCGCCTTGCCCATCGGCCCGTCCTTGTCCTTGAACGGCCACACGACCGCCGCGTCCG
>Ga0074046_10004386_pt1 | contig 11550 bp, 15 predicted proteins | sample BogForMeECP23OM3_FD_94441 | JGI IMG/M metagenome (GOLD analysis project Ga0074046, IMG submission 94441) | Bog forest soil microbial communities from Calvert Island, British Columbia, Canada - Bog Forest MetaG ECP23OM3 | ecosystem: Environmental > Terrestrial > Soil > Wetlands ...
ATTTTAGTTTAACCGGTCTATGGCGCAGGAAGTGTCTGTTCGGCGAGCGCTGCGGCCTCCGCCTTGCAGTCGCGCGTCGGTTTGAGCCCTTTGCTGCGCGCTGTCGCGAGTTCGCCCTTAGCATACTCCAGGTCGGCTCGGAACACGGAATCGGCGTGCAGTACAGCGACGGTTGCAGCTCCCATGAAACCACCCTCAATCACGTCGCTTTGCCAATGAACGTTGCAGATCACACGGCTCTGCCCGAAAGCTCGGCCCCTGGCGAGGATAGCATCGGTCCGTCCGGGGGCAATCTCACTGAGGATGAGCGCCCACGCCCAACCGATCGCTGCGTGCCCAGAAGGATAAGAACCATTCTTCCTCAGCGAGTCTTCGGCAAGCGGGGTGCAGATGGGCCCCCGGTTCATAACGAACGGACGAGCGCGCATGTAGTGATCTTTCGCCAGGTGGGTTGAAGAGCCTGCATCTACGAGGGTACGGCGCATCAGCATGTACAGGTGCGGAGTATCCTGAACCGTTATCGGGGCGTTCACCTCACAAGAGAAGGTATCAGCGGCCTGAGGAAACGTCAGGTTAGCGTCCTCTACTGCCAGATTCCAACGCGGCGTACCTTGCAACGCGAGACTCGTACGACCGACCTCCTCGTCCAATGTGAGAGCGGCCGAACCTGAGGCCGGGGGAGGGGGAATCAGGGCAAAGCTGTTGGGGAGGGCTTGGGTCGATAGATAGCCAGCCAGAATGCCAGGACGAATCTCCGGCGTGGCGGGGGCCTCAATTGGCTTCTCGAAACTCGCACAACCCGAAAACACCATAACGAACGCCAGAACCAATAAGACCCTGCTCCGTGCAGCACCACATCTGGAGCTCGTCATATGAAAAGTCCCCCTAATGTTCCTGGAGCCAGTCCAACGTTCCATTGTCTCGCGGACTCTACTCGAACAGTTCAGCTCAACATTTGTCAATTTAGGACAGTGCCGAATGGTAGCGCGAGTGATGGCAGGGCTACCCGAGATGTAGGCGCTCGAGTGTCAGCCAGGCTCAAGGTCCAGGAGGCACTACGTTCCAGGCAGAGCTGTGTTCAGGTGGCTCTACGTTCGGCAGGTTCACAGAAAGAGAAGCGGTCGGCCGGGTAACGCCTCTACTTTTGTGTTGCTGGCAGTTGCGCTTCTCGGCGCAAAACAACGGCAGAGGCCAAAGCGCCCCAAAAGAGGAAGGCCTGTCATGATGTATCCGCTGCTATGAAAGAGACGGTGACCAGGCGGACAGCTGCTGTTCCAAATAGACGACCGCGAGTACAAGGCGATTGATGGTGATGCTTACTTGGTCTTCACGGTGCCAGTGATAGTTTCTTGCACTGTTACAATATAGCCGAACCCGGGAGGTGCGGGGAGCGAGACGAACACTCCAACGTAAGTCTCGTGTATCGTGGGCACCCAGTGGGCACTGCGACCTGACGACGGCTAGGGGGGCTTCCAAGTCAATCCGGACACCGTCCTCGAACGACGCAATAATCCGGCCGTAAGCAGCAACGCTGACCCGCTCGACATCGGGCACCTTGCTCATGTTCGCCGCGGTCTCCTCGACGTCGCCCCACTTGCGCGGCATGGCACAGAGTGTGATCTTGCCGGCCTTGGTTCTCACATATGCCGTAAACACTTTTTTTCTCCGCAATGGGGAGCGCACGCAGGACAGCAGCACGCAGTTGCGCCAGAGAAAGCTACTTCTCACGTAAGTTCGCCCCCGAACCGCGGTGGCATCGCAGTAGTCCGGCCAAAGCTGAGCCAGATCAGCGCCGCTGTCGTTAAGTTGGTTTAGTTGTACGCTCGCTAGGCGGCTGGTGCACATATCTCTAGCGACAACCACCGGTTTGTTCGAACCCGTGACGCCTGAAAACTGTAGCAAACAAGCAGAGTTTCAGGTCGCAGTGCCCACCGGGTGCCCACGTTTCCACAGGCTGTGCATAGAAGCGAGCGGCTTTGTTTCACACCGTCGCAGAATACGAGCACTATAGAACCGTGGCATCAAGGAACAGGCGCGCCGCCGCGTCAAGGGTGAATCTCATGGGAATTGTAGTTCTGAAGGGAAAGGCACTCGAGCTGGCACAAGAAGAGGCAAGAGAGAAGGCCCTGGAGGCAGCCAACGAGGCGCAGGACCAAGTCTATCGCGCCGTCATGACGGACGGTATGGATGCTGCCTTAGAGCCGCTTCGGCAGAAGGCACAGGACGCGGCACGGGAGAAGGCTAACGAGGTCTACCATCGAGTTTACGATGAGGCTATGGAAGCGGCACAGAAGTATGCCGCCGAATCGTCACCAGAAACCGCGTAGCCCGCACTTGATATTTCCCGGCTCGCCGCTGGAATCAGTTACGTATTGCCGCAAGGCGGCCAAAGCGGCCCGATGCCGAAAGGCCGAAAGCGCCGCAAAGCCCCGGGGCTTTTTTTCTTCCCTTCCTACTTTCCCCTGAGGCGCGGATCGTCGGTCGCGATGCACAGCGCGGCTCTTTGCTGCACGACTAGATCATCAGAATAGTGAACATCCGCTATCGAGCCTTTGACAGGAAACGATGAGGAAGCTTACGCCTTCACCTCGTTGAGCTTCCCGGTACGCACATCGTAGACAAATCCGCGCACAGGAATTTTGTTGGGTACCCATGGATGGGACTTTACCCGCTGGACCTGGCGGCGAACGTTCGTGGTCGTGTCGACGAATGAATGAAAGTGACTAGGCGCCACAACTGCGGTGCCCGTTTCCCGCTCCAGCCGTTCACGTAGATCCTCGTCCTTAAACGTCAGCATCCCACAGTCGGTGTGATTAATTATCATGAATTCCTGAGTGCCCAGGAGGTAATGCGAAATCAGCAGCGAACGAATAGCGTCCTCTGTGGCAATGCCGCCGGCGTTACGGATAATGTGCGCGTCGCCGGTCTTAAGCCCGAGGATACTGCTCCACTGGAAAAGCTGGGTGCATCCGGGCCGCTGGCGGCGCAGGACGGCGAGTTGGTGGCGGAGCGCTATCACCTCGAGCTCCAATTCTACGCGGCCGCGAAACCGACAGCTGAGCCATGAAAAGAGTTCCGAGAAGAGTGAATGCATGTTGGCGAGACTACGACCGAACCAAAATAAATCACCAGACTTTTCAGCTCTCTCGGAGTTTTTGATAGAGACAGGTTCACCTGAGTAACCTTCCAGGGTCCGATTAAAATGGCCGGGGCTCACATCGGCTTGACGCGGCGCCGCGCGCCGTGGGCCGCATGCCGCTCACCGGGGCAGAGCGCACGCGGGTTTAAGTGAGCCACTTGGTAACGGCCACAGACTGTTTAACCCGGGATTTCCGTTTACCAAACGCACAGGGACGTCATTTGACCGCGTTTGCGCGCGCGCAGTGTCCTTTTGAAAAGTGAAGTTCAATTCGAGGTCAAGGCTTCACCGGCTTCATTGCTCGGTCATCCATTTTTCGACTGCTTCCCGGCGAAAGCGGTAATCGCGGTTTAGAGAAAGTCCGGGCGGCCCGTAAAGCAGAAATTTGCTCAGGAAGTTTGATCAGTTAGTAGCTTGCAAAGCGGTGGCCGGCACCGGCATGGTCACCTGGACGCGTTTGCCGTTGCGGACGACACTAAAGTAGATTACCTCGCCCGGCTGAAGGTCGTGCATCCCGTCCTGGAAGTCAAGAAAGTTCCTTACGCGCGAGCCGTCGACGCCGATGATCATGTCGTAGCTTTCGCCAACTTGCATGGAACCAAGCACAGGTATCAGCAGAATGGCGAATTGCCCACCCGGAACCATGAAAAGAACCAACGCGCCCGCCATCGCCACACCAGTAAGCGCGTCGTGGACGCCGTGACTGTAGGCGTGTAAGCCGACCGCCGCGGCCGGGCTGTTTTTTTCGACCGCCGTAATCAGCAAGCCGTCAGCCTCCTCGCCGGATTTGAGCGTGCATCGCGCTTTCCGCAATTGCATTCCGAATGGAGTCGAAAGCTCGTCTTCGCTGTCGAACTGCCCGCTCTGCTCCTCCCGATACCGCGCGACTTCGCTGCTCTCGTCGGTTGGTTGCGATTCGAGCGCAGGGCTCGGTGGCTGCTGCTGCGACGCGTCGACAGGATTAGCGGGCGGAATCTCCACGGTGCCCGGCTGCGCGCCATCCAGATCGGGCGGCGTCGCAAACAAGTTCGACGCACCGGCGGTCGTCGCGCGATCCGTAGATGGCTCGGTGGACATCAGCGGGGGCGAAGGCGCAGGAGCTTCTGCGATCGGTGCGTCACTGCCGGATGGCACGGTTGACGCCGACGCGGCGGCTGATGCGTCCGGAGTCTTCCAAGTCGCCGTTTCGGCGCCCGACCGCGCGAGCGTGCTCGCGAGCAGAACCAGCAGCATCGCGGCGAGTGATGCGCCCAACGCGTGATGCTCTCGCGCTTTGCCAGCTGACACTCCAGCGCTTTTCATGCTCCACCACGCGGCCCTCTCGCTCGGGCTTTCGCAGATGAGAGCGGCCGAGCTTGCAGCGAATGTCCAAGTATCGCGCCTGGACGGGCTAATTCATAGACGCGAACCTGGACAGCGGTTCAAAACGCGCCAAATGCCCAGCATCAAATCGATCGGACCATAACAATGTGGCGGACGACGCTCGAACGCAGCTTCATCGACTCAAGCATTCGAGGCCGCGCGTCTCACGCCGCGCTCACGCCGACACCGGCGCGAACACCGCCTCGTGCAATTCCGAAGAGAAAGAGTCTAGTTCTGACTGCCCACCTGGCAGGGGAGATCTGAACCCGAAGCCCTCGCCGGATGCTCGGCAGCTAACGAGGAATTGTTGTGAGCCTGGCTAACGAAGCGAACCGGAGAGAGCAGCGACAGAGCAGAATTCCGGGCGAACAAATTCTCCCCCACGGAGTTTTTTTTCGGGCCGAATAGTGCGCCAAGCTCGGGCCGAATTCCGCGCATCGAATCCTGGAGGGTCTCGGGGGTTCGAATCCGACCCTCTCCAGCAGGCAGTCGTAGTGAAACGCGCGTTATCTCCGCAACCGGCGCCACGTCTCGGAAACGGCCGGCTTGTGCGGCAACGGCACGATCTTCGCCGTAGACCCGGCACAACTCCTAAAAGGGCGCCTTCGTCCCGATTCTTCCTGTATACGGATTAACGTTTCCGCGAGTACTCCAGTTGTCTAACTTGGTGTGATTGGGCGCAGTTCTGAAATGCGGACCAACGTACTGCCTGTTATGCCGGATGTAGCTCCTCACGTGTACGGGTGAGTGAAGCGAGTAAACCCTCATCTGACTCTGAGCGTACGGGCGATATCCTCCCGCGGTCGCAACTTTTGGAACCATCAGAGCTGAGGCCAGTCCGATGGCACACGCAATAATCAGGTGGATCTTCATATGATCGCCTCTAGCGAAATGTCTGCGCTGGAATCGGCTGCCGGAACCGGATTCAATCCTTCGGGTCGCGGCTTCAAACGGTGATAGGCGAATGTGCCACGTACAGCCGATAGGAACATCAAAACGAAGATTCCGGCGATGACTGGATTCTGGGAACCGTACTCGGCCCACAGGTCTATTCGTCCAGCAACGTAGTATAGAAGCGCGATCACTGCGGCGGTTCTCGACATTCGGCGAATCCCGAAGGCGAGGAGCGCCATGAGTCTAAGACCACGAAAATTCGGTCTTCAATTCGTCGCGCAAATCGAGCAGCAGGTACCCGTCCCGATCGTAGCTGTTGTACTGGAAAAGGATTTTTGCGACGCCGTCGCCGTTGTAGTCACCGATATCCGTACGGCATCGAGTCGAAGCTCGGCGTTGTCCCAGGCAAATCCGTGGGTCGCTTCGACATTGGCGAATGTCACGTACTGGTCTTAGTGTGCGCCGACTTCTGGTATTCCGACATTTTTCTGAATCGTCTCAGCCCCCGGCCCGATCTAATTTTGGTGCCGACCTTTTCTATCAGCCTGCGATCGAGTCTTAGTGAGACTGTTCTCCCGTGTCGAGGTCGAGAAACAGCCGTTTCGTGCGACGCCGTCCGCTGAAGTCGAACAGGTTACTGAGCGGGCCGGCAATTGCGTCGTAAGAGCCTCCGCCTATCCTGCCAAGCGACCAGTTGTCTTCCATAAAACGCGGTATCGAGGTCAGGTCGGTGATCGTATGATCAACAGAGCAGACGCTTTGCCGCCCGGCACAGATGCCATCCACGATTGCTGGAGCGAGCAGTGCGAGCGGCACCAGATGGCGCACATAGCTGTCACTGACACCTTCTCGGGCTGCGGTCTGCTTGGTCGACACCGCAGTTTCCGCCGCAAGTTCGCCGAACCACTGGTACCCGCGGGCCAATGCCCGAAGTAGCGCGGGATCTGTCCGCGGAGCTACAACCGCTTCGCCTGGGAGCACCAGACGCGTTTCGACGCCACGACGTTGAACGGACTTCAACGATCTTCACAGCGAGTCGAAAGCCATCCGGTTTCAACTCCACGCCAGTCTTCTTTGGGCACGCGTAGATGATTTCCCCAAACGGAAGCCGGCTGGCAACTGTCAGCGTGAGCGCGCGGCGTAAGAACTCAACCTGAGCGTCATACAGTTCGAAGGGCATGCCCGTTTCGGGATTGACCAGCACGTCGTGAATGAACGCGACCGGATCGCGCTTCCATGCGGCCAGCTTTGCTTTCATAATTGCCCCCGAAGAGGCCAGACGAAGAGATGAAAACGAAAAGCGAGTTCGGAACCACGATTCGCATCCGACGCGAGGTTTTTGGATACAGCCAGCGCGAGCTCGCGGCTCTGGTAGGCGTCAAGGGGTCTCATATCGCGTACTTGGAAAGCGGGCGCAGGCTGCCATCGTTTGGTCTGTTGTTTCGCTTGGCCAAGGAGCTCAACGTGCGCCCCGGCAAGCTCGCGCTCCAGGCCTTCCCAATCCTGGCCGAGTTCGGCGTGAAGTGATGATAACGCCGAAGACGCGCTCGACCAGCGGATGGTCGATGAACGGGTCAAAGCGGAACGTGGCGGCCCGCGCCGTCAACCTCTCACAGCATGGCGCCCGAGAATCGAGTCGTATTTCCTAGTCGCGATTCTGCCGAACAGGCGGGGTACCGGCGGCACGGAACCCTTGAGAAACGATTGAAAGCGCCTTGCTTGAACGATATTCAACCGTGGCGTGAGCGTCCGGACGTCGGCTCGAATCTGGTACTTTCGTATTTTCTTCGCTAGAATTGCGATCGGGCGGTGCGGAGGTCTCGAATTTATGGTTGCAGCGCAAAGATTTGAAATCACTGACGGTGATATAGCGCGGCTGGATGATGACGACCTTCGGAGTCTGGTCGGACGCCTTTGCGAGTCGGAAGCGAAGCGCCGCGGCTTACAGACCTCCTATATAACTTGGGGTGGAAATCAAACTGCTGCCGATGGGGGACTGGACGTTCGTGTCACGTTCCCAGCAGGCACTGCTATCGAAGGCTTCATCCCAAAGGCAGCAACCGGGTTTCAAGTGAAAAAGCCCGACATGCCTCGCGGGGCGATTCTCGCGGAGATGCGCCCGGACGATGTGCTCAGACCGGTAATTCAGGAATTGGCAGATGAGTCCGGCGCATACATTATCGTAAGCTCGACGGGATCGACATCGGATACCGCGCTCAAAAACCGCCGCGAAGCAATGGCCGAGGCGGTTAAAGATCTTCCTAGCCGTAGTTCCCTGACTTTGGATTTTTACGATCGCACGCGGCTTGCAACGTGGGTGCGTGATCACCCTGGCCTGATTCCATGGGTGCGGTCGAAAGTTGGGAAAGACATTTCTGGCTGGCGTTCTTATGGCCCTTGGGCGTACGAGCCGGACGGCACAAGCGGCGAATATCTGTTGGATGAAAAGCTCCGCATCCATTCCGGCAGAAACGATTCAGAAAGCGGATTTCCCCCACTGGAAGGAATCAACCAAATACGAGATCTGCTGCGCGAACCGGGTAGGGTTGTACGACTAATTGGTCTTTCTGGCGTGGGGAAGACGCGGCTCCTGCAAGCCCTGTTCGATGGCCGCATTGGAGAAAACAGCTTAGATCCGTCTCTCGCCATCTATACCAACATGGCGGATGAGCCTGACCCGCAACCCACAGGCCTCACGTCTGACCTGGTCTCGGATAGGACGAGAGCAATCGTAGTGGTCGACAATTGCCCGCCGGAATTGCATCGACGCATCTCGGAACTATGCCGGTCTTCGGAAAGCACGGTGAGCGCGATTACGGTCGAGTACGATATTCGAGAAGACGAGCCGGAAGGAACCGAAGTCTTCAGGCTGGAACCGGCGTCTATTGAACTCATTGATAAGCTGGTCCAGCATCGCTTCCCCGCTATATCGACCGTCGATTCGCACAACATTGCTGAGTTTTCAGGCGGAAACGCTCGCATAGGAATCGCTCTTGCCAGCACGGTTAGTAACAACGAGACGATTACTGGTTTGTCTGACGAGGAGTTGTTCCAACGTCTTTTTCTGCAAAGGCATGCGGAAGATGAGCCGCTTTTGCTCGTGGCGCAGGCGTGCTCGCTTGTCTATTCGTTTCAAGGGCAAGATGTCTCCAACGGTGACCAGGCCGAACTCATAAGGCTGGGCGCGATGATTGGCAAAAATGCGCAAGAGGTGTTTCGGGGTGTCGCCGAACTTCACCGTCGCGATCTAGTTCAGCACCGCGGCGTTTGGCGAGCAGTCCTGCCTCATGCGATCGCAAATCGGCTTGCTGCATTGGCTCTTCAGAATATTCCTCTCGCGACGATCAAAGCGCAGCTCATCGAAAACGCACCGGTACGATTTGTCAAATCGTTTTCGCGAAGGCTCGGCTACCTGCATGGCAGCAAGGAGGCTGTCGCAATCGTTGAGAACTGGCTCGCAACTGACGGCTTATTGGGAAGCGTTGCTAACCTCAACGAACTTGGCGAGGCGATGTTGAACAACGTTGCGCCTGCCGCGCCGGAGGCTGTGCTAGCGGCGTTTGAACGCGCATTGTTTGGGCCGGACAGTGACGAGGCTGTTGTAAGTTGCGTGAAGTACGTCCGCCTCCTTCGTTCGCTCGCGCACGATCCAGCACTATTCGAGCGTTGCACTTCATTGCTCTTGAAATTAACCGAGGAGGCGGGCGAAGACGGCAATTCAAACAGTGCAGCCACGGTGTTTGTTTCTCTGTTCTTTCTATATCTTTCTGGCACGCATGCCACGATAGAGCAGCGATTGAGAGTCATCGAGCCGTTGCTTCTCTCGGAAGATACCAATCGGAGCAGCCTTGGTTTGAAAGCTCTCAAAACGTCGCTCGAAACTGGTCCTTTTACGTCTGATTATCAGTTCGAATTCGGCGCGCGCTCGCGTGACCATGGTTATTGGCCCCGGACAGGAAATGAGGTGAAGCACTGGTACGTGTCTGTTCTTAAGGTCGCTGAGACATTGGCGTGCGGTGACCGGCCGATTGGGCCACGCGTGTGCGCAGCAGTCGCAAGAGAATTCCGTGGTCTTTGGAATGCAGGGGGCATGTTTGACGAACTCGAATGTCTGTGCCGTGCCATTTCGGCAAAGAGATTCTGGCCGGAGGGATGGATCGCTGTTCGCGAGACACTGAATTTTGACTTCGAAAGGTTCGCACCAGAAATCCTTGCCCGGCTTTCGCAGTTGGAGGTGCATCTTCGACCGGCAGACATCGTTCAGAAAGTGCGCGCGATCGTGCTGTCCGATAGTGCGACCGGCCTTGACCTCGATGACTTTGAGGTCAAAAGCACAGATGACTTTGCGGCGGAAATAAGAAAAACCGAAGCTATTGCGCATAGTCTCGGAAAGGCAGTAGCTACCGACGCTGCGGCCTTCGAGGAGTTGCTTGGAGAGTTGGTAAGCGGCAGAGGCCGTCTAACGTCTTTTGGACAGGGACTGCTTGAGGGGACTCAGGACCCGAAGGCGACATGGGACCGCTTGGTTGCGGAGCTCGCAACCGAGGGTGAAGGCGAGCAGAATGTTCAAATTCTTGTTGGTTTTCTGAGCGCAGTGAATGTCAAAGATCCACAGCTGGCTGAGACTCTACTCGACGATGCAGTTAAGAGCGAGGTCCTAGCGGTATGGTACCCTTGGCTGCAGGCTGCCACGGGGATCGACGCAAAGGGCGTTGACCGCATTAAACGTTCGGTCGCGCTCGGAATGACGCCAATAGAGCGATATGAGATTCTGGCCTGGGGCGGATCGACTGACCCGATCTCCGGGAACGACTTGAAAGAGCTCGTTCTAACAATCGCTGCGAAGCCTGGCGGCTTCAATCCGGCTCTCGAGATTCTCTCCACGCGGGTTTACTCCGACGACCGAAAAAAACAGAGCCACGCCCCTGAAGTAATGCATGCAGGGCGTGAGCTCTTGCGGCTTCTTACATTCGCCAAGAAAACCGCTCGCCAAGAACACCGACTGTCGACCGTTGGAAAATACTGTATGGTTGGAGAAGAAGGCGCCGCGATTACGCGCGAGATTTGCCGCAAACTGAAAGAGTCGGTATCTAGACATGAAACATACTCATTCCACAATGGTGATCTCCTGGAAGGTCTCTTAACCGCTCAACCAGCCGCCGTCTTAGATGTTCTCTGTTCTGGTGATGCAGCGGAAACCAAGCAAGGCATTCGTATCATTGAAGACGCGAGCAGGCAGGGCCGGAACCTTCTGGATGTCGTTCCCGAAGGCCAGCTTTTGGATTGGTGTGACAAAGAACCACACGGCCGCTATCCGATCATCGCTGCAGGTATAACCTGGTCCATCGCGGCAGGAGAGACGGGCGCGCGTCGATGGACAGATATTGCGCTCGCCGTGTTAGAAAAAGCTCCCGATCGGGTGGCGGTGCTTAAGGAGTTTGTACGGCGGTTCAGTCCGATGAGCTGGAGTGGTTCGCGTGCGACGATTATGGCAGCCAACGTAAAGCTTCTAGATGAGCTAGGGGGATATTCCGACCCCGCGCTCATAGAGTTCGTAGCGCAAGAGAAAGTGCGACTGAATAGAGAAATTGAAGCAGAAAGGCGAGCGGAGACCTCGGCGGACAGAGCGCACGACGAGCGCTTTGAATGAGCGCATCGCGCTGAAGGTTTGGGATTTTGGGGTGCAATAGTGCTAACCGCTCTTCTTAAAATATTGGGAATTGTAATCGCGGCAGCGAGAAAAACGCCCGATCAAAAGCGGCAACAGTTGGCCAAGGATCTGCATAAGGTCTATGTGGACATTGACGACATCGTCTTGCGGGGTAGAAAGCTTATGGCGTTGTTTGGAACCCAGACGGTCGTGGCAAATGCTGCAATAGAAGCTCTCCTTGAGCAACAGGCAGCACTAAACAGCCTTGCTATCCATCTCCGTGAGGTTGAACCCATACTCAAAATCCATCTTCCGCTTGCTGCAACTCTGCATGTTGCAACTCAGTTCAAGGGAGAGGACGTTGTATTCATTCTCGATTGGCTGAGAGCGCCGGAGACATAGTCCCTCATAGAGCGGCCGGATAGACCGGCAGGGCCGGAGCAAAGATCCGGCATGAGAAGGTCTTCTGCCAAGATGGGCAGAGGGCGGAGGGATGAAAGGCGTG
>Ga0074046_10004387_pt1 | contig 11550 bp, 6 predicted proteins | sample BogForMeECP23OM3_FD_94441 | JGI IMG/M metagenome (GOLD analysis project Ga0074046, IMG submission 94441) | Bog forest soil microbial communities from Calvert Island, British Columbia, Canada - Bog Forest MetaG ECP23OM3 | ecosystem: Environmental > Terrestrial > Soil > Wetlands ...
GATGCGAAGCACGATCTTCTGCGGCGTGTTTCCGGCCCGCGCAAAGCTCTCCAGCACTTCCCGCTCTTTCCCACTAAGACGCAGAGGTTGGGCAGATTCCCCACATGCTGCCTACTATACTGCAAATCGGGTGTATTGTAATGTTATTTATGAAACACTACACTAGGTGTTTAGTCCCGGCTATTGATGGGTTGGATCGAAGATAAATCTTTCGGGCTCTTTTTGCCAGCATTTACAGATGAATTCGTAGGCAGTGAGGCTGGCGAGAGACTTCAGTCGTTTGACTACGTTGTATCGCTCGACGGATCGCCTCTGTCGTCGTGGTACCCCGGTGTAAAACCTGGCCCATAGTGCCTCCTTCCACTCTCGGGAATAGAATGCACCATCAATCGCCGGGACTAAACACCTAGCTCACCCGCACGGACGACTCGTCCGTCCCCGCGCAAGCCGGCCGCAGCGCCTTCCGCCTGCCGTACACGAAGAAGAAGAACGCCGCCAGGCCGAGAAACATCGCTGTGAATCCAAACATCTTCGCTTCGTACTGCCACAACGATGTGATCTGCTTGGCGGGGAAGAACGCCAGCGCGATCCCCAGAGTTGTGGTGAGCAGGCCACTTGCCCCGGCAAAAATCAGCGTCCCCCGGCCGTAGCGCCCGCCCGCCAAGTCGCCAGTGAAAGCAAACTTCAGCAGCGCTGCGAACACATACAGGAATGGCACCAGTTGCAGAACGACCGCCAGCGACAGCATGGTCTGGAAAGCTTCCTGCACGCCGCCCGAGGCATAGAAATTGATGACGATCAAAATCAGCGACACCACCGCCTGCACGATCAGCGCCGCATGGGGCGTCCTGTATTTGGGGTGAACCTTGCCAAGCCACGCGGGCATGTAGGAATCCAGGCCGGCGACAAACGGAATGCGCGCCGAGCCGCCCATCCACGCCGAACCAATCCCCGCGATCGAGAAACTCAGCATCACCGCGAATGGAGTGATAATCCACCCCACGCCAACTCTAGCGGCCATATGGCTCACCGCCTGCACAATGCCCTGCAACACGCTGATGTCGTTCTTGCCCACCGCAATCAGCAGCGTGAGCGTGGCTCCAATATAAAGCAGCCCGGAGATCACCCCACCCCACGCCACCGCACCCGGCAGGGTTCTTTGCGGTTCCCGGATTTCGTCGCCCATCACCGAAGCCAGTTCCAGCCCGACCAAGCCAAAGCAAATCACGCCGAACGAATTCAGAACAAACCTGGGGTCCGCTGGAATCCGAAAATCAGCGGCCGTTACAGTCGTCCCAAAGCGCGACCAAGCCGTAAATCCCAAGCCGATCAGAACCGCCGCGGCGATAAAAGTTCCAATGGCTCCCACATTGTTGAGCCACTTCCCGACTCCCAATCCAACAATGTTCACCACCGTCAACAGCAGCAGCAGCGACACGGACGCCGCCATCGCGAAATTCTTGTTGTCGGCGAGCGCCGCGTGGCCCGGACCCATCGCAAACACAGTTACCCCGACGAAGTACAGCATCACCGTCGGAACATACAGCATGTTATTCGTCCAGTAACACCAGCCGGAGAGAAAGCCGTGAGCATCGCCGAATACTACCTTCGCCCACAAGTACACGCCGCCTTCGCCCGGATAGCGATGCGCGAGTTCGATCACGGCGATCCCCTGCGGCCAGAAAAACAGCAGCAGCGAGATGATCCACAGCCAGACGGTCACGCCCCCGTTAGCGGCGATACTGGGGACGACGTTGAGATTGAATACGGCGACGACAAACAGCAATACCAGGTCAAAGCGTCCGAGGACGCGCTTCAGGTGCGGCTGGTTGTCGTCGGCCGTGGACATTGTCTAGCAGACTGCGGAAAAACTCAGGTTTCGTATCAGGGTATCGCTTTAGCGATACCGCAAATTCTTCAAAATCAGACGCCCCTTTAGGGGCTAAGCGTCGAACATCGACGTTTTCCGCAGCCTGCCAAGCTGCGAAGTCATTCGGGTGATCGGGCCATCTGGCTTCGGGTTTCAATCACCCGACGGCCCGATGACCCGATCGCCCGATGGGTTTAGTGTGCGGCGACTGCTCCCAGCCGCTCCTGCTGCGCTGCGGCCAAAGACTCGGCAATGTCGGCAAACGCCGCCAGGTGTTTGTCGATGTCGGCCTCGGTGTGCTGCACGGAAATCGTCCACTGCTCATCCCACCAGTACGGCTGGCACAGGACGCCGCGATTTACCATGCCGAACCAGTAGTGCCGCCACAGGTCGACGTCGATCGGCAGCCAGTCGCGGTAGTTGCGAACTTCCTTCGGATACAACATCAGCACGCCGTTCGCGCCCGCGCTCGCGATGTAGCCCTGCAAACCGACCTTCGCTATGGTCCTCTTATATCCGTCCACCAGCTTGTTACTAAGCTTCTCGATGATCCTATAGTTCGCCCGAGTAAGTACTTCGCGGAAAGTTGCAATGCCCGCAGCCATCGAAATCGGGTTTGTGTTGTAAGTCCCACCGTGAAAGACCTTGTGGTCCGAGATTAATTTCATGACCCGCTTGTGCGTACCGAAGGCCGCCAGCGGCAACCCACCGCCAATCGACTTCGCCAGGCAAATCATGTCGGGCATCACGCCGAAGTATTCGGACGCGCCGCTCCAGCAGAGCTTCGCGCCCGTCTTCACTTCGTCGAAAATCAGCAGCGCGCCGTACTTATCGCACAACTGGCGCAGGCCCTCGAGAAATCCCTTCTGCGGAAAGCACATGCCAACGTTCATCATGATCGGTTCCAGAATGATGGCCGCGACCTCATTCGGATTCTCCTTGAACCGGCGCTCCACCGTCTCGAGGTCATTGAACGTAGCCACCAGTACGTTCGCAATGCTCGCCTTCGGCACGCCAGCCCCGCCGGACACCGCTTTCGGATTCTTGATATCGCCCAAATCGTCGCCGGGCGGGTGCGGCTTCACACTGACCAAAGCCGCGTCATGCAGGCCGTGGTAGCCGCCTTCGAACTTGATGATCTTGTCGCGTCCCGTAGCGGCACGGGCCAGACGAATCACATGCATGGTGGCTTCCGTGCCGCTGTTGCCGAAGCGGCACATTTCGACGGGAAAGCGCGTGCAGATCTCTTCCGCCAGTTCCCACTCCATGTTGTGCGGCATACCGTAAACGGTGCCCTTGTGCAGGCGCGCTTCCACGGCTTTCACCACCGCTGGATGCGAGTGGCCCGCCATGAGCGCGCCGAAACATAGATTGTGGTCGATGTATTCGTTGCCGTCGAGATCGCGGATCTGGCTGCCCGACGCCTCCGACACGAAGATCGGATACGGCTCATAGGCGCGGTAGTTGCTAGCCACGCCCAGGGGCAGGCGTTTCAGGTTTTTCTTATGTGCTTCAGCGGACTTCGGAGTGCGGCGCTCGTAGGTTTCGAGCTCTTTTTGCAATGCGGGGTACATCGTGATCTCCAGTAAGACTCAGGCCGGATCCGGGATCCACAGCGGTCTTGCTTTTGGCCCGCTGGGGTGGGGGAAAGGCCATTAGATTAGACCCGGGCGGCCGAAACCGCCCGGGTTTTCGGACAAAAGCCTCGGAACTAGAAGTAGAACTTCAAAGCAAATTGTACAAGACGTGGATCGCGCGCCGACAGGACCTGCCCGAACGTCGAGTCTGAGAAGTTGCCGTCGGGGTTGACGAACTGAGTTTTATTGAACAAATTGAAAACATCCGCACGGAACTGGAAGTAACGGGCTTCGGTGATCGAAATTTTCTTCGATAACGTGATGTCCCACTCGTTCTGCCCGGGACCACAACAGATCGAGCGCGGTGTGGTGGCGAACGTGCCCAGGGTGGGATCGTTGAACTGAGTGGGATCGAGATAATAATGACCGGGTGCCTTCGGGTCCAGCAGATGCGGCACAGTTCCCGTCATCTGCGGCGCACCGGTGCCAAAGAAGAAGAAGCTGCCAATCAGCTCGTTATCGTTCTGCGTCTGCAAGCGAATCGGAAAACCGCTCTGGAACTGGGTGATACCGGAGAGTTCCCAGTCATCGAGAATCTTGCCCTTGATCCCCTGATACTTGGGCACCGGAATATCCCAAACATAGTTAATGACGAACCGTTGCGCGGAGTTAAACAACGAGAGCGCGCGGCTCTTCTTGTAGTCAAACGGGTTGAGCGTCTCTTCGAAGCTCGAAGCCCAGTCGAGCGACTTACTAAAGGTATAGGCCGCCTGGAACTGCACGCCATGCGAGAATCGCTTTTCGAGCATGGTCTGCAGCGAGTTGTAAGCCGAACTCGCTATGGTGTCTTCGGCGAAGATGTCGCTGAAAATAGGGCTACCATTCGCCGGGCAGTTCGTACCTGCGGTCGGACCATTCGTAACGCAGTTCGGGGCCGAATAGGGGCGCGTTCCTGCCAGGAAAATCGGGATATTCCCAGTTTGATTAGTAGCCTTAACGACCTGATTGTTGGGCAGTGTGAGGCTCTGTCCCGGGGTCAGCGTGAAGCTATAAGTGTTATCCTCTCCGGTTGGCCCGCAGCCTTGGCCCAGGTTCGCGAGGTCCAGACAGGTTTGGGGATTACCGGGATTGATATCGTGCGACGCCAACAGGCGATGCCCTTGCGATCCCACATAATTGATCTGTAACAGAAGATCCTTGGCAATCTCACGCTGGAGGCTGAAGTTGTACTGCGCCGTGTACTGCGTGCGCAGATGAGGCTGGAAGTCGCCGTACATGAGAATGGGAGCGTAACCCTCCCAACCTGGATCCTGTCCCTTGGGTGTCTTAGGCAGAAAGCCGTTGAATCCGTTCGGGGCCACGTTTCCATACTGTCCCACAAACGGGGTATTGAAGAAGGTGTTGTAGAAACTGGGACTGCTGCCAAAGGGTGGTTCAGCGCCGAACTGCTCCAGCACCAGTTGTTCCATCGGGTTGTAGAAAAGTCCCCACCCCGTCCGAATGCTGGTCTTGCCGTTACTGCCAAACAGTTTGCCCAGGAACCCGCTGGTAAAGTTGGGGCTGTATGAAAGGCCCACACGCGGCGCAAACGCCTTGTAATAAGTTGAGGTCATGCCCGCGGGAACCCCCGGGTCGCCGGGAACCACCAATCCGGTAGGACAATAGGTCAGAGGTGAAGAATTACCCAGGAAATCCGGATTTGAAATGGTGCAGGGATACATCTTGCTGGTCTCGCCGGGACGGAAGGTCTGCACGTGCCCGAGACTGTCGGTCAGCGGAGTGTCCAGTTCCCAACGCAATCCGTAGTTGAAAGTCAAGTTCGACTTGATCTTCCAACTGTCCTGCGCAAACAGGTACAGACCGGTATTGCGGACGCCCTCGCGTTGTGCTGAACCTTGAGCATAAGTGTCCGCAAGCCCCAAGAAGTAGCCGGGATAGTTGTCGGCTGAACCTACGGCGTTGGTACCGGAACTGTTGAATGTAAAGTTGCCGCTGACGGTGTAATACAAAGTTTGGTCAAAGCGGGATCGCCGGGCATCAACTCCAAACTTCATCGTGTGAGTGCCCTTCACCCAGCTGAGATTGTCCGAAAACTGAAACGAATTGCCCACCTGTGGCAATTCGCCTTCCCAGCCATTGCCAATGTTGAAACCGCCATAGACATCCACAAACGGTAATCCCGTGTGCTCCGACGGCAAGCCAGGGTAGATCCCAGCCCCACCCAGACCGCTCGCAGGAGTACCGTTGTTAGCAATCGCGTTATTGATCACCGGCGAGTCGGACACGCCGGTGAAGCATGCGTTCGTCTGATAGCCGGGGACATCAGCCAAGCCTTTACAGAAGCTTGTCACCGCCCCCGTAATCTGCGGGTGCTGGAAGGTCAACTGCCCTTCACGCAAGTAAGTAACGTGGAATTCATTGACCAACGAATTGCTGAGGCTCCAGGTGTGGCTCGGATTCCATTGCTGATAACGCTGCTTTACGATCGTGCCGAATCCCGGCACGTTCGCGCCCGAAGCCTGAAAGTTATAGAACGGCGAGTAAGTCCTTTCGTCGGTGAAGTAGTAGTAAACACTCAGATTCTGATGGTCGTTGATTTTGTGATCCACGCGAACCGTGAACTGGTCCTGATCGTCGGACTCGGTCGGCACCCCTTGGTATATGCCCGACGCAGGTGCCGCGGGCAAATACTGAAGCAGGTTCAGTGATACCGGGTCCATGCACTGCGTGGGGATATAGGCGTTTGGAAAAGCATCATTCCAAGGGATGTACGGATTGTTGTTGTTATTAGGATTTGGCTGCTGGGGTAAAGTCGCGATCGAGTGGCCTAAAGCAGTGTCGCAACCCGGACGCGCGTCGAGGGCTTGAGCCAGGAACGGGTAGGTGCCCGAGGGGAGACCAGTGGCGTCGATTCCACCCGTGAAAGTTGGGTTCGAGCCGCCCGCACTGAAATCTCCTGTTATCTGCTGCGCCGTCGGCAAGTATACCAGCGGACTGGACTGCCCCTGGCGGATGCGGCGTCCTTCATAGGACCCAAAGAAGAACGTCTTGTCCTTCTTGATCGGGCCGCCGAACGTGCCGCCAAACTGATTCTGGTTGAACTGCGGCTTGATCGTATTGAAATAGCCCTGGGCGTTAAGCACCTTGTTGCGGAAATACTCGTAAACATCGCCGTGCATCGCATTGGTTCCGGATTGGGTTACGACATTGACCACGGCCCCCGAGTTCCGCCCATATTCAGCGTCAAACGTATTAGTAATGACGCGGAATTCCGCAATTGCGTCCGGCGAGGGCTGCACCGCCGCCGCGTTCACAAACTGGTCGTTGGCATCGCCGCCGTTGACGCTGAAATTGTTCGACCGTCCACGGCCACCATTCACCGACACGGAGCCCGCCGCGTCGCTGCCGTAAAACGTGCTACCGCTCGAACCCAACTGCGATTGCACACCCGGCTGCAGCTGCAGGAACTGGTAGCTGTCGCGCGCGTTCAAGGGTAGTTCGTTCACCGAGCGATTGTTCACGATCGCGCCCAGTTGGGTCGTGGTGGTATCCACCAGGGGCCCTTCCGTGGTGACTTCGACCAGCTCTTTAGCTTGGCCGATCTGCAGGGTGGAGTTGATGGTCACCACCTGGTTGATCTCTACCGTGATGCCTTTGAGGATGTTGGTTTTGAATCCCGCCATATCAAAGGTGAGCGTGTAGGTGCCGACCGGCATTGCAGGGAAGGCGTAGTCGCCGGTCGCATTGGTCTGCGTCTGGTGGGTAGCGCCCGTGGCTTCGTTGGTGGCGGTGACTTTCACTCCCGACGTTAGAGCGCCACTCTGGTCGCTGACGCGGCCGAGGATGCGTCCGCCGCTGCCCTGGGCGGACAGGAACGTGGAGCAGATCAGGCACAGGCTCAGGATGACGATCCAATAGGATATCCGGGATGGTTTTGATGACAGCATGTAAGGGCCTCCAGTTCTCGAGGGCAATTTTGCCTGGGTCTGAATTCAACTTGCGCGTGACCCAAACCTTGCTATAATCGCGCAAGGTTATTGGTTCCGCGGCCCTCTGTCAAGCGGAAAAGTTCGTTGCCCGTGGGGAGTCCAACAGGCACATTCAGAGATCATGTCGAGCGACGATCAAGTTTATCTCAAAATCGGCGACGTGGCGCGCGCCGTGAGGATCTCTCCCTCGGCGATCCGGGGATGGGAAAACCTGGGGCTGATGCACCCGCACCGCACCCAGAGCCGGTACCGCCTGTACACCAACGACGACGTGCGCCTGCTGAAAAAAGCGCGCTACCTGCGCAAAGTGCGTGGCCTGAACGCGGTCGCCATCGTCCAGATGCTGAAGCGCGAAGGAACGATCAAACATCCTGCCCCCAGCGCCACGGCTGCAATGGGTTCTCGCCTGCGCCGCTTGCGCACTCAGCGCGGCCTCAGCCTCGCCGAAGTCGCCTCGGCAGCGGGAATTTCGATTGGCTTCCTCAGCGCCCTCGAACGCTCGCAGATGACCGCCTCCGTCGGCACATTGCGCCGCCTGGCACGCTACTACCGCACCAACATCCTCGATTTCTTCGATGCCACGGAAACGGAAATGGATACCCGATTGGTGCGTCCACCCAAGCGCAAAGTTCTCGATGCCGGGCCCGGCGTGCGCATGGAGTTGCTCGCCTGGGGCAACAAGGTCATGGAGCCGCACCTGTTCCGCATCGCTCCCGGAGCCGGCAGCGGCGAGTCCTACACCCACGAAGGTGAGGAGTTCCTCTTCGTACTGCGCGGGGAGTTGCAGATCGCTCTCGACGGCGAGGAATACCATCTGCAGCGCGGCGACAGCTTTTATTTTGAGAGCGTCACGCCGCATCACTGGAAAAATCCCAGCCGCAGCGAGACCTGGCTGTTGTGGGTCAACACTCCGCCCACATTCTGAGTTCTGCGCTACTCGTGCAGCACAACGCTCAGCAGCGAACTATGCACCTGCAATCCCCCGTTGTACTTGATGAAGCCGAGCTTTCTGAACTTGTTCATGAAGAAATTCACCCGGGAGCGGGTGGTGCCAACCATTTCCGCCAGGGTCTCCTGACTCACGTTTGGGACCACGGTTTCGGGCGTATCTTCTTTTCCGAAGCGGGACAGTATCAAGAGCGCTCGTGCCAGCCGCTTTTCGCTCGAATTGAACAGTTGATCGACCAGGTCCGCTTGCGTGCGATTGTGGCGTTCCACCACGTAGGCCACAAACATGTCGGACAAATTGTGCTCCTCGTGGAGCGTGCGTAGCATCCGCTTCTTTTCGATCCTCAGGATGGAGCAGTCCGTAAGTGCGGTGGCGGTTGCCAGGCGGACGGGCTGATCCGATGCCAGGCATCCTTCCCCCAGAAAATCGCCATCGCCGAGCAGCGCGATGGTTGCTTCCTTGCCTTGCTTGGAGAGCACGCTGAGCCGCACCCTCCCCGCTTGAATGTAGAACACCGCGCCCGCACGCTCTCCTTGCGAAAAAATGGCCTGTTTCGGTTTATAGCTATGGACAGTCCTGCCCATACCCGCATTCGTTAAGAAGGTTTGCGGATCAAAGACCTTGATTTGCTTCTGGGCACGGCGCTGTGCCGGCAACCGGCGACGCGATACCATACGAAAATCCTGCACCTCAGCGGGAGTAATTCTTCGGATTATTCTGCCACGGCACGCTCGACCCTTCCAGTCAAAATCGCGCAGGTGAAGAAGGTCCGCGGCCCCAGGGCGGGTGGCCCGGCCTATCGCGTTCTACGCGAAGGCCGGGATTCCACCCGTGTCCCTCTTGAGATTTTGTCAATCTCGATCCTGCATTGCTCGCGGAGGCGGCCTTCAATCTCCACCCCCGTTTTTTTCATCACATTTCGCTTGTACCGTCATCACTGACTCCCAACCACAACCCTGCGAAAATTCTCCGAGAGTGCAGCATCGGGAGGTGTGCCCGCCTCCAGAGACGGGGCCCACAAGCCGCCAGCCACTTTCAGCGCTCTTTGACAACCTGAGGCTGCTAAGTCCTTATTCCTGAAGATTATCCATATAAGTCCCTTAATCCCAAGATTTTACCGCTAACCCGATGATTCCAAAGGACCAAAAAAGACAGGGGGAGGGGGGTACCCCAAAGTGTGCCAAACGCAATTACTGAGAATTCAGAACCGAGAACTGAGAACTGATTCGGGAGCAATCCTAATGTCCACTTATCCAATCCCCCGGTGCCAACACATCAAAACCGACGGATTGCAGTGCGGATCTCCCGCCCTGCGCGATCAGCAGTTTTGTTACTTTCACGATCGTTGCCGCCCCTTGATACAGGACGCCAGCGGCTCCGCCCAGTTCCCGCCCGCGCCGTTCTTCCTGCCCGTCCTCGAAAACGCCAACTCGATTCAGCGAGGACTTAGTAAGGTCTGCGACCATTTGTTGCAGCGCCGGCTCGACCCGAAAAAGGCTGGAGTCCTGCTCTACGCCCTGCAACTAGCGTCAACGAATCTGGGCCGCCGCAATAAAACTCAGAAGAAAAGTGCCCTGTCCCCGCCCACCTGCTGACGCTTGTGTGGTGGTTGTGTGGTGGCGGGGCTTTGCCCCGCCGGGACGGGGCGAAGCCCGGTCACCACACCGTCGCTTCGATCAACAACAGCGAACCTCCTGGCCATAGTAAAGTAGTACTAAGCCCCAATCCGCAGTCCCGAGGAGTTCTCAACCTGAATCCAAGTATTCGCAACATCGCCATCATTGCCCACGTGGATCACGGCAAAACCACGCTGGTTGACGCCATGCTCCGGCAGAGCGGCACCTTCCGCGACAACGAGACCGTTGCCGAGCGTGTCATGGACTCGAACGATCTCGAACGCGAGCGCGGCATCACCATTCTTGCCAAGAACACGGCGGTGTTCTATGCGGGCGTGAAAATCAATATCGTGGACACGCCCGGCCACTCCGATTTCGGCGGCGAAGTGGAGCGCGCGCTCAAGATGGTCGACGGCGTCATGCTGCTGGTGGACGCCAGCGAAGGCCCGCTGCCGCAGACTCGTTACGTGCTGAGCAAGGCGCTCGAAGCCAACCTGAAGCCGATTCTCGTCATCAACAAAATCGACCGTCCCGACGCCCGTCCGCAGGAGGTTCTCAACGAGGTTTACGACCTCTTTATTGATCTCGACGCCAAGGAAGAGCAGCTTGATTTCCCTGTCCTCTACACCAATGCCAAGACAGGCACGGCCGCCGTTCATCAGGGCGCGGCCGGCGAAGACCTGCGTCTTCTGTTTGAAGCCATCGTTGACACCATCCCCGCGCCCCAGGGAGACGCTGACGGGCCGCTTCAGATCCTGGTCGCGAATCTCGACTACAGCGACTATCTTGGCCGGGTTGCCATTGCCCGCGTTTTTTCGGGAACCATGAAGACGGGCGAAGATGTTGCGATCGCCAAGCGCGATGGGTCATTTCACAAAACAAGAATTACCAAGCTCTTCAGTTTTTCCGGGCTCAAGCGCACCGACATTACGGAAACATCGCTCGGCGACATCATCGCGGTCGCAGGCGTTGAAGGCATCACCATTGGCGAGACCATTACCGACGCCGAAAATCCCGCGCCGCTGCCGCCTATCGTCATCGACGAGCCGACGATTGCCATGCTGTTCACCATTAACACGTCTCCGTTTTGCGGACGCGAAGGCACCTACGTCACCTCACGCAACCTGCGCGAGCGCCTGGAAAAAGAGCTGCTCACCAACGTCTCGCTGCGCATGGAAGAGACGGGCAGCACCGATTCGTTCAAGGTTCTGGGGCGCGGCGAGTTGCAGCTATCGATTCTGATCGAGATGATGCGCCGCGAAGGTTACGAACTGATGGTCGGCAAGCCCGAGATCGTCACCAAGCGTATCGACGGGAAACTGATGGAGCCGGTCGAACACCTCACTGTCGATATTCCCGAGGAATTTGTCGGCGTGGTCATGGAGCATGTCGGCTCGCGCAAAGGCGAAGTCGTCAACATGCACAATCACGGCTATGGCCGCGTCCGCGTCGAATTCCGCGTGCCCAGCCGCGGGCTGATCGGACTGCGCAGCACGCTCCTCACCGACACGCGCGGCACCATCGTCATGAACGCGCTTTTTGATGGATA
>Ga0074046_10004389_pt1 | contig 11549 bp, 8 predicted proteins | sample BogForMeECP23OM3_FD_94441 | JGI IMG/M metagenome (GOLD analysis project Ga0074046, IMG submission 94441) | Bog forest soil microbial communities from Calvert Island, British Columbia, Canada - Bog Forest MetaG ECP23OM3 | ecosystem: Environmental > Terrestrial > Soil > Wetlands ...
CAGGCCGGAGCTCAAGTCCAAACCGTAATCCCGCCCTCCGTGATCGCACCGCTGAAAAGGACGGTGCAACCATCCCCAGTTATCCCGCCAAAGCCACTAGTCGTCAGTGTCGCAGGCAGTGGCGAAGGCGGCCATTTGCAGCAGTAACCCACCAGCTGCCAACTCTGTTGAAAAACAACTTGACCAAGATGTGAAATGCTCTGCTAGCCTATTCCCATGCCGCGGTCCATTAAAGAGCGGGTTGGAAAGCTGCGCGAGGAAATTGCCGAAATCAGTGAAGCCAATCGCCAATACCTCCAGGGTGGCAAAAAGATGATCGGGGCTTCCGATCAGGAACGGCGACTGCAAAGATTGCAGGAAATCATGGACGAACTGTTATCGCTGACGGACTGGAAAAAGCCCTGATCTGCACGGTTCGAAACTGTACTGTCGGAAATTGATTGAGAATTGTCAGTCCGACGCTTCGACTTGCATGCTTTCCGTAATCGAGAGCTGCGCCGGAGCGCCTTTCGTGGTACGAGTGGCCGTCGCCCGAAAGCTGCCAGAAGTGATTTCGACATCGTAAACGTATGGTGGACGTTCACTCTTGATGGTGAGGTAGTTGCCGGAAATTAGTTCGTCAAGCGATGCGTACTTGCCCTGTGACGCCAGGTACCCGCGCTCGGCATTGGCGATGCCGATCAGATCATTCTTCACGCCGGTGATCGTCGTGACATCTTCAGGATTGCCGCTCCCAGCGCCCGGAGTTATCGCCTTGACCTGCAGAGAGTAGATATACATGCCGATCGCCATGGTGACGACCGTGCCCACAAATCCAAGAACACGCCCCATAATTCGCTCCGCCAATGCCATTGCACCGCGAAACCCGACCCGCGGCAAGTAACCAGAGTGCAGGGGCCAGGGATGCTTTGGAATTGTCGTTTACGGGAACATCCACAGGAGCGTCCGCAGAAATAGCGAACCAGTTTTGTCGAATGGCGACCCCGGAGGGAGTCGAACCCCCAACCCTCAGCTCCGAAGGCTGATGCTCTATCCAGTTGAGCTACGGGGCCGTCGGCCGGAAGTCACATCACAGTGACTGTGACCCGCCGAAGTAGATTCTACACCGCAGGCCGCTCCGATTCATCCCCGATCCATCTCCGGAAATTGGCTGCACGTTGTAACATCAAAACGCATGCCGTTCGTGCCCAATCCGGTTACTCACAGCAGTTCGCGACTACTTGAGTTCGAGACGCTGCGTGACTTGCTCGCCGGCTACGCGTCCTCGCCTTTAGGTCAACGCCGCATCACTGAGCTTGTGCCTTCGCTCGATCATGCCTGGATTCGAATCCAGCAGCAGCTCACCACGGAAATTCGCGAGTATCGCCGCGTCGGCGGACGCTTCGAATTCGCCGGCCTGCCTGAAGTAAAAAAGCTGATCGAGAAATCCCGCATCACGGGAGCCGCGCTCGAAACCACCGAGATCCGCGACATTGTCCTCGTCGCCGACCGCGCAGCCGAGTGGCGAGAAATCGTGGGTCAGCCTCCCGCCGCCATGCGCTCCGACTGGAGCGCCGTCAACGCACTCTCCGCTGGCATTCTGGATTTCACCGGCTTCCTGCGCTCGTTCCGTAACAAGATCCTGCCCGACGGCACGCTTGACGATCGCGCTTCGCCCGAGCTGAGCCGCATTCGCCGCGAAATCGAAAAGCAGAAACGGCAGATTCAGGAATCGCTGCGCGGCTACCTGCGCAAGCTGGCCGAAGGGGGCACCGTGCAGGATGAACTCATCACCATCCGCGGCGAGCGCTTCGTGATCCCGGTAAAGGTCGAGCAGAAACGCCGTGTCCAGGGCGTAGTGCACGGAGCCAGTTCCAGCGGACAAACCGTCTTTGTCGAGCCGCTCGAAACCATCGAGCAGAACAACGAACTGGTCCGCCTGCTCGACGAAGAACAAGCCGAGGTTCATCGCGTACTCCTGGAGATGACGCGCCAAATCGGAGAAAATGCCGACGCGATTCTGGTGGCTGCCGACATCCTGGCCGAACTGGAACTCCAGTTCGCCAAAGCCCGCTTCGGAGAAGACTACAACTGCGTCGCGGTGACTTTGTCCAAGGCTCGGCTCATTCTGCATCGCGCAAGGCATCCTTTACTCGAACGCAATCTGAAACTGAAAAGCACAAAGATCGTCCCCATCACCATTGAGTTAGAAGGCGACCACCGCCAGCTAGTCATCACCGGCCCCAATACCGGCGGCAAAACCGTCTCCCTGAAAACACTTGGGCTGCTGGCGCTGATGGCCCAGTCGGGAATCCCGGTTCCCGCCGATCGCGCCGACATGCCGGTATTCGACGCCATTCTGGCCGATATCGGCGACTACCAATCGATCGAGCAGAATCTCTCGACGTTTTCCGCACATGTCACCAACATCGATTTCATCTCCCGTACGGCGACTGCGAACTCGCTGGTGCTGCTCGACGAACTCGGTTCCGCTACCGATCCCGAAGAGGGCGCTGCGCTGGCGGTGGCGATCGCCGAGCATTTCCGCAAAGTCGGATGCATGATCGTGATCTCCACGCACCACACGTCGCTCAAAATTTATGGCGCGAACACAACGGGAGTGATCAACGCCTCGGTCGGCTTCGACGAAGCGACGCTGCAGCCGACTTATGAACTGAAGATCGGCGTTCCCGGAGCTTCCGCCGGAATCAACATCGCGCAACGGCTCGGACTGAATCCGGCCATCATCGCGTCGGCGCGCTCGCGGCTCGGCTCGCAAACGCAAGACGTCGCGCGCTTCCTCGACCGATTGCATGCCGACCTTCGCGATCTTGAGCAAGAGCGCAGCCGCATGCAAGCCCGAGAGCGGGAACTGGAACGTGAGAAGTCGCATCTCGCGACCGAGGGCCGCAAAGAGCAGCAGGCCAAAATTCGCGAGATGGAGAAAAAGCTGGAAGCTCTGTTCCGCGATTTCGAGTATCACGCGCGCGAAGCCGTAACTGCCGTGCAGGATCGCGCCGCCGCGCAGAAATTATCCAAAGACGCCGAACGCCGCATCGCCAAAATGCGCCGCGAATTTCGCGAGCAGTTCGATGCGACGGTGGTCGCGCACGCGACCGGCGCCGATCGCGGCGACCCAAACGCCCAGCCCAGCCTGGTGAAGCACGTCTCCGAGGGCGACACGGTCAAGCTCAAATCGATGGGCCGCGCCGCCATCGTCAAAAAGAAAATTGGCGACCATCATTTCGATGTCGAGATCGGCTCGATGAAAATGCGCATTGCCCGCGACGATATTGCCGAAGTTCTGAGAAACGCGCAGACAAACGCCCGTCCTTCCGACTCGCCGGTCGAGGCCGCTCGCGCCCGCGGCATCAGCGTCTCACTGCAAAACGAATCTGGCGGCCTCAACATGTCCTCCGAAATCAATGTCATCGGGCGCACCGTCGACGAGGCTACCAGCGAAGTCGAAAAATTTGTCGACCGCGCGTTTCTGGCTGGCATGCCGCGGGTGCGCATCGTCCACGGGAGCGGAATGGGAATTCTCCGCAAAGCCCTGCGGCAGTACCTGCAGAAGCATCCGCATGTGGAGTCGGTTACGGAACCGCCTCTCAACGAGGGCGGCGGCGGGGCTACCGTGGTCGAGTTGCGGGTGTAATCCCATCCTAACGTCGAAAAGCACGACGTTAGGATGGGGCACCCGGCCCTACTGAACTATTTGCTTTTTGTTCGCCTTATGACATACTGCATTACAGGTGTCGGCAGAATTCCCGTCGAGGCTCACTTTGCCTTAGCTGCTGAGACGGGGCAAGCCCCGTCTCTACGGCGGGAGTATGCCGCCCGAAGAAATTTTATTTCGTCCCAGATTTCCTGTGGTGCTCCTCATACGTCCACAGGCAGAAAAAGGTTACGATGCAACGCACTCACCTCAACATCGTGGCTACTCTCGAAACTAGCGTCGGACGTTTGCCGGCTAACATTGAAGCCGAGCGCTCCATTCTGGGCGCGGTGCTGCTTGATAATCACGCCTTCAACGATGCGGCTGAGCACCTTCGGCCGGAGGATTTTTCCATTGACTCGCACCGGCGGATTTATTCGCGCATGATGGATCTGGCCGAATCTTCCCGGCCGATTGACATCATTACGCTGGTCGAAGAGCTGGAGCAGAAGAAGGACCTGCAGGCGGTCGGGGATGTTGGCTACATCTCTGGACTGCTGGACGGCGTGCCGGACCGGCCGTCGATTGAACATTACGTTCGAATCGTCCGCGACAAGGCTATTTTGCGCGGGCTGATCAGCGTGGCCAACACCGCTATCGCCAAGGCCAGCGAGCAAGCTGAGCCGGCCGACGAAATCCTTAACGACGCCGAAGCCGCCGTCTTCCAGCTTTCGGAGAAGCGCATTGGCAAGGGTTTTCAGGGGATCAAGGAGATCGTCCGCAACTCTTTTGGATCGGTGGATGCTCTGCTGCAACGCGGTCAGCGGATCACCGGGCTGGCCACGCATTACACCGATCTCGACGAGTTGACTAGCGGACTGCAGAAATCGGACCTGGTTATTCTTGCGGCTCGTCCTTCGATGGGCAAAACTTCGTTGGCCATGAACATCGCGGAGAATGCCGCCATCGACGACGGCAAAGTGGTTGGCATCTTTTCGCTCGAAATGTCTAGCGAGGCTTTGCTGCAACGGCTGCTCTGTTCTCGCGCCATTGTCGACGCGCATAAGATGCGGACGGGCTCGCTCTGGGGCGACGACATGAAAAAAATCGTTCGCGCCATGGAGGAACTTTCGAACGCGCTGCTGTTTATCGACGATACACCGGGCATTTCCCTTAGCGAGATGCGCGCCAAGGCTCGCCGCCTCAAGCAGTCGCAAGGACGCCTTGATCTGCTGGTGGTCGACTACCTGCAACTCATGTCCGGCGGCAGCAAGCGTTTCGAGAATCGCACCCAGGAAGTGTCTTCCATCTCGCGCGGACTGAAGGCGATTGCCAAAGAACTGGGCGTTCCGGTGATGGCTTTGTCGCAGCTTAGCCGCGCTCCTGAGAGCCGGGGTGGCGACCACCGGCCGCAGCTCTCCGATCTGCGCGAATCGGGGTCGATCGAGCAGGACGCCGACCTGGTCATGTTCATCTTCCGCGAAGAGCTCTACAAGCAGGACGACCCGGAGCTGAAAGGCCGGGCTGAAATCATCATTGCCAAGCAGCGCAATGGCCCCATTGGCAAATTCAATCTTGCGTTCCTGCACAATTCCACGCGCTTTGCCAACCTGCTTGAAGGCAACAATGAACCCGGCGGGTAGCCAGGTAAGCACTTAGGAACAATCCGACCCGGAGACACCTCTGCCCTGTGGAAAAGTTTGTGGATGCGAAGGCCCTAGCCCCAAATCCAGCCCCACCGACCGTCCGGTAGAGATATTTCGGCGCTGGGCTGGCATTCCTAAGCTTATGTTTCTAAGTTGGTTAACTCTCACCTACAGGTCAATCGGCGGAAACTCTTCCAAATCAGCACTTTTGTCACTAAATGTGAGATTTGCACATATATCCAAAGGGGATGGACCGCATCTCCAGCGCCTGCGGCCCGCGTAAACTGCCGCGCACGGCGTCCCCAAGCGAAGATAAGGTGCGAATAAAGATGCGACAAGGGGCGCGGAAACACTCAGCCCTTTCGTCACAGCCAACCGTGATGAGCCTCACGGCATTGCTTCGCGCCGAGTCATAGGCTTCCAATCGGAGGAGGGACTGGAGGTCCTCCTCATCGTTATCGTTTGAGTCAGATAGTCTGAGTCAGCGTGGCTCCGGAGAGCGCTGGCGTTTCCTCACTTCCAGCCCCGCCGCACACGCGACTTCGTAATAGTGTGATTGCATGATTCAGCGCGCAAGTTTTATGCCTTCTAACCTTTTCGCCTGGAGAAACTCCTATGCTGCACCTCGACACTGGTAATACCGGTTTCATGATTCTATGCACCAGCCTGGTCATGCTGATGACGCCCGGGCTCGCCTTTTTTTATGGCGGCCTGGTCGGGCGCAAGAACGTGCTCGCCATCATGATTCAAAGTTTTGTTTCCATGGGCTGGACGACGGTGATCTGGTATTTATACGGCTATTCGCTGTGTTTCAGCGGCGATTGGCACGGGGTCATCGGCAACTTCCACAACGCATTTCTGCGCGGCGTCGATCTCACCACCGCGTCCCCGAATAACACGATTCCGATGTTTGTGTTCATTGCCTATCAGATGATGTTCGCCATCATCACTCCCGCGCTCATCTCGGGCGCGTTCACCAACCGCGTCACCTTCAAGGCCTACATGCTCTTCCTGACTGGTTGGCTTACGTTTGTTTATTTCCCGTTTGTGCATATGGTCTGGGGCGGAGGCTTTCTGCAGAAGTGGGGAGTGTTGGACTTCGCCGGCGGCATCGTGGTGCACAACATCGCGGGCGTCGCCGCTTTGGCTTCCGTGCTTTATGTGGGGAGGCGCCACACGGCAGATCGCGGCCCGCACAGTATCCCACTGGTTGCCCTGGGAACCGGCCTGCTGTGGTTCGGATGGTACGGGTTTAACGCCGGCAGTGAAATGCGCGTCGATTCGGTAACCGCGACCGCGTTTCTCAACACCGATCTGGCGGCCTCGTTCGCGGCCATCGCCTGGTTACTTGTGGCCTGGATCAACGAAAAAAAGCCCAAACTCCTCGGCTTGCTTACGGGAGCGGTTGCCGGGTTGGCGACTGTCACTCCGGCGGCTGGATATGTTTCTCCGACGACCGCGGTCATCATTGGATTAGTGGCTGGCGTAGTTTGCTACTACGCAGTTGAGATGAAAAACAAAATGCAATGGGACGACGCGCTCGATGTTTGGGGAGTCCACGGGGTCGGTGGCTTCCTCGGCATTGTGATGCTGGGAATTTTCGCCAACAAGGGATTTAATCCCAACGGCGCGAACGGGCTGCTCTACGGCGATCCAACATTCCTGCTGAAAGAAGTCGTGGCCGTGACTTTCGCTTCGGTATGGGCTTTCGTATTTACCTACGCGATGTTGCGAATCATCGACGCGTTCACGCCGGTGAAAGTCGACGAGATCAGCGAGGCAATCGGCCTTGATGAATCCATCCACGGCGAACATGCTTATGAGGAAACTCCCGAGCACGACCTGATTCATGCCGGGATACACTAGGGAACTCTGATTAGGGAGCATTGAAAGGGCATGGCTTCAGCTGAGGCCATGCCCTTGTTTCTTCTGCCTGTTGAGACGTGGCAAGCCGCGTCTCTACGGAATTCGGAAGTGCCTAGCTGCTGCCCTCGCCCACCTTCAACACCGCCAGGAACGCTTCCTGCGGAATATCCACGCGGCCGATGCGCTTCATCCGCTTCTTGCCTTCTTTTTGCTTTTCGAGCAGCTTGCGTTTGCGGGAAATGTCTCCGCCGTAGCACTTCGCGATCACGTTCTTGCGGATTGCGGGCACGGTTTCGCGCGCAATGATCTTGGCTCCGATCGCCGCCTGAATCGCCACTTCAAACATCTGCCGCGGGATCAGTTCTTTCATTTTCGCCGCCAGCATCCGCCCGCGGTCGTAGGCAAAGTCGCGATGGATGATGGTCGACAGCGCATCGACCGGCTCGCCCGCCACCATGATGTCGAGCTTCGCCATCGGCGAAACCCAGTTGCCCGAGAGATGATAGTCGAGCGACGCGTACCCACGAGACACAGACTTCAGCCTATCGTAAAAATCGAGCACGATTTCATTCAGCGGCAGTTCGTACTGCAGCATGACGCGCGATGAGCTGACATATTCAAAACTCTTCTGCTTGCCGCGCTTTTCTTCGACCAGCTTGAGAATGCCGCCGACATATTCTTCGTTGGTCAAAATCACCGCCAGAATCACCGGCTCCTCCACCTTGGCGATCTCGCTGACGTCGGGCCAACGCGATGGATTATCCACCTCGATCACTTCGCCGTCTGTCTTCGTGATCTGGTAGCGCACACCAGGAGCCGTCGTGATCAGGTCGAGATTGTATTCACGCTCGAGGCGTTCCTGGATGATCTCCATGTGCAGGAGGCCCAGAAAGCCGCAGCGGAAGCCGAATCCGAGGGCCACCGAACTTTCCGGCTCGAAGAAGAATGACGAATCGTTGAGCTTTAATTTTTCCAGGGCCTCGCGCAGTTGTGTGTGTTCGTGCGCGTCCACCGTATACAGTCCGGCGAAAACCATGGGCTTGATTTCTTCAAATCCCGGCAATGCCTGCAGTGATGGCCGATCATCGTCGGTAATGGTGTCGCCGATCTTTGTATCCGCAACATTCTTGATACCGGCGATCACAAACCCGACTTCGCCCGCCACCAACTCTTCGACTTCCACCGGTTTCGGCGTGAGCACGCCCAGAGTTTCCACCTGAAAAACGTGGCCGTTCGACCACAGCCGGATGTTCTGCCCCTTGCGCAACCGTCCCTCGAAGACGCGCGCCAGCACCACAACGCCACGATACGGATCGAACCACGAATCAAAGAGCAAAGCCTGAAGATGCCGCTCCGGCGCGCCTTTCGGCGGCGGAACGCGCTTCACAATCGCCTCCAAAACATCGGGCACACCCTGCCCCGTCTTGGCGCTGATCAGCAAAGCATCGGAGGCATCGAGGCCGACCGCGCTCTCGATCATCTCCCTGGTGCGCGCAACGTCGGCGCTCTGCAAGTCGATCTTGTTGATCACGGGAATAATTTCGAGGCCATGATTGATCGCGAGATAAGAGTTCGCGAGCGTTTGCGCTTCGACGCCTTGCGATGCGTCCACCACCAGCAGCGCGCCTTCGCAGGCGGCCAGCGAGCGCGAGACTTCGTAGGAGAAATCGACATGCCCGGGAGTATCGATCAAATTGAGTTGATAAATCTGTCCATCCTGCGCGGGATAGAGCATGCGGACGGCATGAGCTTTGATGGTGATGCCGCGCTCCCGCTCCAGATCCATCGAGTCGAGCACCTGCTCCTGCATTTCGCGCATGGCGAGCGACCCGGTAAGCTCCAGCAGGCGGTCGGCCAGCGTGGATTTCCCGTGATCAATATGCGCTATGATCGCAAAATTGCGGATGCGTGAGGCTTCCATGTGATGGGTCGATTCTAGCAGGCGGCGGGCGATGTGAGTTTAACAAGGATTGAACAAGGATCGATTCCTTGCTATACTCTTACTTATGGCCAAAGTTACGAGTAAGCTCCAGCTTACGCTTCCGAAGGCGATTGCCGACCAATACGAGATTCGCCCCGGAGATGAGTTGGACTGGTTACCGGCCGGGGAGACGATACGGGTGGCAAAACGTTCGCGGTCCGCATCCCGCAAGGTGGACGCTGCCACGCTCCAGCAACGGCTCCGACTTTTTGAGCAGGCGACGGCCCGCCAGGAAAAGCGGAATGCTGCATTCCGCAAGAAGCACCCGCTCGGAGCCCAACCCTCAAACCGCGGTTGGACGAGAGAGGACCTTTACGATCGTGGCCTTTCTCGTTGATACAAATGTGCTCGTCTACCGTTTCGATGCCCGTTATCCGGAGAAGCAGCGAATTGCGCGTGATGTTCTGCATCGAGGACTCAGAGATGACTCCGCCCGAATTCCCCACCAAGCGGTGGTCGAGTTTGTATCTGCAGTAACACGCACAAGAGTTGGCTCGGATCCCCTCCTATCCTTGGACGAGGCGCGCCACGAAGTGGAAGAACTCATGGCGCAGTTCCCCATCCTTTATCCGAACGCCGCGGTTGTTCATTCAGCGCTCTTAGGCGCGGCGGCATATCGGATTTCGTGGTTCGATGCGCACCTCTGGGCCTACGCGGAGCACTACGGACTGGAAGAGATTGTCTCCGAGGATTTCGAGCATGGGCGGCTGTATGGTAGCGTGCGGATTCGGAATCCATTTCGGCGCGGGTGAAGCTTTGCGCGCACATAAAAGGGCGCGATCGCTCCCCGTGCTACAATCCCCGAATTGCAGCGGAGGGGGCCAAAGTTCGGGCTGCAAATCCATCACGGAGGTAAGGTATGAGATTTGCCGTGATCCTATTAGGGCTTTGTCTCGTGACGAGCGTCGCCCAAACACAAACAGCGCCAGCGCCTAAGAACTGCGGACAATTCGCAATCAATCAGAACGACTCGCAGCCGCCGGAAAGTAAGTCGGCTCCGGCCACATGCAAGACAAGAACCCAGAATGGAAAGCCCGTGCCAGACCCCAACTGCACGCCGGGCGCAATCAATCCAAGCATCACGGAGTCAATGCTTAAGAATCCGGCATTCCGCACTGGGTGTATTAGAAACCAAGCGACGACAGAAGAGAAAAAGCGCGCGACTTATGGCTGGTACAAAATCCCGCCTCCTGCGAGTAACACCGGCGAGACTCAGACCTGTGAGTTGGATCATCTGATCCCCTTGTACCTGGGAGGCGCCGACACTCTGGTCAATATCTGGCCACAGTGTGGCCCTGATAGTGTCGCTTTGGACGACCGCTTCTTCAAAGAAAAGGACAAGGTGGAGTATTACCTCGGACAGCAGGTGCGCCAAGGCAATATGGGCCTCGCAGAAGCGCAGCATGGAATCGCTACCGACTGGACACAGTACTTGAGCAAGGCGGAGGCATTCTGTAGTTCAGGGAAATGTGACTTCACAGGCGATTAACGCGCCTTTGTTTGCGGTGAGATGCTGGCTTTTGCGGAGCTTCGCTCCGCGGGGCGGACGAACGCGTCCGCCCCTACGTGAGCGATGCTAGTCTCTTACCCCGTCCATGAACGCTCGCAGCTTTCTGGAGCGCGATGGATGGCGCAGCTTTCTTAGCGCTTTCGCTTCGATTTGACGAATGCGTTCTCGGGTTACCGCGAACGACTGGCCTACTTCTTCGAGCGTGTGCTCGCTGCCGTCTTCGAGGCCGAAGCGCATCTTGATGACCTTCTCCTCGCGCGGGGTCAGCGTGCGCAACACCTGCGAAGTCTGGTCTTTTAGATTTACGTTGATCACCGCTTCCGCCGGAGAAACCACCGCGCGGTCTTCGATGAAGTCGCCCAGATGCGAATCTTCCTCTTCGCCTATTGGCGTTTCGAGGGAGATCGGCTCCTGCGCAATCTTCAGGACTTTGCGGACCTTCGCTACCGGAATGTCCATGCGCTTGGCAATTTCTTCCGACGTCGGCTCGCGTCCCAGTTCCTGCACCAGCTGCCTTGACGTGCGGATCAGCTTGTTGATGGTTTCGATCATGTGCACCGGAATGCGAATGGTACGCGCCTGATCGGCGATGGCGCGCGTAATTGCCTGCCGGATCCACCACGTGGCATAAGTCGAAAATTTATAGCCGCGGCGGTATTCGAACTTATCGACGGCTTTCATCAGGCCGATGTTGCCTTCCTGAATCAGGTCGAGGAACTGCAATCCGCGATTCGTGTACTTTTTCGCAATCGAGACCACCAGGCGCAAGTTCGCTTCGATCAGCTCGCGCTTGGCGTGCTCGGCGTCCATATCGCCCTGGATGATCTCGCGCTGTGTGCGCTTGAGTTCCTGGAACAACAGGCCCGCTTCCACTTCGAGCTTTTCGAGTTCTCCACGGACCGCGCGCGACTG
>Ga0074046_10004390_pt1 | contig 11547 bp, 13 predicted proteins | sample BogForMeECP23OM3_FD_94441 | JGI IMG/M metagenome (GOLD analysis project Ga0074046, IMG submission 94441) | Bog forest soil microbial communities from Calvert Island, British Columbia, Canada - Bog Forest MetaG ECP23OM3 | ecosystem: Environmental > Terrestrial > Soil > Wetlands ...
AAAGCCTCGAGACGTGCAGCGCCGGACGCGCGGGAGCGCATCCCTACCGGCGCCGGCGGAGCGACTCACTCCTATCTTTCGAATAGCAAAATAAAAAGTCTAAGCAGCCGAACATGCAGCGCCGGAAGCGCGAGCGAATCCCTACCTACGCCGCTGGCCCCCTGCTCAAGCAAGGAAGCCCACCAACCGGCGGCGACGACGGAGGGCGCCCGATCCAGCGAACGCTAGCGTTAGCGCTCCAAGACCAAACATGGCGAACGAATCAGGCTCCGGAACGGCGACAAGAGAGTTCACGGCGCTGATGCTGACGCCATGGAGCGTACCGAGAGAGTGGTAGAGTTGGGTCGTCAGACTATAGGTGAACAGGTCATTGTTCCCGTCTGACACATACAAAGCGCCCGATTGACCCATAGCCAAAGAAAGGAACGCGGTTTGGGTAACTCCCTGGAGCCGTCCACCTTGGGTAATCGATCCTCCTGCGCCAATCTGGTCAACACCGCCGGGACTTGGGCTATATTGCATTCCGAGCAAGGCGCTCGACGTTTTCGCGATTCCGGCGATCATAGTATTGCTCGCAAAATTGAAGAGGAAACTGGAGGAATGCGTTGTCGTGTTATACTGGTACAAGCTGCTGCTAGTCGAAACATCAAGGAGAGTTGGGCTAACAAATGCGAGGCCGACAATGTTTGACACACCGATCCCGGACGATTGCAGCGTGGCGTCATATCCGACGGTGTGGTTAACATCCATGACGGTATGCGAGAGGTCGAGCGTGTAGAGTGCTCCGCTCTGACTCAACCCAAAGATACTGGTCCCGTTTGAAGTTATCCTCAAGGAGGTTCCAAGCGCGTTATTGGTTTGCGTGCTGATCAATTCGTGATTGCTCAGGACGCTTGCATTTGAGGCATCGATCAACGCGATACTTGAGCCGTTAGTAGATCCATAAAAAATATCATCGGCATTGGCGTTTAATCCAAGGGCCGACAGAGTCATTAAGACTATTCCTGCACACGTCAGAGTTTTCTTCATACGCTCACGTTCGCTCGGTCTGGGCGGTTGTCCGTCTATCCGTGGAATTCTGCCCACCCGACAGCATTTCCCCAGTAAGTTTTATGCACCCTCAAATCCTATTTTTTCCTTCTACTGTAAAGAGGAGTATTGTTACAAATCGCCCATATATTGGATGGACGAGCCTCTTAAAAAGTTGCGGGCAATAGAAAGAGGAACACGCCAAAGAAATGAGGATGGCGCTCCTTTTTAAGTGACCTGCTATCCAGTGCACCACCTCGCATATAATCGTGCTGCCGTTGCGCACAACATGAGCGATTGGCAATGCAAGCCGAATCGGACTGGACGCGCGTTGCGCTTCGGGCGCCGCACCTCCGATGGTCGGGGGATACGGTGCGGTACTTAGCAAAGTGTAAGTACCTTTCAGATAGTGATTAGGTGCCTAGAATACTGTTCACTTAAGGATTTAAACGGTGGCGGTCAGGGACGACGAGGGCACGAACTCGAGTTCTTGATTTCTTGTCTTAGCGCCTTAACGACTACCGGCACTTTGTCACCAGGCGCCGCCTTCGGATCGCCGGTGCAGGTCACTTTCGGAATTCCGACCTAATCTGTGTAACCGTTAGGATTGGCTTTGTGCCACCGCCATGCGCTTTCGATGATTTCGTGCACGCGCGGGAATTGCGACACCCAGCCGAGTTCCTTGCGAATCTTATCGCTGGCCGCAACAAGCACGGCGGGATCGCCGGCACGGCGCGGCCCGATGTCTGCGCGGATTGCTCTACCCGTTATCTCGCGTGCAGTATCGATAACCTCCTTGACCGTAAAGCCTTCACCATTGCCTAGATTGTAAAAGCTGCTGCCACGGTCGAGAGCGCGCAGCGCCAGAATATGCGCCTGCGCGAGATCAATGACATGGATATAATCGCGCACGCAAGTCCCGTCACGTGTCGGGTAGTCTTCTCCGAAAACGGTGACCTTCTCGCGCTTGCCGAGCGCGACTTGGAGAACTAGCGGGATCAAGTGGAGCTCCGGGTCGTGATCTTCACCCCTTGTGGGCGTTGCGCCGGCGGCATTAAAGTAGCGAAGGCATGCGAAGCGAAGGCCATAAATTCGGTCGAGCCAGTGCAGAATGCGCTCGAGGATGAATTTCGATTCACCGTATGGGCTGCCTGGGACGATAGGCTCGGACTCGTCGATCGGCATCCGCTCGGGCTGGGCAAACAGATTCGCCGTGGAGGATAGGATGATCCGTTTAACTCCGTGCTCGACCATACTCTCGAGCAGATTCAGACCGTTCCTGACATTGTCGCCGAGATATAGAAACGGTTTCTCCATCGACTCGCCAACCAGCGATTTTGCGGCGAAGTGCATCACCGCATCGGGACGATGATCGCCGAGAGCACCATCGATCTCTGCCCGATTTGAGAGATCGCCTTTCACAAAAACGGCTGCGGGATGCACCGCCGCACGATGGCCCAGGGAGAGATTGTCGAAGACGATAACGGACTCACCTGCAGCGATCAATAGTTCGACGGCCGCGCTGCCGATGTAGCCGGCTCCGCCGGTGACCAGGATTTTCATGAATTCCTTTCTTTGAAGTGAATTTCCGACTGGTTGCGAAGCGTTTGTGCAGCCTGTTCGGCTGTTAGATCACGTTGAGCTTCGGCGAGCATCTCGTAACCAACCATGAATTTTTTCACGGTCGCCGATCGAAGCAGCGGCGGATAGAAATGCCCGTGTAATTGCCAGTGCAAGAAATCACCGACGCCGCTCGGCGCCGCGTGCCAACCCATTGAGTAAGGAAAAGATACTTCAAAGAGGTTGTCGTATCGGGTCAGAAGACGCTTGAGAATTTCTGCCAGGCTCGTTCGTTCAGAGTGGTCCAAGTCAGGCAGTCGCGACACCTGTCTCCGAGGGAGAAGCAACGTCTCATACGGCCATGTGGCCCAGTAGGGCAACAGGACGACCCAATGTTCGTTCTGAATCACGATGCGTTCATTTTGTTCCTCTTCGTGCTTCAGATAATCAATGAGCAGAAGCGATCCACGCTCGCGCCAGTGCGCAAGCTGCTGGCGATCTTCTTTGGCCGGTTCGTTGGGAATAAAGTCGCTCGCCCAGACCTGGCCGTGCGGGTGCGGATTTGAGCATCCCATTATATCGCCCTTATTTTCAAAAATCTGGATCCAACGGTACTCCCGGCCTAGTTCTTCGGTTTGCTCAGCCCACACGTCCACGACACCCCGAATGGCCTCCACCGGCATTTCCGGTAACGTCAGATCGTGGCGGGGAGAAAAGCAGATTACCCGGCAGGTTCCGGAGACAGGTTGGCTGCGTAAAAGGTCGCCACCGGTTCCCGAACGCTCTCCATCCGGCAGGATGGCAGCAAAATCGTTGGTGAAAACGTAGGTGGCATTATATTCGGGGTTTTTCGCGCCGCCAGCGCGTTCGTTGCCCGGGCAAAGGTAGCACTTCGGGTCGTACGCGGGACGCGCGCCGCGTGCCGCGCTTTCTTGTTTGCCCTGCCAGGGGCGCTCGGTACGATGGGGAGAAACGAGGATCCAATCGCCTGTCAGGGCATTGTATCGACGATGGGGATGCTGATTCTGGTCCATGATTGCGGGCCCTTCCGGTCTAACTGTCGTGTCCTACTAATCGGGCACCTTGCGACGCTTTTGTGATGATCGCTTTGCAAGTCGCTCCTGTTTTTTTTCGATATGCTTCCGAGACCTCGCTCAAGATATCCTGCGCTTTGTCCCTTTCGACCAGCCAGATTGTCGAACCGCCAAAACCACCGCCGGTCAGGCGGGCTCCAAGAACACCCTCAATCGTAGCAGCGATTTCTACCAGGGCATCCAAAAACGCAGTGCTATTTTCGAAATTGCGCCTCGAACTTTCGTGCGATTGAAACATGAGTTTGCCGAATTCCTCCATCTGACCACTCGCCAGCGCCGCCACACCGGCCAGCACGCGCTCGTCCTCGCCCGTGATGTGCAAGGCTCGGGCACGAATCAGCGGATCCAACGATGCAGAGGATACCGTTGCCGATGTGACGTCCCGCAGGGCCCTCACACCGAGTGCTGCAGCGGCGGCCTGACATTGACTTCGGCGCTCGTTGTATTCCCCCCCGATCAATTGATGTGGAACACCAGAATCCACCAGAAGCAGCGCAACACCAGGCGACAGCGGCACCGTTCGAGCGGTGATCGCGCGAAAGTCCAGAAGGATCACTTCGCCCTCTTTGCCAAACACCGAGGAGGCTTGGTCTAAGAGACCACAGCGTACGCCGACGAATTGGTTCTCGGCCTTCTGACATAGTTGAGCAAGAGGCATCGGTTCAATGCTCAAGCCGAAAAGCGCCAGCGCGGCCACAGCCGTCGCTACCTCAAAGGCTGCGGAACTGGAGAGACCGGATCCGAGCGGCAGGTTGCTGCTTACCCGGAGCCGCAGGCCGCCGATTTCGAATCCAGCTTCGCGCAAAATTTTTATTACTCCGATTGGATAATTAGCCCATGATTCCTCTTTGAGCCGTTCCAGATTCTTCAGCGAGACACTGACCTCCCGCCCGTTGGTCTCCGAACTGACCTCGATCACCTCAGCATTGAGCTTTTCGGCGCAGACGGTAACTCCAAGATCGATGGCGGCCGCTAACACCAGGCCTTCGTTGTAATCTGTATGATTCCCCAACAACTCAACGCGGCCTGGAGCAAAAGCAACGACACTCTTTTCCATCTCAATTTACCTTTATGTTTCAGCGCCTTAGTATGTTGCCGTCAGCGCACACACGCCGCGAAGCTTTTAATACTGAGGTAGAACCATTCGTCCAATGTTTTACTAACTATATCTTCGAAATTCGCTCGCTTGAAGTCGAATTCCAAATATTAGTTTTCGACAAGGTTGCTGGCGGACTTCATCGACTACCGGACAGCACTTTTGTGCTACTGGGGCAACATATTGCTGCTCGGAGCCGTCCTCTATTGGAGTTGGCGGTATGCGAGCAGAACAGGTTTGGTAAAGGACGACACACCTGCCGAGGTGCGAAAAGCAGTCGAGCGTCGCATCCTGGGGGCCCAGGCGCTTTATGCGCTGGGAGCCTCACTGTGCGTGGCTAACACCTACGCGAGCATCGCGTTCATCGTTCTCGTGCAGCTCAACTTCGCCGTCGCGCCCCGGATTCCCTGGCTGTCCCGCATTTGATGCGCTCTCGGTGCGGAGCATCAACTTCTTCGCCTTATTTGAAACTTCGGGCGACGGTCAAATGAAATGGGAGAACAAGCTATACGACACCGGCTCCGAAACCGCTCAGTTCTCACGCACTAAAGTAAGGTCTTTAGAAAACGCAGCCCTTCGGTGGCAAGTTGTTCAGGCGAATCCGCTAACTTGCGCCAGATACAACACAGTTTGGCGATGCGTTCCATGCTCGGATCAAAAGACTCTATCGTAACGCAACCCTGATAGTTCACATCGGCCAGGGCAGCGAAAAAGGCCGGCCAAGGAACTTGACCGCGACCTGGAATCCCCCGCTGGTTTTCGCATGCGTGCACGTAACCGAGCAGATTGCCTGTTTCCCGTATTGCCCCAGCAAAATCGTCCTCCTCGCGAATCAGGTGGAAACTGTCCAAATGCACTTTCACATTTGGTAGCCCGACCTCGCCGATGAAGCGGACAGCGTCAGCCGCGATATTGATAAAATGCGATTCAAACCGGTTAATGACCTCAATGGCTAGAGTTAAGTCCGGTGCCTCCCGCAGAGAGTATTCTGCGATCTTACGAAAATTTTCGACGCCCCATTTCCATTCCTCTTCCGAACGCATCCGGCCGGTCAGATAACCCCAAGCACAGTAGTTTACCCCGCCGAAGACATGAGCTCCGGCCTCGTTACTTAGATCCACCAGCCGCTTGGCCAACTCCACGCCTACAGCCCGAATAGCCGGATCGGGTGAAATCGTATTGGCGTACTCGGGCATTCCGATCTCCGTAATAATCTCCAAACCGAGTTCGGTGGCACGCTGCCGAACCCGCTTTGCCGGGAACTTCTCGACGTCGAACGGAACGATATCCAATGCGTCAAAGCCCATTTCTTTGGCTTTATCGAGTAACGGAAGTTCACGTTCGGTGAACGTTTCGCTGAACAGGAGGGAATGAATGCCGAATTTCATAAGTTGATTCTCAGTCGGGTTTATCTAGCCCGCAATAAGCATGTGGTGCATTCTCCTTCTGAAGTATGCGGATAGTCCGACACTTCCTTCGTCCTATCTCAGACAGATAATGGATTATCTAAGTCAGTCCGAGGACGGCGTGGTCATCGGACCTACGGTTGACGGCGGCTATTATGCTATCGGGCTGAAAGCGCCTTGTCGACGCTTGTTCGAAGATATTGATTGGAGCACGGATCGGGTTTTCGAACAGACGAGGGCTCGGGTCACCGAATTGGCGATGCCGGAGATGATACTTCCGGTCTGGTACGACGTGGATGATCGATTTGGTTTGGAGCGACTGCTCGAGGATCTCAACCAGGAAGCCGGCCTTGGACAACGGCTTTGTGGGTACCAGCCCGTGCGCACACAGCGTCTGTTGAATTCAATCCTCGCCGCTGAGGGGCCAGCTCGTATCTGGCCGACCGGGGTTAGCAAGCACCGATACCGGGTTCTTCCAGCTGACTGAAACTTTATCAATATGCGGTGCACGAGCGCTTCCAGATCCCCTCGCCTAGTGTACCGTCTCGACAGGCGCTCTCGCTCGTCATTTGCGGGCTCGATCCCGGATCGTGATCTTGATCGTATCTCCCCGCTTAACCCAAGGCACTTCGGAGGTCTCTATCATCAGGCAACTGTCACCGGTCTCATTTAGGTCGTCTATTTCATCGTAGTCAATGAGCACTTCCTTACCGGCTAGTCTGCTTTCCTCCAGAACAAAGTCCACAACAATTCCCCATTTGTTTTTGTCGAGCAAAACAACTTCTTTTATAGATGCCTTGAATATTTCCATCGCATCGTAGATTTCCGCTAGCAATCGGAAGTGCATTGCGAATGTCCTGCAAGACATTCGCGTCAGCAATCATTCCACAGTTGACATTGACTCACCGGAATGACGCGCTGCTTACTTAAACATTACAAAATGCACATGAAACTACGGTGTTTGTAACAGATAGTTAACTCAAACGAACCGGACACAGATACAGTCAAGCGCGACTCCGGTGAGCCCGGTCGTCCACGTCTCGCCGCGTGCCACCGGAAGTGCACGCGTCAGCGTACCCGTCGTGACGATCTCGCCGGCTGCGAGCGGCGGATTAACCTGATCGCGGGCGAGAAGACCAATGAGATGATGCAATGCGGATACAGGCCCACCCAACACATTCGTAGCGCACCCGTGGTCGACGACCGTGCCGTCGCGCTTCAGATCGATTTCGAAGGTCGAAAGCGTCCGGCTCCAATTCTCGGCATCCGCGGCGATCGGGTAACGAGGCCCGATAAGCAGGGCACCGTGCAGGCCGAACGCTGCGACCGTGTCGGGCGCGGTAAACCGCCATCCAGGAAAGATCGATTGTACGACTTCGAAACCGTGCGCAACCCAGTCGACGCCTGCCAGCAATGTTTTCTCGTCCATGCCAGGAACCGGCGCGACGGCGAGCCTGAAGACGATCTCCGGCTCTATTCGTGGCTCGGCGAGATGCATGAGCGAGAACGTATCGCCGATTTCGGCGAGGTCGTGTACCGTGCGGTCGTAAACGTATCCCCAGATCGGTGCATATACGTTGTATTCGGCCCAAATCGTGCGATTCGTGAAACCGATCTTACGACCTACCGGCATCTCGCCGCGAGACTCACGCATCTGCCTAATTGCAGCTGTTACGCGGTACGCGTCGTCGAGATTGAAGGAAGAAAGGCGCGAGGAGAATGGCGAAATCTGACGGCCGGTATGGAGGGTCGCGAACGCCTCGGCTGCAACCGCCTGAATGTCGATGTGCGGATCCATCTTCCAGCGGGTGATTACGACATCTTGCGTGCCGATTGGGAAGCCTTTGTTTCTGGTTAGAGTTGAATCGTTGGTATGTCGGATGCTATCGCCCTCTCCTCAGGCAGTGGCGCTTCCACAATAATCATGGTATTTACAAAAAATTACTCTTTTTTTGGATGCAAAAAAGTGTGACAAATCGAGCCATGTCAAAGCCGCATGAAAACATTGAGCACGAAACATTTCTCCGCCGGGCCATTGAACTATCACAGCGAGCGTCGCTGGAATACTGCACCGGCGGCGTTTTTGGCGCCGTTCTTGTCAAAGACAGCAAGATTGTTTCCGAAGGTATGAACCGGGTCATTGCTAGTCACGATCCAACGTGGCACGCGGAGATGGAAGCGATCCGCCTCGGCTGTATAACGCTTCAAAGCTTCAAGCTCACGGGTTGCACCCTCTACACCTCCGCAGAACCCTGCCCAATGTGCATGGCGACCTGCTACTGGGCGGGTATCGAAAGAGTATTTTACGGCGCCTCTGTCGAAGATGCTTTCGAGTACGGGAATTTTGACGACCGACCCATCTACGAGCAACTCGCCCTGCCGAAAGAGAAGCGCTCGATCGCTCTCACGCAAATGCTGCGCGAAGAGGCGGTGGTAGTGTGGAAGAAATACCAAGCCAAGCCGGACAAAATCCAATATTGACATCCGCGACTTCTCCATCCCACGGACGGGTCACGCTGGTGACGCAGACCCGCGTCGCTACCGCGGGGTACAGCGCCTATGACGCGTGGCAGGGCCGTGTGGCAGAGTTTCTCGCAGCCGCGCCGGGCTTCATTAGTCAGGAAGTCATTCCTCCTTCGCCACCGGTGCAGGTCGATTGGGTGGTAATCCAGAAATTCCAGACTCAGGAAGATGCGCGCGCCTGGCTCCAATCCGAAGAACGCAGCCGGTTACTAGGCGAGGTAAAAACGTACTTCATCGGAAACGATGACATTCACCTGATTAGCGAGAATGAGGCGCAGCGGCAGAAAACCGCGGTGTCTGTTGTCATTTCCTGCCGGGTGGAATCGGGGCATGAAAAAGCATTTCTTGAGTGGCAACGCGGCATCTCTGCCGCCGAGGCCAAATACAACGGCTTTCTCGGACACAAGGTCGAGCCCCCTGTGCTCGGCGTGCATGAGGACTGGGTTGTCATTCTGACATTCGACTCCGAGAAAAATCTGAACGCCTGGCTGGAATCACCGCAGCGCGCAAAACTCCTGAGTGAAGGTCACGAATTCAATACCAACCTGCGTCTCCGCACAGCGATCTATGGTTTCGATTTCTGGTTCCGCGGAGAACGCGGCGATCGTCAAAGCCAGGTCCCGGTTTTCAAGAGCAATCTGCTTGTTTTGCTTGTGCTCTACCCAATCGTTTTCCTGTGGGGCTACTTTATCAGCGCCCCTTTCCTGGATTCCAAGGGCGTGCCGCTTTGGCTTTCGCTTTTTGTCGGAAATCTCTTCAGTACTCAATTACTCGGCTGGCTGGCGGTGCCGGTAATCTTCCGTCTCTTCGGCTGGTGGATAGATCCTAAGCCGGCACTTTGGAAGCAGGTCGTCGGCTACGGGTTGTTACTCACCCTCTACGCGATCTCTATGGCGGGCTACGCCTGGCTTCTGTCAAGAGCGGGTTAGACCATCCTCGTTGTTTCCTTGAAGTTGTCAAAGTCGTATCGAAGAATCTTCCGATGCGGTTTTGATGCGCGTCAGAGAGCCGATCGATTCGCGGCCGTTTGGAACTCGGTGCGTTCGGAGCCCGCCCGTTGATGTGCCATTTGGCGCTTCCAATACTTTCAGGAGTCTTCTCCTCGCGGTCTGCAGCTCTACGATCAACAAAGCAATTGAGTACATTATATTAAAGCCCCTTATTCACGATCACTGATGTCTTGTTAGGACAATTCCGGATTCACTCAACTGCCAAGGAGATCGCTAAATGCGGGACTCCGCGCAGGTTGGTCCGTTCCGCCGTCTTCAGAATTCGCATCCTGCTGGTTAATGGAAATTGGACTTATCAGTCTTGCGTTAAAACCAGTGCCCGTTGAGGAACAACCTGTTACAAGCACAACGATTACCCCAAGCATGACTGTTAGTAATGCGCATCGCTTGATCTCGTTCAAGAAGGCACCGGAACAATGGTCAGTAAGCAAACTACCGCCGCTTGAACGATACGCCGATTTCACTATGTATAGATTCATTTTCATTCGATGACTTCATGATTAAGTACTCGTTCTCGTTCCTATTTATTCCCTGAGCAGCGAATTTTCGAGATCGACAGACACCAGACACTGGTGCAGCAAACAATGGTGAACCTTAGGCAAAAAGCGGGAAGCGCGGGACGGCTTTTAGGAAGATTGTTTTTCTGTACGAAACCCGAACCAATGACCGGACGACCCTATGCCTATGAAGGCATGACGATCGCATTCTGCGTCTCCAAGCGATCGCGTGGCACGGCTGAGGGCGGTGCCGTGGACTCGCTTCTGCGAAGAGGCGGAAGGTGGCTCGCAACCGAACAATCAACCGAAGAAAGCACCGTAACGCACCCACTTTCACAGAGCCGCGCCGCCAACCGGTGTGGCGCGAGTTTTTCAAAACGAAAGGACGACCAACCAGCATGATCCTACCAGTTCAGACAACCTTCCGAAACATCGACCCATCCGCGGCTGTGGCGACGCGAATCCAGGAGGAAGCGGACAAGCTCGACAAGTATTTCGACCGCATCACGAGCTGCCGCGTGATCGTCGAGGCGCCGCATCGGCATCATCGGCGCGGGGAACCATTTCACATCCGCATCGAACTCGGAGTGCCGGGCAAGGAACTCGTTGTCACGCATGAGCCGACGCTAAAACACGAAGAGGAAGGGGATTGGCACAAGCATCTCGAAGTCGAGGGTCCGCACAAGGATGTGTATGTGACGATTCGCGACGCATTCAAGGCGATGCGACGGCAGTTGCAAGACTACGTGCGCTGCCTGCGCCACGATGTAAAGACGCATCACCCGACGCCGCACGCTAAAGTCAGCAAGCTCTTCCCCAGGGAAGGCTACGGCTTCATCGAGACCCCGGATGGCCGCGAGATATACTTTCACAAAAACAGCGTGCTCAATTCGAGCTTCGAGCACCTCGACATCGGCGACGAGGTGATCTTCTCTGAAGAGACAGGGGATAAAGGCCCGCACGCGACAACCATCCGGCTGCCAGGCAAACATTACCCGATGGGCGTACCGGAGGAGTGAAGGGAAACGTGTCGGCGTATTGGCGTATCGGCGTTTGGGGAAGTAAGACTGCTTTTCGACACGGCTATAATGATCAGGAGGTCTCGACGGAGTTGATGATGCTTTGCAAACGCCGACACATCGATACGCCGCACTAGAGCGCCATGATAAATGCAAAACCCTCAACAACCTGAGATTGGTGTTCACCAAACGCTGACTAGCCGTTCTGTCGTTACGATTTAATTTGGAGGAATACATGAAAACAACAAACTTATTGGCAATCTTCGCCGCAGTGACTTTACCTCTAGCGGCCATTACTGCCGAAGATTCTAAT
>Ga0074046_10004391_pt1 | contig 11542 bp, 12 predicted proteins | sample BogForMeECP23OM3_FD_94441 | JGI IMG/M metagenome (GOLD analysis project Ga0074046, IMG submission 94441) | Bog forest soil microbial communities from Calvert Island, British Columbia, Canada - Bog Forest MetaG ECP23OM3 | ecosystem: Environmental > Terrestrial > Soil > Wetlands ...
GCAAGTTCACCGCCAAAGGCCTTGGCCTTTGCGGCAGATTGGCCGAGCGTGCCATCCATGTTCTTGGGCAACCCGATCACAATCCCGGTTATTCTTTCGCGCTCCACAATCTGGCGAATCTCGTGGAAAACCCGCGTGTCGCGTTGCAGGGTGCGATAAGGATGAGCAAAGGAGGCCAATTCGTCGGAGATCGAAAGACCTATCCGGCTATCTCCATGGTCGATGCCGAGCAAGCGCATACCTATTGGAGTTGCTCCGGAACCTGCGGGATCAGTTTTTTGATTTTCTCGACTTCGTGACGATGGCAAACCAAGATCGCGTCCTTCGAGTGCACTACGACCAGGTCGCTCACGCCGAGAAGGGCTATGTGCATTTTCGAATCTGAAAACACGATATTATTCGATGCGGCTTCCAGGGTCACTGGTGAATTGGACGCGTTGTTGCCAGGCAACTGTTCGAGATATTTCGAGATAGCGGTCCAGCTGCCGACGTCGTCCCAGTCGAACGTCGCGGGCTTCACGAGCACACGGCTAGCTTTCTCCATGATCGCGTAATCAATTGAGGTCTTGCGCAAACTTTGGAAGCGATCCCTAAGCACCTTTTTCTTATCAGACGAATTTCGAATTGCGGACACGAATTCTGCAAGATCGGGCGCATGACGATTGAACTCCGTTAAGATGGAATGCACCGACCAGATAAACATTCCGGCATTCCAGTAAAAGTTACCGCTTCGCACAAAGGACTCGGCGAGATCTGGATTTGGCTTTTCCCGGAACCGGATGACCTCGAAAACGTCGGAATTCCCAATCTGCTTGCCCCGCTCTATATAACCGAATCCCGGACACGCCCAGGTGGGCTTGATTCCGATAGTAACCAAGTCTCCACTACGTTCGGCGGTATTTGCCGCGCTCTTCAGGTCTTGCTGGAATGCAGCCTTGTCGGAGATTCGATGATCTGCCGGCAGTACAGCCATGGTCGCGGCGGCATTCCGCGCGGCAATGATTCCCACCCCAAGTGCGATCGCAGCTGCCGTGTCCCGCTTTGCCGGTTCGGCGACAATGTTGTTCTCAGGATGATTTGGCAATACTCTCCGGATGGCTGCTTCCTGTTCCTGGTTGGTCAAAATTAAAATATTCTCCAGGGGAACGAGTCCATCGAGCCGATGAACCGTTTCTTCGAGCAGAGATTGGGAACTGAACAAGCGCAGCAACTGTTTGGGTGTCGCTTTCCGACTAAGTGGCCAGAACCGTTCCCCGCTGCCTCCCGCCAACACAAGTACATAAAAAGAATTCGACATCGCTCAATTATCGCCCAAGATTTTTCTATAGATTAACGACGAAGGCTACCGCAAGTTATAGAGGCTCACGGCCAACCCCTCAACAGAGTAATACTGTTTTATGTCGAGCGATAATTATAATACTGTTGCGCTTTCGCTCCCCTCGGCGGCGTTGCTCACGATCTCCCAAACGGCGATCGGCTGCGGAATAGGGATATTACTCGCGGGTAGGATTAGCGAAAACAAGCGGAACACCGCTGCGCTCGCAATGCTCTTATTGGCGATCGCGACGACGACTCCCGCACTTGTGGGAGTGGTAGTTGAGCTGATTAATGGACCGCAGTCAAAACTCGGGATGAGGCGCCGGCTGCGCTCTATTCGAGAAGATTCTGGCCTGCACGCTGAGGAAGAGGTCCTTTAAACGCGGGTACCGTCTCCGCTAGTCCGCAAAAATCACGCAAAAGGGCGAAGCGACAAGCTCATGGCGGGCTAGGGGTCGGAAACGACTCCCACAAATTGTCGCGCTCATGATGCCGGCGAACGCTAAACCCGAAAACCGAAGATAAGAGGTAAACCGCAGATTCCGCGGTTTCAAATTCGGAATTTAGGCTAAATTACCCAGGACCAATCGGAATTTTCGCGCAAAATTGAAGAATCATTTGGGTCGTAATTAGCCGGTCTTTTCCTCTTCGAGACAATTTTGATTTGCGCCTTCTCGTTGGTAACGAGTGAATCAGAAGGGATGCTCTCCATCAAAAACACGTTGCCCCCTATGGTAGATCGCGCGCCGATTTTAGTTTCGCCTCCCAGAATTGTTGCGTTGGGGTAAATGGTTACCCAATCTTCAACATCTGGATGGCGTTTTCCCCCTTTCTTGATTATGCCTCCTTCGTCCTTTTGAAAGCTGCGCGCACCAAGCGTGACGCCGTGATAAAGCTTCACGTGGGAACCGATCCGGCACGTCTCACCAATAACAACACCCGTACCATGATCGACAAAGAAGTAGCTTCCGATTTCGGCTCCCGGATGAATGTCGATCCCGGTTCGACTATGCGCCCACTCCGTCATGATTCGAGGTATCAGCGGCAGCTGTTCCCGGTAAAGGATATGAGCGATTCGCTGTATCGCGATGGCCTCTATGCAGGGATATCCGACGATAATTTCGTCGAAACTGGTGCTCGAAGGATCTCCTTCATATGCCGCTTCGACATCGGTTCGCAACAGGTCACGGACACCGGGGAGCTCCCTGATCAGGTCGAAGACGATCTTTTCCGCCCGCCGGCTGGGGCACTCCGGCTCCTGCAAACGCAGACTCTTAAAGGTTTCTACCCAAAGCCTCTCGGCGACGCTCAAAATCCGGGCTGACGTAATCTCGCGCAGTTGCTCGGTTGCTATCGGCTCCTCATCATGGAATCCCGGAAACATAAGTTGGAGAAGGTCCTCACAGATTTGTGCGATCGCCCTTTTGGATGGCAGATTGGAGCCGTCGATGTTGTTAATCCCACCGATTTTTTGGTAGGAGTCAAGGATCTTCGCAATGAGCTGCGTCACGCTCTTTTCCATGGTCGCAATGAAAGGCAATGTTGTTTCGCGGGCAGTGGACAAAGATAGATCAGGATTGGAGATTGTGCCAGTTCTCGTTCTTAACTAATTCGGGAATCGCAACGCGAATCCCAGAGACTTGGCCGCCGGTATGCGTTCCTTTTGCTTTTCATTATACTCGCCGTCCGTTAGTTCATGCGAAAGCCTGGGAGTTTAACGGAAGTAACGAAACCTTCGCAGGCAGTGAAACTGTCTCGCCGGTGATTCTCTAAAAATCCAATAGGATCAAGCGCTTGGTATACGAACTAATCTCCAAAACGTTTTTGGAAAGTTGACTCGATGCCCAAATGGATCGCAGCCGAAAGTATGAATCCAAGGTTATAGTGCCGTGAGATGGTAGGGACGCGCTTCTGCGCGATCCGGCGCAGGATGTCCGAGAAAGGTGCAGCAATTTCCTGGAGGAGTACAAACCAACTACCGGTCGGAAGAGCTAACTCCGGCGAACCCAAAGAGTAAAACTATCTAAAGTTTCTTGCAAAGTAGGAAACCATGAATAGTTTGCGCCTGTGAAATTATCTTCCTCCACTCTAAGGAAAGCAGCAGAAATTCAGGAGCGCATCGAGCATTTGCAAGCGGAACTTGACGGTTTGTTACAAACAGGCGAAGAGGCTAGTTCAGCTCCCGTGGTCGCTGCGACGGCTACTCCTACTGTGAGTCGCGGGCGTGGAAGAAAGGCTGCTGTAGTTGCACCGGCTGGAAGAGGTCGAGGCCGACGCTCCACATCGCCTACAGGCCCTCTGGCTCCAGCCGTGGTGAAAGTTCTGAAGTCCAGGAATTCGCCGATGAGCGTTTCCGAGATTTTGGAAGGCCTCTTGTCGAATGGCTATAAGTTTGCTTCTCCAGAGCCCAAGAAAAATCTATTTGCGCGAATCTACCGTTTGAAAGGGGTTAAGCAGGTTGGTCCCGGCAAGTTTGCCGCCGAGTAGCCATTTTGCCGACCGCATCGAGTGAAAGAGCCGGAGCAAAGGCTGGAGCCTTCGCTTACACTTGGCGCACAAATTGCCGCGCGTATTGGACAGTATCGATTTCTTGAACCTTTTTGTCATGCCGAATCGATTTGATTCTGGGAAACCGTAGAGCGAGCCCGCTCGCATGGCGCTTGCTCGGCTGAACGGCATCAAAAGCGACCTCCAGAACTATCTCAGGCGTAACCTCGCGAAAATGGCCTTCCTTCCAGATAGTGGTTCGAAGGAAGTGCTCCGTTAACTCTTCGATTTCCCCGTCTCGAAGTCCGGAATAAGCTTTTCCAATTGTTTGCAGTGCACCGGTTTCTTCGTCTCGAACGGAAAACGTATAGTCACTGAGCAGATGACTGCGTTTGCCGTGGCCCTGTTCGACACCGACTATTACGACATCGAGGGTTGCTAGCTCTTTTTTGAATTTGATCCAACTGCCGCCACGTTTCCCAGGCGTATAGAGGCTGTCTGCGTCTTTGATCATCAAGCCCTCCTGAGATTGATCCCTGGCCTTCTGATACGCTTCGTCTATGTCCTTGATAGAAGTAATTTCCAGTATTGGAGAGACTCTGACTCGATCCGGAAGCATCAGCTGGCTTAATCGTCGCCGTCGCTCGCTCAATGGTGTTCTTAATAGAGTCTCGCCGTTCAACCGGAGCAAATCAAACACCATATAGAGGACTGGAATATCCTCGGTTTCGAAAAAGTCGAGAGTGCGCTTCCTCCCCAGTCGTCGTTGCAAATCAAAGAATGAGAGTTTTCTGTCCGGGCCGAATGCCAGAAGTTCGCCATCGAGAATTAGATCTTCGACGAATCGAAGTCCAGCCAGCTCCGGAAATTCCTGAGAGATATTGCGCAAATCACGGCTATAGAGTTCCGTCCGAGAAGAGCTTCCGTGAAGCTGGGCCCGAATTCCATCGTACTTCGCTTCGGCGAGAGCAGTTTGTGCCGTGAACTCCGACCGCACACGATCCCAAATCGTTTCGGCTGTAGACTCGGGAATCGCTAACATACATCTGACCGGCCGAAACAGCGTGAGGTTCGCGGCAGTAAGTCGATTTGTTTTGGCGAGTTGTGCCGTTTCACCGATATCTCCTGTTAGCATATTTACTTCTTTGACCTGTTCAAGGCTCGCTCCGAATGCGGCCGCGATCGCTTCTTCTAACAGGCCTTCCTTTAAGCCGATGCGGAGATCTCCTGTCATGATGCGTACGATGTAGTTACCGGATTCGGGGCCAACCGTCCGGAGCCAATCAGTAAGGAGCGCCGTTTTTGCGACGGTGCCGGTAGCATTCTGCATAGCAGCGAACCGCTCGGAAACCTCCCGGATAGATATTTCCCTGCCGATTGTTCGACCCAACAACACTTCGTAGGCAATACGGCCGGCATCTCCGTATCCTGCGGAAATACTGCGAAAACGTGATTCGCTCAGGCCGCTTGCCTGGATCAATGCTTTGCGGATGACCGCCCAGCCGACTTGCAACGTTTTCCCGATTGGGCGGGAAAAAGCGTGCCCAGTAAGAAATGTGGCGACGACAGGTAATTCTTCGTCCGTCAGCGAGACCAGATAGTTGGATAGAGTTTCAATTTTCCTGAGCTTGCCTGTCAGGCGTGCGATCTGGTTGCAGATTTTAGTGAACTCAAGAAACCCGGACTCGGGTAAATCGGTGAGATCCTGAAGCGGGATCGATCGAGCCGGAGGTGCGCTTAACGGAAGTGCAAATTCGAGCTGATTATCCTCGCCAAGACTCCATGCCTCGACACCTCTGCGCCGGAGATCTTCGGCGAATTCACGGGCGAACCCATGGACAGTGAAGACCCGCTTGGGTTGTACCAACTCTACATACCTTATCAGGTCTGGATAATCTGCGTGATCGGACAACGGGAAAGCGGCATCACACTGGTATCGATGAATTGTCGCTGGATTGAGCGCCCAGCCGGTCAGGATCGCCGTTCGCCGGTTCTTGATTCGTTGAACCAGCCTTGTCCGATTCGCGGTCGGGGGACAGATGACCACGCTACCAGCGGCTCGACTTTCATCGTACGGAAAATATTCAGGGAGCGGTTGGTGCAGCTCCTGGTAAAGTTTAGTTATTTTGTAGACGCTTGGATGTAGGAGAATGCGGAGCCCGCTTCCGTTAAGCGCCGATAGAATTTCCTGTGCTTTTCCTAACGAGTAACCGAACAGGATTGGCACGAGGTCCTCTTCAAGGGTCTCTACACAAAACTTCGTCAGTTCGGCAATCACCTGCTCAAATGGCGGGAATATATATTTAGGCAGCCCGTAGGTGGTCTCCATGATCAAGGTATCCGCGTAAAGCCATTCAATCGGTTCAGCGGACTTCCCTTGCCTCAACTTAAAGTCTCCGGTGTAGAGCAGAGATTCGCCTCTCAATTTGATGTGAACCTGGGCTGAGCCGAAAATATGCCCTGCGGGCAGCAATGTGACCGAGGCACCGCGAAAATATACCTGAGAGCGGAATGGGAGTAAGTGTTCGACTCTTCCGCCCGGCAACCGAGTCGCCATCAGTTTGGCAGTGATTTCCGACAGAATTACTTCCCGATGATTCCCGATGTGGTCGGCGTGTGCGTGCGAAACAAATGCCGTGTCGCGCTCATCCTGCGGATCTAACCAGAGATCTAACTCCGGAAGGAGAATCCCGCGTTCGAAGGTGACCTTCATCATCTCAATCTATTCATTTTGCAAAGTAAACCTAGTGTGCCGTCTCGCATATAATGGTGATGTCATTGCGTTCAAAATGGGCCGCCGGCTGGGGAAGCGTCGGCGGGTCGGCGTATTGGCGTATCGGCGTCTGGGGAAATAAGGCTGCCTTTCGACATGGCTATATTGAGCAAGAGGTCTCCTCGAAACTGATGACTCTTTGCAAACGCCCACACGCCGATCCGCCGCCCCGCCGATACGTGTCCTCCGAGGGCGGCCAACTCTCCCGTTATTGAAGAAACTCCTGATTGACACCTCCGTGGCTTCGGAGTTTGATCGCTCTTCATGAGATGTCTGGTCCTTGGGGCATTCTTGGCCATGCTGGCCGGAGTCATCATAGTTAGAGCCGAGAATCCGTTGCCGATCGAGAGTGCCAACGTGTTGCCGGAAGCGATCAGTGACGATTTCGAGTTCCGAAAGTTCGAAATATTTCGCAACGCGCCTGTTGTTCCTGGCGCGACTCCAATCCCGACCAAGGATCTGATGGTCGACTTCGAGCGGAAACACAGGCTCTGGGGAGCGCTCCTTGCTGCCGACGTTTCAGCCAAGACAGGCCAATATTTCACCTTTTTCTGGCGTGCCAAAAGATCTGCAAACATCACCATTCGCTTGGAATATCGGCAAGCTAATTTGAAGAACTACGTGCAGGCCAGGGAATTGTATTACCCGAATGCGAAGGGGAGCCATAGTTCAGAATTTGCGATCGTCGGAAACGATTACGAGAACGACGGACCGATTACTTCTTGGAGAGCGATTTTGATCGAGAATCGAAAAATTGTGGCGCTTCTTCAGTCTCGAACATGGCTATGAGGTCGCTTGCGAGTCTTGAATTTGACACTTAAACACGGGGGAAGATATATTTCAGGAGTTCTGTGAATTCGCCACCTACCATCTTGGTTGGGATAACGAGCCGAGCTGTCCATGTCAGGGTGGAGGGCAAAGGTTCTTTCCAGAACAGCCCTGCTTTGAAGGAGTTCTCAAAGCACATGTTGGAGCGGGGCTACCGCCATTTTGTAGTAGATTTGAATGGCTGCCCTGTAATGGATTCGACCTTTATGGGCACACTGGCGGGGATTGCATTGCGTCTGCGAGAGTTTGGTAACGGTTCACTTTTGGTCCGCAATGCCAACGAGCGTAACTGGGATCTGCTCCAGAACTTGGGGTTAAACAACCTGTTCGACGTGGAGTCGAAGGGGTCCGAGTTGGTAACGGAGAACCTGGTTGGGGCTTCTCCCTTAGAAGCTGATCATCCGATCGATCGTTCGGACCAGGCTGAGTGCATGATTGAGGCACACGAGGCTCTGGTCGACGCTGATCCGGAAAACCTCGCACGATTCAAGGATGTACTCGAGTATTTGAAACAAGATCTTCGTGCTGGTTCCAAATAGCTTAATTCAATGTGGTCCTTTTTGCTCATAGGACTACTCACCGCCAGTGTCATCGTACTGATCGCAGTAGTTCTCAGGCAGGTCCGGATAATCGAGGAACTCAAGCGGGCCCGAGAAGAATTACAGGTTGAAGAAAACAGGGTTTTCGATTTTTTGCACGGCCTGGGTGAGGCTTTCTCGGACGACTTGCGCTCCTCTGATCTGCATCGGTTAATCGTCGAAGGAGCGGAACGAATTACAGATGCGCATGGGGGCGCGCTCTATCTGGTGGACCGGACCGGTAAGTTCCTGGTTCCGAGTTTTATTTCGAAGGATTGTCCCCCTCTTGTCGAAGTTCCGCGGCATATCTCCCAGCAAAGTCTGAATTCGCCGCTGGCGCTAGAGAGTTATCTCCGGCTCCATACGGTAAAATCTGGTGAGGGTCTACTTGGCGCAGTTTGGGAGCGAAAGGAGCCCCTGTTTCTCTCGAGCAGGGATGCGGATCCTCGCCTTGAGCGCCTTAGGCATTCCGCTCTTGAGATGGATTCGGTCATGATTGGTCCACTTGTCTACGGTAACCAGAATCTGGGGGTGCTAGCAGTGGCGAACGGGCCGATGACCACACCCTTTTCTCCTTCGGATTTTGTGGTTTTTCAGTCGATCGTCGAGCAATCGGCATTCGCGCTCTACAATGCGGTGGTCTATTCGGAGGCGAGCGAGAAAAGAAGGATCGACCGCGATTTGGATGTGGCCCGCGATATTCAGCGAATCCTGTTACCGAACGCTGCACCTGCATTTGAAGGGTTCGAAATTGCCGGACTCAATATCCCTGCGAGCCATGTGAGCGGCGATTACTACGACTACATAAAATTGGATGATCAGAGTCTTGGGATAGCGATCGCAGATGTTTCCGGCAAAGGAGTGCCGGCTTCCTTAATCATGGCCATGTGCCGCAGCGTGTTGCGCTCGGTTGCTCGCTCGAGTCAATCTGCCGCCGCGGTATTACACGAATTAAATCGCCAACTTTATCCGGACATCAAGGAGGATATCTTTGTCAGCATGGCTTACCTGATTGCCAAAAAGGCAGATCCCGAACTTGTCCTGGCCAGAGCTGGTCACGATGCGCCGTTACATTACCGCGTGAAGGATAACTCCGTGGTAAAGATTAACCCGCCCGGTATGGCGCTAGGAATTGACAGCGGAGGCGTTTTCAATAGGGTAACGGGCGATTTCAAGGTCCGCCTTGAAACCGGTGATTGCTTAATTTTGTATACAGATGGCGTGACCGAAGCTTTAGACGTCAATGGCTTGGAGTTTGGAATATCGAGGTTGATCGAGGCGATTCAGGCCGGTGCTGCAGACGGAGCTCCAGCAATCTTAAGTCGCGTGACCGGCGACTTGAAGATGTTTGTAGGCAGCCATCCGCAAAATGACGATATTACGCTAATCGCGATTCGGAAGTTATGAGTGAGGCTGACCCAGAGAAAGAATTTGAATTGGAAAACAAGTTGATTGAAGAGATGCCAACTGCTCCGCAAGCGGCAAAGTCAAGTGCCTCTTTTGAAACGTCGGCTGGAATGAGAAATCCGGAAGCAGTGTCCCGGCTCAGTGAGGAACCGGCGAAGGAAGAAGGCGCAGGAAGTAATCTCAAGCAGACGAGTGATGCCCGGGAGCAACCTGGACAATTGAGGATGGAGCTGGAGAAATACAAGGATATCGCCCTTCGTTCGGTTGCAGATCTCGATAACTATCGAAAGCGGATGGCTCGGGAAAAGGACGACGCGATCCGCTACGCCAACGCCAATTTTCTAGAGCGATTGATTCCGATTCTGGATAATTTTGACCTGGGTCTTCAGGCGGCCAAAGCGGGAGGAAGTTAGTCGGCGGTTATTGACGGAATGACGATGGTGTTCAAGCAGTTGCAGGAATTTCTGGCCAGTTGCGGTGTGGAAACGATTGACGCGACTGGAGAACATTTTGATCCGAATTTGCACGAGGCGCTCGCGCAAGAGGAGAACGCCCAAGTCGAAGACGGCGTTGTTATCCGACAGCTCCGGAAAGGATACAAATTGAAGGATCGATTGATTCGTCCCGCGAACGTAGTGGTTTCAAAGGGGGCGCCCGTTGGCGAGGATTCTGCAAAGACCGGCGCTAACTCGCAAGAATCACGCAAAAGCCGAGGCGACGAGCTCATTGCGGGTTAGTACGTGACGAATGGCTACGAAACGAGATTATTACGAAGTTTTGGGAGTTGATCGGAATACAAGCTCCGAGGACATTAAGAAGGCTTATCGCAAACTTGCCGTAAAGTATCATCCGGATAAGAATCCCGGCGACAGTGGCGCTGAGGAGAAATTCAAGGAGGTTGGGGAGGCTTACGAGGTTCTGATCGACGAGAACAAGAGAGCTGCCTACGATCGATTTGGACATGCGGCATTCGGCCCCGGGGCTGGTGTTGGCCGTGGAGCTGGCGGCTCTGGTGGCGGTTTCCACGATCCGTTTGATCTGTTTCGTGAAGTGTTTGGGATGGGTTCTGAGGGAGGCGGAGGGATTTTTGACCAGATATTCGGCTCCGGCATGGCCTCGCGCGATCGGAGTGGCCGTCAACGCGGTTCTGACCTAAGGTACGATCTGCAAATCACTTTGGAGGAAGCCTCGTTCGGGACCGAGAAGGAAATCGAAATCCTGAAGCATGAAACTTGCTCCCGTTGCGGTGGATCGGGAGCGGAATCCGGCTCCCGCGCAACGACCTGTTCAACCTGTCAGGGCCGCGGCCAAGTCATTACCTCGCGCGGATTTTTCCAGGTCTCACAAACCTGTCCGCGTTGTCGTGGAACCGGACAGGTGATCGAGCGTCCGTGCCGTGACTGCGGCGGTGACGGCAGGCTGGAAAAGAGGTCGCGCATTAAGCTTAAGATTCCGGCCGGAATCGATGACGGCGCCCGTCTGCGCTCTTCTCGCAATGGTGAGGCCGGCATCCGAGGAGGTCCAACGGGTGATCTTTACGTGGTGATTCACGTTCGTGAGCACGAGATCTTTACTCGCGAGGATGACGATCTGTATTGTGACATTCCAATCTCATTTGCCACTGCGGCTTTAGGCGGCGAGGCGAAAGTGCCGACGATTCAGGGTCAGGCTCTATTGAAAATCCCTGCTGGAACCCAGAGCGGAACGCAGTTCCGCCTCCGCGGTCATGGCGTACAAAACATGGACACTAAGAACAGAGGGGATTTGCGCGTTCGAGTAATCGTCGAGGTGCCGACCAGGTTGAATGGCGAACAGCGACGGAAGCTTGAGGAATTTGCGTCTTCGTGCGGCGACGATAACAGCCCGATGCACAAGAACTTCTTTGAAAAGGCTAAGGATTTTTTCCGTTAGTCGGTGAGCGTGCATCGGTTCTATATTCCGCCGGAGCGATGGACTCTCAATCATCTGGTCTTAGATGATGCTGAGGCGCATCATTGCATAGACGTGCTCCGGCTCGGCGTCGGCTCGCGTGTGGTGATCTTTGACGGTCACGGGTCAGAGATCACTGCGGAGATAACGGCTGTTGGAAACGGAAGAGCGCACCTGAAAGACTTGATGTCTGTGAAAATGGAACCTCTTCGCTGCGCCATCA
>Ga0074046_10004392_pt1 | contig 11540 bp, 6 predicted proteins | sample BogForMeECP23OM3_FD_94441 | JGI IMG/M metagenome (GOLD analysis project Ga0074046, IMG submission 94441) | Bog forest soil microbial communities from Calvert Island, British Columbia, Canada - Bog Forest MetaG ECP23OM3 | ecosystem: Environmental > Terrestrial > Soil > Wetlands ...
CGAGCTTTCCTGGGCCGGGTTCGCCCCGTACCCCAGGTCGGTTATCACTAGATGGTTTCATCGTTATTTGCCATCACCGGTCTTTCACCGGCTGGACTGGCAGCCTTATGGGCTGCGAGCTAATCTTCACTAATCTGCGCTAATGGGACGGGGGGTAGAGCTTTTCACACCAAGATCGCCCGCCTTCGCATTGCTTCGGCGCGACGAGACGGCGCGGCAAGCCAAATGAAACTGCTATGTCATTTTTCTGGCTGGGGGCACAGAGCAATTTTGTTCCTCGCCTGTGCGAGGGCGCTTGACCAGCGCGCAAATCTCGCTGGACTGTAGCAAGGCATGAACCACATGTTGGCGGCAAGAATCAGGTCGGACCGCTTCACCATTCTCATCTCCCTCTCAATTTGCCTAGTCGTGGGTGTGCCGGTCACACTGGCTCAAATGTATTCGATTACGAACCTGGGCACTTTCCCCGAAGGCTCGACGAGCTGCGCAAACGGCATCAACGACAGCGGTCAGGTCGTCGGCTGGTCCCAAACGGCGGAAGGTCCGTCCCATGCCTTTCTGTATAGCGGCGGGGTGATGAGCGACTTGAACAACGACATCGGCGAATCGGGATTGACGCTGGACAACGCTTACGCCATCAACGACAAAGGCCAGATCGTCGGGTGGGGGATGAACCCTTCGGGCTATCTCAATGCCTTCCTTCTCACAACGCTTCCTCCTACCGTCTTGACCCCACCTCAAACCCAGACGGCCGAGGCCGGCGCCACGGTGGAACTCTGGGTGAGGGCAAAGGGCGGGTTGCCCTTGTTCTGCCAGTGGTGTTGCAACGGGACTAACCTGGGGAGCTGCAGCACCAATTGTGAACTGCAACTGACCGCGGTTCAATTCAATCAATCCGGCACCTACACGGCGGTGATCACCAATGTCGCTGGCGCGGTGACCAGTTCGCCGGCGAGGCTCCAAGTGATTGCGCCCGTGGCTTGGACGCCGGCTCCGGCCCTCAACTTGACGGGCGACGCCGGCAGTTTGTTGAATATCCAATACACCCACCTCCTTGGCCCTGCGAAGGATTGGCTGGCACTGGACTCGGTGAGCCTGATCAGCACCTCACAGTTTTATTTCGATGTCTCCACGCCGCTTCCGCCGCAGCGATTTTATCGTGTCTGGCAGATGGGAACTCCGAGGGTGTTACCGTCGTTGAACCTGACCTCCCTGGTTCCGGCGATAACTTTGACCGGGAACATCGGAGACTCGTTGGAAGTGGATTGCATCAGCCAGTTTGGCCCGACTAATGCGTGGTGGACGCTCGGCACGGTGACGCTCACCAACACCTCTGAGTTTTATTTTGACGTTACGGCGCCCCTCCAGCCGGCACGGCTCTATCGGATCGTACGAATGCCTTAACCAAGCTGGAGGACGACAAATGGAGCGGATATGCCATTTTTCTCGGCCCCGGAGCGTAGCTCTGGCCGGGAGCTGAAGCGAATTGAGCATCGCCTATATCTGACGGTGCCTGCCGTACCGACACCTACATCATCCAAAGCTCGGCCAATCTAGCGGACACCAATGCGTGGGTGACGCTGACGAATCTGACGCTAACGCAACCGGTGCAGATTTGGGTGGATACGAACGTGGACGCCTCCTTGCCGTTCAATTCCAGGTATTTCTACCGTGTTCTGCCGGGTCCGTGAAGGGGGCGGCGCTAGAGAAATGACATTTCGTGTTTGTTCGTCGTTTTCCAAGCGCATCCGTTTGCACTTTAGCTGCTTCAGGTCCTGCCCGGGGCGCCGCTCCAGCCGGTTCATGGCCTGGGTGAATTGGCCGTAGTGTCCCGATGTGGTCAAAAACCTGTCGGGAGCAGCGCTACCTACATGCTGCGTTCACCGCATCAATCAGACATTCCTCCAATAGTTGGAAAGCCATTTCTTGCTGACAGTTTAGCTCCTGCTTGGAAGCATGCTGGGCGGACTAAGCATTCAAAAAGTGGGGGCAAACGCGGCAGAGGGCGCTTGAGTTTGAGCGGTGGCGGATGCAGCAAAAACACGCCTCCGAGCGTGCTTTTCTGCCGGACAACTTTTCGCGCACGTGCGCGAAAAGTTGTCCTTGCGTCCGCCGTAGCCCATAAATTGCATTCGCCAGTTCCATCGGGACGCGCGGCGGCTACTGCAATCAAAGACCGACGTCGTTCCTACAATCCTTGCCCTTGGGTCGGCGGCCCAAACGCGGTTCTCCATAGTATTCCAGCATCTCACCGCTGCTTTCTACGGCGGTTCGAATCGAGTAGATGATTGAGCCAGGTCCACCTGCCACGGCAGTCGCTCTGCTGACCCTTTGATCGTTGGGGCGGTTTCGGACCGCAAGCCAACCGCCGGCTTCATTTTGTCCTTCCGCCCGGCGAAGGGATAACAATTCGAGGCCGTTAGGGGGGGTGTGAAAACGCGCTTGCCCGGGTGCCCACCGTGGCAGCCCCCGACAGCGAGTCGTGGGCGGGAGGACCTTGGAAGGCGCGATAGAAGCGCCGTGGGAAATTAGTCGCGGAAGCGTCGATAAACTGAACGCCGCCGGCCGTGTTCGGTAAGTTGGTGAGGGTGACCCAGTTCACGAGGTTCGTGGATGCATCGATCCGACAGCTCGTGTTGGAGGAACCGGAAATCGAAAGCGAGAATGTTTTGTTTGCCAACTGGTTGAAGGACGTGAACTCGAAGGGAGTCGGCCCTAAACGGAACACCGTGCCATAATTCATGGCGCCTCCGGCCGACGTGGTTCCGTAAAAGGCGCCGTCCAATCCCTGCACCGGCGCGCCCATCGGAGACTCGCCGTCGCCGGGCGTGCCGCCGAAACTGTACAGAATGGTGTAACCGGCGCCGTTGGTGCCCAACTTGAACGCGATGCCGTATCCGTACGCGCCGCCGCTCGGCGTGAACCCGTACAACGCCCCGTCACGGCCTTGGATGAGCGAGCCGGACGGGTTGGAGCCGTCGTTCGTAATGCTGCCGAAGCTGTAAAGGGTGGCGTACGCGCCGCCATTGGTGTTGAGCTTGAATACCGTGCCCACGCCGTTGGTCCCCCCTGACTGGGTTGTGCCGTAGAGCGCCCCATCTTCGCCCTGCAGCAGAGCTCCGAACGGATTCACGCCGTCGTTGGTTGAGTCTCCAAAGTTATAGAGCACGGTATATCCCGAACCGTCCGGGTTCACCTTGAACACCGTGCCGTCGCCCAGGTCGGATGCTTCCCCGTTTGTGCCGCCCAGTTCGGTGGTGCTGTAGAGCGCACCGTCGAAACCCTGAATCAGTCCGCCCTGGGGATTTGTCCCATCGATCTCATTGGTTTCGAAATCGTGAAGGTCCACGTAATCTGTGCCAATGGGCTTGAATTTGAACACGGTCCCAAGGGATTCATAAGGATTGTAGTTCACCCCGGAATAGAAGTTCCCACCCTCCAGGGAAGCGCCGTAGAACTCCCCATCCCTTCCCAACAACAGCGGGGCCACAGGGTCCAACGCATCCATGGCGCCAATAAAACCGAAACTGGCCACTAGCGAGTAGCCGCTCCCATCCGGGTTCAGGCTGAAGACGGTGCCGCGTGAATAGGCGTAACCGCCCGCTGTCGTTGTGCCGTACAAAGTGCCGTTTACTTGAATGAGGGGGGCGGTCGGGGTCTCGCCGTCGTTCGAATCGATGGCGAAGTTATGGAGGGTCTGGTAGCCGGTGCCGTTGGAATTCAGTTTAAACACCGTTCCATCGCCTCCGGTTCCTCCGGATGAAGTCGTGCCATACAAGGCGCCGTCCTGTCCAATCATCAGCCCCGCCAGCGGGGTGGCCCCGTCGCCCCCACTGTTGCTGAATTCCCAAACCACTTCGTAATTTTCCGCGTTGGTGCTGATCGTGAAGATCGTCCCGGGCCCGTATTCGATCCACCCGCGCGGGACAGCCACTCCACCGTACAGGGTAATGCCATACAACATTCCGTTGGCGGCCTGGACCATCTGGCCCGGGCTCTGGCCGTCGGTGCTCATTAACGAAAAAATCGACGGATACACGGCGAACCGGCGAAGCAGCCGATAATCCGAACCATCCGCGTTGATTTTATAGACCGTTCCGGCACCGGTGCCACCGTCATAAGCCGTGCCATAGAAGGCGCCATCGGCGCCTAAGACCGGCGGGGCTTTCGGCGTGGTCCCGTCGTTGGTGATGCTGCCAAAGTTGTAAAGTAACTGGTAATTCGGGCCCTCGAAGTTAAACGCGAAGATCGTTCCCTGGTTGTTGGTGCCGCCATTCGCGGTGGTGCCGTACACGGAGCCGTGGACTTGCGAGTTCAGTCCAATGGGATAGGAGCCGTCATTTCCGACACCAAAAACATGGAGTTGAGCGTAGCCCAGGCCGTTGGTGGCGAGTTTGAAAAGGGTGTCAGGCGTCGAATAGCCGTTCCCGTCAGTTACGCCGTACAGCGCTCCATCACTGCCCTGCACCAGGGCGGCTTGGGGGTTGGCCCCGTCATTGGTGATGCTGCCAAAACTGTAAAGCGTGGTGTAATTGCTGCCAGCCGCGTCCAGCCTGAAAACTGTGCCCAACAAGTTGGTCCCGCCGTAGAGCGTGGTTCCGTAAAACGCGCCATCACTGCCCTGCACCAAACTGGCTGCGGGATAGACGCCGTCATTGGTGCCGCCGCTGCCGAAGCTGTAGAGTATCGTGAAGTTGGCGCCGTCGGTCGCCAACCTGAACACGGAGCCCAAGTTTTTGCTTCCGCCTTTCTGGGTCGTGCCATACAGCATTCCATCGCGTCCTTGAATCAAACCTTCGACGCCAGTGCCGAGATAACGCAGCACGGTGTAGCCGGCGCCATCCTGATTCACCCTGAATACTGTTCCCGTGGTCCCGAGCCCGTTATTGCTGGTTTCTCCGTACAAAGCACCGTCAGCGCCAACCAGCAGGCTGACCGGTCCGCTCCCCGTTGCGCTGGGCACGCCAAAGGATTTGAGAATCTGTTCCGGCACCTGGCCGCGGCAAAGCCCGGACCCGGCCAAAGTCAGACCGGCCACCGCCAGAAGGAGGATCCGGTTGGAAAGCCCAATCATAGTTTGTTGTCGGTTTTCAATTGCCGCCAGGTTCAAGGTGGGAAGTTCAATCGGAAAAAGCTCGAGGTGCCCAGTCCGTTGGTTGGGATGAACACGGTCTGCGCTGAATTGGTAACCATGATGGAGGCGCGAGTGGTCCAGGCTGCGCGATTCAGCAAGTTCGTTGTGCTCTCCAACGTGCCGGTCCGGCCCAGGGGCAAACTGGAAAGGTCCAGGCGATAGCTGCCGCCCTGGCGGGTGAACTTGTTGATGCGGAGCGGGGAGATGATTTGCTGGACAAAGTTGGCCACGGCCTCATGCACCCGGGTGGTGGGGTGCAGGTAATCCCAGTACATGTAGTTGGCGCCGGGGCCGGTGAACGATTTGTCGCTCAAGGCCGGATCTTCGAGCGCGTCAACCGTCGTCTTGGTCACGCCATAAACCCCCGGATGGCTTAAGAGAAAGCCAAATTGACTGAAAAAATCCGGGGTGTAAAGGGTGAGCCCCGGGTATTGGACGCGCAAATGGCCGAGGGTCGAGGCCAGCGCTGCGTTGTACAGCGCAAGCTGCGAGCTGGTGTTGGCGATGATCTGAGCCAGCAGGTTCGTATCGGCAGTTAACAGGTTGGTTGCAGTGTAGGTGAAGAACGGAACTTTGGTGATGTCCACGGAGTTCGGCACAATTAGCGTCCGGACTCCCTGGGCATAAAGCACGTTGACGCTGTTGGAGATATCCAGCATGGCAGTGGTGATTCCCTCCTCCCAGGAATTCGTATACTCGAAAATAGATAGCGTGAATGCGTCGCTACAAGCGGGCCACAGGATGTAGAGCGAGGTGGAAATGTCCGGTGGCGGAAAGTAGTTGCCGTCGGTGATGTTGTCGTAAACCAACTCGGAAGTGTCTCCGAAGTAGGAGAAATTGTCGTTGGTATCGGCTGGGATTCCCTGCAAGGCGGCGAGGTATTCGACCCACACCTGGCCGTTGGAAAAGCGGCCATTCCAGTAATTCGAGGCGGTCGTACCCGGGGGAGGCGGATATTGCATCGAGTCCGACCCCGTGATGGCCGACAGGCTGTCGCCGAAAACGTACATCGACGTAAAGCCGGCCAAGGAACGGTCGGCTCCCGGCCCGAGCCAGAGCAGGCACAACCCGAGGCACAGGACATTCGTGAACCAGCGTAAACCGGTACGGGATAATCGCGCCCGCAGAGTGCACCAAATTGCCCACGGCTCACGCGACGTGTCGCGAAAGTCTCGATTATTCCGCGAACTCCATTTTATCTGCGGTTTCCTGTTCACGAGCATCGTGGGCCTCATTCGCGATTCTCTTGCCTTGCAGCAGGATTGCGAGACCTTTCTGCCCGCCCGCTCGGAACAACATTAGATGGCGACTTCATTTAACCTGCCCTCAGACTTCAAATCAATCAGACGCCTCAGAAGGCTCACTCCTGACCAGCGTTGATTGATTCGCTTTTTCCGTCGTCAACTCCAACACAGAAGCCTGCTTGCGTCAATAACACAGTCGAGCAATACTTATAACGAAGTTTATACTTTCAAGAAACGTTTCTGTTGGTCGAATGGTTCGGGCTCATCCGTCGATTTCAGGATTTTGGGAAAGGGATGCCGAAAGTGTTCGGGCTTGCAGGCTGGGGAAAAACAGAATCATAAGGGGACAGAATCACTGGTTTCTGGCTCTGCAATCCTTATCTTGCTGCCCGGGCTCTCTGAAGACTTCCGAAGCGTCATCCCTGATTCTGTCTATCCTTGATTCTGTCCTTTCGCCCCCATGCCCCCGCAGGGGTTTGAATTAGTGTTCATTCGCGGTTTTTCTGCGCCCGATTTTAGCCGCCAATGGACACGAATAGGGAATTGTCCTTTTGCCTTTTTGAGAAAAAGATTGACGATTTTATAAAAAAGATTGACCATTTTCCACTCTTTTCCACTCTTTTCCACTCTTTTCCACTGTTTTCCACTGTTTTCCACCCTTTTCCATTCCTCTTTTCCTATAATATGTTCATTGCAACCTGTTTTCTGGCCGGCCAGGCCTTCGGTCCCCGCGCTGGTTTTGACGTTGAATTCCGGCGCATGGGCTCCATATTCGGCGGGTGAACAAGGATCAGATCGCGGAAACGTTGACTGCCATCGCCACGCTGCTGGAACTTAAAGGAGAGAATCCTTTCAAGGTGCGCGCCTACTTGAATGCCGCGCGCGTCATCGAAAACCTGGCCGAACCGCTGGATAAACTTATCGCCGAGGAACGCCTCAGCGAAGTCAAAGGTATCGGCGACGCGATCTGCGAGAAAATCACCACACTGGTGGCGACCGGCAAGCTGCCCTACTACGAAGATTTGCGGGCGGCCACGCCGCCGGGCCTGGTGGCGATGCTGGAAATTCCCGGGCTGGGTCCAAAGAAGATCAAGGTGCTGCATGACGAGTTACGAATCGCAAGCGTGGAACAATTGGAAGCGGCCTGCAAGGAGGGAAAGGTGGCCGTGCTCAAGGGCTTTGGCGAAAAAACGCAGACCAATATCTGCGAGGGCATCAACCGGCGCCGCGTGTATGCGACGCAGCATTTAATCAGCGACGCGCTGCCGATTGCCGAGGCGCTGCTGGAGGCATTGCGCGGGCACCCGGACGTTGCGCAGTGTAGCACCGCCGGGAGTCTTCGGCGGCATCGCGAGGTCATCGGGGACATCGATTTGTTGGCCTCTTCCAAGTATCCGGAAAACGTGCTGGATTTTTTCACGCAACAACCCGAGGTGCTCAAAGTCATTGCGCGCGGCCAAACCAAAGCCAGCGTGTTGCTCGGCGGCGGCATTCAGTCTGACCTGCGGGTGGTGAGCGACGCGGAGTTTCCGTTTGCGCTGATGTATTTCACGGGCAGCAAGCAGCACAACATCGTGATGCGCCAGCGGGCCATCGACCGCGGCCTGCGGCTCAATGAATACGGCCTGTTCCATTCGCAAGTTGAAACCCGCGACCCCAAGCTGCTGGTCAAGTGCCATACCGAAGAGGAAGTTTTTGAGAAGCTTGGGCTGCATTCCATCGAACCGGAAATGAGGGAGGACCTCGGCGAGATCGCCCTGGCGGAAAAGGGTCCGCTCCCGCGCCTGGTCGCATGGACGGACCTAAAAGGGTCGTTGCATAATCACTCGACGTGGAGCGATGGCCACCAGCGACCGGAGGAGATCGCCAAGTCCATGATTGATTTGGGGCTTTCTTACTGGGGCGTGACCGACCACTCAAAATCCTCCTTCCAGGCCAACGGTCTCGACGCGGCGCGCGTGCGTCAGCAACTCAAGGAAATCGGGAAGATCAACCAATCTCTGGCCAGTGAAGGCGAGGATTTTCGCCTGCTGACTGGGGCGGAGGTGGACATCCTCAAAGACGGAAGGTTGGACTTCCCCGATGATCTCCTGGCGGAGTTGGACGTGGTGATTGCGAGTATCCACCAGAGTTTTAGCCAGACGGAGGCCGAGACCACCAACCGTTTGATTGCCGCTGCGCAGAACCGCTACGTGCACATTCTTGGCCACTTGACCGGGCGACTCCTGCTGGAACGCGAGCCCTATAAAGTGGACCAGCGCGCTGTCATTGAAGCCTGCGCCCAAACAGGCACCTGGATCGAACTCAACGTCAATCCTTTGCGTTTCGACATGGATTGGCGTTTCTGGCCTTATGCCAAATCCAAAGGAGTCAAGTGCGTCATTAACTGCGATGCCCACCGTCTCGAGCATGTGGGGTACCTGCGCCTGGGCGTGGGCATTGCCCGCAAGGGTTGGCTGACAAAAGAGGACGTGGTCAACACCTTGCCGCTGGAGAAATTGCGCGTCGAACTCGGCAGGAAACGGGGGCGCTAGTTTAACCTCGGATCATCTGTGACCGCCGCCGTGTCCCACGCCTCGCCCGCTGAGCGCGTTCGGCCCGGTGCCACCCGTTACGCTTCGCGGCTGCTCCTGATGCTCGATGTGTGGAGAGATGTCCTCAGGGCTGATAGCCGACTCACCGGACTGCGGTCCGATGGCGGTGGTATTCTGCCTGCCAATGGCGGTGGTGCTCTGCCGGCCGATAGTGGTCCCGCTGTTGCGGATGGCTCGCTCTTCAAGAACCGAAAGATCAACCGCGCGACCAAAACCCCGCCTTCCCTCGGAAAGGAAACCGCGTTCGCCTCCTTCCGGGGACATGCCGAATCCCTGCTCACCCGGGAGGAGTCCAAAGCGGTCTCCCACAAAGCCATTGCGGCCGAAGGCGTAGGGAAGCCTGGCGGCGTTCGCAAAAAGGTCGTCGAAGTACAGAGGGTTGAACGTCACTCCGAACGGCCGGAAATAAACGCAGCTTGGTTTAAGGTAAATGCCACTTGGCTGGAGGTAGATGCCGGGGGCGATGACAATTCCAACGGGTTGAGCATGCAAGACGCAGGCGACCGCAAAACCCGCGGCGGTCGCGGTCGCAATAACAAGTGTTTTCGCTTTCACAGCGAAAAATCGTCCTTGCTAAAGCTAGGGGCTATGGGGTTTTGACCGGTAGACGAATGCGGCTGAACCTCATCCCCAGTCGAAAGTTCGTCCGCTAGACTACAGACTATCCCACCGGCCCCGGGGGCCATATCTGACAAATAACAAACAACAGATTTTCAATTCTCGATGCAATCCATCCTCCGGGGCTGGAGTCCGGAATTGGGAATTTGTCATTGAGAATTTGTTATTTGTTATTGGCTTAAGAGCAATTCTCATTTTGGGTCCACATGCTCGTCGGCAGCGGTTCGGTGTCCACGCTTTAGCGTGTTCGTCGTGGGAAACACCCTAAAGGGGACACCAAACGATCCCGGTCGGTCACAATGAGAATTGCTGCCTTACCCGGTCACCACGCGCTTCCAGTAACCCAACCGCCCTGGATTCCACGTGCACACGGCGATATCTCCGTTGGCCAGCCAGATGGCGTCGTGCGGATGGTTGAATCCGCGCGAACCGAGCAGTTTGCCAACTTCGATCACTGAAATGACCTTGTTTTCTTTGTCGAGCACAATCACCGGTCCGTTCAGGTCGGGCACCAGGACGTGATCCCCCGAGATGTCGGCGTTGCATGGAGCCGTGATTTCTTTTGCCTCGATGGTGCTATGGTAAAAACCGTTCAGCGTGAAATATTCAAGGCGTTTATTGCCTCGGTCGGCGGTCAGGAGCAACTGGCGCCTCGGGTCGTAAGTAATGCCGTGCGGACAATTCAGCTCTCCGTGCGCCGATCCCGCTCCTCCCCAGGACTTGCCGGCGTAGACGCCATCCGAATCCTTCAGTGCATGGATCATGCTGCTGCCGTAACCATCGGCCACGAATACGCGATCCCCATCCGGCGGCGCGACGGCATCGGTGGGCTTGTAGTTGCCCATCTGCGGCGACCACTTTTGAGTCCATAAAACATCCCCTTCGAGCGTGGTTTTATGGACCGTGGCGGCGTTGTTGGCGTGGTACAGCACGTGTTTGCCGTCTTTACCGAGGTGAATATTCAGCCCATGAGGTACGCCCTGGGCCAGGCCATTGTCCGCGCCGAGCAAAACGGCGCCGGTGCCATCCGGTTTGAAACGGACCAGGCAGCGAGTGTCCTCCTGGACCTTCTCGGGTTCGTAGGTAAAATAAATGTTCCCCTCAGTGTCCATGCACAGTCCATGCCCATTTTTCATTTTCACCGACGGTGGCAGCACGAATTTCTCCGGCGCATATTCGAAACGGAAATCGCCCGAACCGCTGACGATAGGGCCCGACAATTCAGCCGAAGCGGAAGCGTCAGCGGAGTTGCTTTGGAACGCGGCGTCGAGGATATGGTGGTCGTGGGGATGGGCGTGCGCGTGGCCGGTGGCGGCGGCGGCGGCGAAAGTGGCGCTGGCTTGAAGGAAGTCTCGTCGATTCATAAGGCGTGATCGGCTAAGTGTTTGTCGTCATGGTGCTGGCTTAGCTTTTGCCAGCGGCGTTTTGGTGGTCAATCCGAGTTTCTCCAGAAACGGTTTGGGGTCCTGCTCGAACTTCGCTTTGCAATCCTTGCAACAGAAAGCCACGACCGCGCCTTGGTATTCCGTCGTTTTGGTGAGGTCCACCGGCTTGCCTGAGACGGGGCACTGCTGATTCATCGGGGCGGCCTTGGCTGGCGTGCTGGAGGTGACAAGCGTACCGAATTCGACCGACAGTTTTTCGTCTTTTATCTTGGCTTCCAACTCATCAATTTGCTGTCGCCAGCCTGAGATTTGATCTTCATCCGTGTGCGCCTGGGCAAAAGCCGTGGCGGCGGTGGGCGTGACCTTAGTCTGCCACAAGAAAAGCTCCCTCAGCTTAGGCAGGGCTTGCAGCGGGGCCAACCCGGCATCGGTGACTGGAGTGCCGTATAGATTAAGGTATTGCAGCTCGGGCAACGCGCCAAGGCGGGCCAACCCGGCGTCGGTGATTGAGGTGCGTTCCAGATGCAGGCGAGTGAGATTAGGCATGGTGGCCAGTGCCTTAAGC
>Ga0074046_10004394_pt1 | contig 11537 bp, 11 predicted proteins | sample BogForMeECP23OM3_FD_94441 | JGI IMG/M metagenome (GOLD analysis project Ga0074046, IMG submission 94441) | Bog forest soil microbial communities from Calvert Island, British Columbia, Canada - Bog Forest MetaG ECP23OM3 | ecosystem: Environmental > Terrestrial > Soil > Wetlands ...
AAAGTGCTCCTCGAACCCGGAACGGCAAGGACTTCGAACACCCTCACTGTCCCAGCTCAGGAGCACTTTTTACGTCAGGCACACCGCCCAGCCCTCAAACCCCAATGAAAAGATAGGGCTAACTTGGCGCCGACTATGACGGCGTCTGGGTCTGTTAGCGCCGCGTGAATTGGGTTATGGTTGTTGTGTTGCATCTGTGTCATCGGGCTTGTTCGCTTATTCGGCGAGATCCGCCGCCGCGGATTGCACCGAGACTCGTTGAGTCTTCGGCCCTGCCGAGAAAAGAGTGCGTGGCATGGGGGGACTGCGTCAGCTTCGTGGAGATCGCAGCAGTCCATGGTGTCCGCCTGCGCCCGGCCGGACGCAAACGGGTCGCACGCCAGCTCCGGGCGATCCGCACGCTCGGGCAAGCTGGCGCATGCGTGGCGGAAGTAACCAGGCGCTTGCCGGCCGTCCAGCCGGTCAGCCACTGTGCAGTTGCAGAGGGGATCACCGATGACCGTTATCAGCGGCCAGTTATGCTCGTTCCGCTGCATGAGTACATGAAAGGGGAAGCTGCATTATGAGAAGCCTGCTGCAAGCTTTGAAAAACTTCGCCGAGCCTGGAGCGCCGATCAGCGTCAATAGAGCCATCGCGACGTTTCCCATCCCGTTTCCCATGCCTGTGTCCGTCACCCATTTCTTGCGCCTCCTCGACCGGGGCGGCGTCCTCGCCAGGCTGCGCGGCAAGTATGCGGAAGTAGTGAACCTGCTTGACTTGAACTCCGATACCCTTGTCGGCCTCGTTGATGTGCATACGCATCCGGCAGCCCATCTTGGCTTCGGGACCGAGCTATTTTACGGGCCCCCCGACGGCGATCCTAGCCACGTCTTTGGCAATTGCAACGGATTTCACGGAGGGTGGGGAACCGATAACACGGAGGGAAATTATATTCGGCAGGTAGTAGTCGACCATACCGAATCCATGGAGTACTCAGGCTCCTGGGACCATCAGCACCCTGGCTGGCCTGACTTTCCGGCATGGCCGACGTGGCATGACCTGCTTCATCAGCAGGTCCGGGTCGAGATGCTTGAGCGCGCGTGGAAGGGGGGCCTCCGGCTTATTGTGGCCCACGCAGTTAATAGCCACACACTCGCAAAGGTTAGCCAGACGCGAGGACCATACGACGACAAATCATCGGGCGATGCGCAAATCGCTGCCATCAAAGAGATGGTATCGGGTCAGGCTTTCATGGAGCTCGCCCTCTCTCCATCAGACGTGCGCCAGATCATCGGACGCGGCAAACTTGCCGTTGTAATCGGCGTCGAGCTCGATTGCATAGGGAATTTCTACCCTGGATCTTCCGATCATTCTTCCGCTCCCTTTGAGCCTGCACCGTCGGACGCCGAGATTCGCGCCGAGATCACCCGGCTCTTCCAGTCCGGGGTGCGCTACTTTTTCCCCGTGCACGTCACGGACAACGTTTTCGGCGGCGCAGCGCTCTACAATATGGCATTCGACATCGCTAATCGCTACCAGTTCGGGTCATGGTACGCGGCGGAGCCCGCGCCCGCCTCCTCAATGATTGGCTTCACCCTTAATCCAGGGGAAACCCTCTGGGGCCAACTCTATGATACGGTCAGAAATGTGCTCGCCAATGTCGCGAACGATCCCGGGAACATTATCGGCGACTTGACGGGCGATATCACCAATCTCGCGGCCGCTCTCCTGGAGAAAATCAGCCTTGGTTTCGACCCCGGGAGCTATCCGGCAGCCCCAGCCACGCATACCGGCCATCGAAATTCGCGGGGGCTGCAGGATCGGGGGCGAGTCGTGCTCGACGCACTAATGGGAGCGGGGGCCATGATCGACGTCGATCATATGGGCGAGAAGACTGTTCTGGACACTCTTGATTATACGAGGCCGGTCAACTATCCCGTGTTTGCCGGGCACAACTTCATTCGAAGCAGCGGCGGAAGCGAGCGCGCTCATCTGATTGGGGTTGCTAAGGAGATCCTGAGTCGAGGCGGTATGTTTGGTGTCGGCGTTACAGGCGGTTTGAGCTCGCTGGCTACGACGATTTCCCAGCTAAGAAAAGAAACGTCTCAGGGCGGAATCGCTCTCGGATCCGACTCTTCCGGCATGTCGCCGCTTCCGGCGCCGCGAAATGGCTCCGTCGTCTATCATGGCCCAGCAGACGCGCTTGAGCAGGGCATGCTGGGCAACCGGGTAGAAGATATCAACACCTCCGGTGTTTCGCATATCGGAATGTACCCGGATTTCATAGAAGACGGAAAAAGCTCAGGCATACTGACAGACGATGACATTACCGAGCTGTTCAATGCGCCGGAAGCGTTCGCATCGGCTTGGGAGTCCTGCCTGAATATCGCAAGCCGGATGGGCTAAGCGATCGCCGCTGCATCGCCGGGTTCGAAGTCCCGGTGCCCATCCCGGAAGATCCCGCTCCGGTTTCGCGAAAATCAGGAAAACAGGCGTGTCAAAGTCACCGTGCTCTTCGGAGACGCCAGACGCAGCGGCCGGCGAACGCCGATGAAGCCAGGGATCTTGCCAGGCGTCAGCGCGGGCAACCGCCACCAGGCTCGTAGCGGCATGTTCAGACGGCGGCTGCCCAGGCCGATCGGGTCGGGCGCGGCCTGGGCCAACCTGGCGATCCTTGCGGTTGCCGCTGCCTACTGCAACGCGACGAGGATCGCGATGAGCCCCCGCCCGCTGGCCAGAGGCTGCAGCGCCTTCCCGATCACAGCGCCGAAGGCACGCCCCTGATCGCACGCTTTCATCGCGTGTCCCGGCGTCGGCGAGGTCGTCAGCAAATCCCCAACCCTCACCGGCTCGTGCTCAGCGTCGACTTTGCAGCACACCTTCCCGACAAGCGCAACAGGGCTCCGCAGCCGCGAAGACGCACGCCGGTCAAGGAGCAGCGCGGGCTTGTAATCGCCACCACCGGAGACCACCCCGGCGACCCGCCGATCATAGGGCTCCGAACTAGGATGCAGAGCCTCGTCATCACCGATGACCATCACTGTCCCCGGCTCGGCTCCGACCGGGCTCGCCACGTCGAACTCCTCCGCGCAGTCAGCATTGGCCAGGACGATGTCACGGTCTACGGTCACCGTGCCGGTGACCGTGACGTCCCCTTCAAAGTGTCCTGCGGGCGTCCCTTTGGCCCAGAGCCCGCTACCAGAGGTGCTCTGACCCATGACGCCGTTACCGGATTGACTAGTGCCTGCGACTCCATTATTAGAGGTGCTCTGGCCTACGACGCCAGCACCCGATTGACTAGTGCCCCCGACACCCCAGTTAGAGGTGCTCTGACCCATGACGCCGACACCCGATTGACTAGTGCCCCCAACACCCAAGTTAGAGGTACTCTCACCCTGGACACCGACGCCGGACCCTGAGGCTCCGATGACGCCCACCCCGCCGCCAAGCTCCTCTCCGAATTGGAGAGGGTTAATCGAGACCCTCGTTAGTGAAGTGCCTTGCACCGCAGGTGTATCGTCGTTCGACGCTGCGTTTACAGGGGGACCTGGTATTGGCCTGATGATCGGCGTAATCGGGGGCATTGTGTACTCCTTACAGTTAGGCGCGGAGCCTCGGTCCGATCACCTGTCCGTTTGAGCTATTCGCATGAACACCTGCTCCAGTGCCCGCGCTATCAAACCAGCCTGCATTTGCCCGTCTGACCATAACCCTCCACACCGTAGCGGTTGACACTCGTTCCGCAAACCCCGGATCCATGCTCCATATGTAGGACCGGGATACCCCGGGAAACTCGCCCGGTTAGGGTTCTGAAATTCCGCTTAATGGTCAGATAGGCTGTAGGGCCGTTGCAAGATCACGGCGGTGAAGAAGATGAGCGCGACATAGATCGCGGCGCGGTTCAAATAATGAGATCTTCTAGGCTAACACTCACACGGCGTCGCTTGATTGTCAAGGGTCATCAAGCCTCGGTCAAGTTATGGTCCAGGGCCCATGCTTTCGCGTCGCCTGCTCTCCGCTGTCCGTTCCGCAAGACGGCAGGCGCGAGCTGGGTAATCGGGCGCGAGACGACGGCTGCGTGCTTGCCTGTGAGAGCGCCGAATAGCCGTGGCAGATCAGCGGAGCCGCCCGGAGGACGGCGTGGGCGCGCCGGGCGGCTGATTCCAGCCGCTCGGCACGCCGCTGTAACCAACTACGGGGTTGGGTCTGTCGTGAGCGCTCGCAGGGGTGTCCGGCGAGGGCGTCGCGGATGGCTTTCATGGGCGGGACGGCGTTGAGCCTTATGGTGATCAGGTAGGAGTGGATGCGGCAGTAGGCCCTGGTCGTTTCCAGGGAGCGGAAGCAGCCGGAGATCTTCAGGTGGATTTTGGCGTGGCGTAGTGCCTGTTCGGCGAGGTTCGACGACCGAGCCATCGACTGCGCGTGATGCGGCGGCCGGGAAGCATCCGGACTTGGTGCGGGTGACGCACCGGTTCCATCCGCTGTTCGGACGCTCGCTTGAGTTCGTGAAGCGTTGCAGGACCTGGCAGTCCGATCGGGTGTTCTTCTTTGATGATGCCGGTGAGCTGGCGAGTCTGCCGGCGGAGTGGACCGATGTCGTGCCGGCGGACCCGTTCGTGGTGGTCTCTGCGGGGCGTTCGCCGTTTCATGTGGCTGATCTTCTGGTGCTGGCCGACCTGGTCGGCGTTCTGGGCGCGGGGTCCGGCGCTGATCGCGGGAGTGTCACGAGGATTCTGCCGTGATAGTCCAGGAGATTCTGCCGCGTCTCACCATATATGCTCGTCGCTTCTGCCGGCTTGCCCGGGCGATTAGCGTACTTCTGCCTGTTCGTGAGGATGCCCGGCGGCGTGTCGGCGTGATCACGCGGTTTCTGTGCGGCATAGTTATCTGGACGAACCGGCGGCCTGGGAGGCGGAATGACCCGGCGAGACGACGCCAAGACGCGGGCGCTGGCAGCGTCCCGGACACTGAACCCGCGCCCGGAGAAGGTGTCCGACCCGGCGTTCGCGCCAGGCTCCTTCTTCGACCCGGCGGACCTGGTCCAGGTCAAGTACGAGATGGTGCGCCAGGCCGAGACCGGCGGCGCGCCGGCCGCCCGGGCCGCATCGGCCTTCGGGTTCTCCCGCCAGTCGCTGTATACCGCCAGAGCAGCACTGCGCGAGCAAGGGCTGGCCGGCCTGATCCCGGGCAAACCGGGTCCCAAAAGCGGGCACAAGCTCACCGGGGAAGTCGTCAGCCACCTGGAGGAGCTGCTGGCAGCCGATCCGCGGCTAAGGCCGGCGGACCTGGCCGCCGCGGCCGGGCAGCGTTTCGGCGTCACGGTGCATCCGCGTTCGGTGGAACGGGCGCTGCAGCGCCGCCGGACAGCCCGGAACGCTGCCGGGCAGGCCGGCGAGGACGCCCCCAAAAGCTGACTCCGTCCCGCCCGCCCTGCCACCGGTGCGGCCGGCGGACCTGGTGGCGCGCTATGAGCAGCTGCGCCACATCGCGGCCGGCGGCCACGCCGGGGGCTGGCGTCATGGCCTGGGCGTGCTGGCGGCCAAGGGGATGGCCTGCTGGATGGCCGCGTGCGCCGCCCTGCCGGCCGCCGCGCCCGAGCACGGCAGCCCTCCCGCAGCGGTGACACCGCAGGCCGGCGCGTCCCTGTCCGCCCTCAACCCGTCGTTGCCCGCACCGGACCAGGAAGGAGGTGCCAGCTCGCCGGCCTGCACGTCACTGCTGCCCGCCGCTGTCGTTCCCCAGATCGTCGCGGTGCTGGCACAGATGACGCTCGCCCACGCCCGCACCGCCCCGCCCGCCGAACAGGAGGCCCGCCCCCCGTGAACCCTGCCGACACCACAGGAAAGGTCACCGCATCCCGGCTCCGCCGCGACGCCTACTTGTATATCCGCCAGTCGACCCTCTACCAGGTCGCCAACAACACCGAGTCGACCGCGCGCCAGTACGACCTGCGCGGCCGGGCGGTCGCGCTCGGCTGGCCCGCCGGGCGGATCCACGTGATCGACATCGACCAGGGCCATTCCGGTGCCTCCGCCGCCGACCGGGAAGGCTTCCAGCATCTGGTCGCCGAGGTGTCGATGGGCAAGGCCGGGATCGTGCTCGGCCTGGAATGCTCCCGGCTGGCGCGCAACAACGCCGACTGGCACCAGCTACTGCAGATCTGCGCCCACAACGACTGCCTCATCCTGGACGAGGACGGGCTGTATGACCCGACCAGCTTCAACGACCGCCTCCTCCTGGGGATGAAAGGCCAGCTCAGCGAGGCAGAACTGCATTTCCTGCGGTCCCGGCTGCGCGGCGGGATCCTCGCCAAGGCCCGCCGCGGGGAGCTCAGACTCCAGCTGCCGATCGGACTGGTCTACGACCCGCTCGGCCAGGTGACCCTGGATCCCGACGCGGGCGTCCGCGGCGCGCTGTCGCTGCTGTTCGAAACCTTCACCGCCACCAGCTCGGCGTTCGCGGTGGTCAAAACCTTCCGCGACCAGCAGCTGAGCTTCCCCGGCAGGCATCGCAGCGGACCCCGCGCCGGCGAGCTGTACTGGAACAGCCTCACCCACGACCAGGTCCTGAAGATCCTGCACAACCCCGCCTACGCCGGTGCCTACGCCTATGGCCGCGCCCGCCACACCACCGGCCTGGACGGCCGCCACCACACCCTTTCCAAACCGATCGACGAATGGACCGTCCTGATCCACGACCACCACCCTGGCTACGTCACCTGGCCCAGATACCAGGCCAGCCTGCAGGTGCTGGCCGGCAACGCAGCCGCCCGCGGCCAGGACCGCACCGCCGGGCCGCCCCGCGAAGGCCCCGCCCTGCTGCAGGGACTGGTCATCTGCGGCAGGTGCGGGCGGCGGATGACGGTGCGCTACCACACCCGCGCCGACGGCACGATCGTGCCTGACTACGTCTGCCAGAACGACGGCATCCGGACCGCTCAGCCGATCTGCCAGCACATCGGCGGCGCCCCGGTCGACACCGCGATCAGCGAACTGATCCTCCGCGCTCTCACCCCGCTCGCTCTCCAGACCGCCGTCACCGTCAGCGACGAGCTTGCCCGGCAAGCCGGGCAAGCCGACGCGATCCGGGCTGCCCACGTCCAGCGCGCCCAGCACGCAGCTGACCAGGCCCGCCGCCGCTACCTGGCCGTCGACCCCGGCAACCGGCTCGTCGCCGATGCCCTCGAAGCCGACTGGAACGCCCGCCTGCGCGAGCTGGCCGCCGCCCAGGACGACTACGCCACCGCCAAGACAGCCGCCGCCATGCTCGACGAGCAGCAACGCGCCCGAATCCGCGCCCTGGCCGCGGACTTCCCCGCCCTGTGGAACAATCCAGCCACCCCGATGCGCGAACGCAAGCGCCTGATCCGGCTGCTGATAACCGACGTCACCCTCACCCGCGGCCAGGACACCATCACCGCCGCCGCCCGCCTGCCAGGCGGCCAGCACCACACCCTGCACCTGCCGATCCCGCTCAACGCCTGGCAGGAACGCAAGACCCCCGCCACCACGATCACCCTCATCGACCAACTGCTCGGCACCCACACCTACAGCCAGGTCGCGTCCGTCCTCAGCCAGCGGGGCCTGGCCAGCGGGGACGGCAAGCCCTGGGACGCCGACCGGGTGCGCGCCCACTGCCGCACCCGCCACATCCCCAGCCTGTGGCAACGGCTCCGCGACGCCGGGATGCTCACCCTGGACGAAACCGCCCAGCAGCTCGGCGCGCATCCCCAGAGCATCAAACGCTGGTACCGCCTCAGCCTGATCACCGGGCACCTCGCCGACGACCGCGGCACCTGCCTCTACCACCCCGGCCAGGCCCGCCCCGGACCCGCGCTAGTCGAAGCCGCCGGCAAGGCCCTCGGCGACACCCATCGCTCAGGGCGCAGCCACCACCCGGGCCTGGGCGGCCCGCTGCAGCCACCGCGAAATGTCAGTACCCCGCGCGACAATCACATCAGCGACACCACCTGACCACCGCGAAAACCCTGATACTCCAGAACGCACCCAGGAGGTGCAGAGTGAAGCCAGATCGGAGGTCCACGGCACGGTGAAGTCGGTCAGGTGGTGAAGTATCAGGTCGATCTTGTCGTGGAAGCGCTGGGCCAGGACCCAGGCGGGGTGCTTATCGCCCTTGCTGGTGCGCCGTCCCAGGTTGGCGGTGATCCCGGCCTGGGCCTGTTCCCGGTAGGCCGCCCGGATCTGCTCGATCTCCTGGCCGGCCAGGGTGCTGCGCCCGGCGGCGACCGCATCGGTGACGCTCTTGGGCCCGGTGCGCAGTACCTCGATCATCGCGGCTGCCCAGGCATGGCGGCAAGGCTCGGCCTCGGCCACGCCCTTCGCGGACCTGATCAGGTGAGCATTGCACAGCTGGCGTGCGGTCAGGCGGACCTGGTACTTGGCGTAGCCGTTGTAATCGTCGGAGACCAGGTGGCCTGGGCCAGCGAATGACGGGCTGACAACTTCACGCCGAACGTCGGCCACCGAGGCGGCAGGTTGTCGGTGCGGCCGAAGATGACGACGGGAAAGTTTGAGAGCATGCCGCCGTCAGTGCACAGGATCTCCCTAGCTGCCGCCCAGTCGGCCGGGGATTGAAGAATGGCTCTGACAGTCGCCGTCCTCATCATCCCCATCCTGGCAGCGATGAAGTCCGCGGTGCATGGCCTGTCCGGCTTGCTGGCCCAGCTTCTACGGGCACTGGCCGCGCTAACGTCTATCTTGTTTATCTTGGTGACCGGAGGCAGGTCTACGGTTCGATCCGTAACGACGGGCACATTTCGGGACACGCAGCATATAACTTGCAGGTGAACGACGCGCAGACGTTCGGCGACACCAGCGGCAGTGACATCGACTACTCGCGGGACAGTTATGATCACGAAAGATTCAGGCTAGACTTTCGAACAGGGCTAGAAAAGGATGGTGGGCCGATGGGATCCGAGCTCGTGTGGCGGCTGCAACATGTCTGGCCCAAAGACACGCCCGACCTGACCGAGGTGAATCTCTCCGGCGTAGATGACGACGAAGCTCGACGGCTCGTCGCCCAGGTCGAGGATGTCAAGCGGGCGTTTGAACACTTCGTCGAGGAGGATGTCGTGCCACACATCTCCCGGCAGCCGACCCGGGTTGGCGTGGTGGAGACTGTAAGCCTATTCACCTCCGAGTCCTCGATGAACACGGACTACTTGCTGCTGCTGAGCGGGATCCTGGAGGGCAACGGCGGAGTGCTAGATCAGATCGCGGAAAGTTACACGATTACAACAGCAGAAGGGCTGGGGCAGTTCGCCGAGCTGGCGACCTACGACCTCTCAAAGTCCAGCAAATAAGATTCGGGCCGGGTAGTCAAGTCCATTTACTTGGCGCGGTGTCATTTGCGGGTGCTGGCCCGGAGCGCCGATGATGCGGGATCGTGGGGTAAGTGCGCCGTAGTAGCGTCCGGGTATTCGTGGTCATGATACTGGTGCCGGGGATGAGGTGCTGGCCGCGCTGGTTGCTTCGCTGCGCGCGGAACTGGCAGAGTCACGGGCTGCGCTGGCGCGGGCGGTTGAGGAGCTTGGGGAGGCCCGGGAGCGGATCGGTGAGCTTGAGGCGCGGCTGAGGCAGACGCCGCGAAATTCCTCGAGGCCGCCGTCCAGTGAGAGCTCGGCCCTGATGGACCGGGTGCGGCGCCGGATCAAGCGCGGCGCCCGCGGCGCCTGCGGCGCCGCGGGCCCGGCGTCAGCGCCAGCCAACTGCTAACACTGTGCTAACAACAGCCATGGACGCATGGAGACAACCGTGGACGCCGAGGTGCCCCGGCGCGTCTTCTGGCCTGCTCAGGCGGACTCTGGTGGACTCCTATGGACCCGGCAATCCTTCTGAAAAGACATCCCAGGGGCTTAGGTGTCAAGCGGCGATGTCAGATTGAGGGGTCTTTTCCCGGTGCGGCCAGGCGGTTGCCTCGTCGTAGAGGGTGCGGGTCTTGAGGCAGCCGTGGAGGATGCCGACGAGCCGGTTGGCGAGCTTGCGCAGGGCAGCGTTGTGCTCGGTGCCGCTGGCGCGCTCGGCGTCGTAGAGGGCGCGGGCGCCAGGCGAAGCTCCCAGGGCGGACAGGGCCTGGGCCATCAGCGCGTCGGTGAGCCGGTCGTTGCGGATGAACCGGGCGGCGACGACCTTCCTCTTCCCCGAGGCGCGGGTGATGGGGCTGGTGCCGGCGTAGTTCTTGCGGGCCTTGCCGCTGGCGTAGCGGTCCGGGTCGTCGCCGAATTCGCCGAGGACCCGGGCGCCGAGGATGTGTCCCAGGCCGGGCTGGGACAGGTAGATCTCAGCGTCCGGGTGACGGCCAAAATCCGCCTCCACCTGCCCCTGCAGGGTTTTGACCTGCTCGTTCAGGACGGTGATCACCGCGACCAGGGAGCGGACGGTGACGGCGTAGGCGCTGGTGAGGGCCGGCGGCTGGCCCAGCTGGGCGCTGCGCAGCGCGGCCAGGATGACGGTGGCCTTGCCGGGGATGTCCCGGCGGCGGGCGCGCTTGAGGGCGGCGGATATCTGCGCCCGGGTCAGCTTCGCGGCCTTCGCCGGGTCCGGTGCCTTGCCCAGCAGCTCCAGCGCGTCGGGCGCGTCCAGGTCGGCGAAGGCCTCCAGCGCGGCGGGGAAGTACTCCCGCAGCTGGTGCCGCAGCCGCTGGACCTGCCGGGTCCGCTCCCAGATCAGCGTCTTATGGGCACGCGCCACCACCTTGACCGCCCCCGCGTCCGGGCTGTCGCCCGCCACCGCGCGCAGCTGGTGGGAATCGGTGCGCACCATGTCGGTCAGCATGTGCGCGTCGCCGCGGTCGCTCTTGGCGCCGGAGACCCCGTGACGTTCCCGGTACCTCGAGGCCTGCAGCGGGTTCACCCCGTAGACCGTGTACCCGGCCGCGACCAGCGCGCCGACCCACGGGCCGCGGTCGGTCCCGGTCCCTATCACCACCTCCGCATCATCGGCGCCCTCGCCCAGCTGCTCCCCGATCAGCTCATGCAGCCGGGCGATCCCGGCCACCCCCTCCGGCAGCCGCCCGCGGGCCAGCACCCGGCCCCGCTCGTCCATCAGCTCCACGTCATGATGATCCTCAGCCCAGTCATCGCCTACGAACAAGCGCATCAATTCTCCCGCCTGAAATGCCGGATCCGGTCAGCAGCCAGCAGGAGAACAATCAGCGCCCTAATGAAACAGTGCTCACGCCACCTGGCGCGCACGACATCCCAGCAGCGATCAACTCTCCCGGTCACCGGCAGGGGCACGGTCTTTTCACAGGACTCCAGGTCCGGCGGATAACAGTGCTCACCTGCCGGCGGCCACCAGCTAACGAGTCTGCCGGACGGCGAACCCGCTAACACTCATTAGCGGAAGGTCAGCAGGCCTTGTCGCTGCCTGATCTCCGCGACCCTGGCGCGGACCTATGTTCTGGCAATCCGGCCCCTAGGAGCCTGCTGAAAAAGGTCAGCAGGTCACACTGTATTTATCGGTCCGGCGTTCGAGGATCTGGGATGATAGTCTCGTGCCGGGTTCCGGGCGGGCAGGCTGGCAGCTTCCGGGCGCGC
>Ga0074046_10004395_pt1 | contig 11535 bp, 12 predicted proteins | sample BogForMeECP23OM3_FD_94441 | JGI IMG/M metagenome (GOLD analysis project Ga0074046, IMG submission 94441) | Bog forest soil microbial communities from Calvert Island, British Columbia, Canada - Bog Forest MetaG ECP23OM3 | ecosystem: Environmental > Terrestrial > Soil > Wetlands ...
ACGTACAGGAACTCTCCGCAGAAGACTCCCGAATCATAAAGAGTTACTCTTAAAAAGCGGTGGCACGTACGAAAGACTGCGAGCGATCTGTTATCCCGGGGAACATGATGCCACCATCCGAAGAGACCAAAAAGATAACCGGGAAATTCCCTGTTCTTCAGGGGATCCTCCCGATCAAAACATACCAGGTTCCCTTTGATATTATTGCGGGTATCACCCTTGCGGCACTTGCCATCCCCGAAGTGATGGGGTACGCAAAAATCGCAGGCATGCCGGTCGTCTCCGGGCTGTATACCATCCTCATCCCCCTTGCGGTATTCGCCTTTTTCGGGTCGTCCCGTCACCTCGTGGTCGGGGCGGATTCCGCCACTGCCGCTATTCTCGCAACTGCCCTTGTAACCATGGCCCTGCCCGGTTCTCCTCAGTATGTTGCCCTTGCCGGGATGGTCGCGCTGCTTGCTGCGGGTTTTTTAATCCTGTCACGTATCTTCAAACTCGGGTTTATTGCCGATTTCCTCTCCCGCTCAGTGCTCATCGGGTTCCTGACCGGTGTAGGAGTCCAGATTGCCCTGAGCCAGATCCCCGGCATGCTCGGGGTCCCGGGCGCAGTATTCAACCCCATCCCCCAGCTCGTCACGACGTTTACCAGCGAAGTCTCCCGGATGAACGGGGTAACGATCCTTCTTTCAGCCGTTGTGCTCGTCATCATCATGGTGGGAAGCAGGTTTATGAAAAAAATTCCCTGGCCCTGTTTCGTGGTCATCGGGACCATCATTGTCAGCTGGGCCCTGAACCTCACAAGCCTCGGGGTGACAATGATCGGCCAGGTGCCCATCGGCCTTCCCGCGATCGCATTTCCTGCCGTGTCACCCGGCCAGATCCCCGGCCTTCTGGGCGTTTCCGCCGCGTGTTTTGTAGTGATTCTTGCCCAGAGCGCGGCGACCTCCCGGGCATACGCAGCGCGATACGAAGAAAAGTTTGATGAAAATGTCGACCTTGTCGGTCTCGGCCTCTCCAACGTGTTAGCCGGGATGTCCGGAACGTTCGTGTTCAACGGAAGCCCGACAAAGACCGAGATGGTGGACAGCGCCGGGGGGAGATCCCAGCTGGCACAGATAGTCACCCTTAGCGTGGTAATCGTCGTATTGCTCTTCCTTGCCGGGCCGTTTTCCTACCTGCCCGGTGCCGTGCTGGCAGCGATCGTATTCACCATCGGGATCCACCTCATCGATGTTAATGGCATGAACAGCCTCTTCTACCGCCGCCCTGTTGAATTCATGGTGGCGCTCGTCACGGCATTGACCGTGGTTTTTACCAGCGTGGGGTGGGGCATCGCCCTTGCGATCGTGCTCTCAACTATTGCCCATCTCCGCCACAGTTACCGGCCCCTCAATTTCCTGCTCGTTGAATCGCTGAACCGGGGATGGACGTTGCATCCCGTCGAATCCGGGAAGCAGGCTGCACCGGGCCTTGCGGTCTACCAGTTCGGGGCAAACCTGTATTACGCGAACGAAGCACGGTTCACCAGCGAGATTCTTGACATCGCAGATAACGCGAGGCCCCCGTTGAGATGGCTGTGCGTGTCTGCATCATCGATACAGGATATCGATTTTTCCGGTTCCGAAGCACTGAAACAGCTGTACGGGGAACTCAGAAAACGGGGTATTGTGCTCGTCCTGAGCGCGGTCGAAGAGCCGGTCATGCGCCAGCTGGAGCGGGACAAACTGGTCGAACTGATTGGGAGGGAAAATATCTTCGAGTTCACCAAGGATGTCATGGTTGCCTACCAGAAATTACCGGGGACACCGTAAGGGACCTCTTTTTATTCCGGTTCAATGCCGTGGCCCCTTCCGGTTCCTGAACCATGCGAGGAGCCGGTAACCTCCGGCGGCAAGGACCAGGGTGACCGCAAGCACGATGAGGGCCGTGATCAGCACCATCCACCCTCCCGGAACCGCAGCCTCGCAGGAAGATGTGGTGGCAGGGTGAACAAGCCGGGCTACGAGACCGGAGATCGAGAGAAGGGTCAGGAGCACCAACCCTGCGGCGGTAACGATCAGGGAGCAGAGCACAGCATCGGTCGGGATCTTGGAATGGTTTTCCGGCCAGGCCCGGAGCAGCCCGGCAAGGACAATCGCAAGCGGGACCAGGAAAAGCAGTGCCAGCGCATGAAGAGGCACGGGCAAAACCTCAAAGAGTCCCGGGAATATCACCGCGATACCGTTAACGGCGAAGATGAGGATAATCAGGCAGCCGACAAACGTCAGCTGGTTTTTCCGGTCCCGGATATGGCTGGCAGGAAAGGCAAAGAGAAACGTAAACCCCGCCACCAGACAAAACGTGAGAATAATCCCGACGAGAAGACCCGCGGGGCTGGCACCACCGGCGCTGCATACTCCCTGTACGGCTTCCATACTGCTTTTTTAAAATTGTCATGGGATAATGCCGTCGTTAAGTGAAAAAAATATTTCAATCAAAGGTTCTTTTTTAGATTTTGAAGACTGACAACACTCCAGCACGATTCAGGTTCGGGGGAATGTATGCCAGGAAATATTTTGTACAAATATATCGGCCGCTTTTCCGGATTTATTGTATCGGGGCGTCCGGTTTGTCCTGTCTGTGGAAGCACGACGGTTATCCAAAGAGGTTTTGTCCGGCAGAACCGCCGTCATGATTGCAGGGATTGCGGGTCCTGCACATATATCGATCAGTATTGACAAAAAATAAGCCGGATCTTTTTATATCCCATGCTATCCGGATTTTTCAAAAGACGCCTCCTCTTTGCAGGATCAGGTAACATCAGGACGAATATGCTCCGGCAAGCATGCCGTAATACCGGGTGGACCGCCAGTGGTCCCGGAGCCAGACGTGCTCGCGGAGCGTGCCTTCGTACACGAGGCCGCCCTTCTCCAGCACATGGGCCGATGCGACATTGAGCTCGTCGCACTTCCCGTACACCCTGTGGAGGCCGAGCGGCCCAAAACCAAACGCGAGCAGTGCCCGGAGGATCTCCGGGGCATACCCGTTCTTCCAGTACTCCGGCCGCAGGATGCACCCGACCTCCGCGGTAGTCGGTTGGCCGGGATCGATCTCAAGGAGCACAAAGCCGGCAAACTCACCGGTCCCCGGGATCCGGGCCGCAAGGATGTAGCCCATCCGGTCCGCCCTTCCGGCCTCATCGATGGCGTGCTGCACGAAACTGGCGATCTGCCCCTCGTTCTCAAGCCAGATGAATACGTATTGCATTATGCCGGGGTCACGGGCGATGCGCCGGATATGCTCGAGATCGCTCTCGTTCATGTCCTCCAGGACCAGCCGCGCTGTTGAAAGGGAGAAGACCATTGCGATGCTCCGGGGAAGATACCGGTGAAAGGGCTCACCGGGTACTATTGCTCTTTTTGTTCTGCTGATCGTTTCGGGCTGGCATCGTATAACGCTGGCGGTGAGTGAAAATCCCCGGCGGCTAACCGGATCGCGAACAAAAAGATACCCTCATATGATACCGGCCGGTAACGATTGTACTGGAAACCTTACATGGACGCCATCGAAGCAGTACATCTCCGCAAGTCATTCGGGCCGGTCACGGCGGTAAACGATGTCAGCATCTCCATCCCGCCGGAAGGCATCTTCGGGTTCCTGGGCCCGAACGGTGCGGGAAAGACCACCACGATCCGGATGATCACCGGCGTCCTGATCCCGGACACCGGTTCAGTGCGGGTGCTTGGGACCGACGTGAATGCCGACCCCCTCGGCGCGAAACTCAAAATGGGCGTCATTCCCGAGAACGGCACGGTGTACAGCGATCTCACCGCGGAGCAGAATATCATTATCACCGCTAAATTCTTCGGCATGGACCGGGCGAACCGCGAACGCAGGGCAGCAGAGATCCTCGCCAGGCTGGGTCTTTCGGAGCGCAAAGATGACATCGTCCGCACCTTCTCGAAAGGCATGCGCCAGCGGATCAGCATCGCGTGCGCCATCGTCCACTCGCCGCCGGTCCTGATCCTCGATGAGCCGACCACGGGGCTGGACGTGTACAGCCGCCGGCTCGTGATCGACACGATCCGGCATATGAACCAGGAGGGCAGCACGATCCTCCTCACCACGCACAATATCGAGGAAGCAAATGAGCTCTGCACCACGATCAGCATCATCAACAAGGGCAAGATCGTGGCGACCGGCAGCCCGGAAAAACTCAAGAAGGCCTTCGACACCTCGCGGTACGTGGAGATCGCGTTCGACCAGCCGGTGGGCCCGGACCTCTTTGAGGCCCCCGGCATCACCCGCGCCGAGAAGTGGGGGGACAAATGGCGGGTGTACACGGACGACCCGGACCGGGCGGTGAAGTCACTTGCTTCCGCAGCGGAGCGGGATCACCTGACCATTGTGTCGATCGCGACCTCGAACCCCACGCTCGAAGAGGCGTTCGTCCGGCTCACCGGGGGGATTTGAACCATGGACGGGAAGGTCTTTCTCCGCAGCATCGCGGTCGTCACCGAGAAGAACATGCGGATCTATTACTTCAAGGGCCCGGTCGTGGTCTTCGGCCTGCTCTTTCCCCTCATCATGTTCTTCACGTTCTTTATCGGGAGGAACCTCGACATCGTTCTCTTCTTCCCCGGTTTTCTGGGCATGATGCTTTTTTTTACTGCATCCTCGGTCGGCCCCCTGATCACCCCGTGGGAGAAACGGGAGAAGACCTACGAGAGGCTCGTTTCCCTCCCGGTGATCCTCGAGAGCATCATCATCGGGGACCTGATGGCCGGCGCGATCTTCGGGATCGGGATTACCACTATTGTCTTTGTGGTCTCCGATGCGCTCCTCCGGCTCCCGCTTGCAAACATCGGGGCGCTCGCGCTGGGGTTCGTGCTGGGCTCGATCGCCTTTGCGGCGCTCGGTACGCTCCTTGCCTCGCCGACTACGGACAACCCGTCGAACATCATGATGCTATCGAGCCTCATCCGGCTCCCGCTCATCTTCGTCTCGGGGATCTTTGTCCCGCTGGGCCAGCTCACCGGCTGGGAATGGATCCTCACGACTCTTTCCCCGCTCACGTACCTCGTCGATCTCTTCCATGCCGGGCTGAACGGCGATGCAGTCTACCCTCCATGGTTCGACGGGCTGGTGCTTGTGGGAGTGATCCTCGTCTTCATCGGGTGCGCAAAGGTGATCCAGCGGCGGAACCTGGTAAAAGGGATATGAGGGGGCAGGTGGGTGTATCAGGTGATATCCACGCCCGGGGCCTCAACGGACTCCGGGAACTCTGCGCCGGGTTTCTCCCGTTTTACCTGCTCCTCGTGGACGAACCGCGATCCGGTCATGGAGGCAAGGACCGCCGCGATCACCGAGAGCAGGGCCCCGATGTAGAAGGAGATCCGCAGCGAGGGCATGAAGGCATGCGCGAGCGTTGTCGGGAACCAGGTGGTGCCGGTCAGGATTGTTATCGTCGCCGGGCTGATCGCGGCAACGGCTGACTGGGGCAGGCTGATAAGGATGGTGTGGACCGGGTTATATCCAAGGAATGCGGCAAATAACGCTCCCGTCGGCGGAATAGTACTCATGGGTGCGACAAGACCCGGCGCCCCTGCGCTCGCAAGCGAGGTCGCAAGTTCCGGGGGAAAAAGATGCGTGAGGCTCACGATCACGATGGTAAAGAAAAGCGCCATCGATATGACCATCCCGCTGTTCTGCAGCATCGACCGCATGCCCGAGGCAACACCCCGGTCCTCGGGAGGCACGGCGTTCATGATGGACGCGATGTTCGGCGACCCGAACATGCCATTACCGATCCCCATGATAAGAAGCGCGACGGCAAAGACGGGATAGTCGAAGTCATAGGGCAGTGAGGCGAGGATGACAAAAGAGAGGGCGATGAGCAGCAGGCCGGACGTGGCAAACCACCGGGCGCCGTACTTGTCGGAGAGCCAGCCCGAGAGGGGGCCCATGACCACGAAGCCGGCGGTGAGCGGCAGCATGAAAATCCCGGCCCAGAACGGTGTCGATTCGTAGCTGTACCCGTGGAGCGGGAGCCAGATGCCCTGCAGCATCAGGATCAGGATGAAAAACATGCCGCCCCGGGCAAGGGCGCTCAGGAAGCCGGCGGTGTTTGCAAGCGAAAAGACCCGGATCTTGAAGAGGTTGAGCCGGAACATCGGGTCCTCGACCCTGCTTTCGATGATCGGGAAGGCGGCAAGGAGGAGGAGGCCGGTGGCAATCGCTCCAAGGACCCACGGATTGCCCCAGCCCATCGAGTCCATCCCGTAGGGGAGGAGGGCGTAGGTGATGCCGATCAGGAAGATGGTGAGCCCTGCAACAAAGGTGATGTTGCCCCAGATATCGATCTTCCGTGCCCTCTTGGGAAGCGGGGTTTCCCTAAGTTTGAGGTAGGCCCAGACCGTGCCGAGGATCCCGACCGGTACGCTGACGAGAAACACGTACCGCCAGTTGTAGAACGCGAGGATGCCCCCGAGGATCAGGCCCACGAACTGGCCGGACAGGAAAGAGATGGTGTTGAGTCCCAGCGCCTTGCCCCGTTCATCGGGAGGAAATGCATCGGTGAGGATGGCCGCGCTGTTGGAGAAGGTAAACGAGGCCCCCACACCCTGGACGAGACGGAACACGATAATCTCAAGGGCGCCTGCGCTGCCCTTGTCCGGCGTAAGGAAGAGCAGGATGGACCCGAGGGTAAAGATCGCAAACCCGAGATTATAGAGCTTCACCCTCCCGTACATATCTGAGAGCCGGCCGCAGGAAAGGAGCAGGGTGGCGGTGACGAGACTGTACCCCATCAGCACCCAGATCAGGTACTGGAACGAGGTGAGCGGGTCGATATTGATGCCATTGAAGATCGCAGGGAGCGAGATGAGGGTGATGCTCCCGTTCACGGATACCATGAACATCTCGATGGTCGTGATCGACAGGACAACCCACTTGTAATCGATCCCCTTTTTCGCGGCCCCAGCCAGGGTATCCGGTGCCTGGGTTGTTTCCATGCGGTTGTGCTGCTCCCGGGTCCTTCCGGGCATCTCCCGGAGGATGTAAAATACAGTTTACAGCATGGGACGTAGAGAACTGTAATAATTGCAGTTCCCGGATGGGAAGCGGGTACGACCGGCCTGAGGGAAATCTTGAAACCTCCCCCGGTCGATCACTCCACAGAGGCGGCATACATGAAATACGCTGAGGTCGACAGGATTTACCAGACGCTACCCCTCGATGCCATTCCCTGGTACAGCGAGACCCCTCCCGATGTGCTGGCAAATCTGGTGCAGGAGGGCAATTGTCCGGCCCTGCAGGACCGTTGATCTCGGCTGCGGTGCCGGCACCTATGCGATCTATCTTGCCGGTCTCGGGTTCGATGTCACGGGCGTCGACAGCTCCCCCGCCGCGATCCGGATCGCACAGGATCATGCAAAAAAGCGGGGTGCCCGGTGCCGTTTTGTCGTCGCGGATCTCCTTGGCGACCTGCATGAGGTAACAGGGACCTTTGACTTTGCCTATGACGGGGAGCTCCTGCGCCATATATTCCCGGAAGACCGGGAGGCGTATATCAGGAATGTCCATAAAATCACCAACCCGGGAGCGTTGTACTTCTCGGTCTGCTTTAACGAGAGCGACCCCCGGTTTGGCGGGAACGGGAAATACCGGCCAGCCCGGATCGGGACCACGCTCTATTTCTCGTCGGAATCCGAGATCCGGGACCTCACCTCGCCGTACTTTGATATCGGGGAGCTGAAGACGATCGAAGTAAAAAGCAGGTTCGGGCCGCACCGGGCCGTGTACCTGCTGGCTGAACGGCGCTGAAGGTATTTTTCCTTGCCCGTTCCTGCAGGGGAGGCAGAGCCGGCGTGGAAAAATGAGCGAGGGATACCTGGACGGCTCAGGCCTGTTATCCCTGCCGGGCCGTGTGGCGGGGGAAGGCCACCTGCGGCCGCCGGGTGATAAACGATGCGTCGAGGTTTTCCGTCATCCGCACGGCCATCTCCGCGGGGATCCCGAGAGCCATCATCTCCGGCGGGAGCGAATGGTTCTGCGTGGGATCCTGCGGTCCCATGAACGCGGTATTCTTCGGCGTCTTCCCGGCAAGGCCGGCCGGGAACGTGATAAATGTCGAGCAGGACGAGCCCCACGGCACGATGACCGGGGAGAACGGGTCGTCCCGGTCGAAATGGACAAGCGCCGCCATGTTCCGGATCTGCTCGCCGTTCCCGAAGATGCAGAGGGAGAGAACATCGGGCAAGGGATCGGGGAGCGCCTCGCATACCTGCACGACAAGGTATTTTCCCGGCGGGTGGATCGGCCCGGCTGCCACCGAGCAGCGGTCGACCAGGTCCGGGCTTGCCTTCAAAAACTCAGCCATGCCGCCGCGGACATCCTTCCGGCCGGTCGAGACAAAATATTTGATGTCGTCCGGCACCGGGATGTATCCCGTGTGGAACAGCCCGCCCGTGCAGCAGCCTTCGGTTGCACCGGCGCCGATATAGATCGCCGGTATCTCGCGCCCGGCCGCCATCCGGTACATGCTGACTGCAAAACACCGGTTTATCCCGGCCATCGGGGGAATGCCTTCTGGTAATATATCTGTTCCGTACACGGCAAGGGGGCGTGTGTTGAGCCGGAATGCCGACGCAAGTTTTGATCCGATCTCGCGGAAATCCGCACGTGTCATGATACCACTCCTTTCTTCTCTTTTACCAGGCCATTCCAGATCGGACCGTCGAACACCCCGTCCTTTGCATCTTCTTCCATTTCCTCGTAGAGCGAGAACGGCACGGCAAACGTGAACATGTGTTCAGGGATGGTCTTTCCCACGTTTGCCCGTGCGGCGAGGTCCGTGTACCCGAGCACTGCCCGGGGATGATCCTTTTTTGCCTCATCGTACACGAACGCCCCGATCTGCTGGCAGGCAGCCATGGGCGGGACCCGTACGGGATCGGTGCCCTCGCGGATAGCCCCGACAAGGGTGACAAGCCCGGTGATCTGGAGCGGGTCTGCCAGAAAAACCACGACGACCGGGCGCTCGCCGGGTTTCACGTTGCCAAGCGGTGTGAAGATCACGTACTTTTCGGCAATATCCGTGATGGGCAGGTCCGCGGTCATGAACTTTTTCGCCTTTTCCGTGTTCCTGTGCAGGCGTTCCCCATGCAGGAACTTCGCCCGTTCCCGCTCGGGGATATGCTGCACGGTTGCGCAATATGCCTCCGGGTTTTGGCTGCTCTCCATTCCTTTCACAAAAAAAGCGGACATGAAATCAATACCTGCGCCACCGAAAGCATCGTAGTACCCGTTGCCAAAGCCAAGACCTGCCCGGGCACCGGGGCAGCCATAGGTCTCCCGGTCGAACACGGCCGTTTTTCCCTTCGTTGCGACCTGCGCGAAATACGGCATGATGCAGGTCTGCCCGTGCGGTTTTATCTGCAGTGCCCCTTCGGGTTTTGTATTGCTCCAGAGAAGGGCCACGGGTTCGTGGTCAAGCCGGAGTTTTTCTGCGGTGATGCTCTTCATGCCCTCTTCCCCCGGTTCATTTCATCCAGCCCATCTGGGTGTACCATTCGTATTCGTGGGCGAACCGGTCCTTGTTGTACTTGACAAGCTGGCAGAAGTACTCCCGTCTCTGCGTATGAAGCGCATCCTGATCGGGATAGGTAAGTTCGCCCCGGATGGACCGGGCCAGAGTCTTTCCGAGCGTATGAGCATCTGTTTCGGCTTTTCCCAGTGCATCCGGGTCCCGCCCGATCGCAACTCCAATCCCTCCGGCGATATTCGCACCAAGTGTTGCAAGTACCTTGTTCATGTACCCGACAACTTCAGACTCGCCGCTCCCCCCGGCAGTGCAGACCGAACACCCGAATTTTCCCGTGAGCATCTGGCAGTGGATGGCATCCGCCATACGGTCAAAGAGCGCTTTCATCGGGGCGGGCACGGCATCGATATAATTGGGGGCGCCAAGCACTATCCCATCGGCATTCATTATCCGGTCAAAGAGATCCGAAAAATCGTCGAGCAGGGTGCACTCCCCGGTTGCATAGCAGGTCCCGCAGGCCGTGCAATACTCGATGCGCAGCGTGTAGAGATCGATAAATTCTGTATTGGCACCCTCGTCTTTCGCCCCGGCGAGTACGGCGTTCACCAGCCGGAGAGTATTGCTGTCCTTTCCCCGGGGACTTGCATTCACTCCAATGACTTTCATGTTTGATCGCTCCTGTTGGATGGGAATCGGAGAATAATGATAATAAATGTATTGACTTGGTCACTGGGTGCAGTGAAGGAAACCAGACGAGAAAATTTCTCGTTAAGGGAAGGGTCAAAGGAGTCACGCATTTCCTGAAATCCGCCACACGCCGGCGATGGCGATATAGCCTGCCATCTTTCATAACGGGAAAAATACGGGGCCGGATAAACGAAAAAAAAATTATTGCCCGGATCCCGGCGTCGCCATTGCTGCGGTCCGGTTGCCGTGGTAACCCCCGGCGGGGAAGCCCAGTGCTGACCGGAGCTGCTGCGGGGTAACGCCGAGCTGCTGTGCGGCGCTGGTGAGGTTCACGCGGGTCCCGTTTGCCGGGGTCAGCGCATTTTTGAGGTCCTGTTCAGACACACCCAGCTGGGTGGCCGCCGCGCTGAGCATGGTGTCATTCGTGAGGAAACCCTGCCCGGCGTACTGCCGGCTTCCGTTGCCGGTATGGGCGGCATAACTGCTGCCGGATGATCCGCCATTACCCGAAGAGGGGCTGGTTCCTGTGCCGGCGGGCGAACCCTGCTGGCTGTTTGCGGCAGAGCCTGAACTGCTGCCGGTGTCCTGCGTGCATCCTGCGATTAACACCCCGGCAACAAGGAGTGCCGCGGCAAGAACTACGATGATTTTGATCTTTCCTGGTTTCATTCCGGTATCCTCCAGAGGAATGGGTTTAAGATGCGGGCTGAGCGGGTACCTGCATCTTGTAATGTATACATTACATTTTGTAATATTAAACTTGTTGCTTATCAACGGTTAGTTACTAACACGAGGAAGAGCGGTCCGGCTGCCTGTTCTGGCATGGTGGCACCGGCAACGTCATGGTACCGGATCCGGTAAGGCCCTGTTTTTGAGTCCGGCGCCTTGCGCCTTTCTTGTGCTCACTGCGGCACTGTGCCCCATGGATCATTGATAATCAGGAAAAAGTTCAGATGGCTATGGTGCGTAACGCATAAGGAATGATCCCCGGTCTCTCCTGCCTGAGGTGAGTCACTTTCATTCTGCATCTGTGGTGCCGGATGGACGGTCCAGCGGGCTAAAAATCCCGGGGAGTCCCTTCGGGTTCTCTTCATGAACCGGTCAGGTTGGCACTACATGTTCACGCAGGGAACTGGAAATATAAAAAAGATTACCGGTCGCTGACTTTTTCAACGACCCTGACATTATCGCCGCGGACAGTAATCGGGATCGGGACCACGCTCTCGTACAGCTCGACCGTGATCTCTTCTTTTGCCGAATCGACACGCTTGACTACGGCTTTTTCGCCCTTGAACGGTCCCGCAATCAGCTCGACGATGGTACCC
>Ga0074046_10004396_pt1 | contig 11534 bp, 10 predicted proteins | sample BogForMeECP23OM3_FD_94441 | JGI IMG/M metagenome (GOLD analysis project Ga0074046, IMG submission 94441) | Bog forest soil microbial communities from Calvert Island, British Columbia, Canada - Bog Forest MetaG ECP23OM3 | ecosystem: Environmental > Terrestrial > Soil > Wetlands ...
GGCTCCAGATGTCGCTTTTCTCGATCGCAGAAAGCCCAAATCGTTTCCCTGGCCTCATACAACACCACCTTTAGAGAGCAGACTTATATCAGATGGTGTTGCATCGACCTATTGAGACCACCCTCTTCGCCGGATTGCGCGGCGCGTTTCCGGTATTATAGGAATGCGACCTGAAGCCCGCAAGGAGGACGGTTGGCCCTTCCCTACCATTGGCAAATGCGCTTCGCACGCTGGAAGCAAATCTTTGGCAGCATGTTCGGCGGCTCCAAAGAAAAGCGCCCGCAGCTCTGCCCCGCGTGCGGCGCCCTCGTTGGCATCCACGCTAATCGCTGCCACGAATGTGGCACCAGCCAGCGCTTCTCCGTCGCCGCCTGGAGCAAAGGCCTCTCCGAGTTCTTCGGCGGCCACGCCCCAGTCACCGTGGTCATCCTCATCGTCAATGTACTCATGTTTGGCGTCACCATAGTGCGCTCGCTCCATTCGGGCGGCAGCATCGGTTTATTCGGTGGCATAAGTGGCATCGAGCTTTACCGTCTGGGTGAAAATCTTCCCTTTCATAGCGGACTGTGGGCCTGGTGGCGCTTAATCCTCGCTACTTGCCTTCATGGCGGGTTGCTGCACATTGGGCTCAACATGATGGTCCTCATGGATATTGCGCCCGTCGTGGAAGAATTGTACGGCTCGGCTCGTTTTCTCTTCCTCTATGTTGCCTGCGGGATTGGTGGCTCACTTTGCAGCACCATGCTGGGGAAATACCCTTCCATAGGCGCCAGTGGCGCCATTCTCGGACTCATCGGATTGCTCCTTGCCGTCACCACGCGGCGCGGCGGCGCCAGCATGCAGGCGATGCGCTCACGCCTGATTTCCTGGATAGTTACGATTTTCGCGTTTGGCTTTCTCGTGCCGGGAATCGACAATTGGGGACATTTCGGTGGACTCGCCACGGGCTTTCTCCTGGGCAGGGTCTTCGCTGATCGCCAGCCGGCCCCGGGTCCCGAGCGCACGCGCGCCTATCTTCTGGGCTGGCTCGCGGCCGCTGTGGTGGTCGCTGCGTTTGTCTCTATGTTCCTGCACTTGAACGACCCGCTGCCCCAATGAGCGGCGGCATGGCGGCGCGGTTGTGCCTGTTTCGGACTAGGCCAGATCCTACGCTCGTGTAAGCGTCGCGCTGCGCGCGGCTTCCAGGAGTTTGCTGGCGTTGGTGCGGATGTCGCCGTGACCAAACACGCCGGTGCCGATGACCAGCAACTCCGCACCGGCTTTCACTACATCGGCCACCGTGGTGAGATCGATTCCGCCATCCACCTCAATACGGAAGTCCAGCTTGCGCTCGGCACGCATGCGCGCCAGCGCCGCGATCTTGTTCAGCGAATTCGGGATGAACCTCTGCCCGCCAAAGCCGGGATTCACTCATCACCAGGACGTGATGCACCAGGTCCAGAACTTCCGTCAGGAATTCCACGGGCGTGGCCGGATTGACCACCACTCCTGGTTTGCAGCCATGTTGCGCAATCAGGTGCAGGGTGCGGTCCAGGTTGGCGCACGCTTCCTGGTGCACGGAAATCCAGTTTGCGCCGGCATCGGCGAACGCGGGTATGAACAGATCGGGGTTCTCGACCATTAGGTGACAATCCAGCGGAACGCTCACCACCTTTCGTAACGACGCCACCAGTGGCGGCCCCACGGTAAGGTTCGGCACGAAGTGGCCGTCCATCACGTCCACATGCAGAGCCGTGCCGCCGCCCTCAATCGCCGCGTGCGCATCGCTGCCAAGTTGCGCAAAGTTGCAGGCCAGAATCGACGGCAATAGTTCGATTTTCGTCATGAATGGATTTGCGCTCCTTCCGCCCAAACTTTGATTATACGACGTCAGGCTCGTCTCTGGCGCAGCTTCCAGGCATTACACCGTACCCCTGGGGATGCGTGAAATCGTCAGCAGTGTATCACCGACGCGCCAGCCGCCGCCCTGGAGATCGCACTCTCAGCATTTGTTCCTGCCGCGGCAACGTTATATCCTTTGCGCGTGGAAAAAAGTCCGCCGCAACGTGGCCCGACGCTGGGCCTGTACCTCGGCCTGATCGTCACGATCCTGGCAGTGCTGGCCTATGCCGGCTACATCACGCGGCAGTTTGCGGGGGTTCGCAAGCTGCAGGGCGAAATGGTGGATCGCAACCGCAAGGATTCGCTGCAACTCCTGCGCATCCAAAACGATTTGAATTCGCTGGGGCTGGCCATGCGGGACATGCTCGATGCCAGCGAGCCTTACCCGCTGATCGCCTGGACCGCGCAATTCGATCGCACCCGCAACGATTTAAGCGCGGCGCTCAAGCAGGAAGAAAGCCTGGCGGAGGCCACGCGCACCAGCGACCAGCGCCTCTACTTGACCCAGTCGTTGACGCAATTCTGGGACGCCTGCGACCGCATGTTCTCGCAGGCTCAAAATGGGCAGGAGAAAGCCGCGCGCGAGCAGATTCGCGACACACTGCAGCCGCAGCAGGCAGCGCTAAGTTCCGCGGTTTCCCGCCTGCTGGTGCAAAACAATGAAGGCGAGGAACAGGCCGCCGCGCGCATCGCGGAGATCTACGATCGCGTGCAGCGCCAGCTCTACTACTTCCTCGCCGCGATTCTGCTGGCGATTGTGGTCACCAGCCTTTATTTGATCCGCTACAACCGGCGGATTTTTGCGCACGTCGCGGAATTGTCGCTGCAGCGCAGCGAACTGGCACAGACGCTGATTTCCACGCAGGAATCGACGCTGCGCCACATTTCGCGCGAGTTGCACGATGAATTCGGCCAGGTGCTCACGGCGATTGGCTCGTTGTTACGCCGCGCGGATAAAGACATGCCGGAAAAATCGGCCCTGCGTGGGGATTTGCAGGAGGTGCGGGAAATTGCCCAGTCCACGCTGAACAATATCCGCAGCCTGTCGCAGGCGCTGCATCCCGTTTTGCTGGAAGAGGCCGGGTTGGAAAGCACGCTCGACTGGTACATCCCCACGGTGGAACGTCAGACGGGACTTGCGCTGCATTACGAGAAATCGGGCCAAGCCTATCCGGTGGAAACGAACGCGAGCGTGCAGCTTTACCGCGTACTGCAGGAGGCGCTCAATAATGTGACGCGGCATTCCGCCGCGAAAGAAGCCTGGGTCCGTTTGCGCTTTCTGCCGGCCAGCCTGGAACTGGAAGTAGAAGATCGCGGCAAGGGATTCGCGCCTCCGGCAGGCCACACTGGTATCGGGTTGGTGGCCATGCGGGAACGCGCGGAAATTCTTGGCGGCACGCTGAAGGTTACGCCGCTTGCGGGCGGAGGCACGCTGGTGCAGATCCACATCCCCCGGGATAGGGCGGAAACGCATGGCGAATAAATTGAGAGTTCTGCTGGTGGACGACCACGCGCTGGTGCGCCGCGGGTTCCGCCGCATGCTGGAAGACGAGCCGACATTTGACGTCGCCGGCGAAGCAAGCGATGGCCTGGAAGCGGTGCAGTTGGCGGAGCAGTTGCATCCCGATGTCATCGTGATGGATTGTGCGCTGCCGCAGATGAACGGCATTGAAGCTTCGCGGCGCATCCTGGCTAAGCTGCCGGAAACCGCCATCCTGATGTTGAGCATGCATTCGGAAGACACGTTGGTGAAACAAGCGCTGGAAGCGGGCGCGCGGGGCTACATCCTGAAGAACGCGATGGACCTGGACCTGGTCAGCGCAATCAAGAAAGTGGCCGAGGGCCAGACCGTGCTCGATCCGCAAATTGAGCGCAGCGGCGCGTTGCGGGGTGAGCGCGACACCGGCCTCACGCCGCGCGAGCTGGAAATATTGCAGCACATCGTCGCGGGTAAATCGAACAAGGAGATTGCCACGGAATTGAATCTGAGTGTAAACACGGTGTCCGTCCACCGCGCGAATATCATGGACGCACTGGGCATCCACAAAACGGCCGAGCTGGTGGTCTATGCAATCCGCAACGGGCTGGTGACTCTTCCGTGAAGCGCCGCGATTTCATCCGGCAGGCGGTTGGGGCGGGGCTGCTCCACGCGGCGTTTCCCCGCGCTCTGCCCGCCGCGACGGCAGGATTTCGTTTTGTGGATGTCACCGGCAACGCGGGCCTGCGCTTCCAGCACAACAGCGGTGCGTATGGCGGCAAGCTGCTTCCTGAAACACTGGGATCCGGCTGCGCATTCCTGGACTACGACGCGGACGGCTGGCAGGACGTTCTTTTGGTCAACTCCATGGATTGGCCGGGGCACAAGCGCCAGCGGACAACCATGAAGTTGTATCGCAACAACCGCAACGGCACGTTCACCGATGTCACTCAGGCGGCGGGCCTGGATATGGAAATGTACGGCATGGGCGTGGCGGTGGGCGACTACAACAACGATGGCTTTCCGGACATTTTCATTTCCTGCGTGGGACAGAGCCGGTTGTTCCGCAACACCGGCAAGGGCACATTTCGCGACGTCACCAAGGCCAGTGGCCTGCTGGGGAAACAAGGGCTGAGCAGTTCGGCGATCTGGTTCGATTACGATCGCGATGGTTTCCTCGATCTATTTGTCTGCAATTACGTGCATTGGACCGCGGAGACCGACGTCTTTTGCAGCCTCGATGGCAAAAACAAATCCTATTGCACGCCGGAAGCGTATCGCGGCGACACCTGCTGGCTCTACCACAATCGGGGCAATGGCACGTTCGAGGATGTAACCGCGACGAGCGGCATCTTCGACAGCAGTTCCAAATCCCTCGGCGTGGCCATGCTGGACTACGACCAGGACGGCTGGCCGGACCTGCTGGTCGCGAATGATACGCAGCCCAACAAGCTGTACCGCAATCTGCACAACGGCAAATTCAAGGATGCCGCGGTGGAGGCAGGCCTGGCGTTCAGCGAGGATGGCAAGGCGCGTGCCGGCATGGGTGTGGACGTCGCTGACTACGACAACTCCGGAAAGCCGGGCATCATGATCACGAACTTTGATAACGAGATGATTGGGCTCTACCACGAGACGGGCCAGGCTTACGACGACGTGGCCATGCAGACGGGACTTGGCGCGGCTTCGCGGAACACCTTGGGGTTCGGCTGCGTTTTTTTTGACGCGGACCTGGACGGGCTCCTGGATATCGCCGTCGCCAACGGCCACATTGATGATACGGTGCGCCACATTCGCGGCAACGTCGGCTACGCGCAGCCCGCGCAACTTTTTCTGAACCTGGGCCATGGCAAATTCCGCGACATTGCCGACGATGTGGGCGGCGGATATGATACGCCCAAAGTCGGGCGCGGCCTGGCGGTCGGCGATTTCGATCATGATGGCGATCAGGATCTTCTGCTCACCACCAACAACGGGCCGGCATATCTCTATCGCAATGACCAACTCTCCGGCAATCGCAGCGTTCGCTTTCATCTGATTGGCACCAAATCGAACCGCGACGCCATCGGTGCGAATGTGCGTATTTTTTTCAATGGGCAAACGGAGTTGCGCGTCGTTCGCAGCGGCTCCAGTTACTTGTCGCAATCGGAATTGCCGTTAACGTTTGGCCTGGGCAAGCAGGACGTCGTTGAGCGCGTGGTCGTGGAATGGCCTAGTGGTCAGAACCAGGAACACCAAAAACTAAAGGCCGGGAAGGCCTACCAAATTATTGAAAACAAAGGCATTAAAGAAATATTCCAGTTCTAATACTTTCGCAGTATTGTCAACTTTTCCGCCCTGCCCTATAAACGATGCAACATTGAACCGCTTCCTTTGCAGGCCCTGCCTTCGCCTGATCTGGAGGCACCCCAACAAAGAAAGATTGCGGCCGGGCACACGACCACCCGGCCGCATTTTTCATTCAGGGGAAAGAACAGTTAAATCAGGTTGGCTGGGGGGGGAATGGAACGCTGGCGCTCGCTTGGCGTGTTTGTCCTGGTTATAACTGCAATTTATCTTTACGCTTATCCTTCCGCGACGCTCTTTTATGCCGGCGCGGTTCTTCTGCACACCGGTCTGGGCGTGCTGGTCTCGCTGGCGCTGGTAGTTTTTCTTTTTCAAGGAATCGGCAGGGAACGGTTGCTGGCGCGTTCCGGTTGGATTCTGTTGGCAGCAGGCGCGGCTCTGGGCTTGGCGTTGATTCGCCTGGGAACGCCGCATCGCTTGAAGGCTTGGTTGTATGCGCATATTGCCTTGTGCACCTTGGGCGTTATTTTTCTGGCGGCTTCGTGGCTCTCCGCAAGAGGATGGCTGGGCGCGAGTTTTGGCAGGCAAGCAGCAGGTGTCGCAACGCTGCTGCTGGTGACTACTGGTATCGCCGCGGGGTCCTGGTATGCCCGGGAATTTGCCTGGCAGAATCGCTACGTCGTGCAGAATCCGCCGATTTCGCCGGCCACGATGTTGCAAGAGGGCGACGGCCCCCATGGAAAATTCTTTCCGAGTTCCGCGCAAACCACCGACGGCCAGTACATTCCTTCAGGGTATTTCATGAAATCGCAAGCCTGCGAACGCTGCCACGCGGACATCTACAAACAGTGGGAAAGCTCGATGCACCATTTTTCCTCGTTCAACAACCAGTGGTACCGCAAGAGCATCGAGTACATGCAAGACGTCGCCGGCGTGCAGCCATCGAAGTGGTGCGCAGGTTGCCATGATCCCGCCTTGCTCTTCAGCGGGATGATGGACACACCGATCAAGCAGAACATCAACAAGCCCGAAGCGCAGGCCGGCCTTAGCTGCATGATGTGCCACAGCATCGTGCAGGTGAAGAGCACGATGGGCCAGGGTGATTTCGTCCTGGAATACCCGAAACTTCACGAACTGGCCGCCAGCGACAATCCCATCATCCGCAGCCTTCATGACTTCATGGTGCGCCTGAATCCGGAGCCCCACCGTCGCGTGTTTCTGAAGCCGTTCATGAGGAACCAGGTGCCGGAGTTCTGCTCCGGCTGTCACAAGGTGCATCTCGACGTGCCGCTGAACAGCTACCGCTGGATTCGTGGTTTCAATGAGTACGACAACTGGCAGGCCAGCGGCGTCTCCGGGCAGGGCGCGCGGTCATTTTATTATCCGGCCACCCCGATGATGTGCGCGGACTGCCACATGCCGTTGGTGCCATCGAAGGACGAAGGCAATATTGACGGTTTCGTGCACTCGCACCGCTTCCCCGGAGCGAATACCGCGGTGCCAATTGCGAATGAGGATGCTTCGCAACTGGAAGCGAGCCGGAAATTTTTGCAGGACAATGAGCTGAGCGTGGACATTTTTGCCATTGCCCCGGCAGGCACCAAGGGAGAGCAAAAATCCGCGGAAGCGCCGAAACAGGAACTCTCGACAACCTTCGCGGTGGGCGAAGAGGCGGATGTTTCTCTGCCGAAAGGCCCGGCTGGAGAAACGCGGGAGATCACCGCGCCTCTTGGACGCGTGGATGCGGCGGTGCGCCGCGGGGATGATGTGCTGGTGGAAGTTGTCGTGCGTACGCGCAAGGTCGGGCATTTCTTCCCGGGAGGCACGATTGATGCCTTCGACGTCTGGGTGGAATTGCAAGCCACGGATGACAAGGGACGGACGATTTTCTGGAGCGGCAGGGTGGAGGACGATGGCAAAGGCCCCGTCGATCCTGGCGCGCATTTCTACAAATCGCTGCAGATTGATGCGCACGGCAATCCCATCAACAAGCGCAATGCTTGGGCGAGTCGCACCGTTGTCTACGTCAGGCTGATACCTCCCGGCGCCGCGGATACAGTGCACTACCGCCTGCACGTGCCGGAGAACGCGGGCGAACATATCAACCTGCACGCCAAGTTGAACTATCGGAAATTCCAATGGTGGAACACGCAATTCGCTTTTGGTGGCGTGCCTGACCCGCACTCCACGGGTGACGTTACGCTGGACCACGACGACCGCAAGTGGAACTTCAACGGCGATCTCTCCCATGTCTCGAGCAAGACCCCGGCGATTCCCGATTTGCCGATCATCACCGTGGCGGAAGACTCGAAGAGCCTGCGCGTTTTGCCAAAATCGGCTGCCGCACCGAAGCCCCAAGTGGCGTGGGTGAAAGAGGATTGGACGCGCTGGAACGATTATGGCATCGGCCTGTTCCTCCAGGGCGACCTGAAAGGCGCGGAGCAGGCGTTCGAGAAAATCACGGAGATGGATCCGCAAAACCCCGAAGGCTGGACAAATGTCGGGCGTGTGCGTGTACAGGAAGGAGACACGGAGGGCGCACGTGAGGTTTTGCTTAAGGCCCTGGAGCTGAAGCCAGACCTGGCGCGGGCGAATTTCTTTTATGCGCGCGTTTTGAAGGAAGAGGGCAAGTACGATGAGGCGGCGCAGGCATTGCATGCCGTGCTGGCGCAATACCCGCGCGACCGCGTGGTCCACAACGAATTGGGCCGCGTGCTTTTCCTGCAGAAGCGCTACGCTGATGCCGTGAAGGAGCTCCAGCAAACTCTCGCGATCGACCCGGAAGATCTTCAGGCGAATTACAACCTGATGCTTTGCTACACGGGCCTGGGCGACGAGGCGCGCGCCAACGAACATAAGGAACGCTACCTGCGCTTCAAAGCCGATGAAGCCTCGCAGGCGCTGACCGGGGCGTACCGCCAGGCGCATCCGGAAGATAACAATGAACGCCAGCCGATCCACGAGCATGTTTCTGTCGCGCTCGGCCGCGCAAAGGGGGCGAAATCCGCGAAAGCCGCTGCCATGGCAAAGAACGCGCCGGTCAAGAAGGCTGTGGCAGGCGCAGGCCGTTGAGCATGCACATTCTTCTCGCAAGCAAAGGACAACGGAAATGACCTGGATCAAGACGGTAAAGATGGAAGACGACGAGCAGGTGCGCAATGCCATGATGGAGCAGCGCAAGCTCTATCCCACGGAGTACGCGACGCCCGTGCCGATTGTGGATCACGGCATCGAGAACAGCATCGTCGGTTCGCACAGCCTGTTACCCCAAGTGCTGTTTCATGCTTTCAGTACGTTTGGGGCGCTGATGTCGCCGGAGCTGCCTTTGCGGCGCGATCAGCACGAAATGATCGCCACGATGGTTTCGGTGACGAACCGCTGCTTCTATTGAATCGAATCCCACGCAGAGTTTCTGCGTCGCGTCACTTTGCAGGATGAAATGGTGGAGGCCTTGCGCAAGGATTTCCGCACCGCCCCCATCAGCGAGCAGGACAGAACGATGCTGGAATATGTGGTGAAACTTACGAAAGATGCGACGCAGTGCAGTCCTGCGGACCACAAGAAATTGCGCGCTGCGGGCTTCGACGACCGCGGCATCCTGCAGATCACGCTGATCGCCTCGTGGTTCAACTACATCAACCGCGTGGCTGATTCTTTGGGCGTGGGACGTGAAGAAACGGCGGAGGACCAGTGAGGAAATATTGGGGGCTGCTCCTTCTGCTATCGTGCGCGATGGAAGCCAGCGCGCAATCGCCGCAGGGCTCTTCGGCCAACGCGGTGACCTTTCGCAACATCACCCGAAATGCCGGCATCCATTTTGTCCACAACAATGCGGCTTTCGGTAAAAAATACCTGCCGGAAACGATGGGCCCGGGTGTGGCTTTCATTGACTACGACAACGATGGCTGGCCCGACATTTTCATTGTGAATGGCATGGACTGGCCGGGCCATGGCTCCAAACACAGCACGCCGAAGCTATACCACAACAATCACGACGGCACATTCACTGATGTAACGCACAAAGCCGGCCTGGACGTCGAAATGTTCGGCATGGGTGTGGCGGTGGGCGATTACGACAACGATGGCTACGACGACATCTTTGTAACCGCACTGGGACAGAACCGGCTCTTCCACAACAATGGCAACGGCACGTTCACGGACGTGACGCAAAAAGCGGGATTGCTGGGGCCAAAAGAGTTCAGCACCAGCGCGGCGTGGGTGGACTACGACCGGGACGGCAAGCTGGACCTGGTGGTGGCGAATTACGTGCAATGGTCGCCCGAAAGCGATCTCTACTGCACGCTCGATGGCAAAAGCAAATCGTATTGCACGCCCGAGTCTTACAAGGGCGCTTCCGTGCGGCTCTGGCACAATCGCGGCGACGGCACATTCGAAGATGTGACCAAGAAAGCGGGCTTATGGGATCCCACGTCAAAGACACTGGGAATCGCGATTCTGGACTACGGCAACGATGGTTGGCCGGACCTGTTGTTTTCCAACGACACGCAGCCAAACAAACTTTATCGCAATAATGGCAATGGCACGTTTACGGAGAAGGCCGTCGTTGCGGGGGTGGCCTTCAGTGAAGACGGCGTGGCGCGCGCGGGAATGGGCGTGGACGCAGCGGATTACGATCACTCCGGCATGGCTAGCATCCTGATCACGAATTTTTCCAACCAGATGCTTTCGCTGTATCACAACGAGGGGAAAGGATTGTTTGTGGACGAAGCGCCGCGATCGGAAGTCGGGCGCAATTCCCTGCTCACCCTGGGGTTCGGCTGCTTTTTTTTCGATTACGACCTGGATGGCTGGCCGGACATTCTGGTCGCCAATGGCCACATTGATGGAGATATCCAGCGCGTGCAGCCCAATGTGAAGTACGCCATGCCGCCGCACATATTCCGCAACCTCGGAAAAGGGAATTTTCAGGAAGTGACCAGGAGCCTGGGCGCGGGCTTCGCCGCGCCGCGCGTGGGACGCGGTGCCGCTTACGGTGATATCAACAACGATGGTCGGCCGGACCTTCTGCTCTCAACCAATGGCGGGCCGGTCTATCTTTTTGAGAACGATTTCACCGGCAGCCCGGCCGCGGCGAATAAAAGCCTGCGCATAAAACTGCTCGGAACCAAATCCAATCGCGACGGCATTGGCACGGTCGTGAAGTTGACCGCCGGTGGCGAATCTCAGTCCGAGATGCTGCGTAGCGGTTCCAGTTACCTTTCGGCTAGCGAACTGGTGTTGACCTTTGGCCTGGCGATGCACGCGCAAGCGGATAGCATCGAAATTCGCTGGCCCAGCGGGCAGGTGGACAAACTGGCGAATGTTGCGGCGGGCCAGACGATTACCGTGACCGAGGGAAAGGGCATCACCGCCAGCAGAAAATACGGCACGCGTTAGGCTAGGAACTTGCCTCCGTAATGCGCAGGCGATGCGCGGCGACGAGCGCCTGCCCCAGGCTGATGCCGCCATCGCCGGCGGGCACCTCGGTGTGAAAATATGCTTCAAACTTCTGTTTGCGCAGCGCGGCAAGCAGCAAGCGAAACAGCAGAATATTCTGAAAGCAGCCGCCGCTGAGGCACACGCGATTCAGGCCATGCGCTTCGCGCAGTTTCTCCGCGAGGCCAAGAAATAAGGAAGCCAGGCCATTGTGAAACCTGCGGCTGATGTCCGCGGCGCGCGCTCCCCGGCGAATATCATGCAGCAGCCAATCGAAGAGCGTGCGCGTGCCGATCCGCCACGTTTCCCCGGTAAGCTGCAATTCAAACGGATAAGCGCTCTCGTCAGTGGATTCATGGGCCGCCATTTCGAGTTCGATGGCGGCTTGCGCTTCATAGTTCACCGTGGCGCGCAAGCCGATCAGAGCGGCCACGGCATCGAAAAGACGCCCGCA
>Ga0074046_10004397_pt1 | contig 11532 bp, 7 predicted proteins | sample BogForMeECP23OM3_FD_94441 | JGI IMG/M metagenome (GOLD analysis project Ga0074046, IMG submission 94441) | Bog forest soil microbial communities from Calvert Island, British Columbia, Canada - Bog Forest MetaG ECP23OM3 | ecosystem: Environmental > Terrestrial > Soil > Wetlands ...
CATCCGTAAGTGGAGCGGCGGACGCCCTCGTCCGCCCATATCCTCATCCGTAAGTGGAGCGGCGGACGCCCTCGTCCGCCCATATCCTCATCCGTAAGTGGAGCGGCGGACGCCCTCGTCCGCCCATACCCTTCGCGGTTTTCGAAAGCCTGCGCCCTGAGCGATTCGTATCAGGGCATCGCTTCAGCGATGCCGTAAGTTCGCCGAACTGGAGTCGCCTTTAGGCGCTGGGTGCCGCGGTGCCCCATCCTATCCGCGTTCTTTGTGGATAGGGTGGGAGCTTTTCCAATCGGAAATCGTCAATCGTCAATCGAAAATTGGAGCATGCCGCCCACCCTTCGCAGTGCGACGAAGTGGAGCGGCGGACGCCCTCGTCCGCCCACATCCTCGCCGGGTGCCCCATCCTATCCGCGCTCTTTGCGGATAGGCCCGGGAATTCCAGATCAAGCCGCGAAGCGGCGACATAATTTAGCCCAGGGCGTAAGCCCTGGGTAAGCTTGGGCAATTGGGAACAAGTCCCGTAGGGACGGCAGAACCCCGGAAGGTCACAAGTTACGTGAACCCGGGTGCCCACTCCCCAGCCGGGTGGGAATTCAACAATCAAGAATCACGCCCCCGTTCCTAACCCGTGACCGCCGCATTACCGGCCTCTTTTTGCACACCGTTCCACAGCTCATCTGCTATTCTCCCGGCCATTTCAACCTGTTAACCTCTACTCGGCTCAACTCTAATGGCCAACCCCGGCGACTTCGCATACACGGTCAAGCAGCAGGCCGACATCGTCCGCATCGTCGGCGACTACATCAAGCTGAAAAAAACCGGGGGACAGAACTACACCGGACTGTGTCCGTTTCACGGCGAGAAAACTGCCTCGTTCTCCGTGCATGCCACGCGCCAGTTCTATCATTGCTTCGGTTGCGGCGTTTCCGGCGACGTCTTCAGCTTCGTCCAAAAGATCGAAAACATCACCTTTCCCGAAGCCGTCCGCCTGGTGGCGCAGAAGCTGGGCATCCCGCTGCCCAAGGCCAGCTACGCGAGCGCGGGCGAGGCCAAAGAAGCCCGCCAACGGGCGCAGTTGCTCCAGGCCCACGAGCGCGCCGTCGAATTCTTCCAGGACTCGCTCCGCCGTCCCGAGGGCGCGCGGGCCCGCGAATACTTGAAGGGACGCGGCCTCGACGACGAAACCATCGCTCGCTTTCACATCGGCTACGCCCCCGATTCCGGTTTCCTGCTGCGCGACCGCCTCAAAGACGAATTCACCGAAGACGTCCTGCGCGACAGCGGCCTGTTCTCGTGGAAGACTACTGAGGGTGCCCCGTCCTTGTCCGTCCGTTCTGTGGACGGACAGGGCGGGGATTTTGATTCGGTGTCATCCCGAGCGGAGCATCAAGTCCGCGACAGCGGAGTTGATGCGCAGTCGAGGGACCTTGGGTCTAACTCGGGACTCAGGACTCAGGACTCGGGACTGAGGATGTACTCCAAATTCCGCAACCGCGTCATGTTCCCCATCGCCAGCGAGGCGGGCAAGGTCATCGCCTTCACCGGGCGCACCCTCTCGACCGACGAGAAAGCCGGGCCAAAATATCTGAACTCGCCCGAGACGCCGATTTATTCCAAAAGCCGCGTGCTTTTCAATCTCGATCTGGCCAGGGAGTGGATCCGGAAATTCGATTACGCCATCCTGGTCGAAGGCCAGATGGATTGCATCTCCGTCTTCGCCGCCGGATTTCACAACGTCATCGCCAGTTCCGGCACCGCCTTCACCGAACTGCAGGCCAAGCTGCTCGGGCGTTTCAGCAAGAATGTGGTCGTCAATTTCGATCCCGATACCGCCGGCGCGCGCGCCACCGAGCGCACTTTAGGCCTGCTCGTCGAAGAAGAATTTCAGATCAAGGTGCTCACTCTCGAACCGGGATTCGATCCCGACCTCTTCATCCGCCGCAAGGGCAAAGACGCTTATGGCGATGCTCTGCGCCGCTCCCAGTCCTACTTCCCCTATCTGATCGAGCGGGCGCGTGCCCAGTTCCCGGTGCGCAGCGGCGAGGGCAAGCACAAGGCGGTCCAGTATCTGCTGCCCCACATTCAGCGCATCCCCAGCCGCATCGTGCGCGACGAGCTGGCCCAGGAAATCGCCCAGAAACTCGCGATCGATTCTCCCGTGCTCCGCCAGGAACTCCGTCACGTCGCCGTGACCCGTTCGTCCGCGACCGTCAAGGCCCCGGCCGAAGCCCAGGTCACCGACGCCGAACGCATTCTGATTTCCGCCCTGACTTCCGCCCGGCAAATCCTGCCCGGCGAAGAGCATCTTTCCACCCGCGACGGTGCCCGCGAGGTTGTTAAAGACGACGAGTTCGATCCCGCCCGCCAGGCCGCCTTCGTGCTCGAAACTGAAGGTTTGCATCGCGGGCTGGCCACCGAATCCCTGGCCGAGTCTCTGCTTAATGCCGGACCCGAAGTTGCCGATATTCTGGAAGTACCGGCCACGGAGAGCGATCGCCGCATGCTGAAGGCGATCCTCCTGAAGGAAAACGACGACCTGACCCCGGACCTGCTGGATTCCGCGGTCCGCGCCCTGCGCAAGATGGCGCTGGATCGGCGTCGGCAGGAGATTGGCCGGGCCCTCGAACGGCCCGGCAACCTTGACCGCAGTCAGCAGATCGCGTTGGCCCAGGAGCGCCTCAAGATGAAACTGGCAAAGCGATCGCCGGATTCGCGGGTGGAATCGCCCCCCGATTCAACACTGCACAAGGACGCCGCCCCCTAAGGTAGGCCCCCGGCTTCAGTCGGGGGCTCGCGAAGCGAGCCGCGCAGCGGCGCCAGAATGCAGCCCACGGCGTAAGAGGATGCGGAAAAAATCGCGAATGCGTGCGCCACCGTGGAAGAGCGGCGCTTCAGCGCCGCGTAAGCGGTTTGAAATCAATGCGGGCTTCAGCCCCGGTGGTTATTCTCCGAGCGACGGCGGACTTTTCCCGCATCCTCGCAAGCCGTGGGTCCCACGTGTGGAACCGGCAAGCCCCGAAGGGGCTAAAGAGAAGCTGCGACACAGACTCCGTAGAGCTTGCCCTGAGCAAGCGAAGCGCGCCGAAGGGGACGGCATCAGGTCGCACGGGCCCCTGAAGACCACCGGGAAAGAAGAAACTTGCCTGAAACAAAAAGGCTTGAAAAACCATCTAAACATATAGCAGAGTTACAGATAGTCTTAGGCGGAAGGAAGGCGATGCGGGCCAGCGATGGACGAGACAGCACTTGTGTGCTAAACTCTATAAGTTTGTGCTACGTGCACAATCCCGCAACAACCCAGATTCCCACCCATTGGAACTTTATCACACGCACTGAGCGTGAGTGAATGATCGGATCTTTACCACGCACGAAGCGTGATCGGAACTTTACCACGCACCAGCGTGAGCGAAATTGAGTTTTTCTGAGGACACTTCTTGGCTCTCGACGATAAGTTCGACGACATAAAAAAGCTGATCGATACAGGCAAAGAGAAGGGATATCTCACCTACGACCAGGTCAACGACCTGATCCCGCACGATGTGCACAGTCCCGAAGACCTGGACGATCTGCTGACCACCATCGGTACGCAAGGCATTGACGTGCTCGAAGGCCCCAAGCTGCCTTCGCTCGACAAGAAATTCGAGGAAGGCGAAGAGGGCGAAGACGTTGAACTCGACCTCAGCCCCGGGGCTCTGGAAAAAACCAACGACCCGGTCCGCATGTATCTGCGCGAAATGGGCACCGTGCCCCTGCTCACGCGCGAAGGCGAAGTCGAAATCGCCAAGCGCATCGAGCGCGGCCAGGTGCGCGTGCTCAAGGCCCTGTCGCGGTCGCCCATCGTAATCCGCGAGCTGCTGGCCATGGGCGAGGATCTCAAAAAAGGCGTGCGCTTGATCAAGGAAGTGGTCACCTTCGACGAAGAGGAGATCACCGACGAGATCCTGCAGAACCGGCTCAACGAATTCACCGGCAAAATCGACGACATGGCCAAGCTGTACAAGAAGGCCAACGTCCTCGAAGAAAAATACAAACTCGTCTCTCTGAAGAAGCGCCCCAAGGATCATCGCCGCGCCCGCCGCCGGCTGGCCCGCGGCATCATTCGGGTATCGCTGGCGGTGCGCCGGCTGGGCTTCACCAACAGCGAGCGCAAGCGGCTCATCGAGCGGGTCAACAAAACCGTCGACGGCATGCGTTCGCTCGACCGCCAGGTGCAGAACCTGGAGCGCAAGGCCGACGCCACCCGCAGCGAAGAGCAGAAAAAAGAATATCGCCGGCAGGCCCGCGTCATCCGCGGAGAAGTCGAGAAGCTGGAAGCCGAAACCGGCGTGTCGTTCCCCGAACTCAAGCGCACCCAGCGCGAGATCATCTCGGGCGACATGGACGCCGAGCAGGCCAAGCGCGAACTCATCGAAGCCAACCTGCGCCTGGTCGTCTCCATCGCCAAGAAATACACCAACCGCGGCCTGCAGTTCCTCGACCTGATTCAGGAAGGCAACATCGGCCTGATGAAAGCCGTGGACAAATTTGAATACCGCCGCGGCTACAAGTTCTCGACCTACGCCACCTGGTGGATTCGCCAGGCCATCACCCGCGCCATCGCCGATCAGGCCCGCACCATCCGCATCCCGGTGCACATGATCGAAACCATCAACAAGCTGATCCGCACCTCGCGGCAGCTGGTGCAGGAACTGGGACGCGAGCCCACGTCGGAAGAGATCGCCAAGCGCATGGATATTCCCGTCGCCAAAGTGCGCAAGGTGCTCAAGATCGCGCAGGAGCCGATCTCGCTCGAAACGCCCATCGGCGAAGAGGAAGATTCGCATCTGGGCGACTTCATCGAAGACCGCGCCGTAGTCTCGCCCGCCGAAGCGGTGATCAACGTGAACCTCAAGGACCAGACCGGACAGGTCCTGCGCACGCTGACTCCGCGCGAAGAAAAAGTCATCAAGATGCGCTTCGGCCTGGAAGACGGCAGCGAGCACACGCTCGAAGAAGTCGGACAGTCGTTCGCCGTCACCCGTGAACGCATCCGCCAGATCGAAGCCAAGGCCCTGCGCAAGTTAAGACATCCGTCGAGATCACGCAAGCTTCGCGCCTTCATGGACGGAGTGAGAGATTAAGTCAGAAGTAAGAAATCAGAATGCAGAATTGGGGCGCGAGTGATCGCGCCCTTTTTGTTGCCACGGATTAACGCGGATCAACACGGATCTTCTTAGGGCACGGCTACGGTCGTGCCTCTTCTCCTCTTGACGTTGCGAAGCGAACCGGTAGGATTAGAGATGCAGGCGGCGGTTAGTACCCATTTCAAGCCCCGAGTGGCTCTCGGGGCTTTGGCTTTTTGGGGGCGTCGTTCCCATCCCTTCGACTGCGCTCAGGGTCAGGATTTCGGCTGCGGGATCCCGCTTCGCTCACGCCCGCAAAACGCCTCAAGTTGCGGCATCCCTCGCGCTCGCGGAAGCTGCGGGCTTTCATGGATGGGGTGAGGGATTAACGGCGGATTTACCACAGAGGCACAGAGACACAGAGAAAACGAAGCAATGAAGGGCACGGCTTCGACCGTGCCTTTTCTTGGTCCCAAATTGGGACGAGATTCTAGGAATCTGTTCAACATTCGAGCGCTGGCTTCCTGTAAGCGGCCTTAGAATCGAGGCGTGGCGAACGGCGTTTAGGAGGGCATTGCCAGTGGGTACTGGACGGCGTCCGCCAAACGTCGAGTGGTTTGCAGCCACTAGGGTTCAACTCCCTTGCCCTCCTCGGGTCACTCGACACCAAAGTTTCTTGACAATCGGTGCCACCGATTTATCATAGTAAGTGTTTGGCGGACGCCGTTTAGTATTCTGAAAAGCCCCGAGTGACTCTCGGGGCTTTGGCTTTTTATGTGGGGCGGGCACTCGTGCCCGCCCGGATTTTTTTCACCACAGAGGCACAGGCACAGAGACAAACTAAACGGGAACAAGGGGCGGGTGGCCCACTCAAGCCCGCTTTTGGCTTGAGTGGGGCAGTTCCATAGCCGGAGCAAGCTTCCCCTCAGCCCGTTGCCGCTTGCGTGCCGTCCACTCCGACTCAATCTCCACTCTACCCTCGCAGCCAGTGGCATAGTGACAGAAGCTGCTCCACTCCCAGTCCTCCGCTCTTTCACACAGCCCGCGCTTCACCGGATTGCGATGGATGTAGCGCAGCTTTTCGGCAAACTGCGCGGCGTTGCGAAGGTTGAAATCGTAGTACCGCTTCTGCCAGAAACGTTCGCCGTCGCCCGGCAAACGCCGCGACACCCCTTGCTTGAGCGACTTCAGCGCATCGGCCAGCGTGCCGCGTTGCGGCTCGCTCAGCAGCAGGTGTACGTGCTCGGGCATGACCACGTAGCCGTAGACGCGAAGCCCGAAGCCGCGCCGCACCCGTTCCAGCGCCGCCTCGAGGATGCGGCGGCTCGCCTCCGCTGCCAACAACGGACGGCGATGATAGCAGCAGAAGGTGACGAAATGACTTTGCCCGGTATGCTGATAACGCCTCAGTCCCCAAGGCATGAAGGAAGCTTAAGCCCGCACAACGGCCCCACTCAAGCCAAAACCGGGCTTGAGTGGGCCACCCGCCCAGAGCGAAAACCGGTCCGTAGCCGCGAAGCGGCGCAAGAATGCAGCCCAGGGCGCAAGCCCTGGGTTTTCTTTTCGATGACGCAAAATCAAGCCCTGTAAGGGCGAAGACGGTCAATTCCAGATGTAACGCTCGTCGTACGCTACCTTATTTTTCTTCAGAAACGCCACGAATTCCTCCTGAAATGATCGCTTCTGGTGGTGCTCGTCCTGGGTTGCGATGTACTTCGTTACCTCCGGGATGTTTGATGCGCTCACACTGAACACGCCATATCCAGATTGCCAGGCGAATTCTTTATGGCCTTTCTTATGCATCCATCCTGAGGAATTTGTCTTGACCGTGCGTGCGATCTCGGCAATTGAGTGGCTGGGACGAGTACGAATCAGCATATGCACGTGATCGCAGGTGCCGTTAATGATCAGGGCTGTGCTGCGCAGTTCCCGGACGATGCCGCCCAGATATGCGAAGAGGTCGGAACGAATATCCGGACCGATCAGAGGTTGACGCAGCTTGGTGCTGAAGATCAAATGCACAACGACATTGCCGCAGGTCTGCGCCACTTTTCTTTCGCCCCTTCGGGGCTTGTTGCTTTATCGCGCCACTCACCCAGGGCTCGCGCCCTGGGCTGCGATCTGTCGCCGCTTCGCGGCACTCGAATGGTGCGTCGGCAAACGGCGCGAAAGATGTGACGACTGTCACCATGCACCTGTGGAAATCTGCACAGAACGCGGCCGCGCCCTCGGGCGGAGAAGGTAAAACCAGCCGTCAAATTCCAGCCCGCTCCGTGTTCCCATTTCGGGAATCGTCCCATTTTTCCTCTCATTTCTCTTGCCTCTGACTTTTCATTCCTATCGAATAAAAACATAAGGCGGTATTCGCGAGATTTCCGCGGATGCCGCTTTTCCAGTCTGGGGTGAGGGAATGAAGAAGCGGAAAGCAAAGATCATCAAGGACAAGAAATTGCGCGGGGAGTGGGCCGAATCGGTTTTCATGGAACGCGCCACCGAGCAGGGCTTGCCGGTGAGCAAACCGTGGGGGGACTCGAACAGTTTTGATTGTGTGGTGGGGCGTCCGGGAAAGTTCGTGGGTGTGCAGGTGAAGAGCACGATCGCGAACCTGGAAAGTGGCAAAGGATATATCTGCTCGACCTGCAGCAGCCACAAGGCCTACAGGTCAGGTTCGTTCGATTTTCTGGCGGCTTATGTAGTCCCAGAGGATGTGTGGTACATCATTCCGGCGAAGCAGATTCGGGGGTTGAAGTCGATTTCTCTTTGCACACCGGGCGATGGGGCCAAGTATGAGCCATACCGCGAGGCATGGCATCTGCTGAAGGAAGCGGCGCAGGGCGAGGCGGTGAACGATCCGGTTGCGAGTGAGGATGAGCAGATTGACCATCCTTCGAACACCGCCCTTCGACTTCGCTCAGGGCAGGCTCCGGGTGGGGCAGCCGACGAATCTCCGCAGCCGCGTTTCCCCTCGGGTGCCATGGGGCGCATGCAGGCGTCGTTTGATTATGTCCGGCGATGTATGGAGCGGAGCGGCACCGCTCCGCCAAAGCGGGACGAAGAGAGCTAATCTGACGGCTGAGGATAGGCGCCCAAGAAAGCAGGTTCCTCGCGCGATAAGACTGCGCTCGGAATGACAAAGTCAAAGACGGCAAAATTCCTATCCTAGCCGCAAAGAACGCGGCCAGGATGGAACACCCGGCTCGCGCCGCTCCAATTCTGCATGCTGACTTCTGACTTCTGAATTCTGAATTCTGAATTCTTACTTCTGACTTCTGACTTTTTGCTTCGATCAGCGCTCGCGCCTTTTCTTCTTGCATCCCCCGCCTGCTGGTGTATAGTTGCGCGACCCATCTCCGGCTTCTGGGGGAGCCCCATGACAACCTGGTCGTATGCCTTGCCGCGCCTGCCTTGGCTGCGCGCGAAGTATGTGGTGTTTGCTTTCATCGGAGTGATGCTGGCCTACGTTCTGGTTCACGACGAAAGCTTCCTGATTCATGCGCAGGACCCGGAATGGCGGCACATTCACCCGTTCCGCTGGTATCTGCTGCCGCACGGAATCGCGGGAGCGTGCGCTCTGCTGCTGGCGCCCATGCAGTTCTCGGATCGCCTGAGGCGGAGCTTCACCCTGCTGCATCGCGTGATCGGCAGAGTTTACGTTGGCGGCGTGCTGATCGCCGCGCCGATGGGTTTCTACGTGCAGTTTTTCGAGGAACGGCTGGGCGCGCACCGGTCCTTCAGCCTGGCGGCCGCGACGCAGGCGGTTTCGTGGACGGTGACCACGCTGGTGGCGCTGGCGCTCATTCGTCAGGGAAAAGTCGAGGCGCACCGGCGGTGGATGACGCGCAGCTTCGCGGTGGCTTTGGTGTTTCTCGAGGTGCGCGTAGTTCTGGGCGTGACCGGCTGGGAACATCTCGGCCCCAGCGCCGTCGAAACTGTGGTATGGGCGTGCAATGTGTTCGCCCTGCTGGCGGCCGACCTGGTGCTGCAGGTGCAGGAATGGCAGCGTTCGCGGCCGCTCCCGCGCACCGCGAGAATGGCGGCGGATTGAGTGATTCATCGCCGCGGATTCACGCGGATGGATGCGGATTCGTTAGAGGACTTCAGCCGCGCTTGGGCGAGACGGGCACACGTGTGGGCTCAATCCAAATTCACCGCGGAGACGCGGAGTCACAGAGAGAAATTCGGGATAGCGGTCCTGGAATCGAAACGTCCTTCGTCGGAGAATTCAGGATCTAGTGTAGCGAAATTTCCTGGAGGCAAGAGAAGGGCCATTTTTATGCTTAGTTTTCCTCGGTCTTCCACAGGGAAGAGGGGTCGTCCACAGCTTCTGCACAAGGGCATCGCGTTTTCTTGTTGCAGGCCGCGAGAAACTGCCGGAGAGTGAGCGTCAGCGAAAACGTGGGCGTTCCGAGCCTGCTGAATGATTGCGGCAGAGCCAGCAACGGCCGGCGATTTACGAGGGTGAACCGCCGGCGGACACTCCGGAAACGCGCGCAAGCGCGAACTGGTTGCCCGGGCGTTGCGGCCTCCTCCCCCGCTTGCTCTTCGGAGCAGGACTGGGCTGCTGGCCGTCGTAGCGGTTGCGGGCGCGTGATCGCAAGATCTTTTGATCGGCGATCATGGATCGGCAACCGGCTCCGGCAAATGCGGCACGCGCCGCTCGTGAGGGCGGGTGTGCTGTCGGGCCGAAGCGGTCATTCCGCCGCCCTGCGGTGACAAAGCAGACGAGGAATTCCACGTGCGATGCGGCCCAGGTGGCTGGCCTGGGCCGCAATTGTTTTGGACGAAAGCTGTTTTCGACGAAAGCGGATCGGTTCGGGCGGCGTTATTAGTACGCGTCGTTTTTGCTGGCATTGTCTTCTGCCGGCGTTCGCCGCCAGCGTTTTCTCGCCACGCTTCAGGCTCCCACGTCGCAAAACCGGCGAGACCCTTCGCCACGCTTCGCTTGCTCAGGGCAGGCTGTGGGGCACCCAGCTGTCCTAATTTAGCTTTTTCACCACAGAGTCACAGAGACGCAGAGAAACACAACTGCTGGGCAATCCCTTCTCCTTCTGGCTCTACAAGGCTCGAGGTTTCGTTGGTTGCGGTTGGCGGTCCGAGGCTGACGGGTGGTCCGGCGGCGCGGGCCAGCCGGCGGCGCGGAGGGAAGAAGATCAGATCGTGAATCCGGAGAGTCGTCCGCGTCATCATGTTTAGTCTGCCGGGCGCGAGCGTGATTTTGCGGGCCGGCGACCGCGAGCGGCAGCTGATGATGGAGGTGAAGGGGATGGCGGAAAAGGTTGCGTTAGTGACGGGAGCGAGCGGCGGTCTGGGAACGCATGTGACGAAAGCATTGCTGGACGCGGGTTTCAGCGTGGCGGGAGTGGCGCCGGGAATCCGGGCGTCTGATTTCACGCACCCGCAGTTCAGGGCGCTGCCGGTGACGATCGACAGCCTGGACGCGGCGAAGAAAGCGGCGGAGACGGTGATCGCGCAGCTGGGCAGGATCGATGTGCTGGCACACCTGGTGGGCGGGTTCGCGGGAGGGCAGACGGTCGCCGAGACGGACGACGGGACGTTCCAGCGGATGTTCGACATGAATGTCGGGAGCGCGTTCCACATCTTGCGTGGGGTGATACCGCACATGCGGGCGGCGGGAGGGGGACGCATTATCGCCATCGGGAGCCGGGCGGCGGAGGATCCGGGGCCGGGAGTCGGGGCCTACAGCGCGTCGAAGGCGGCACTGGTGTCGCTGGTGCGGACGGTGGCGCGGGAGAATAAAGACGCGTGGATCACGGCGAACGTGATTCTGCCGGGCACGATGGATACTCCCGGGAACCGGCAGGCGATGCCGGGCGCGGACCGGTCGCAGTGGGTTGATCCGGGGTCGGTGGCGAGCCTGATCGTGTGGCTGGCGGGAGATGGAGGAAAGGATGTGACGGGCGCGGCGATCCCGGTGTATGGGGGCGGGCTGTAGGGGCATTCATTTTGGGCTCTTGACGCGGCGCTAAAGCGCCACTCTTCCACGGTGATGGATAGATCCCCTTCGGCTCCGCTCAGGGCAGGCTTTCGCTACGGTCAAGATGACAGAGCGTCTGGTAAGGGCATCAGGGGCTGAAGCCCCATTCATTTTGGGTTCGTCACGCGGCGCTGAAGCGCCGCTCTTCCACGGCGATGGATAGATCCTTCGCGGTGACGGGCAGAAGTGCATAGATCCCCTTCGACTCCGCTCAGGGCAGGCTTTCGCTGCGGTCAGGATGAGAGGGCGTCTGATGAGGACCACAGGGGCTGAAGCCCCGTTCATTTTGTACCTCTTGACGCGGCGCTAAAGCGCCGCTCTTCCACGGCGCCCCCTCAGGGGCTAAAGCCCCATTCATTTTGGGCTCTTGACGCGGCGCTAAAGCGCCGCTCTTCCACGGCGATGGATAGGTCCCCTTCGCTGCCTTGGAGAAAA
>Ga0074046_10004398_pt1 | contig 11531 bp, 13 predicted proteins | sample BogForMeECP23OM3_FD_94441 | JGI IMG/M metagenome (GOLD analysis project Ga0074046, IMG submission 94441) | Bog forest soil microbial communities from Calvert Island, British Columbia, Canada - Bog Forest MetaG ECP23OM3 | ecosystem: Environmental > Terrestrial > Soil > Wetlands ...
ATACCGGTGTGCGAAGCTTCGAGAGCTCCTGCAAGCCGCTGGGCTTTTTTTCCGACGACACAGTCAGCGTCGCCAAGGCGCGCATGCTCCCGGGCGAAACCCTGGTGCTCTACACCGACGGAATCAGCGAAGCGGAAAACGATACTGGCGACGAGTACGGCAGCGAGCGGCTGCGCCGCCTTATTGAGGAACAACACCTGTGCTGCCCCACGGATCTGGTGAACGCCTGCAAGCAGCAAGTGGCTGCGTTCCGCGGAACTCGCGAACGCGCCGACGATGAGACCTTGCTGGCGATCCAGTACGCTCCGGTTGCACGGCAGTTCGCGAGTGCATAAGTTGAGAAGAGCTTGTTGCGGGCAGACACTTTCCTTCCCGTCAGACTGAAATGATGAAGGCCGACTCCATAAGCACCGATGGCGCAGGAAACGCGCTGGACCGCAATGCTTTGGTCGGGCGTACGCAGCGGCTGGAATACTTCACGCTGGCCTGGAACGGCTTTGAAGCCGCGGTCGCCCTGGCTTCCGGACTGCTGGCAGGCAGTGTCGCGCTGGTCGGTTTCGGCCTCGACTCGGTGATTGAGACGGTGTCGGCGGGAATTCTGCTCTGGCGATTTCGCGCCGATGCTGACGTGGAACGTCGCGAGATCGCCGAGCGAACTGCTCATCGCCTGGTGGGCGTTTGCTTCTTGCTCCTGGCGGTTTATGTTGCGATCGAGTCAGGTCGCGCTCTCTGGATGAAAGCGCTGCCCGAGCGGAGCTGGCCGGGAATTCTGATTGCCGCAGCCGCAGTCATCGTGATGCCTCTGCTGGCACGAGCCAAGCGTCGCGTCGCGTTGCAACTCTCCAGTCGCGCGCTGTACGCCGACTCGCGCCAGGCTGATTTCTGCATGTATCTTTCGGGGATTCTCCTCGCTGGATTGCTGCTGCACGCCCTGCTCGGCTGGTGGTGGGCCGATCCGGTGGCCGGGCTCGTGATGGTGCCCATCATCGCGCGCGAAGGCATGCTGGGCCTGCGCGGGCAGGTGTGCGACAACTGCACCTGATCTGAGTTCTTGACGCGTTTTCCACAGCCCCGAACGCGTGCGACATTGTTATCCTGAGACATGGCCGTTAAGAGATCTTTTTGCTTCGACCGCAAATTTATCCCCCTCACCATCCGCTTCGATCACGCCCTGCTGTTCGCCGCCCAGGTGCATCGCAATCAGGACCGCAAAAAGAGCGGCATTCCGTACCTCTCGCACTTGCTCGGCGTTGCCTCCATCGTGCTTGACTACGGCGGCGACGAGGAGATGGCGATCGCGGCGCTGCTGCACGACGCCGTCGAAGACCATGGTGGACGGCCGATGCTGAAGGCGATCGACCAGATGTTTGGGGCGCATGTCGCCAAGATTGTGGACGGCTGCACCGATTCGTATTCCGAAGATCCCAAGAAGAAAGAGAGTTGGGAACGGCGGAAATTCCGCTATCTGCGCCGTGTACGCCACGAGGATGCCGAGACGCGCTTCGTGTCTGCTGCCGACAAGCTGTACAACGTCCGTGCGGTGCTGCGCGACCTGCGCTACAACGGTGATTCGGCATTCGCGCGCTTCTCTGCTCCCAAGGCCAAGATCATCTGGTATTACCGTTCGCTGGTGAACCAGTATCGTGCCGGCGGAGTGACGCACATGTTGAAACCGCTCATTGACGACCTCGACCGCGTGGTGACGGAAGTGGAGCACCTGTCAGGATTGCTGGCCGCTTCGCCCGATCCGCATCGCCGCCTGACCACGAGGCTGAAGGCCAGACGCTAGCAAGGATCAGGAGCCTGATTGGCTGCGACCACCGAAGCTGAGCGCATCACCGAGCTGTTGCAATCGGCCAGGACCATCGCCGTCGTCGGACTTACCGGCACACCCGTTCGTCCCAGCTACGGCGTCTCGCTCTATATGCAGTCACAGGGCTATCGCATCATTCCCGTGAACCCCAATATCACGGAATGGATAGGCGAGAAAGCCTATCAGTCATTGCTCGACGTGTCCGAGAAGATTGACATCGTGAACGTCTTCCGTCGCTCCGATGCGGTCCCGGAAGTGGTAGACCAGGCCATCCAGATCAAGGCCCCGGTCATCTGGATGCAGGAAGGCGTCATCCATCAGGAATCGGCCGAGAAGGCGCGCCAGGCGGGCATCTTCGTGGTCATGGACAAGTGCATTCTAAAAGAGCACATCAAGAGGCAGTAAGGCCATTCCACTACTGTTCTTGACATTGCGGACGGAGGATCATGACGTACACATTGGCGCCCTTCCAGAAACTGCCGCGAGTTTCGGGAGGAAGGTCCGTCCACGCCGCCGCGAGGGTTCCCTCGGGTGAGGCGTCATAGGCCATGAGACAGGCGTAGTCGTAGCTCCAGTCCGGGTGGCTCTTGGCCGCGGCTAGAGGCGGTAGACCGCGGTAGAAGAAGGCCTGATAGATGTTTGTGACCAGCTGTCGTTGCGCGAATTCCAGCGAGCCGCGGGGAAAGTATTTCCCCTCGAACAAGATAGAATGCGGAAACGGATCGCGCAGAGAGAAGTCCGGGCAGCTCCGCATCAGCGCGGGACCTTTCTCGGGGTTTTTCCAACCCTGGTAAATTTCACTGGACTTGGATGCCAGAATCTTTCGGAAAGGGTGGCGCTCCCACCGAATGGGCGATCGCAGCGAGATATCCGGCATAGGATGGGGCGACTCACTGAGCAACGCCTTTTGCGCCTGCTCCGGGGACAATCCACCGCGGGTCAGTACTTCGAAAAGTTTTGGAAGAGCTTGCCCATTCAAAAAGGCAGCTTCCGGATTACGCAAATGCTTCAGCTTGTCGTCAGTCTTCGCCGCTGCGACCTTGCTGCGGATCCAAGACTCCATCTCGGCGGGCCCAGGGAGCTCCCTGTTCAGTGTCTTTTCTAGTTCTCTGAGGAACTTTAGTGCCTGATCGTTATTATCGGCGTCCACGCGGGTCCTCCAGTGCTATTGTTCCTGCGAGTTCCTCATCTTAGCCTTCCGATTTCTTTTTCTCCGTGTCTCTGTGCCTCTGTGGTGATCCAGCTTTTGCTTTCCTGATCTCCTCCAGCCGCGCCTTGATGCGCTTCTCCACACCTTCTTCGGTCGGATGGTAGTATACCCGGTCTTTCAGGTTGTCGGGCAAGCATTGCATGTCGGCAACTTTGGATTCAAGGCTGTGTGCATATTGATAGCCCTCGCCGTAGCCGAACGCCTTCATCAGGCCCGTCGGGGCGTTGCGCAGATGCAGCGGAACGGGATCTTGCGCGGTCCGCTCCACATCTTCCTGCACCGCGTTGTACGCGTTGTAAACCGCATTCGACTTGGGCGCGACCGCCAGATAAACCACCGCCTGCGCCAGTGCGAGATCGCCTTCCGGCATTCCGAGGAAGTCGAAGGCATCGCGCGCGGCCAGCGTGACCGCGAGCGCATTGGGGTCGGCCAGTCCGATGTCCTCGACCGCCATGCGCACCACCCGCCGCGCAACGTACAGCCTGTCCTCACCGGCTTCCAGCATGCGCGCCAGCCAATAGAGCGCTGCGTCGGCATCGCTGTTGCGTACGCTCTTGTGCAGCGCCGAGATCAGGTTGTAATGCTCTTCGCCCGCTTTGTCGTACATCAGCACGCGTTTCTGGAGCGCGTCGGTAACGATGGCATCTGTAATGCGAGGCCTCGCGCCCTTCGTCGGCTGCTCCTTCGCGAGAGTCGCGGCAAAGTCCAGCACGTTGTAACCGCTGCGCGCGTCACCGCTGGAATAAGCCGCGATCTTGCGCAGCGCATCATCGTCGGCTTCGAGTTGCAGATCGCCCAGGCCGCGCTCTTTGTCGTCGAGCGCTCGTCGCAGCAAGGACACAATCTGCTCCTCGGTGAGCGGCTTCAGGATGTAAACTCGCGAACGTGACAGCAGTGCCGAGATGATTTCGAACGAAGGATTCTCCGTGGTCGCACCGATCAGGCGGATGCTTCCCTTCTCGACGTACGGCAGAAACGCATCCTGTTGCGCCTTGTTGAAGCGATGCACTTCGTCCACGAAGACGATAGTGCGCGTGCCGTATTGCCGCGCGCGCTCGGCGTCGGCCATGACCTGCTTGATCTCCTTGATGCCCGCCAGCACTGCTGAGAATTCGACGAACTCGGCGTGGCTCATGCGCGTGATGATTTTGGCCAGCGTCGTTTTGCCGACGCCGGGAGGCCCCCAGAAGATGAGCGAGCCGGTGTCGTCGCGCTCAATCTGCACCCGCAGGGGCTTGCCGGGAGCCAGGATGTGTTCCTGGCCGACGAACTCGTCGAGCGTGCGGGGGCGCATGCGGTCAGCCAGTGGCCGCGTCTTGTCAACGGCATCGTCCGGCTGCGGAATTGGCTGAAAAAGGCTCATGAAGTCCATTCACCACGGAGACCACGGAGAAGCTAGAGTATTCTGCGGATGATTCCCTGGCGCAAAGCTCGAACGTTGAAGTTAATCAACAGGCCGACCCGGACTTTGCTCAGCCGCAGATAGGTCAGAAGCTGTGCCTGATGAATTGGAAGCAGCTTTTCAACCGATTTCAACTCCACCGCGACTTTGCCTTCGACCAGCAGATCGATCCTGTATCCGCAGTCCAGGTGAAGGCCCTTGTAGTCGACCGTGAGGTCAACTTCCGTTTTCGTCCACGAACACCTCAATTCCGAAACAGCACGATTTTATTCCCTTTTTCTCCGTGCGCTCCGTGATCTCCGTGGTGAAAACTACTGACTTCTCTGCCGCGCGGCCTCATACAGCATGATAGATGCCGCAATGCCGGCATTCAGTGACTCCACTCGCGTGGATTGTGGAATCGCGACCACCTGGTCCGCTTGCGCAAGCATGTCCTTGGAGAGTCCCGCCCCTTCGCTGCCCACAAGCAAGGCCACCGGGTCTCGCAGATCTACATCCGCGATCGATCTCCCCTTATGGGATGACGTCGCCAGCACGCGCACGCCGCGCGACTTGATCTCCGCCAGTGCCTTTGCAAGTTCAACTTTCATCGTCGACACGCGAAACAACGATCCCGCCGAGGCGCGCACTGCCTTCCAATTCCACGCGCTCACAGTGCGCTCGCCCAGCAGCAGACCCGTCACGGCAAACGCCTCGGCCGAGCGCGCGATCGTCCCCAGATTTCCCGGATCCTGCAGACCGGCAGCAATCACCAGCAGCGCCGGCGGCGGAACAAACACGTCATCGAGCGCGAAGGCATTCGGCCGCACCAGCGCCGCAATTCCCTGCGGCGTTTCGCTGGGCACGGCGCTGGCGAAGACATCCTCCGGCAGCAGCAGAGCTTCCGTCTGTGCCGATAATTGCGGCAGCAGCTTATGCGCCCGCTCTCGCGCCGACTCGCTGAAGAACACCGTGCTCAACCGCAGGCCGCTGCGAATCGCCTCCTCAACCAGGTGCATGCCTTCGACGGCCACCTCGCCTTGCTGGTTCGGCGCAGCATCAGCGAAACCTCGACGCAGCTCCTTCACGCGCGCATTCTGGCGGCTGTTGATGCGCCGCAGGCGACCTTCGAACTCGGATGCATTTACCATTCTGGGTGGCAACCGGCGTCTATCCTACACCGGCGATGCGCGCGTCACCGCATTCCGGGCCGCGTCGTGGTAATCTGCTCACTTGCTGTTCTCAGGGGCATATGTTAACTTTTCGCCCCAGCAGCTTTTCATCAGGCACAACGAAGAGGCACGGTTGCGACCCGAAATCGTCAAAATCGACAGTAAACAGCCAGAAGCTTCCCTGGTCGCGTATGTGGCGGAGAAAATCCGCTCCGGCCAGGTGTTGGGCATGCCGACCGACACCTTCTACGGGCTTGCCGCCGATCCCTTCAATCTTCATGCCGTCGATCGCGTTTACGAGATCAAGAGCCGCTCCCGCCACAAGCCGCTCTCGCTGCTCATCGACTCAGTCGATCAGGCCGCTGATCTGGCATGGCCCGTCCCAGAAACCTTTTACCTGCTGGCGCGGCGTTTCTGGCCGGGTCCGCTGACCATCATCGTTAAGGCCGACCCCAAACTGCCGCTCAAAGTCACCGCGAACACGGGCAACGTCGCGCTCCGTGTGCCTGCGGCGGAGATTCCACTGGCCATCATTCGCGCCGCCGGATTGCCCGTCACTGCAACCTCGGCCAACCTCCATGGCGAGGTGGAATGCACGAACGCGCTGGAGGTCCGCGACCAACTGGGCGATTGCCTGTCGGTCATCGTGGATGGCGGTCAGTCGCCGCGCGACATGCCTTCCACCATCATCGATCTGACCCACGAGGATGGAGGCTGGCGTCTGCTGCGCCACGGCGCCGTTCCTGAAGAGCAGATCGTCGAACTGCTGGGCCGGGAGTAGTCGTCACGCCGCAAGAAGATTCCAAGTTGTCTCTCCAAGTTTGGATCGTCATCCTTGCGGCAGTCGTCGCGGTTGTCTTTCTGCTGTATACCACGGCGCAGATTATGCGCGAAGCGTCGGTGGACGAGCCGCACGCCGCCGACGCTATCGTTGTCTTTGGCGCAGCGGAATATGTTGGCCGTCCTTCGCCGGTTTATCGCGCGCGTCTCGACCACGCCTACGATCTGTTCGAGGGCGGGCTGGCTCCCGTCATTATCACGACCGGCGGCGCGGGAAAAGACCCCCGTTACAGCGAAGGCCAGGTGGGCCGTGATTACCTTGAAAGTCGCGGCGTTCCCGACGTGAACCTAATCGCAGAAACTCAGGGCAGCGACACCGATGAGTCCGTGCAGCGCGTGGCCACCATCATGCGCACCAACGACATGCACAGCGCGCTGCTGGTCAGCGACGCCTATCACCTGTACCGCGCCCAGAAGATGATGGCGCGCGAGGGTGTGCAGGTGTACATTTCGCCGCGTCCCGGCTCGATTCCCAAGACCGCCTTCGGACGCTGGATGGCCGCGCTGCGGGAGAGCTTCAGCTACATGCTGTACAAAGCGCATGTGCGGTAAAACTGCTCTTCGCTTGCACGCTCCAACTTTCAGATTGTCATCCCGACCGAGGGCTTCAGCCCGAGCGGAGGGACCTGCTTTTTCGCGATCCCCCGACACCGCAGATCCCTCGCAGGCTAAAGCCTGCTCGTGATGACAAACCACCACCTCATCCGCCGATCCTCTCCACCACCATCGCCGCCACCAGCGCCAGGTCGGCGGCGAACACCGTGCTGACGAAGTTCACCGAATCATTGCCCATTTTGCCGGCGTTTTCCCACGTAGCGCCCAGAACGCTGTCGAGAAGCATGCCGGCAATTCCGGCCACGGCGACAATCGGCGTCCACGGCCACGGCACCAGCCCAGCGAAGGAGCTGACCCACGCCACGGTGGAAGCTGCGATGCATCCGGCCAGGGTGCCTGCGACGCTGATTGCGCCGTTGGTGCCGATCTCCGCCGGACGAAATCCGGTGATCATGTAGGCGTGGTTGGCCGTCGCCTGTCCGACTTCGCTGGAAACCGTGTCGGCCGCGGCTTCCGCCAGCGCCGCCATCGCGGCTAGCAGCAGGACGTCGTCAAGTTTCGGAAACCAGATCGCCGCCAACGCACAAAGCGCCGCCGCGCCCAGGTTGGCGAGAATCTGCGAGGCCCTGCGCCCGCGTTTGCGCTCGGCCACTCCCAGGCGCTGCTTGCGCTCATATCCCCAGCGCGTAGTGATCACGGTCAGCAGGAACACCGTGAGCAACGGGATGAAGCCGTAGAGCCCGGCGGCGCGCATCAGCACGAACGCGACCAGCACGCCGACCAGTGCCCCGCCGTCGGTCACTGCGCCCATGCCGCGCGCCACCAGCGCAAAGCCAATCGCGACCACGAGCGCGGCGGGTAAGCCTGTCGAATGGAGTAAGCCGGTCACGAGTATTGGCCAGTATCGCACGGTCAACTTAACCACAGAGTCACCGAGACACAGAGAATTCTCTTTCTTTTTCTTTTCAAGTTTTTTCTGTGCCTCTGTGTCTCTGTGATAGACGATTCTTGGCTGCGTCGCCGCGCCAGACAGCGCACACCCCACTGCGGCGCATCCTACAAATCCAGCGAATCGAATGGCTTGGCAACGTTAGCGCTTGACAATCTCGGCCAAGTGAACGATTCTGTGCCGGGGTATTTGCACAACTTTTAGGGCGGAATGGTGAACTATGGCAGCTTCTGTCTGGTCTGGTTATTTGACGTTCGGACTCATTTCCATGCCGGTACGGCTGTTCTCCGGCGCGCGCGGTAATCACATCTCGTTTCACATGCTGCACCGCACCGACAACACTCGCATCAAGCAGCAGCTCTATTGTCCGCATGACGAGCGCGTGGTGGAACGCAGCGAGATCGTTAAGGGTTACGAGTATCGCAAGGGCGAATACGTCATCATCGAGCCGGAGGAGATCAAGAAGCTTGAGCCCAAGACCGCGAAGGCGATGGAGATCCTCGAGTTCGTGAAGTCCGAGGAAGTTGACCCGATTTATTTCGAGTCATCGTACTTCATGGTGCCGGAAGAAGGCGGCCGTAAGCCGTACGCGCTGTTGTCGCAAGCGATGGAGGACAGCCAGTACGTAGCGATTGCCAAGCTCACCATGCACAACCGCGAGTACACGGTCTTTGTGCGGCCCTACGAGGGCGGCCTCATGCTGCACACCATGTACTACGAGGAGGAAGTACGGAAGCTTGAAAACTTCGGGCGTCCGGATGTCGAGTTGAAGGAAAGCGAACTCAAAATTGCGCAACAGTTGATTGAGGCCCTCGCCGGCAAGTTCGAACCGGAAAAGTTTCACGACAGCTTTGAAGAGAACGTCAAGACCCTCATCAAGGCCCGCCTGGAAGGCGATGAGGTCACTGCAGTGGAGAAGCCGCGCAAACCCGCGCCCGTCGTGGATTTGATGGCTGCCCTCAAGGAAAGCCTGGCGCAGTTGCCCAAGAAGCCTCCGCAACGCGTCGCCGAGGCGCAGAAGGAATCTGAAGTACGAGTGGTGAAGAAAGGCGGCGCAAAGACCTCGCGCCGCAAGAGCGCAGCGTAGTGGCTGACGTAGGGCTCTGCGCAAGACCTCTGAAAACATATTCGGCGCCCAGCTCAATATGGATAGCACTTTAGGGTAATAGTATTTCCACTAAAGTACGCTATCCTGTGCACGAACGTCTGAGGTGACCGGTGAAGTCGGCGCTGAAGAAATCGCGTGCCAAGATCAGGAAGCCTTCAGCAAGAAAGCCAGCCGTGAAACAGCCGATTCGGCTGGCTGTGCTGGCAAGCGATCCGCTTCGTTTCGTCGGAATTCGCGCCCTGTTTGGATCCCGCACTGACTTCCTTATCCGCTCAACCACCGTTCCTCTGATCCTCAAGGCGCTGGACGACGACGTCATCCTGATAACTACCAGCCGGGGCACCGCGTTCTACTCTGCGATGTCCGCCTTGAAGGCCGTCCGCCCCAGCGTACGCATTCTGGTCACGGGAGCGGGCAATCGAGACGAGGACATCCTGCGCGCGATCGGAGCAGGCGCCAAGGGCTACATTCCTGAAGATGCCAGTCCGGCTGACCTTAGGCAGGCCATCCGCACCCTGCACAGCGGTTCAGTTTGGGCCCCCGGAAGAATCCTGGGCACTTTTATCGAGCGGGTCACGGCATCCACGCCGGCTCGTCAGGTGCCGCCGCGTAGCGGGCATGTGCTCAGCCACCGGCAGCGCCAGGTGCTGGGACTGCTGGCCGTCGGCAACTCCAACCGGGAAATCGCTCTCGAGTTGGGCCTTACCGAGCGCACCGTCAAGGCGCACGTTGCTGGGCTTCTACGCAAGATTGGCGCTCCTAATCGGATTGCGTTGTCGGTCCATCCCCTCACTCATACCCTGCTGGCGGTGGCGCGCTAGCTCCGGTTCGCAACACTCAACTCCGCGCGCCGGCCACAGCGATCAGGGATTTCACCACGGAGATCACGGAGAACATTCCTTAGAAACAAAAGCTCCGTGCGCTCGGTGTGCTCCGTGGTGAATATCTCTTCGCAGCGCGATTCACAAGCACGTCGGCTGCCAACCTGCCACTTTTCGGCATGGTTACCATGGCCTAAATTTGTTACGAAAGTACAGTTACCGAACATGTACCTTCGTAACTTGCGTGAAGTTACCGCTCGTTCCATACTGCATTCACCTACCACAGAACCTGGGAGACAGGGCTGGATGAGGAAACGAGGGTCTCTTCTTCCAGCCCTTCGTTTTTCGAGTAAAACGAAACTGGCATATACCCCCGGCTGGTTATTCGGCGGTGTTCACGGCAGGACACTAAAGAGTAACCAGCCTCGCTATTTCTTCCGGCTCAAACTTGCATCTATCCGACGTAAGATGACACCAGTCGGCAATGCAGGCCGAGAGCACTGTGTTGATCGGAGTTGAGCCATGAAGAAAGTTGTAGTAACGACACTCATCGTAATCTCGATGGCCGTGTGCGCCGTCGCTTCCGACCGGAAGGGCGCGGCCCTGGATCGCGTTGAAACCTCCAGCACCATCCTCAACCAGATCATGTCCGCTCCTGACCGCGCGATTCCGGATGGAATCATGAACGGGGCCAAGTGCATCGCCATCGTGCCGTCCGATTTGAAGGCGAGCTTCATCATCGGCGCCAATTACGGCAAGGGCGTGGCCACCTGCCGTACCGAGCACGGCTGGAGCGCCCCGGTGTTTATCGTCATGAACGGCGGCAGCTTCGGTTTTCAGGCCGGAGGTCAGGCTACCGATCTAGTGCTGATCATTCGCACCGACCAGGGCATGCAGCATCTGCTGCAAAGCAGATTTAAGTTGGGCAGTGACGCCTCGGCTGCGGCCGGGCCGGTGGGACGCAATGCTCAAGCCGGGACCGACCTCACCATGCGCGCCCAGATTCTTACCTACTCGCGTGCGCGCGGGCTTTTTCTCGGCGTCTCCCTGGCGGGCGCGGTCATCCGCCAGGACGAGGCTGACACCCATGCCTTCTACGGCCAGACCTGGACCTTCCGTTCCCTGCTAAACGGAGAGGTCGCGGCCCCGAAAGACGCGCAACCGCTTCTGAATACGGTGGAGAAGTACGCTCCGACGCCCAAAGTTCGGGCTCAAGCTTCAGCGCCCGCGGCTGCTTCCGCGAGCAGCACTGTGACCCCTGCGGCAACCGCAACACCGGTTGCGCCTGCGACTACCACGGCAACGCCACAACCGGCAGCACCGCCGGCGGAAGTCGAAACTCCTGAGGCCGCGCCCGAGCCGGCAACCCAGCCGACGCCGGATGCAACTCCGAGCCCAGCTGCATCTACAGCCGCGACCCCTGAGCCGTCGAGTTCGTCGCTGGCGCCGAACAAAGGAAATCGCTAGAGGACAGTTTCTCAACCGATGAGCGGCCTACTTGGTGTGTCATCCTGAGCGAGGAGCACAGCGACGAGTCGAAGGACCCCTATTCCCGGTCTTGAGACTTGATGAGTTGTATAGAGGCCCTTCGACTCGCGGCAAAATCGGCCGCTCGCTCAGGGTGACACATTCAAACATCTTCCCTGTATTAGCTGCGGCCAACAATTGAATTATTCTCTGCC
>Ga0074046_10004400_pt1 | contig 11527 bp, 6 predicted proteins | sample BogForMeECP23OM3_FD_94441 | JGI IMG/M metagenome (GOLD analysis project Ga0074046, IMG submission 94441) | Bog forest soil microbial communities from Calvert Island, British Columbia, Canada - Bog Forest MetaG ECP23OM3 | ecosystem: Environmental > Terrestrial > Soil > Wetlands ...
AAGAACTATTCTTCATGATCGTGCAGGTCTCCCTCGACCCGCTTGGCACACCATGACCGGACAGGCGGACAAGAGGAAGGGGTGGGCTCACGTCGCGGACGTGAGCCCACAGGAATGGATACTAGAACAGGTATCGAATCGCTAATATTACGCTTCGGGGAGGTGCGGCACTAGAGATCACCCCGAAGGTACTGCCCTTGTCGGCAATATTGGTATCCGACGGATTTTGCAGTACCGTGTGGTTGAAAACATTGAAAGCTGCTACACGGAAATCCAAAGAGCCCCAGCGTTCGGAGAATGGGAAACGCTTCTCCAGCGTCATGTCGTTGTAAAAGCCGCCGGGTCCGCGCGCCATCCCTCGCAGTGCATTCCCAAATGCTACACTAGTTACCCCCACTGTGGGGTCAACCGTGCAGCCGGCCCCCGTGGCATTGGCTGGACAGAATGCGTTTGGATTGAGCCAGCTAGCCGCCTGTGATGCTCGCGAGCTGTGGTTCCCATAAATCGGCCCACCGACGTAATTGGCCCAAGCACTCTCCGCAGAGAAATCGTCGAAACCGGCCGGTCCAGTAATGGTGAGGGGATACCCGGAGACGGCCCGCAGCGTGCCACCCCAGGTCCAACCGCCAAAGGCAAACTTGGTCCATCTGTTCGCCCTTGCCACGAAGGGAAGCTGCCAGGTATAAGAAACCGATAGAGAATGTCTGAGATCGTAGTCGGAAGGCCCGTAATCAAGATTTCGGTCATTAGGATCCCGATACTGGGTAAAGGAAGTAAAGCCCCTACCGGTTGAGTCTCCGGAATCCGTGTTCTTGCTATAAGTGTAGTTGCTTAGTATCGTGAACCCATGCGCGAACCGCTTGTTCAGATTGATCTGCATCGCGTTGTACCAGGAATTGGCGCCTGAGAATATGTCGACGATGTCCGCAACTTGAGGGAACGGACGCCTAGATTGCTGATTGGCGCCGGTGCTCGCCCCAGGGATGAACTGGGGCATATTATCATCGGTGGAAGATCTCAAGTGTGTTCCGCGCGTTCCCACATAAGCAAATGTAAACAGATAGTCCTTCCACGGCTCCCACTCATAGCTGACATTCCACTGATGAATCCTGCCCGAGTTGAAGTTGGGATTGAAGCTGAGGAGGGTGAGCGCATCGGCCGGCGGGAATACGAAGCTCTTTGCTGCCGGGCTGCCGGGTGCCGGCACTGTATAGGGGAAAAGACTCGCTCCGCTATAGGGATTTGTCGTGTCGATAGGCCCGGGCGGCTGGTAATAGAGCCCGTAAGGCGGAGTGGAAGCAAATTCGTTGAAACCCTTCAAGTAGAGGAAATCATAATAGATTCCGTAGCCAACCCGGATGACCGTCTTTCCGTTTGCTCGCGGATCGTACGCAATGCCCACACGCGGTCCGAAGTTCCCATACCGGTTGTTGTAGGTGGCGGGTGGAATCCCTGCATCCCCTGGAACCACGAGTCCCAATGGAGCGGTGGGATACGAAGTGGACTGCTGGCCGGGACGGAAGGCATTCAAATGACCGTTTTGCTCCGTGATCCCAAAAAGGGGTGACCACCGCAATCCAATAGTGGTGGTCAGCTTACGCGAGAGCTTGATTTGATCCTGGCCGTATAGCTCACGGGATGGATAGGAGAGCTTCGCGTTAAGCTCGGACCATTGCTCGATGACTGCCCCCTGCCCCAACAGGAAATCCGCCATGGCGTTTCCCGTGCTGCCCACTTGGCCAGCGGAAAAATACCAGAGCCCTGCCGTTCCCCAATTCTGCATCTTGTTCTGGTTGTGGATGCGCTGCTCGTAGCCGGCTTGGATGGTGTGACGTCCCTTAATCCACGTGAAGTTATCGGCAAGGAAATAGTCACGCTCTGTCGAGTTGTCGTCATAGTTGCCCCAAAGCTGGAACCCGTTTGGCGAAAAGGAATTGACACCGATCCCGACCTGCGTCAATGCCCCGCCTGTGTCGAGTTGCTCCGCCGGCATACCAATCGCAGTGTAACTCAGATTGTTGTCGATCTTCACGCGTTGGACGCTATTGTTAAACTTCTTAATGGCGAAGATGATGTTATTCAGAGCGTTGTCCGTAACGTTGTAGGTCTCGTTGAATGTCCAACTTTGCAGGTATTTCGGAAACGCCGATGTCCCCCCGGCAGGCATCGCGCATGCGCACCCGAAAATGTTGTTAAATTGGGAATCAAAGAGTGGAAAGTCGTGATACCAATAGAATGTGCCGAACAGCCGGTTTTTCCTGCCAAGCTGCTGATCGATCTTGACAATCATCGTCTTGGTTGTCTCGGCGGTCTTGTTCACCCAATCGTAAGCCCCATTGGGGCCATTAGCTGGCGGGAGCAGTGTGCTGCTTGCCAAAACCCCCTTTGCCATGGGCGAGAAAGTCGTGGGATCGACGGTGGGTGTTGGTACACCGTTGATTACAGGGATCCCAAAGCGGGATTTGGTAAAATTGCCCGCACGCTCGTCAGCGGTCGGAACAATCTGCTGCATGAAGTTTCCGAGGCTTGGGTTGGTGTATTCGTAGGAGAAGAAGAAGAACGTCTTGTTCCTGCCGTCATAGACCCGTGGAATGTACACGGGGCCGCCAACGTTGCCGCCCCACCACCGTTGGCTGCTACTGGGCCGCGCGACTCCCGCCTCGTTTGCCTGCCAGCTATTGGCGTCCCACGCGTTGTTTGCAAAATAAGCCCAGCCGGCGCCGTGGATGTCATTTGTTCCTGACTTGATAATCGCGCTAACCTGGCTGCCGCCCGCCGTCCCGTATTGCGCCCCATAAGAATTCGTTAGGACGGTGAATTCCTGCAGGTTTTCCGCCTGCGGAAAAGGAGCCGAGGTGCCGTGGAAGTAGTCGTTAATCTCCGACCCATCCACCCGGTAGTTGTTGACGCTTCCACGAATACCATTGACTCGGACAATGTTGACCCCGGACTCGTTTTCTCCAGCCACGGCCCCGGGTTGCAGCAACTCAGCGTTGTAGCGAACGTCGCGGCCATTCACAGGCAGTGCGTCCAACGTGGTTTCGCCTAAAGTGCTTTGGATCGTAGGTGTGGCCGTGTCCACTTGGGTGGCGGCGGCGCTGACCTGTATCTCCTGCGTGACACCACCGACGGCCATGTTGATGTTCAGCGTGGTCGTTTGCTGTGAAATCACTCGAACGTCCGTCGTGAGATATTTCTTGAACCCGGTTTTTTCACAGCTCACGCTGTAAATGCCCGGCAACAAAGATTCGAATGAATAGCTCCCGTTCGATTCCGACATGACCTTAGTCTCGACGCCTGTGTCCGCACTGCGGGCGACTACCATAGCGTCGGGAACGACAGCGCCTGACTGGTCTGTGATCGTTCCTATGATCTTTCCTGCGATATCCACTGCCCCGGCGGGCGAATGGTAGAGGAACAAAAAAACCAACGATAGCAGGCCCAGAGCGAGCCCGCGTCTAACCTTTTTGTTCGTCATGCGAAAACCTCCTGTTAAATTAAATGTCAATCTTTCTGGAGCGCCGCGATGCGGCGCAAACAGACCCAATTCCCGGCGCAAAGCAAATACGTAGCAATAAATCGGTTCAGAGAAATCCATTTCCTCATTAAATCGATCCAATTTCTATCATTGCCAGGAATAAGAGTCAAGAGAATTATTTTCATTGAATCTCGCATCCGCGACGCGATTTGCAGGCGCGCCACACTGGCGCGGGGGTATCGTCTTCCAGAACGAAAGCGGTATCTCCGAAGGTCCCTCGACCCGCCGCCCCGCGGGGCCCCGCGGCGAGACCCCGATCTTGATTCACGCCCTCAACTAGAAGAAGGTCGCTGGCCTACGTTGGGATGGAAAGCGCGCTTACCTCTATATTGCCAGACGGGCCCGTCCGCAGAGGCATTCTCTGCTGCGTTTGCGACAGGCGAGTTCCAGAGTCTGATTCTCTACAACCGCACACGAGGCGAGACTTTCAGCACCGGTGGCGATGGGCGAGGGAAGGCAGACAAAACATCCCGCCCATTCTGAGTTGCCCGGCATTAGAACATGTATTCTCTTGACAGGGGCAACACAATTGTTCTACAAAGGGCCGCATGAATCGATTTAAAAGTACCGGGAGGTATCACATGCGCACGTCTGTAGCTGCTTTCATTCTTGTTGTTATGCTGGAAACGTATCTATTTCCTGCAGGAACACCACAGTCAGCCGCGCCAGTCGAGCTCCAGAATCTAGACGGACTGCACCTGACGGAATACTTAGTTCAGCGCTACGCGCATCAATGGGTCTTGCCTGCTGGAAAGGCTCACATTGTGCTTGCGGTACCGGGCTCGGAGGATCTCGATAAGTCGTATGTCGAGCCGGACGGCTCTTTTTCTCCGGGAGTGGCGTCGTATGGTGTTACGACCTGGCTTTACGACATTGGTGAGGGGCACCTCTATGCGCCGGAAGAAATGCCGGACGAGGCTCTCTCCTTCCAGCTCGAGGACGGGTTTATTCCTATAGCCCATTCGGGCTGGAGCGCCGGTCCATTGCGTTTGGAAAAGCGCATCGCTGTGGTGCCGAAGTCGGCAGGCGGGCGTGAAGGTGAAGATTACTGCGAAGTCGTGGTAACAAACAAGGGAAAACAAGTTGCTGAATTCTGGTTATACGTCGCCGTCCGGTCGATCGGACCCGTAGGCGGGCCGGTCAACTCCCTGTCCGCGTCTCGGGATGCCCGGGCAATCCTGCTCAACGGTGCTCCTGCTATCCAACTTGACCCTGCTCCCGTGTCTTTCGGTGTGGCTACTTTCGAGCCGACGGGCGATGACATCTCGCTGTGGGCGAAGCGCGGCGAGCTGCCACGCACGCAGAGCGGCTCGGATCGCTTGGGACTGGCAGGTGGTGCTGCTCGCTACCGTCTCCGCCTGTCTCCGGGGGAAAGCTTCTCCTTATACATGCGTTGCGCGATCAGAAACCGCGATCGGAATGACAAACTCGGGGGATCCTTTCAACAGTCAGATGCGCAAAAGGCGTTTGACCAAGTCAAACAATGGTGGCGGGGGATGCTTGAGAGGATAGAGATCACGGCACCGGATCCTTATGGCCGCAACATGTTCTACGCTTCGGTTGCTTACATCCTTATGAACAGTGTGAACAATCAGCTTCGCGTCACAAATATCAGCTATCCAGTGAGCTACCTCAGGGACGGCGTCTTCATGCTGAACACGGTCGATCAGGCAGGGCTCCACGACAAGGCCAGGGAGTACCTTGACTACTTCCTGCAACATCCTTGGACGGGCGCGGAAAGTCAGGAGGGTCCAGAGGCAGACGCCCCAGGCGAACTATGCTGGATCATCGGAGAACATTTCCGCCTGACCAGTGATCTCGATTGGCTTCGTTCGGTTTATCCCACTCTCCAGCGAGAAGCGGACCTCATCCTTTTGATGCGGAAGCCAGGTGATGGCGAGACACGGGAAGTTGGCGGAGTGAAGCTGGTGGCGCGTGGCAACAAAGTCTTCGCGACTATGGACACGCAACTCCGGAAAATCCCCCTCCATTTTGAAGTCCAGCTTTCCGAGGCTCGAGACGGGGTGATTATGGGAAGGCTCGACACGGGCCTGTACGCAGGAACCACCAGCGTGTTCGGCATCGCCGGACTCAAAGCGGCTTGGGAGGCAGCCGTCGCTGTGGGGGATGGTGCAGATGCGGAAAAATACAAAGCGGAGTATTTCGCATTTCGTGAGGCCATGAACCGGTGGATGAAGACCCACCCACTCGAGTTCACTTTTCACGCGGGTGTCTGGCCCACAGAGGCCTTCAACCCGGATATCGCTCAAATCTCAAACCTCTGGCAAGAGAACAGCTACGCCTACCATGCGGCAAACGATTTCCACGAGATCGAGGATCTGGGCGCCTATCACGATTTCTACACCGTCTTCGGAGCCGCCCACAGCCTCCTCCGCCTGGGATATACGGATGTCATGTATTCAAACTTCCTTTGGCCATTCCTGAAATCCCCTTTTAGCCGGGCGACGCTCGATGCTTACGCTTATGGTGAGTACACCCGCGACGAGCGGTGGTACGAGGTGCGCCACTGGCCTGAATTGTGGGCGAACGTTCGTGGGTGGACGGATCTGGCTACTTGCATCCCCCACGGTTGGACGGCTGCAGAGATGGCGTCCCTCATTCGCGACCTTCTCTTTTACGAAAAAGATGGAAGCTTGGTACTGGCGGGAGGGAAGTTCCTCGATGAGCTGCCGATTGGCCAAACGATCGCAGTGAAAAACGCACCCACATACTTCGGTGCCCTCACATATATACTGCGAAGAGAAACCAGCAGCCGGTACCTGCTCACCCTGGGAGGGAATGCCTCACCGCCCAATGGTTACATTCTCGATACAGGAAACCGTCTCAAGATCCAAAACGCAACCGTAGACAGTCATCCTCTGGACATGATGCCGGGTGGACTCATCCCAATCCCGCCGCGAACAACAAGCGTCGAACTTAACGTTACACCGGATCTCCAGGCGGTACTCCCCCTTACGATTTCCGGCGGCCCCCAGGTTAGTGACCTCAGCCCCAATCAGGTCACGATCACCTGGACGACGAATAAGCTTGCCTTCAGTCGCGTTACCTATGGGACGGAAACGCCTTACCACAATGTCATTTCGGAATACATTCCAAGAACTTCCCATAGCCTTTCGTTGCGCAACCTGAAGTCTGGAACTCAATACCGGTTCCAGGTCAGCTCGAGGCAGGCGGAAGATGAAAACCAAGTCTTGTCGCAAGACATCGTCTTCACGACTCCGCAGTGACTCGGGGAGGTACAAAACGGTTCGTGGACCGGTTACAAAAACGTCGATGCGCATTCTGTAAGAGAACGTCAAAGTATAGGCCGCGAGAAGCAACGTAAGTATTACTAGTCGTTAAGAGATAGTCGCTGTTTTTTTGGAACCCAGGAGGTTCGCATGTCGATATCCTCGCTTAGATTGGGTCGTCTTCTTGCCCCGTTATTCATCCTGGGGTTTGCATCCTGCCTCTGCGCGCAGGACTCAGAGTATTCGCCGCAAGGACAGCAGATTCCTACTCCCGACTGCCTGATTATGAGAGGCGTGTGGGAAGGAGGGTCCAAGCCCTGCTCTAAAAACGAGCACGACGCGTGGCTCGCCGACATCTCACACTGGCGCGACGAGCGTCGCATCCGCATCGGGTACGACGGGTCAAGATACGAGTTGCCGGCGCTGGGGTGGACGCAATCGAGCTTCATGCAGCCGCAGATGATGGTAGAGGACCGCTATTTCTATGACCCGGTGGCACATCGCTACACCGTCGATCGATATTTGGACGATCTCGATAAGCGATACGGCGGGATCGACGCAATACTCATCTGGCCTACTTATCCGAACATGGGCATCGACAACCGGAATCAGCAAGATATGATTCGCTCCATGCCCGGTGGTTTGGATGGAGTGCGCCAGATGATCTCCGATTTTCATCGCCGCGGTGTTCGCGTGCTGTTTCCGATGATGATGTGGGACCAGGGAACGCGTAATCCTGGTGTGTCCTGGCCTGACGCCATCGCCAAGTTAATGAGTGACATCGGGGCCGATGGCATCAATGGTGACACGCAAGACGGGGTTCCACTGGCATTTACCGAGGCCGCCGAGAAAACCGGCCACCCTCTGGCTTTCGAACCTGAACACGGACCGGCGGACGAAGCGCTCGCCTGGAACCTCATGACTTGGGGACAGTACAAGTATCCGTTCGTCCCTATGGTCGATAGGTACAAATGGCTCGAACCGCGGCACATGGTGAACATCTCCGACCGTTGGAACCGCGACAAGACTGACGATCTGCAGTTTGCCTTTTTTAACGGCATCGGGTGGGAATGCTGGGAGAACATCTGGGGAATATGGAATGGCATCACTCCGCGTGATGCAGAGGCGACCCGCCGGGTGGCCACTCTGGAGCGTGCGGTTGCCCGTTTCCTCATCAGCCCGGACTGGGAGCCTTTTGCCCCGACCTTGCGCTACGGGGTCTTTGCCAGCCGATGGCCGTTGGGCCCGGAGACGGTGTGGACGATTGTGAATCGAAACGAGTATGACGTCACCGGACCGCAGATCGAAGTGCCTGCCGACGATGGTAAGCGGTATTTCGATCTTTATCATGGAGTCGAGGTCCCGCCGGAGCGCAATCGCGGCGGCAAAGCCGTGCTGAGTTTCGCGATCGAGGCGCACGGTTACGGAGCGTTGCTAGCCACTCGGTCTTCGCCGGACGTCGGGATTCAGAGGCTGATGACGAAGATGAAGGAGATGACGGCGATGCCGCTGGCGAGTTATTCGCACGAATGGAAGACTTTGCCGCAGCAGGTCGTGCCGATCGCCGCCACCCGGCCGGCAGAGACTCCCCCTGCTGACATGATCAAGATCCCCGCCGGGGACTTCAGTTTTCGCGTGCAAGGCATCGAGATCGAAGGCTTCGACGACGTCGGCGTTGACGTGCAATATCCCTGGGAAGATTCCGCGCGGCGCTTCCACGATCATCCGATGCACATCCCCGCATTCTGGATCGACAAGTACCCGGTGACGAATGCTCAGTTCAAGAAGTTCTTGGACTCCGCGCACTTCCATCCCCAGGATGATCTGAATTTCTTGCGTGACTGGCGGAACGGTACGTTTCCCGCCGGTTGGGAAAATAAACCCGTCACCTGGGTTTCCCTTGAAGACGCTCGGGCATATGCACAGTGGGCGGGAAAGCGCCTGCCCCACGAGTGGGAATGGCAGTATGCCGCCCAAGGCGCAGATGGACGGCTCTATCCCTGGGGCAATACCTGGGACGATGCCGCTGTCCCCGCCCCGGATAAGGGGCGCACCATGCGGGGGCCGGACCCGGTAGATGCCCATCCGCGCGGCGCGAGCCCCTTCGGGGTGATGGACTTGGTGGGGAACGTGTGGCACTGGACGGAGGAGTATGTCGATGAGCATACCCGGGGCGGCATTCTCCGCGGGGGAAGCTATTACCAGCCGCAAGGCTCGATCTGGTATTTTCCCCAGGCGTACCGGCTCGATCAGCACGGCAAGTTGCTGCTGACGGCGCCCAGTATGGACCGAGCAGGTGCGCTGGGCTTCCGTTGCGTGATGGACGCCGAGTAATTCACGGCGACGATTCCAAGGTGGGGGACCTCTCCTGTGGAGGATGTGACCAATGTTCATTCCATCTGTATACGCCGTCGCACTCTTCATGATGATCCTCAGCATGATCTGCTGGGGAAGTTGGGCTAACACGCAAAAGCTCTGCAAGAATTGGCGCTTTGAGCTCTTCTATTGGGATTACATTTGGGGAATTCTGCTGATTTCCCTGCTCATGGGCTTCACCCTCGGCCGCACGGACCCCGCGAGTCCCGACAGCTTCTTCAACAATCTCCGCGCCGCCGATGGCCGCCACCTGCTGCTGGCTTTCCTAGGTGGGATCATCTTCAACATTGCGAACATCCTGCTGGTCGCGGCGATCGCCATAGCGGGCTTAGCCGTGGCGTTCCCTATCGGCATTGGGCTGGCGCTAGTGATCGGCTCGGTGCTGAACTACATCATTACACCGAAAGGGAATCCGCTGCTGCTGTTCGGGGGGATCGCCCTGGTCTGTGTGGCAATTGTTCTGGATGCGCTGGCCTACCGCAAGCTCGCGAAAGATGTTACGGTGAGTAGCAAGGGCATTATCATCAGCCTGCTGGCGGGCCTGGGCATGGGTTTGTTCTATCCGTTCGTCGCCAAAGCGCTGACCGGCGAGAATCATCTGGGGCCGTACACGGTAGGCTTTGTCTTTGCGATCGGGGCGCTGGTTTGTACCATCCCGCTGAACTACATCTTCATGCGCAAGCCCATTTCTGGAGCATCGGTTTCGATGAGCGATTACTTTCGGGGGAGCGCCGCACTGCACTTCTGGGGAATTCTTGGCGGGACGATCTGGGGCGTGGGGACGATCTCCAACTTCGTCGCATCCTACGCGCAGATGGTAGGTCCGGCAACCTCCTACGCGCTGGGGCAAGGCGCGACAATGGTCTCCGCCATCTGGGGCGTGTTTGTCTGGAAGGAGTTTCGCGGGGCCGGTCCGGAGGTAAAGCGCCTGTTAGGATTCATGTTCGTTTTATTTGCCATAGGGCTAGGCTGCGTCGCCCTTGCCCCGATCATTCGTCGGTAGGAGGCTCGAATGCCAAACAAGCGGATTGTAGTGGTTGGAAGCATCAACCTCGATTTGGTCTGCAAGGCGGAGCGCATTCCTGTGGCGGGTGAGACCATTACGGGAAGCAGCTTTCAAACATTCCACGGAGGCAAGGGCGCGAACCAGGCGGTGGCAGTAGCGCGGCTTGCCTATCCCGTGAGCATGATCGCCAAGGTGGGCGCCGATTCGTTTGGACAGCAATTGCGGGGGGCCTTGAAAAGCGCAGGCGTCGACACTCGGGCGGTGACTATTGCCAGAAGGACCGCCTCCGGCGTAGCGCTTGTCTCGACCGACCGGCAAGGGCAAAACAGCATCGTGGTAATCCCTGGCGCGAATGGCCAATTGTGTCCTGGTGACGTTCAGAGGGCGCTCCCGCTCTTGCGATCAGCCGCCATGATAATGACACAACTCGAGATTCCAATGGACACGATAGAATGTCTCGCGCGCGTGGCCTGCTGTTATCGGGTTCCTCTGATGTTGGACCCGGCGCCAGCACGGGAACTCTCCCCAGAACTATTGCGCAAAGTGGATTACTTGACTCCTAACGAAACGGAAATGTGCATCCTCAGTGGCCTCGCGAGTGGCCGCCTGGAGCTTGCCAGCGTCCGAAAGCTGGCTGAAGATCTTCAAAAGCGAGGCGCCCGCCACGTGATTATCAAAATGGGTGCACAGGGGATGTATCTCAGCGGATCATCAGGACCTGCCAAGTTCTTGCCAGCATTTTCCGTCCGCTCCGTGGATACCACTGCTGCGGGAGACGCATTTAACGGGGGGCTGGCGGTGGCCTTGACGCAGGGCAAGGGGCTGGAAGAGTCGGCAAGATTCGCTTCAGCGGTTGCTGCTATTTCAGTAACGCGAATGGGTGCGCAGCCTTCGATGCCGACCTTGCATGAAGTGAACAAGCTGCTGAAGCAATCACCCTCAACCGTCCAGGCGGCCATAGCGTCGCCGATGGGGGCTGCCTCATGACCTGTTACTGCTGAAGAAGAGGCCCGGCTCCGGCCATCTTCCGCGTGACCTGGGAGAAAAAGTCCACTTCCGCAGGTTCGCCTTCCTTAATGTCTCGTGGCGGGGTCACCCGCAATTTGCAGCCTCCCAAAAGATTCGAGAGTATTATGGAAGTGCACGCAGTCTGTGACGCAGAATGTCGGTGGATGAAGGGTTGGGAGGCCGGCCCCAGTGGGGGAGCGCAGCGGCGCGAGCTAGAAGCGGCATTGGGTTGGCGTTCAGACGAAGGCAGCGCGCCATGTGGAAAACTGCCTTAACTACGAGCGAGGTGTCCTTTTTCAGAAACAAGAGAAGGTTCCTCCAGGCAAAAGAGGAGTTTGACCTCTCTAG
>Ga0074046_10004402_pt1 | contig 11525 bp, 13 predicted proteins | sample BogForMeECP23OM3_FD_94441 | JGI IMG/M metagenome (GOLD analysis project Ga0074046, IMG submission 94441) | Bog forest soil microbial communities from Calvert Island, British Columbia, Canada - Bog Forest MetaG ECP23OM3 | ecosystem: Environmental > Terrestrial > Soil > Wetlands ...
CGCTGGCGCCGCGCGTCAGGGCCATCTCCTCCGGGTCACATCCGAACTCCGCCGCCATGCGCAAGCGGATCGTCTGGATGCGCTCGGCGATGGGGCCTTGATAAAAGATGGGCGCCATGTTGATCATGTCCATGTAGCGCCATTCCGCTTCGAGCGCGACCCGGGGCGTCGGGCAGGTAAAGCCGTTATTCAGGTTGATGATCGTGCGATCCAGCTTGAAGTCCATCTGGATCTCTCGCCAGTAGAACTCGTCTCTCGCGACCTCCTCGGGCGACATGTTTGCGACCGTCTGGCCAGCTTCCAGGGCGCGGGCGAGAGCCATCCCTCTGGCCGCTGACGCGACCGTCCCGGCGGCTCCGGCCGCACGCAGAAATGACCGTCGACTCCACATTGTAGACCTCATCAAAAACCTCCTTGATCTCTCTGGCGTTCATTTTGACGATGAATCATACGCCAGCTACCCTATCGACTCAAGCTCAGGTCACTCGCGCGGAGACGCCGAGATTTGAAATAAATAACAGCCTTGTTTTCTTTGTGCTCTCTGCGGCTCTGCGCATCTGCGCGAAATCTTCTTGCTCTTGCAGGAATTATTTCATGGCTTCGGCCTGGTGTCTGCGGCGGGCTGCTCGTCGCTCGTCCCGCCGCGGCGGGTCCCTGCTCTTAGCGGCGCCTTGCTCGTCACTCGTCATTCGCCACTCGTCACTGCTCTTCGCGGCACCTTGCTCGTCACTCGTCACTCGCCACTCGTCACTGCTCTTAGCGGCGCCTTGCTCGTCACTCGTCACTCGCCACTTGTCACTGCTCTTAACGCCTCGGCGCGGCGGGCGATGCCTAGGAGCTGCTTGCGCTCCATGATGAAATGCGCCAAGCGGCCGAAGGGTAGGGCGATCCATTGCGGCAGGCCGAAGGGACGATAGCCAGGCGCCACGCGGCCCCGTACGATTAGGCGTGTTTGGCCGGGCTGGGGTTGTTCCAGGACGAACGCCCAGGTGGTCTGATACTCGCCGCTAGGCAATCTCCATGTGAGGACAAGGCTGTGCTCCCGGTCGCACTGCGCGACCACGAACGCGTCCTTATCTCCGGGGAGTGCGGGGAATACGCTTCCCACACCGATGTTTTGATAATTGGGCAGGATGCGTTCGGCGCTGTGCTGACCGCCGTTATCGATGAAGTCGTAGGCGTACCATCCGGCGCGGCCAGAGCCCATCTGCGCCAGCCACGGCCAGACGTCATGAGGAGGGCGACGAATTGTTATGGCATGATTGACCGAGCCGAGGGGCTGCGGAATCAGGTCGTCTCCGGGAAGAGTCTTGGCCTGCTCGTCAGGAGTGGCGCGGATTTGCCTGCTGGAGTGAATCGCGAGTGCTGTGAGGACTACCAGCAGCCCGGAAAGTACAATCAGCACTTTTTTCTTCATAAGCTACCCGCACAAAGTGTAGCCCACCGGAGCTGCGTGCGCAATGATTGCCGACCACTCTGCTTACAAACCATCCCCCAACACGTCAAAACAGGCAGCGTCAAGTGGAATTGTGGCTGACTGCCCAGCAGTGGGCAGAGGGTCTCGATTCTAGCGGAACCTGCGGCAACTTATCTTCGTAGGGGAATTAGGAGGTACGTAATGCAGAGGCTGTTCAGCAATCTTCGCTACGCGGTGCGACAGTTCCGGCGGTCGCCGGTCTTTACGGCAGCGGCCGTACTCACCCTGGCTCTGGGAATCGGCGGAACCACGGCAATATTCACGTTGGTTCATGCGGTGATGCTGCGTTCCCTGCCGGTGTCTGATCCCGGGAGACTCTACCGTATCGGTGAGGGCGACGATTGCTGTGTGGAAGGGGGACCGCAGGACCGCTGGGGGTTTTACTCATTCCCCCTATATGAACGGCTGAAGGCGGAAACACCTGAATTTGAAGAGTTGGCGGCTTTCCAGGCCGGTAATTGGCTCCTGAGCGTGCGGCGTCAAGGCGAAGTAGCTGCCAGGCCTGTGCGTTCGGAGTACGTCACCGGAAATTATTTCTCAATGCTTGGAGTGCGGGCCTTCGGTGGGCGGCTCCTTAGCCCTGACGACGACAGGCCGGGTGCTCCGCCGGCGGCTGTGCTCAGCTATCGAGTATGGCAGGCCAGCTATGGCGGCGATCCTTCCGTAGTGGGTTCAAGCTTCATTGTGGAAGGCCATCCCCTTACCGTGATCGGAGTGGCGCCGCCCGGATTCTTCGGTGAAACGCTCCGCAGTGACCCCCCCGATATGTGGATCCCCGTGCAGCAGGAGCCGTTGATCGACGGTGCAGGCGCGCTCTTGCACCAGTCCGTGGCCGCCTGGCTGCGCGTGATCGGTCGCCTGCGGCCGGGAGCTTCGACTGCCGGAATGGGTCCACGCCTCACCGGAGTACTGCGCCAATGGTTGCAGCATGATTCCGGGTACCCGTCCAACTGGATGCCGGACGTGATTAAAATGCTTCCCAGGCAAGTGATCAACGTCGTCCCCGCAGGCGCGGGCGTCACAGTGATGAAGGAAGAGTACGGGCGGAGCCTTCAGATCCTGCTCTCCGTTTGCGGCCTGGTCCTGCTGATTGCCAGCGCCAATGTGGCGAACCTGTTACTGGCACGTGCAGTAACGCGCCGTGGACAAACCGCAGTGCGCCTGGCGCTTGGAGCCAGCTCGCGGCAGATTATTGGGCAGGCTCTGACGGAAAGCGTCCTGCTCGCAATTGGCGGCGGCATTGTCGGACTCCTGGTGGCCGTGGGAGGCGCGCGCCTGCTGCTTATGCTTGCCTTCCACAGCGCGCACTTCCTGCCCATCAGCCCCATGCCCTCTTTCATGGTCCTGGCGTTCTCCTTCGCATTAGCCCTGATAACGGGAATCATTTTCGGCGCGGTTCCCGCATGGTTTGCCACACGTACCGATCCCGCGGAAGCCTTGCACGGGGCGAGTCGCAGAACCAGCGATCATTCCTCTTTCACCCGCCAAGGGCTGCTGGTCGTGCAGGCTACATTGTCGGTTGTCTTGGTCGCCGGTGCGACGTTGCTGGCGCGCAGCCTCAACAAGCTCGAGCATCAGGACTTTGGATACCGAGTTCAAGGGCGCGTGCTGGTAGAGCTGCACAATCCACCGCCCACCTACACTGAGCCCCAGTTGGCGGCGCTCTACCGTGAGCTCGAGATACGCCTCAATCGCCTGCCTGGAGTGCAGGGAAGCGGGCTGGCGCTCTATAACCCGCTCACCGACAACTGGGGCGAACTCATCTACGTGGCCGGGCATCCTGCTCCCAAAATGGACGAAGAAAGCGGGGCGTCATGGGACCGCGTAAGCTCGAACTACCTTCAGAACTTTGGCATCGCCGTTTTGCGTGGCAGGGCTTTTGCCGCCGCCGACAACGAAACTACGGAGCCCGTGGCGATTGTGAACGAAGCTTTCGTGAAGCGCTTTTTCAAGAGCGGCGAGGACCCGCTGGATCAGCACTTCGGCCTGGACATGCCCGAAAACGCCTCCACCTTCCGCATCGTGGGCGTAGTGCGGGACGCGAAGTTTGCGGGCTGGGGTTTAAACCGGCCGGCGCGACCCATGTTCTACGTCCCGCTCGCCCAAAACGTGAACTATAAACAGGAGATGATGAAGGCCATCGAGCTGCGCTCTCATTTTATCGGCGGAATCATGTTGGTGACCAACACGCCTCCCGGCGCGCTCGAGCCGCTGGTGACGAGGACATTAGCGGAACTCGATCCCAACCTCACCATCGTCAGCGTCAGGACTATGCAGCAGCAAGTTGCTCTCTCCTTCGACCAAGAGCGTGCAGTTGCCGGCCTCGCAAGCTTGTTCGGGATTATCGCTCTCCTGCTGGCCGCAGTTGGAGTGTACGGCGTCACGGCCTACTCGGTTGCGCAGCGAACGAACGAAATCGGCATTCGCATGGCCCTTGGCGCCGATCCCATGAAGGTGGTCCAACTCGTACTCCGCGGCGCCTTTAAGCGCGTGATGATTGGGCTGGTGCTCGGGTTGCCGCTGGCCTTCGGCGCCGGACGTCTGATCTCAGCCCAGCTCTATGGCGTTACCAGTTGGGATCCATTTGCGCTGACCCTGGCGGCGAGCGCGCTCGCCCTCTGCGCATTCTTCGCAACCATAATTCCGGCCGCCCGCGCAGCCTCTATTTCACCCATGAGCGCACTGCGGATTGAGTAGCGGTGCAGGTAGCGTTTTGGAGTGCGGTCCCGCCTTGCGGGACCGCTTTTGCGTCTCGAGCTTGCTCGCGCCGCTGATGTAGCGCTGACCTTTAGGTCAGCACGATGGGAAAGCAAGAAAATGCCGACCTAAAGGTCGGCGCTACAAAGCGGCAGCAAGCTGTCGCACTCCAAAGCCCACCTATGCGAAACAGCCGCTTTTGGGCAGCGAGGACGTTCCACACGGGCCACGGCCCTTAGGCCCGAGACGTTGGCCAAGCAGGCCGGCATCTCGCCTCAAACGGCGCGAATCTTCACTTCGGCCGTGGGTCATAGGCCTCGGCGCGGTGGGCGATGCCTAGGAGCTGCTTGCGCTCCATGATGAAATGCGCCAAGCGGCCGGTGGGTAGGGCGAACCATTGCGGCAGGCCGTAGGGACGATAGCGAGGCGCCACGCGACCCCGTACGATTAGGCGCGTTTGGTTGGGCTGGGGTTGTTCCAGGACGAACGCCCAGCAGCCCGGAAAGTACAATCAGCACTTTTTTCTTCATAAGCTACCCGTGCAAAGTGTAGCCCACCGGAGCTGCGTGCGCAATGATTGCGGTAACAGTTGCCCTCGTCGGCCTGTCGGCCTTGATAGAACCCCCTGGCGGCGCTATCATGTGACCCGAGACTGTGCACAGCACGGCGCGGGCGGCTCGAGCACATTCGCTGTTCGCACCGAGGGCCTGATTATCGTGGCGGGTTATAGGCTTCACCTGTTTCAGATCGAGAATGTTTTGACTGCCCCTCCCGCTGTCACCATAGCGGCAGGGGTGGCCGTACCGGATCGCTTGTGGGGCGGAACCCATCACGCTGGGTGATGCGGACGACAAGTCCCCGGAGGCACAGTCAGGGTGGCCCTTACTCATGTGGCTGTAAGACCAAAATCCACTTTCCGGGAGGGCAATATGTTCGAGGAACTGGAAGAAGAAGAAAGAGGAAAGAAGGAGGAACGTAATAAACTGCTTCGCATGACGGCTTATCTTGTCGGCGCCATACTAGTTGTAGGAGCGATCGTATACATCGCATCAAGGGGCCACTCCAAAACCTCGCAGCCCGTTCAGTCCCTTGCCGCAGCGCGCCAAACTGCTCCTAATCCAGTCAATGACCTGAAGATAGTCCGCGCTATCATGGGCAAGGACCCCTCCGGGATTCGGGTGATGTGGTCAGTTCGACTGCGAAACAAATCCGCCGTGTACACATATAGCGACATCCGATATGAGGCTAGGTTCATCGGGCCCGGCGGCAGGACGATGGCCGCGAACCGGGACACAATCAAAACCAGCATTGCACCCGGCGAAGATAAGGAAATCCCCCCGTTTATCGACGGGATTTACGACGCAAGTTCTTCAACCTACCAGTTCGTGCTTCTAGGCGCCACGTCTGCGGCGCAGTAGGTGACCAACGAATTCCGTGGGGGACAGGGCTGGCTGGCGCGGGCCCTTGTTCTTTGGGTCTGCGAGCTTCCGAAGGGACGTGCGGGAGCTCGCGGCTCACCTCAGTCGATCCATCCCGAGGATCGACGCATCCTCCAAGAAGTGAGATGTGGGAACTGCTGGGGGAACCCGGTGGGTGGCGCAGGGTTCGTGGTTTGATGTCTGCGGCGCGCCGATGTCGCGGTGCGATAACGCGAGGAGGGGAGGCGGGCGGTGCAGGCATCATGGTTTGGTGTCTGCGGCGGCTTGCTCGTCACTCGTCACTCGTCACCGTTTTTCAGCACTCGCCACTTGTCACTGCCCTTAACCGCTGCGCCCGCCCTTTCGACCGCCGCCTCGTTTCCCCTCCTGACCCGTGGCCGCGGTCGAGCTTCCGGTTCGGCTACCGGCAAGACCCCTTCCTCCTCGCAATGGATCCCATGCCTTGAATCTCATAACGCACACCTCCCAAAGCGATGTCTGCGCCACCCCGCCGCTGCACTTCTTACTTCTGCACCGCCACGCCGGTCTTAGCCTGGAGAATCGAAATCATGCCATCGTAGTCGTGCTTATTGATCTCGAAAGCAGCCAACTCCCCCTTGGTCACGGCCCCCGGGGCCTTGGCCAGCCTCGCTCGCTCTTCCGCTGCAAGCTTTGGGTTGTTGTTGATGTAAAGGGTCAAATAGTGGCGCTTTTTCTTCGAGAAGAGAATCGGCAACGCCATCACACTGAGGACCGTAGCACCCAGGGCAATGGTCGCGCCTACACGCCGACCGGCGTGCTCCCCGTAATCCATTGCGGTAATCGTATCGTAGGGAATCGTTACGGCAGACGCTCCCTTTCCCGGGTTGAACACGAGACCTGCGTCTGCGGTTTCAAGCAACCCTTTCTCGCCTGGCTTCAGGCTGGCGAGTGTTCCCGTGACGTACATTGACTTGTGTCCCCGGACGGCCGCAATCAAGACCGGCTCCACTGAGAACACACAGGCAAAAAACACGCAAAGTAGTTGCCTCATCTCCACCTCCATCAGGCTGGAAATGGTGGAACCCTATCACATGCTCGCGTGGAATGCCCTGCCATCGCGCCAGGATGCCCCCACGCGCGTGGCGATTGTTCCGAGAGATAACACGCGAAGATGTTCAAGAACTCATTTGCTTGCGCAGACCTTGCCTAGCCGCTACTCCACCGTGAAGTCGTAACCCTTCCCGAACACACCGGCCTCATAATGCGCAGAGCCGACAACATAGAGAATATACTCGCCGCCCTTCAAACCTACGGCGATCCTGGGCATCAGTTCTGTGTGGACAGTAATTCTAAAGCGCCGACCACCTAGAGGCTCGTAGGAAGTCTTCATAACGCTCTCGGCCCGAATCCCCGATTTAGCTCCAACCGTCCCGCCCCCAGACGAAACTTCGACTTCGCGCCGGTCACTCTTTCCGTCCATTCGCACGAGGATGTAGTTATCAGGTGTATCGTTTGGCGGCAGCTCGATTTCGATGTTGGGTTTTGAACTGGCAACCACGGGCGCGTGGCGACCCTGGAGGTAAGCCTTCCACTTTACTGATTTAAATCCCAGAGAGACTTCGTGGCCAAGCCTTCCACCTACCTTTGCTTGACCCAGGGTGTGGAGTTCGACCGGCTTCCCGTCCACCTTAACACGCGCGCTGGTTAGGACGCCCGATTCCAGCATCGCCGCAATGACTTTGCCCGAGACGCCCGCGTTTTTGAGTTGCACAAGGTCATCATCGCGGAGCGCAAACTTCGTGTGGCTAGTCTTGATCTTGGCAACGATGATCTCATCGTCGAGCCCGATCTTTACCATCTGGATGATCCGTGCGTTGTCGATGTCAGAATCCTGAGCGAACGTTGCACCGCAACCCAGCGTGGCCAATACGGCGAGAAAAACCGCACTTCCAACTGAGCGATGCACTCTCATAAACGACCCCCAATCCTAGATCGGAATTTCGGCTTTGAGTCCGCGACCAACCGTTAATGTACGGCGAACCGCCTCAGCCTACCACAATTCTCAAAATCCGGTACCGGTTCAGTTTGCCGGAAAATACGCAATTCCGTAGGACGCTATTTAGATACCTGGCTGACGAGGGCGAGGTGTGCCCGAATCGGGGCTTCCGTTGCGTTCTTTTGCACTTTGCTATGTCTGATTGTTTCTACCCTTTCCGCCAAAGCGGTAAAATCCAGCGGGACGCATATCGAGTCCAAGGGGGTGGTGATAGTCAAAGCAAAACTTGGTCGTGTGGCAGTTCCCGTAAACGTCCTCGTACTCTATTATTCCACAAATGATCAAAAATTTCTCTTGCCTGTTTATGGGGATGAAGTCGTTCGGTGCCATCAGGAAGAAGCTGCCCCCCACCTTGCCGGGGGCCAGATAATTGCACACTTGAACGATTTGGCCGTAATCCGGCGGCCCTGTCACGGCGTCTTCAAGGTTACCGAATTGGTGATGCTTGACCCCTATAGCTGTAATGCAGGCCGGAGTGTGGCCGTAATTGGTCAAAGTGTAATTCACTCTCACGACTTTCAACAAGTGCGATACCTCGTCAGAATCGGGCACAATGGTCCCATCTCCGGGGAAAGGCTCTATGGTGCCGAACACCCAAGCACGCTCCGTGCTCACGAGCGTCTCGGTGCTCTTCTCAGCGGCTCTAGCGGCCCTCGCAGCAATGTCGGCTTGCCGGTGAGTGGCTTTAGCCTGAGAGCGAATGGAGAAGAACATTACGATGGTCACCCCGGCATATACGACGGTTGCAAGGGCGATAATCCTGTCAGACGTGAACAAAGCGGGGATGTGAAACAAAATCGTGTCCATTTTGTTATCCTTTTCGGTCGCATTCACGAAGTGTTGCGGGCTACTCCGGCAACGGAAGCGGGTGTTTCGGATTACGTCTGGTCGATACAAGAAATTGTGGGGTTAGCGGACAGGTAAAAAATCAACCTGAACCAGTACCCAAAATCCCCATCATGGCCCGTTCCGAGGGTGGCGCAGATATCGTGGTTTGATGTCTGCGGCGCATCGGGGTCGCGGCGCGATAAAATGCGAGAACGGGACGGCAACGGCATTTGTATGGGCTCAACCATCTTCATTACCCCACCACCCGTACCTGTCGCTGCGCCCGCCCTTTCGACCGCCGCCCCGTTTCCTCTCCTGACCCGTCGCCGTGGTCGAGCTTCCGGTTCGGCTACCGGCAAGATCCCTTCCTCCTCGCAGTGGATCGCATGCCCTGAATCTCATAACGCAGACATCCCAAAACGATGCCTGCGCCACCCCGCGTAACGACCAAACCCCCTGGCGGCTCTGGAGCGCAACTGAAAAGCCGTCCGGAAGAGCGCCTCGTTAGGCTGCCGCTTGCCAGCTCCCGAGCTCCTCAAGGATCCCCTTGGCTCCCGAATGACGAGCAACAAGTGCGTGAACCCTCGGCAGAAATGCGCGCTCGAACTCGACGATGCCGTTCGGGAGTATGACGGGCACGCCAAATAGGCGACCCAGGAGATCTGCCACGTCCTGCTGTATCACCAGTAAAAGGTGCAGGAAAGCCAGCACGTGTGCCTCTTGAACTGGATCGTCGTCAAAGTAACTCAGCACCACGTCGACGTAGCCTGGATCGGCTGGCCCGGTTAGAAGGTGCCGACCATAGTAATCGGGATTGGCGTGAACGAAATCGTCGTTGATCTTAGATAAGACCGATTGAATGCGGGCTGAGTTGACCAGACTCTTCGAGCGAAGAGCCTGACCTGAGTATTCCTTACGATACGCAGAACGGTTGAGGTAACGATCCTGCCAGAGGCGGGCATTCGCTTGATCGTCGACCCACTTCCCGACAATCAGGGCACACTCGACACCAGGCCTTGCCAGAACCCAGCCTTGGTACGATTGGTCCACTGAGAAGAGCTCGAAGGCCGCTCGAGCTTGCCGCTGAAGTAGCAGAAGGAATGGAACGAGACTGACATGGGAGTGCCCGTTTGAGGCTCTCTTCGTGGCGAGCGGTTGAATGAGAGATGCGAAATTGTCGTCGATCGTACTGAACGCCTTGACCAGGGCGCCCTGCTGAATCAAGAAAACCTCTCGGTTGTAAGAGAGGGCAGAACGATAGCGCAGAATCGGGTCCTCCACATATGCCTCCCTGGGGCGGCCTAACGTTGCGGATCAGCGACCCCGCGCCAGTGACGCCGGGCACGGAAGCAGGACGCTATCGCGGGGCTCGCTGGATCCGCTTTATCAGCCTGTTTCATTGCTGAAGTCAGAGCCCCCATCCGGTCGAATCCAATAGCGGAACCTAAGCTCGTCGGAGTGATCCCCGCGCGTCGTATCGCCGATCGACTCAACGCGCAATAGGGCGAAAAACCCCTTTGTATTCTGAAGAACCACAAACTGGCCCACTGCGGGGCACCGAGTTCGAGAGGTGAAATCCAGCGCAGAGACATCGGCGAGAGAACTGAAGTCGGCTCCCACTGGAGCCACAGCAACCCCGCGAATCGAGGGTGCATCATTGTAGCAGTAGATGTTCCAATTGCTGGCACGAGTCCACCTCGACTCGAATGCCAGTTCTGCGTGCCCAATCTCAAATCTCCCATCGTGCGAGCTATAGTCGAACGTCACTTCACCGGTCAAAGGTGGGCTGTGCGGCGCGGGTAGCGCGCTAGCCTTCGATAGGATGATTGGTCGCCCGAGCTTCTCCAATATCTTGCTGGCCAAAACTTCGGGAGAGATGCGCCTTGCATCCAGGTAGCTGACGGTCGGCAGAAGGCCTTCGACCGCCGTGTCATCGAATCTGACAGGGAGAATGTACTCACCTCGCTCGGTCAATGCCCGCGATTGCGCTGCGCGTCTTTCGTGGTTTGTCCAAACCTTTTCCGCATAGTGCCGAGAAATAAACATAACCACGTATCGCTCCGCTTTCGAGTAAACCTCGATCAAATGCGTATAGAGGTCCTTGCCCCACAGATCGACGTCGCTGTAGGCGTCATAGAAAAACGGCACATTGTGGCTCTGGAGAAACCGCGCGACCATTTCAACGTAGGCCCGGTCCTCGCCTGCGAATGAAAGCGCGATCTCGTAGCCCGACATGGTTATCCTGCCTAACGATGATTGGACTAAACCGCTACGCGGTATGTGCTACCCCGGCCTTTCGATCTGAGCCCGCAAGAGGTCATCGGCTTCAACCCCAATCTCAGGTGTCTTCCTTTGTGAGCTCCGTTGCGAAGGCATGGAGAGGCTGCTCGCAGCCAATTCCATTTCGCAAAGGAGCTTTGCCCATGACATCCCTTCGCCAACGCATGACCGAGGACATGCAAGTGCGGAACCTGTCGCCGCGCACGCAGGCCACCTGCGTCCCGCAGGTCGCGCTATTCGCACGTAGAACCTCGGAGTCGGCTCGCCAGCGAACAGCGCCAACGGTGATCGACGATTCGCGGGTTTACCACCCCCTGGCCCTGTGCCGTCTGGTGCAGGGCTGGCCCCCTCCTAAAACAGGAGGGGAATTTGTTCATGACGCCTAGCCTCCCGGAAATCCTGGCGCTGGCGAAAGGGTGGCTTAATTAGACACCCCCCTTAACCTGCGATGCAAGTCCAAAATCTGGCAAGCCGGGCACTGACCAGTTCTCAATACCACCAAGACACAAAGGCACCAAGAGGGCCCAAAGCAAGGGATTCCAGCCATTGATTCATTGATCCATTGGATCATTGATTCATTGAAAAAAACGAGGCGAGGGCCTTTCAATGAGTCAATTCGAATTGACCCATTGAATCATTGATTCATTGGAAAAAACGAGGCAGGGGCAGCGGTTCCGCATCCATAACTCCTGAATTGGCCTAACCCACAGCAGGGCTTCTAGTTGTCTGGTTTTCTCTTTGCCTGGGCAAATTCGCATTCATTTTTCGCTTGACAGTACCTTCGTAG
>Ga0074046_10004405_pt1 | contig 11522 bp, 9 predicted proteins | sample BogForMeECP23OM3_FD_94441 | JGI IMG/M metagenome (GOLD analysis project Ga0074046, IMG submission 94441) | Bog forest soil microbial communities from Calvert Island, British Columbia, Canada - Bog Forest MetaG ECP23OM3 | ecosystem: Environmental > Terrestrial > Soil > Wetlands ...
CAAGCGTAGTCACTCAGACAACCGCGAGGTGAGTTTGGGAGGGCGAGCAAGGGTCTATAGCTAAGCGCTGGTTGAGGAGAACAGGAGCCTCTGTTAAAGGCAAGATAGAGTCCCGAGGCGTTGGACTGATTTATCCGGTTGGCGGTGAGCCCGGAGCCCGAGCAAGATCGGCTTACAATGAACCCGCAAGGGAGTTGTGGGAATAAGGTCAGCAAGGGTCTAAACGCGAGCTACTGGCCGAGAGGAATGAGTTCAACATCACCTCGGGACTCTTATTTTTTGCTATGAGCTTCTAGCCGCCAGCTTCTGGCGAACCCCCCGAAAATGATTTTCCTGGTTGGAGCCTGTTGAGGTGTGCACTGAACAGATTTTTATATCAACGTATTCTGGAATAAGGACTTAGCTTAGGGGCGTCCGATTGGACCCCATTTCATCCCGATTGAAAAGTCAAGCTTGACAAAGGTGGCCTCAGCGACCCGGGGGTGAGGGCGGGATTCCCGGCCTTGTTACGCGGTGAGCTGTATCAATTCTCCCGTCCCGATTCTGAATGACCGTACGAACTCGTTGGCGTACCTCAGACAATTTGCCCGATCCGGAACCAGTGTTACCACGCGATCTGGATATTCGTCGTAAGTTCGGCCATCGAGCAGTCTGCCGTTCTTGGCTTTCCGCACGCCGCCCCATTGCTTAAAGAAGAAAGGCACGCCCTGCTCCCGGCATTGTCGATGAATCGAGACCACCCACTCCCGCCTCATCGGCCGAGCCCCCGGCCCGCTCTCGCCGCCGACAATCACCCAAGTAATGCCCGACAGGTCGATGTTGCCAAGGTCTTCGAGCAGCGGCTCGATGGATAGGAATCGAACTTTCGCAGGCGCTTGTCGAAGATGATCCACGCGCGGCAACCCATGTTTCCGATCTTCGACGCTGACACCCCACCAGATATTTTCTTGCTCAGCCGCAAACCGTAACCGACCCGAGAGCAATTGCAGCAGCCTCTCCGACCGCTTCGTCAACACCTGATAGGTATGCCAATTCGCCGTCGCCATCACGCGCGAGACAGCCTCCGCATAGTCATCCGGAACTCCCGCCTGAAACAGATCGCTCATCGAGTTCACGAATACCAGTTTGGGAGACCGCCATGAAAAAGGCTCAGTAAGTTTCTCCGGCACCAGCCGCAGATCAAACCCCTGTTCATAAGGATGCCCCTTAACCCCGCGGAACCGCTCCGCAAACGTCTCGGCGTAGCAGTGCTTGCAGCCGGGGCTGATCTTGACGCAGCCGCGAACGGGGTTCCAGGTTGCGTCGGTCCATTCGATGTGGGAGTTCAACGACATAACTTAGATCGTTTGTCTTCCGAACTTGTCAAAAATATATGTGACGATGTTCTCCGCTGTACCTTTCTGTGAAGCGAAGAACAAGTAGTAGACGATCGACCTGTTCGAGTTGCGCATAGGCAGCGGATCAGGAACCTTTGCGAACCCGGCGACGTTCTTTAATCGCTGGCGAAACGCCTCCGCAAATCTCGGATTCGATACCTTCTCAAGGTTTTCGTCGCCGAACAGGTCGAGATTCCTATCGTACGCAACTTCTCTCCACGATTCGTCACCCCAGAAGGCATTCATCCGCTCGATATGCTGAGGCAATACTGTTTTCGGATCGTGATGTAGCACGTTAATGTTGATATCGTAAATCGGGAAATTGATGAAAACGTCGAGCGACTGCATGTCTCCCGCTTGCTGTATGACCTTCCAATCGAGGGTTAGTGCGTAGGGATCGAGCAAGCACAGGCCTCTTCTGAAGTCCTCACGCTGGACCCTAGGGAATACGTCACGCAGAAGCACGTCGTTACAGTTTCCTTTGTAAAGGAACACATCGTTCCGGCGCCCGATCAACATATTCAGTCCGTCTACCTTGTCGCCGTCCATGTCAATCAGGTGATACTCACGAAAGGGAGGTCGCACGATCAACGCATTCAGGGGACTTCCCAGGACCATTTGTCCTGACGTCTCCGATAGGTGGAAGCCAGCCCCGGCGAAGGCATCTATATAAACATGGAAGAATGGCGGATTTTTCCGATTCGACAGAATTCTTGAGTACTCAACTGCATACCGCTTAAGAATGTCCAGTTTCACTTCCGACCAAGGCCCGATTTCATCAATTTTCGGTCCGGCCATATTATTCGCCTTTTATTCGCTATATCTCAACTCCGAATTTTACATGATTTCGGACGCGCTTCAATAGCAACCCGGTTTCGCAGCGAATATTCTCATCCGTTCGGCGGCGTTTTCATCGCGCTTGCTCTCCGTCTCCGTCTGTCAGTCTATAATCGCACCGTGCGCGTGAAGCGTAAAATCGAGGTCGCGCTTCCCGGTGTGTCGTCCCATAAGGATGTCGCCGACAAGCTGGACGCGGTGGCGAGCATTCGCCGCGGCCTAGCGCAAGCCCGGGAAGGCGCGGGCCGTCCGGCAGATGAAGTTTTTGACGAACTGGAACGCGAAGACACGGGTGGATGACCTACTCACCACTGACCAGCGCCCACTAACCTACAGCGGTATATTCCCATGCTTCTTAGGCGGGTTCTTGTCCCGCTTGGTTTCCAGCATCTCCAGCGCCTGAATCACCTTCTTACGCGTCTCGCGCGGCTGGATGACGGCATCCACGAATCCGCGATCGGCAGCTACGTAGGGGTTGGCCAAACGGTCGCGGAATTCTTCGATTTTGGCCCGACGCATTTCCTCGCGGTTCTTCGCCTGATCCAGTTCGCGCTTGTAGACAATATCCACCGCGCCCTCCGGCCCCATCACCGCAATTTCGGCACTCGGCCATGCGTAGTTCACGTCCGTGCGGATGTGCTTCGACGCCATAACGCAATAAGCTCCGCCATAAGCCTTGCGCGTAATGACGGTGACTTTCGGCACAGTAGCTTCCGCGAACGCATACAGCAGCTTGGCCCCGTGCTTGATGATGCCGCCGTACTCCTGGTTGGTGCCGGGGAGAAAGCCGGGCACGTCTTCAAACGTCACCAGCGGAATGTTGAAACAATCGCAGAAGCGCACAAAGCGCGCGCCCTTCACCGATGCATTGATATCGAGCGTGCCCGCAAGCATCGCCGGCTGATTGGCCACGATCCCGACCGGCTTGCCGTTGAAGCGCGCAAATCCGACGACGATGTTCCTGGCATAGTGCTCGTGAATCTCAAAAAAGTAGCCGTCGTCTACCACCGTGTGAATCACGTCTTTCATGTCATACGGCATGTTCGATTGATCGGGGATCAGCCTGTCAAGCTTCTCGTCCATCCGATCAATTGGGTCGCTGCAAGCCTTGCGCGGCGGCTCGTCCAGATTGTTCGACGGAATAAAGCTCAACAGCTCGCGCACCATCGACAAACATTCGGCGTCATCGCGGCACATGAAGTGCGCCACGCCTGAAGTCTCGTTGTGGGTGTGCGCTCCGCCCAGCTGGTCTTTGGTGACTTCTTCATGCGTCACCAGCTTGATCACATCGGGACCGGTGATGAACATATACGAAGTCTGGTCGACCATCAGGATGAAATCGGTAATGGCCGGCGAATACACGGCGCCTCCAGCGCACGGCCCCATGATGGCCGAGATCTGCGGCACCACTCCGCTATAAAGCGTGTTACGCAAGAAAATGTCGGCGTAGCCAGCCAGCGACATCACGCCTTCCTGAATGCGCGCCCCACCCGAATCGTTCAGTCCGATAACCGGGGCCCCCATTTTCGCCGCCAGATCCATAATCTTGACAATCTTCCCGGCGTTGGCCTCGGAGAGCGAACCGCCGAACACAGTGAAATCCTGCGCGAAGACAAAGACCAGCCGCCCTTCCACGCGACCGTAGCCGGTGATGAAACCGTCACCGTAATACTTCTGCTCCGCCATGCCGAAGTCGTTGCAGCGGTGCGTGACCAGTTTGTCGGTTTCCTCAAAGGTGCCTTCGTCGAGCAGAAACTCAATGCGCTCGCGGGCCGACATCTTGCCCTCTTTGTGCTGCCGCTCGCGCCGTTGCGCCCCTCCGCCTTCCTGAGCCATCTGGTCGCGCTTTTTGAGTTCGGCAATCTTCTCTTCGAGTTTCATAGGGAGACATTATAGGCGAGGGGTGATCGCTATTCGTCGTTTGCTTTTCGCTGATCGCTTTTCGCCTTGTGCGAACGACGAACAGCGAATAGCGAACAGCGCTTCACGCCCGCAGGGTTGCCGCATCAAACAAATTCAGAAATTCGATCTTCTTCTCTGCCGGCAGAAACGACGCCTCAAACGAATTGCGCGCCAATTCCCGCAGATGTTCGTCGGTGAAACCGAACGCCTCCTGTACCAGCTCGTACTCCTCGACCAGCGAGGTGCGAAACATGGCGGGATCGTCGCTGTTGAGCGTCAGCATCAGGCCCTGGTCGAAGTAACTCCGAACCGGATGTTGCGCGATTGCCGAGCAGCAACCCGTCCGCAAATTGCTGGTCACGCAGACTTCAATCGGAACCTGGCGTTCCGCCAACTCCTCCATCAATTCCGGATCCTGCCCGGCCGTAAGTCCGTGGCCAATGCGTTCCGCTTTAAGGTTCAACGCGCCCCAGATGGATTCAGGCCCGGCGCTTTCGCCAGAGTGTGCCGTGAGATGAAGACCGTGCTCAGCAGCACGCGCGTAAACCCCTGTGAACCACTCCGCTGGCCCAGCGCGCTCGTCACCTCCAATGCCGAAAGCGATTACATTGCGATCGCGAAACTGGATGGCAAGGTCAAGCACGCTCTGCGCTTTCTCGGCCCCAAACTGCCGGATGGCATCGAAGATCCACAGGAGCGACAGGCCGAAGTCTTTCTCTGCGCGCAAGCGACCCCGTTCCAGCCCCTCGAAGATCGCGGGAAAATCCTGCTTGCGCCAGAGGCAGACCCCAACCGAAACAATCACTTCCGCATGCAGCACGTTCTGCGCTTTCAGCCGCTCCATCAGCCTGTAAGTAATCAGCTCGTAGTCCTCCGGAGTGCGCAAGTGTCCAGTCACGTCCTTGAAAGCCGAGAGGAAGCCCGCGAAGTCCTTGTAGTTGTAGAGTTGCTCCACGGCGGCGAGCGAGGCGCCTTCCATCCCATGACGCTGCCGCAGTTCGAGCAACGCGGACGGCTCGATCGAGCCTTCGAGATGAAGATGAAGCTCAGCCTTGGGAAGTGTACGGATGAAGCTGGAGGGCTCCGAAGGCATGTGGGGATCCTACAGGATCGGGTCGTGTGGTGGCGGGGCTTTGCCCCGCTGGACGGGGCAGAGCCCCGTCACCACACAAAATCCGATCACCCGATCTTCTTGTCCTTGCAGAACTCGCTATGGTGCCGGCTGTAGAAGATGTAAATGATTAACCCCAGCGCCAGCCAGATCACAAAGCGCAGCCAGGTAATCAGCGTCAGCCCGAACATCAGTCCGCCGCAAAGAATCACGGAGATCAACGGAAACCACGGCACAAACGGCACGCGGAAAGCCCGTTTGCGATCAGGCTGATTGCGTCGAAGCAAAATGACCCCAAGCGAAACCAGCACAAAGGCAAACAGCGTCCCAATGTTGGCAAGGTCGGCGGCATCGCCAATATCCACCAGCCCGGCGGGAATTCCCACCGCAAAACAGGCAATCCATGTGGACCAGTGCGGCGTCTTATATTTCGGGTGCACCGCCGAAAACAACTTCGGCAGCAGACCATCGCGCGACATCGCGTACCAGATGCGCGCCTGGCCGTACTGAAACACCAGCAACGAAGAGATCATCCCCGTCAGCGCGCCAATCACGATCACCGACCGGAAGACCCGGTGCACTCCCAGATACTTCATGGCGTAGGCGACGGGCGCTTCGGCGGCTTCACCCGAAACAAAGGTCGTGTACTTCATCATGCCAAGCAGCACCAAAGCGACGCCGACATACAACAAAGTACAAACAATCAGCGACATGATGATGCCGAAGGGCAAGTCCTTTTGCGGATTGCGCGATTCCTCCGCCGCAGTCGAGACCGAATCGAATCCAATGTAGGTAAAGAAAACGATCGCCCCTCCCGTGACGATTCCGGCAAAGCCAGAAGGCGCAAAGGGCGTCCAGTTCGCCGGCTTCACCAGCATTCCACCGACGACCAGGAAGGTCAGAATCGCGCCAATCTTGACCGCGACCATGATGTTGTTCGTCTCCGCCGATTCCTTAACGCCGCGCACCAGCAGCAGCGTAAGAATGAACACGATCAGGAAGCCCGGAAGATTGAAGTAAGCACCAGTCCATTGTCCCGAGGCCCAGACGGGACTAGCCCATTTGTCGGGCAAGTTGATACCGAACGCCGCGAATTGCGCCTTCGTATAACCGGCGAACCCCACCGCAACCGCGACGTTGCTGACCACATATTCGAGAATCAGGTCCCAGCCAATGATCCAGGCAAAAATTTCGCCGAGCGTCGCGTAGGAGTAGGTGTAGGCGCTGCCGGCGATGGGAATCATCGACGCCAACTCGGCATAGCACAATCCGGCAAAGCTGCAGGCAATCGCCACCAGGAAAAACGAAATAGCAATCGAAGGCCCGGCCGGCGGACGACCATGCATCAGCGCTCCGGCCGTGCTGCCCGTGCGCAGGAGATTCACAATCACGTCAAGCGCCTGCGCGTGCAGGATAGAAGGGGCCTGGAAATATTCTCCAGCTGCCGCCGTTCCCGTCAGCACGAAAATTCCCGAACCGATAATGGCGCCGATGCCGAGCGCCGTCAGCGACCACGGCCCCAGCGTTTTACTGAGCCGGTGCTGGGGATTCTCCGACTCCGAGATCAGTTTGTCGATGGACTTGCAACAGAATGCCTGGCTGTTGGAAGTGCGAATGACGCCGGCTGCTGGCTCACTGGATGATTGCGGCAAAATTTCGTTGTCTCCTCACAACGGGAGTCGGGCATGGGCGTTGGCCCATGCCCGGAACTATTCGCAGCTCTGGCGAACGGCTTACCGTTTCGCCTGACCGCGTGCCAGCTTCTTCACTTTGCGCTTTTTCGATCCGCGGGCGTAATCGCGGGGCTTCTTCGGCTTTTCCGCCTTCATCTTCTTGCGGGAGGCGCGCTTGCTTTTCTTGCGTTCGTCTTTAGTGAGCTTCTTCGTGTTTGCCATGAATGCGTCTGGTTCCTTTGTGATTTAAGTTCGTACCGTCTGCTCTTAGGTTCGTATCAGGCTGCTCTTACGGTTCGTATCAGGGCATCGCTTCAGCGATGCCGCAAGTCTCCGAAATCGAAAGCCCCTTCAGGGGCTGTGTTTCCAGCTAGCGGCCCTCTAAGCCTTCTCCAGTTGGGCATACCTCTCCACCAGCTTCTTCAAACCGAAGCGAGGAAATTGTACCGTAATCTTGGCATCTTCCCCATCCCCTTCGCGCTGATACACCGTCCCCTCACCATATTTCGGGTGCTTGACCTTCTGCCCCGGACGGAATCCGAGCCTGCCTTTAGGCTCCCCGGACGGCATTTTCGGGACCTTGAACTTCTTGCCCCGTGACGCAAAAAATTCGGCAATGTTGTCGATGGAGTTGTAATTCCGCAGTGGAGTCGGAGTCCTAGGCTTGACCTGCTCCGGGTTCCAAGCGGCGCTCTGGTCTTCGTCTTCGTAGGAATAGTGTGTGGACTCAGCCCGATGTTCGTGTGGACGCGGGCGACTCGCCCGCGTAAAGCCAGCACCGCTGGATTCTCGCCGCCGCGACCCGCCCAGCTCTTCCACCAACTGCAGTGGAACTTCATCCAAAAACCGCGAAGGCACGCTAGCCTCCGGCATGTCCGTGCCATACCGCCGTCGATACACCGCCCGCGACAAAATCAACGTGTCCATGGCGCGAGTCATGCCGACATAGCAAAGCCGCCGTTCTTCCTCAATCGAATCCGGCTCAAGCATGGTCCGCGAATGCGGAAACAGCCCTTCTTCCATCCCGGCAAGAACCACGAGCGGAAACTCCAGCCCCTTGGCCGCGTGCAAAGTCATCAGCGTGATCTGCGCGTGCTCGTCATACTGGTCGGCGTCGCTAACCAAAGCCGCGTGGTCGAGGAACTGATCGAGCGTCTCCCCGCGATCGCGCGAGTCCATCGCCGCGTTCACCAGTTCGCGCAGGTTCTCGATGCGCGAGTAAGCCTCCGGCGTGTCTTCCTCTTCCAGTAGCTTGATGTATCCAGTGCGATCGATCAGAAACTTGAGAATCTCAGCCGTATTCGCCACCGCACCCGGAGCCCGAAACCCCTCGACGGCCTCGTCAGTGGAGCGACGGGCGTCCTCGCCCGTCCCACCGCCAGCAGCAAAATCAAAGCTGAAGTTACCCGGATCAAAATCAGTATCATCCCCAGCTTGAGTGGCAAGAGTCTGTGTGGGACGGGGTTGTGTGGGGACGGGCGCTTCGCCCGCCCAAGCCGAGCGCAGCTCGGCAGCCTTCTCGTCGGACGCCGCGTCAGCCGTCTCCTTCACCCGCTCCACAAACGTCCCCGCCAGCATCGCCCGCCCATCCTCGATCAACGCCTGAAAGCTCTTCAACGCCGCCACCGCCCGAGCCGGCAACAACTGCCGCGTAATCGCCTGGCCAACCGCGCCCCACAGCGACAATCCCGTTTCAAGTGCAAGCCGCTCCATCATCTCGATCGTAGTCTTGCCAATCCCGCGCACTGGCGTATTGATCACCCGCAGCAGCGAAACCGAATCATCCGGGTTCTGGATGACCTTCAAGTACGAAATCAAATCCTTGATCTCAGCCCGCTCATAGAACGAAAAACCGCCGACCACGTGATACTTCAACCCGTACCGCCGCATCGCCTCTTCAAACAATCGCGATTGCGAATTCGTCCGATAGAGCACCGCCGCCCGCGCCGTTTCGCGGTTTTCGCCCGCCTGCCGCACGTAGCGGTTGATGGTGTCGGCCGCAAACAGCGCCTCGTTCTCGCCGTCCGGAGCTTCGTAGTACCCGACCTTCGCCCCGCCCTGCCGTGCCGTCCACAGGTTCTTGCCCTTGCGCCGGACGTTGTTCCGAACCACCGCCGACGCCGCCTCCAGAATGTTTTGCGTGGAGCGGTAGTTCTCCTCCAACCGCACGATTTTCGCCTCCGGAAAGTCAGCCTCGAACTCCAGAATGTTGCGGATGTCGGCCCCGCGCCACGAGTAAATCGACTGATCTTCATCGCCCACCGCGCAGACGTTGTGCCCAGCACCCGCCAGCAACCGCATCAGTTCATACTGCGGACGGTTCGTGTCCTGGTATTCATCGATCAAGAGATATTGGAATCGCCGGTTGTAATGCTCACGCACCGCCGTCACCGACTTGAGCAGGCGCATGGCTTCGAGCAGCAGGTCGTCGAAGTCCATCGCGTTCGCCTTGCGAAGTTCCTTGCGATACTCCTCGAAAATGTGCGCAATCTTTTCCGTCTTCGGGTCGGCTGATTGCAGATAGATTTCCTGCGGATCGAGCATGTGATTCTTGGCCCAGGAAATCCGCGAAAGCACGGTGCGCGGCGTCAGTTGTTTGTCGTCCAGCCCCAACCGCCGCATGACGCCCTTGACCACCTGCTGCTGATCGCTCTCGTCGTAGATCACAAAATTCTTCGTAAGCCCAGGTAGCGCCGGCGTCCCGCCGGCTGTCCGGCGGGCGTCCTCGCCCGCCGCTGGCTGTCCCGGCAAGATCCGCAAAACCTCAATGTCCCGCCGCAGCACGCGCACGCAAAACGAATGAAACGTGGAAATCACCGGCTTGGCAATGCTGAGCCCGCCAACAAGTTTTTCCACCCGCTCCGCCATTTCGGACGCAGCCTTGTTAGTAAAAGTCATAGCCAGGATCGCTTCCGGCATCACGCCCATCTTCTCGATCAGGTAAGCAATGCGAAACGTGATGACGCGAGTCTTCCCGCTGCCCGCTCCGGCCAGAATAAGCACTGGCCCCTCGGTAGTCTCGACCGCTTCGCGTTGTTGCGGGTTTAACTCGTCCAGAAACGACAAAAGAGAATGGCTCCGAATGCGCTGCTTGAATTCTAAATGATGGAGAGACGGGCGCCCCGCCCGTCCACTGCCGGTTCATCACAAACAACGTATGCGAGCCGTCACCGCATTCGCCGCCAAATCTTGTTATGACAGCCCCATGCAACGCCGCTATGACTACCGCCGCAAGCTTCCTCACCTCCAACCCGACTTCAAGATTTTCTTCATCACCTTTAGCACATCCCGACGCTGGATCCTTTCGAACCTGGCGCGTGACATCGTCATGGAGACCTGCCTTCGCGGGGATGGGCACCGCTTTGAACTCCATGCTCTCGTCGTAATGCCAGACCACGTTCATCTCGCGCTCACGCCAAGGTGGGACGAGCGTGGGACTTTCAGCATTCCGGAGATAATGCAGGAGATTAAAAGCGTCTCGGCACACCGGATCAACAAAGAAACAGGCCACGTTGGGCGCGTTTGGCAAGAGGAGTCGTTTGACAGGGCTCTCCGACGGGAAGAGGGCCTGCTCCCTAGAATTCAATATATGCTCGACAATCCCGTACGTGCTGGGCTGGTGAGTACTCCGGCCGAGTATCGCTGGACTTGGATCGAAGGTTTAGATTTGGCCAGCACGGGCGGGGCGCCCGTGCCTCCACCATCTTGGGCTGTATAATTAAGGATTGCGCTCATGAAGAAGAACACACCAGCTCCCCGCCGAATCCGCTCCACCACCGTCCTCTGCGTCCGCCGCGACAACAAGGTTGTCATGGCTGGCGACGGACAGGTCACGCTCGGCGAATCCGTCATCAAGCACGGAGCCAAGAAGATTCGCCGCCTCTATCAGGACAAAATTCTAGCCGGATTTGCCGGCTCGACCGCCGATGCATTCACTCTGTTCAGCCGTTTCGAGGCCAAACTGGAGCAGTATCACGGCAATCTGGGCCGCGCCGCCGTAGAACTGGCGAAAGACTGGCGCACCGACAAGTTTCTGCGCCATCTCGAAGCCCTGCTCCTGGTTACCGACAAAGATGCCACCTTCCTGCTCAGCGGCCAGGGAGACGTGATCGAGCCCGATACCGGCATTGCCGCAATTGGCTCCGGAGGCCCATTCGCCCAGGCAGCCGCGCAGGCCCTCGCCGATCACACCAAGCTCTCGCCGCGAGAAACTGCCGAAGAAGCAATGAAGATTGCGGGCCGCATGTGCATCTATACCAATGACAAGGTAACGATTGAGGAACTGTAAGAAGTTCTCAGTTCCCGGTTCTCAGTGAGAACCGGCTGGTTCTTAGGTTTTACTGAGAACTGACAACTGAGAACTGAGAACTTTTATATGGCCATCTATCTACCCGGAACCGCCGAAGAAGAACAACTCACGCTCGACGAGTTGACGCCGCGCGAAATCGTCACCGAGCTCGACAAGTATGTTGTCGGCCAAAAAGACGCCAAGCGCGCCGTCGCCATCGCCCTGCGCAACCGCATGCGCCGCCAGAAGCTCGCCCCCGAAATGGCCGAAGAGGTCATCCCCAAGAACATCATCATGATCGGCCCCACCGGCGTCGGCAAAACGGAAATCGCACG
>Ga0074046_10004406_pt1 | contig 11521 bp, 11 predicted proteins | sample BogForMeECP23OM3_FD_94441 | JGI IMG/M metagenome (GOLD analysis project Ga0074046, IMG submission 94441) | Bog forest soil microbial communities from Calvert Island, British Columbia, Canada - Bog Forest MetaG ECP23OM3 | ecosystem: Environmental > Terrestrial > Soil > Wetlands ...
GCCGGCCCCGCCAGCGCTTCCAGTTCGGACTGCAATTCATCGGGGTCATCCGAGAGTGCCTGTAGGTCATCCCCCTTGATCACGAGGGAAGTGGAGCTCTCCTGCGGTGCGACGCTAACCTGCGTGGTTCGGTCCGAGACGGTGACTTGCTCCTTCTCCTCGGCGATTTGGAGGGCGATGTCAAGCTTTGTGCCCTGACCGGCGACAATCTGCACGCTCTGCCGCTCAAAAACAGCGAAGCCCGCGGCCTGAGCTCGCACCGCGTACTTCCCCGGCGCGAGTCCTTGGATCTCATAGGTTCCGTCGCTCTTCGCAACCCCGGAACTGGTTCGCCCGGAGGAAGAGACCGCCTGTACGCTGGCGCCCGGCACGGCGGCGCCGGAGGGATCTGACACTTGGCCACGAAGCGCACCGGAAGAGGTTTGGGCCAGCAACCGGACCGGCGAAAATAATGATAGCGACAGCACCACCAGGGCTGCCAGATGCAATCCAACGTTCCTAAGTCCCATCCCAACCCCTCTCCAGATGGTCGTTTTGACCTACATGGGCTCAGACGAAGCTGCGCACTTAAGAGTTTCAGCCTTTTCATTAGACGCTTTCGAGAACCGGCGGTTGACAAACATTCAAGCAGAAATCCACCGCGGGGCAAAATCAGAATGGTCGTGGGTGCGTTGAAGCTCGCGCCCCGGCAGAAAGCACTCTGATTCGGAGGGTGCAGGGCGATGGGAAAATGCGAGATCGTCGATCCGGCGGCATGCTGGACAGGGGCGCAATCACAGCTCGGCATGCTGCAGGCTGGGCTTCGTTCGGACAACTGTGAAGACCGGGCAGGGCGCACGGCGGATTACTGCTTCGGTCGTCGAGCCGAAAAGCATGGCGCCGAGTGACTTGCGCGGCTGCGCCCCGATCACCACCAGGTCAGCGCTGGAGCTGCTGTGAAGTACACTGGCGCCTCGAGAAACTGCGTGTGGAGCACTGTGATCTCGGCCCCGAACGCCTTTGCCACGCCACCTGCCATCCTCAGGGCAGCGGCGGAAGGGTCGCTGAAATCCACCGGACACAGCACCCGTTTCAAATTGAATTCAGCCATGTGAATCCCATCCCTTTGCTGCCTGCTGAGTGCTTACGGCCGCGCGCCCAGCTTGCGCAGAAACGTCATCATAGGGCACCAGTTGGTGAACGCGGACTGAATAAGGTTTACAGCCACGAAGCCTGTAAACCAGAACCACTTGGCGCTCGCGTAGTAACCCAGAAGAATGCTGATCAGGACAAAGGTCCCGGCAATGAGTCGCAACCAACGGTTTATGTCCATGGTCTCCCCCTCCTCGATAAATCTAGTTTGGAGGCCGGCCGCCTAAGCGCCGCCCTCCTTCAAAGCCAACCCTCGCTCCTCGCGGCGTGCATGGAGGTAATAAAGTACCGGCACGGCCATGCGCGACAGCAGCGTGGAAGCGACTTCTCCGGCCATCAGCGAAATTGCCAGACCCTGGAAAATGGGGTCAAAGAGAATTACGAAAGCCCCTACGACCACGGCGGCGGCGGTCAGCAGCATGGGGCGGAAGCGCACCGCCCCTGCGTCCACCACCGCTTCCGCAAGCGGCATCCCTTGCCGGCGGCGCAGTTCTATGAAGTCCACCAGGATGATGGAGTTCCGCACGATGATTCCGGCGCCTGCGATGAAGCCGATGATCGACGTGGCGGTGAAGAAAGCCCCCAGCAGGGCATGCGCGGGCAGGATTCCCACCAGCGTCAACGGTATGGGCGCCATGATGACCAAGGGAACACGGAACGACTGGAACCAAGCGACGATGATCACGTAGATAAGGACCAACACGATCGCAAACGCGAACCCGAGGTCACGGAAGACCTCATAGGTGATTTGCCATTCCCCGTCCCACTTCATCGAAACTTGGTCCGTCATAAACGGTTGGCGAGTAAGGTAGCGCTCGATCGCAGCACCGGATGCGGTTTGGAGTTTGTCCAGTTCCTTCGAGAGGTTAATAATCGCGTAAACGGGGCTTTCTTCCTTGCCTGCCACGTCGCCGGTCACGTAAACCACGCGCTTGAGATTCTTATGATAAATGCTCTTCTCGATGCTCCCCTCGTTCACCTTGGTCAATTCACTGAGGGGAATCAGCGTTCCATTTGCCGACGCCACTCGGATGTCGCCCAGGTCCGCCATGCTGGTTCTTTTCTTCTGAGGGAGCTGGAGCACGATGTCGACGTCTTCCTTCTCCTTCGGTTGGTGCGCGATCCCAACCACAGCGCCACTCAGGGCCATGCGCAAGGTCTCGGTGATCTGGTCCGTGGAAACTCCGCTCAGAGCTGCCTTCTCTTTGTCGACCACAAATCGGTATTCGGGCTGGGGATCTTCGACGTACCAATCCACATCCACGACACCGCTTGTCCGCTTGAAGGCATCGCGAACCTGCGCGGCAACCTGAAGCTGCTGCGCCTGATCGGGCCCATAGATTTCGGTGACCAGGGTTTCGAGGACCGGTGGCCCGGGAGGAATCTCCGCCACTTTCAGCCGGGCTCCGTATCTGTCCCCGATCGGCTGAATGGCCAGCCGGATGCGCTTGGCGATGTCATGGCTTTGTGCAGAACGCTCGCCCTTGGGCAGGAGGTTTACCTGGATGTCCGCCTGGTTGGGCGCCTGCCGCAGGAAGTAGTGCCGCACAAGCCCATTAAAGTTGTAAGGCCCCGCCGTCCCCACGTAGACCTCGTAGTTGATGACCTCGGGCTCGGCGGCAACGCGGCGAGCAATCTCCCGTGTGACCATGGCCGTCTGTTCGAGCGTCGTCCCGTTGGGCATATCGACAATCACCTGGAGTTCACTCTTGTTATCGAACGGCAACATCTTGACTCGCACGATCCTGAGCAGCGGCATGCTCACCGCGAGGAGTAAAAGGAGTACGACACCTCCCAGGAAGTACCGCCGCTTGCGGGCGTCCAGGAGTAATGGAGTCATCAGGCGGCGGTAAAGACGGGTACTCCACCCCTCCTGACCTTCTTCCTCATGATAACTACCCTCCCGCTTCAACATGCGGATTGCCGCCCAGGGAGAAATCACAAAAGCGATGAGGAGTGAGAACAGCATGGCCACGGAAGCGCCAATCGGAATGGGCCGCATGTAGGGACCCATCAGGCCACCCACGAAAGCCATGGGCAGGATGGCGGCGATAACCGCCCAGGTGGCGAGCGTGGTGGGGTTTCCAACCTCGTCCACAGCCTCCACCGCAATGTCCGCAATGGGACGCCCCTTGTTTTCGGGCAGGTGGAAATGTCGCGTGATGTTCTCCACCACGACGATGGCGTCGTCCACGAGGATGCCGATAGAAAAAATCAGCGCAAAAAGCGTGACGCGATTGAGGGTGTAACCATAAATAAAATAGAGAAACAGGGTGAGGGCCAGCGTGACGGGAACCGCCGCGAGCACTACCATAGAGGAACGCCAGCCCAAGGCAAGCGCAATGAGAAGTGTCACGGAAAGCGTAGCGAGCAGGAGGTGCTGAAGCAGCTCATTGGATTTTTCCTGCGCCGTTTCCCCGTAGTTGCGGGTCGTAGTCACTTCAACGCCGGAGGGGATTAGAGTTCCCTTGAGGTTCGAGACCTTTTCGAGGACAAGGTCGGCCACGATGACGGCATTCTTCCCTTTCCGTTTAGCCACCGTAAGCGTCACCGCGGGGTACTCACCTAGAGGACCTGCTGAGGTTTTCCCCACGCCGTGACCCATCCCGAAAAGCACATAATCGGAGGGCTCCGCAGGTCCATCGCGGATCTCGGCCACGTCCCGTAAATAAACCGGATGCCCGCTGGAGACCCCGATGACCACAGCGCCCACGTCCTGGACGCTATGAAGAAAGTTGCCCGTCTGCACGGCAAACTCACGGTTCTCCGCGGCAAAATCTCCGACCTGTAGTTGCTGGTTGGCGTGTTCCAGGGATGCGTAGATCGTGGCGGGAGCCACGGTGTAGCCAGCCATCTTGGCGGGGTCGAGCAGCACCCGTAGTTGGCGCTGCTCACCCCCAATCACTTTGGTGCCCGAGACATCGTCGATGCTCTTCACCTCCCGGTCCACTTCCGAGGCGATGCGGCGCAGCGTGTAACTGTCATAGCGGGCGCTCCAGAAAGTCAGGGCCAGTACCGGGACGTCATCGATGGAGCGTGGCTTGATGAGCGGCTTGGAGGCGCCGGGAGGAATGAGATCAAAGTTCGAATAGAGCTTGTTATAGAGCCGGACGATGGAGTCTTCTTCTTTTTCGCCCACCTTGAAGCGGACGATGGCCATGCTCATGCCGGGGCTCGAGGTGGAGTAAACGTACTCGACGCCGGGGATTTCCCAGATGAGCTTCTCCATGGGCGTGCTCACACGCTGCTCCACTTCCTGAGCGCTCGCGCCCGGCATCTCCACGAAAACATCCATCATGGGGACGATGATTTGCGGCTCTTCCTCGCGCGGAGTTTCCATCACCGCGAACGCGCCCAAGAGGACGGAAAAGGCTATCAGGAGCGGAGTGAGCTTGGAGTTGATGAAGTAGTGGGCCACACGGCCCGCGAATCCGAGCTTTCCCCTAGTCATTGCGCCTCCACCCGAACGCCGTCGTGGAGTCCTTGCACTTGTGTCACAACGATAAGGTCCCCGGCATTCAGGCCGGAGAGAATTTCCACCCGATCGCCCCAGGATTTGCCCGCCTTAACCAGGCGGAATTCACCTATCCCTTGGGAGTTCACAACGTAAACGCCTTGCAGTTCACCGTGCTCGACCAGCGCCGACTGGGGGACGGAGATCATCCGGGTCTGGCCCACCGGGAAAAGCGCAGTGGCGAAGTCTCCTGACTGGCAGGCACACTTCGAGGGCAGCTCAACTTTGACGAGAAATGTCCGGCTGGCGGGATCGGTTGCCGGCACGACTTCGGCAACGCGCCCTTGAAGATTTCCCTGTGCGGTGGCGACCTGCGTTTCCTCTCCCACCTTTACCTTGGCAACGAGTTCTTCCGGCAGGCTGGCTTCGAGCCGGTAGTGGGAGGTCTCCTCTACCGTCAGGACGGGCATTCCGGGCATCACCACGGTGCCCGCATCGACAGATTTCTGCGTCACCACGCCATCCATAGGCGCCACGATGCGGGAATAACTCAGCGTGGTTTCGGCGGAAGATTTCTGCGCTTGTGCTTGCTGGTTACGCGCTACAAGCTGCTGCTTTCTGGCCTCGAGCGCGCGCTCATTGGCCAGAGCGGACTTGTACCTGGCCTCGGCGCCCTCAAATTCCGCACGGCTCAGGGAGTTCTTTTCAAGGAGTGCCTGGTAGCGCTTGAATGTGGCCTCGGCATACTGCCGGTCCGCCGTGGCTGCGTGCAAGGCCTGCTCGACTTCCGCGATTCCCTGAGAGGCTTCCTGGACCCCGGCCTGCGCGGCTTCAAGCTGGGCGCGAGGCGCGCGGTCGTCAATCACGGCCAGGAGTTGGCCACGTCGAACACGGTCGCCGGCCCGGACCCGAACCTCGCGTACCGTGCCCGCAATCTGGGCATTCAAGACGCTGACGTTCGCCGACCGCACCGTTCCCACGGCCTCGTACATCTGGGGAGTGGCACGCAAGCTGACGGTTTCGAGCTTCACACCGGAGACGGTTTCTCTCGTCTCTGGCGCTGCCGGCTTGTTTGCGCCGCAGGCGAGAAGAAAACTTGCGGCAATAAGAATTAGCGCTAGTTTTTCCCAGGGCTTGCGAACCTGTGAATTAATACAAGGATGAAAAAACCCGGTTCCACGCAAAGGCGCAAAGTACGCAGAGTTCGCAAAGCAAAGAAAGGGCTTCTGCTTTGCGCTTCTTCGCGCCTTTGCGCCTTTGCGTGAGCTGTTTTGGATTTTTTCGCACGTGGTGCGTCCTGGGCTACTATCTTCTGCCCCACACGGGGCTGGGAAGCAAATCCCTCGACTGCCCGAATTCATCGGCGAACTTACGCCACACGGCGCTAGATGAACCAAACTATGTTTTGGCATGGCTGCTTTCGACCTCATGGGTTGTGGCAAGGCATTTACTGATTCACCGCGGCTGAATTCGCGGAGAGCTCGCCCGTGGCAAGTTCCAGTGCGGCGTAGCTCAGCCGGTAGTCAAAGATGGCGTTCAGTGCGTTCTTATCGGCATTAACCTTGGCAGTCTCCGCGCGCAGCAGGTCCGTGATGGTGGCGAGCCCTGATTCATAGCGATTCTGCAAGATGCGTAGACTTTCGGCCGCTTGCGCTTTTGCGTCTTTCACAACTTCCAGCCGCTTTTGCGCGGTGGCGAGGTTCAAGTAGGCCTCGCGAACCTGCAAGCGCACCGCCGATGCCATCTGGCTCTCGGTCGCTTGCGCCTGTAACTCGCGCGCTTTCGATTCCCTCAGTCGTGCCGTCTTGGCGCCGCCATCAAAAATGTTGAAATTGAGCGTGGCGCCCATGACCCAGTTGTTCCCGCCGCGCGACGCGAACGTCTGGTTGTCAGCTTCCCAGGAAGTGAAGAGATTTATTTTGGGCAGGAATTCGGCGCGCGCCATGTGTATTCCGTTGTCCGCCTGCTGCTTTCCCAACAAGCTCTGCAAGTAATCCGGCCTGGTGACCAGGGCTCTGGATTGCCTCTCGTTCAGCGACCCGGCATTGAAGCTCGACTCGGTCAGGTTCCCCTCGATTGCGGCGGGAGCATCTTCCTCGAGACCCATGGCCACATTCAGGGCGGCGTGTGCGATCTCCACCGCGTTCTGCCCCCGCAGAAGGTCCTCTTCGGCCTGGGCCAGTTGGACCTGCGCGCTCAGGAGGTCCGAGGGAACGGCGAGCCCGCTTTCCTGGCGAGCCTGGGCGCGGTTGAGATCGCTCTTCGTCATGTCCACGGCGGACTTCGCGAGGCGGAGATTTTCCGTCACGAGCAGTTCGTTCAGGTACGCCTGGATGACTTGAAAGACCACTTCCTGCTCGGAGCGCCCCTTTCCCCTTTCCGCTGATTGGGCCCGGAGTTTAGCCTCACGAACCGCGCCGGAAATCTGGCCTGCATCATAGAGGGGCATCGTGGCGGTGAAAGCAGCGCGGAAGTCATCGAGGGGCGGAGGAGTGTTCAAGAAGCCCAGCGCAAAATTGGAGGCGGTGAATTGGCGCTGGGTGAGCAGCGTTCCGAAAACGTAGACGGGATTATTGCCGCGTGTGAATCCCTCGGCGAAATCCACTCGCGGATAACGGAATGACCTCGCGGCGGTAATTCCCTGCTGCACGGCCTGTGCATAAGCGTCCGCGGCTTTGAGGGTAGGATTCTTCTCGAGCGCGACCCGCACGGCTTCCTGCAAGGAAAGAAGTTGCGCGGGCGCCTGCGCCGCCGTGACAGTTGGAGTTTGTGCGCAGGCACTGGCCGCCAGGAGAAACGTTGCCGTCAGGGAAAGGAGTTTCTTCATCACGCTGCCTCGGCGGACTCCTCCAGCTCGACTTCCGGGAGGATTTCAAATGTGGTTTCAATCGTCGCGGTCCGGGAGATCATGGCGCCCACGGAGCAATACTTGGTCTCCGAGAGATGAATGGCTTTCTCCACGGCTTCGGGGTCGATGCGGCCACGCAGCCGGTGCTTGATTTTCACGCGGGTGAAATGAGAAGGTGGCTCAGGGTTCTGCTCGGCGTGGAGTTCGATCTCATACCCGGTCACCTTTTGGCGTTTCTTGCGGAGTATGCTGATCACATCAAACCCGGTGCAGCCACCCAGGGCCAGCAGGGCCAACTCGATAGGCTTGGCTCCCGTGTGGCCGTTGGCGTCGTCCATGACCAAGGCGTGGCCGGTGCCTGACTCCGCCACAAACTGCCTTCCTTCACCTTCCACGGTTGCTAGTCGCAATTTCCCATCAATCATATTTCACCTCATTTCTCATACTGGTCGCAGCCGCCCGCAAGAACGTTGGGCAGCCTTTCGTGCACCTTCATCGCCTGCATAAATGCAATTTCAGGGAAAAGGTAACAAATGGCAGCACATCTTTTTTGTTGGATCAGACACAATGTCAGTACCAAGGGTTGAAAGGCTCGACGGAAAGGAACTGGCTGAAGAAGATCGCTCCTGCCTGGATCGTGAGGCGCTGTGTTAACATCTAGACTCTGGATTCAGGCAAAAGGGGATCCTTCCACGACCTCGGGGCCACCCCTTCGGGGCACCCACTTTATGAACAAGCAAGTCGAAGAGGCGCTCGTTGATCTCAAGTCCGGAAAGCCCGAAGAGGTGGAGCGGGCCCTCGAAACCCTGCAGGGAATTGTTTATGGTTTTGGGATGAAGGTGTGCGGCACGCCTGAGGATGCTGAGGACACGGCGCAGGAGACGCTCATCCGGTTGGCCAGAGAACTCAAGGAGTTTCCCAACGCGCGGGCGCTGGCCGTCTGGCTTTACAAGGTGGCAAAAACTCAATGCCTGATGAGTCGCCGCAAGAGTAAGTTCGCTCCCGCGCAAATGCTGACCCTTGATGCCTTGATGGTGAAAGGAAGCGGGAACTCAGCGCTGCATGTCAAGCCCTGGGAGATCACACCGGAAGATATCACCTTAAAGAAGGAGCTTCGAAGCAAACTGGAAGATGCCATCCTGGCCCTCCCCAAACACTACCGGCTAGTGTTGATACTCCGAGACATGGAACAGCTCGATACGCGGGAAGTGGCGGAGGTCATGGGCATTTCGGAGAAGACCACGAAAATGCGCCTGCACCGGGCGCGCGTCTTCCTTCGCAATGCGCTGGAAGGCTACGTACAAGGGTCGCGGCGCTCAAAGGCAGAACATCATGGCTAACCGGAGGAGCACAGCGTGGGGCGTTGAATCGGCGCTCCGCGATGAAAAAACGGACGAACTTCAGGAGGGTTCGGGGCATCTAAAAGATAGCTGATGGCTTCCTTTGACTACGATTTGATCGTGATCGGCTCGGGTCCGGCAGGGCAGCGCGCTGCCATCCAAGCTGCGAAACTGGGCAAGAAGACGGCCCTTGTTGAACGCAAGGCTGTCTTGGGCGGCGTTTGCATAAACACGGGGACTATTCCCAGCAAAACCCTTCGCGAGGCTGTGCTTTACCTTCAACAAAATGTTCCCTATGAAGTCGGGAAAGCTAATTACCGTGAAATCGCTCGTGGACAGATCATTGGTGACGACATTGGAATTCTGAAGTTGCTATTCCACCGTGATACGCGCGAGCTTCTGGGTGTGCACATCATCGGAGAGAGCGCGAGCGAACTTGTCCACATTGGGCAGGCAGTGTTGACGTTTGGGGGGAAAATCGATTATTTCATCACCAACGTTTTTAACTACCCTAGGCTTGCCGAGGACTATAAGATTGCGGCATTCGACGGGGTCAACCGATTAGCGAACTGATTGAACTTCTTTCCTAGCCTGCCCCTTATTTAAATTTGAAGAGTCCGCCTCTTTAGACGGATAGTTGCCCCATGCAAAGGCAATTCAGATGAACGATACCGGCCCACGCGGTCCAGATCGGCTCTTGTTGAGTACGCGTCTTGCTCTGGGGGCCGGTTTCGGGGGCCTTTTGGCAATCATGGCTCTCGCGGGAATCTACGGCATAAGAGTTCTCCAGCAGATCAGGCGGAACGAGAACCAGATTCGAACCCAGTTCCTTTTGAAGAATCATACGCTCAATGACATACGATCCCAGCTTCACCTTTCCGGAACCTACGTTCGGGACTATTTGCTGGAGCCCGAGCCCGGTCGCGCAGAGACATACCGCGCAAACCTCGAAGAAGTACACCGTCAAATGGAGTCCGCACTGGAATCGTTCGGCCGCCAACTCGAGTCCGGCCAGACCCAATACTACACCGAACTGTCGGCGGACCTCTCCAATTATTGGCAGATCCTCGGCCCGATCTTCAAATGGGACCGCAGGCAACGCCGCCACGAGGGGTACGCTTTCCTCCGGGATGAGGTTTTCCCTCGCCGCGCGGCCGTGCTTGCGATCGCGGGTCGAATCGCGTACATCAACGAACAGCAGTTGAATGCCGGCAACCAGCGGGTGGACCACCTCTTATCGGAGTTCCAGAGCCGGCTGGCTATGGTTCTCTTGGCAACACTTCCCCTGGGGTCGGGGATGGCAGCATTCAGCATGTGGAAGATTCTGGGATTAGAAGCCCGAGCGCACGCTCAGTATCAGGAGGTTGTCGAAGCGCGAAGGCAGCTCGAGGAGCTCTCCGCCCGGCTTGTGCACGCGCAAGAGAACGAGCGGCGTGTACTCGCTCGCGAGCTACACGATGAAGTGGGTCAAGCGTTGTCGGCAGTTCTCGTGGAGCTGCGTAATCTGTCGGCAGAATCTGCGATACAAACCGACGAACAGTCGGCGGGTCATGTCGAAACAGTCAAGAGCTTGGTGGAAAACTCGGTGCGAGTGGTTCGAAATATGGCCCTGCTCCTTCGGCCGTCCATGCTGGATGATCTTGGCCTTGTTCCGGCTCTGCAATGGCAGGCCCGTGAGGTGGTTGCCTCTCGTTTTCCGAGCCTCTTATGGGCGTGGTTACCCCGGCCGGGCGGCATCATGCCTTGGTGGGCGAGCTTGAGAAAGTCGACACGGAAGCCAAGAAGATCACCATCCGGGCGGCGGACGGAACGGAGCACGCATTCTCGTATGGGGGTCGGACGATTGTACACGGCCTCGAGGGTACGGCAAAGGCGGCGGATCTTGCAGGGAAGGAAGGAAGCCGAGTCGTTGTCCACTATACGGGCGCGGGAGGACGCGAGACAGCAGACCATATCGATGTGTTCAGTCACGATGCTTTAAAGACCGCGGAAGGAACGCTCACCCACGTTGATAAAGCCGGTCAGAAGGTTGTGGTGAAGACCTCCGACGGCGTGGACGAGACATACGATTTGGGACGAGACTCCGCCATTGACACCAAGGATGGCCTCGTTGACCTCGCCCACTTCACCGGCAAACAGGGCGACCACGTAATTGTCTACCACACCGAAGAGGGAGGGCGGAAGGTCGTTCACCTCCTCAAGCATCTCAAGCAAGATGTGTAGCGTCCACTAAGTTGGGTGCCCCCTACCAAACGTTGCGATGCACCAGGTGAGGAAGTCTGTCCACTGGCGGTTTCATTATGGATACGGCGAATGCGGTTTCAGCCAACGTTGCCTCCGGCCTGACCAGCAAGGAGGCTGCGGAGCGGCTTGCGCGGTTCGGTCCGAATGCGGTGAAGCAGGAAGGCACCCACCCTGTCCGCGCACTGCTGTCTAAATTCTGGGCGCCCGTCCCGTGGATGCTTGAAGTTACGCTCGTTCTGGAGTTCGCCTTGGGCAAATACACGGAGGCGGCCATCATTGGGGCTCTGCTGGTTTTCAACGCCGTCTTGGCCTTTGCTCAGGAGAACCATTCTAAGCGGGCCTTGAATCTACTGCGGCAACGCCTCTCGGTGCAGGCGCGGGTGCTTCGCGATGGGCGCTGGCAATTGGTTCCCGCGCAGGATCTTGTTCCCGGGGATGTGATCCACGTGCGGATGGGCGACCTGCTGCCTGCTGACGTGCGCCTGTCCGAGGGTGAAATCCTCA